>Ga0209056_10000585_pt1 | contig 40227 bp, 33 predicted proteins | sample GraSoiAngelo_114_FD_185876 | JGI IMG/M metagenome (GOLD analysis project Ga0209056, IMG submission 185876) | Grasslands soil microbial communities from the Angelo Coastal Reserve, California, USA - 14_0903_13_40cm (SPAdes) (version 2) | ecosystem: Environmental > Terrestrial > Soil > Grasslands... | reverse complement strand
ATGCTGGCGATGATCTAGTGGCTCGCCGGTAACGACCGTTCGCATTAACTAATCAGACACGCAAGCTTTGGCATGAAGACATCTAACGAGAATTGGACGAAAATTTTCGTCTATCTCGGCTTTTCTCCGGGCGGGCACCGGATAAAAAGAGGGCATGCCTTTTTCTTTACTGATCGCTCTGGACCAGAGCACGCCCAGATACCTGATTAGCGGTGAATGGTAAACAATTGGAGAAACCGATGCGGCGCGTCCGGCGATCGCGCCCCACCCAAATATCCGTGGATTGAAGATAGAATCGACAAGCGGCGCAGAAGCAGTTAATTGGGCGGGAAAATTCTCGTGAGCCAGACCGCAACGACCCAACTGATCTGTCAGGTTTGCAAAAAGCCGAAGTCGCCGCACAACGGAATGATCGCCGAATTGATTCGGCCGTCGCTTCTGGAGTTCATCAAGAAAACGGTGCCCGACCTGGACAGCAAAGCGTTCATCTGCTTCGAAGATTTGGGCGATTTCCGAAAGGATTACGTCAAGGAAGTCTTGGAGGAGGAGGTCGGCGAACTTTCTGCGCTTGACCAGGAAGTCATCGAAAGCTTGGAACAGCACGAAATTCTCTCCAGCGACATCAGCAAGCAATTCGAAAAAAAGCTCACTTTCGGCGAGCGGCTCTCCGATCACATCGCCGAGTTCGGCGGCAGTTGGAAATTTCTCATTAGCTTCGGTGCGGTGCTGCTCATCTGGATTGCGATCAACGGCGTCATCCTTGCGACGCGGGCATTCGATCCCTATCCATTCATCCTGCTCAATCTGATTCTTTCCTGCCTCGCTGCGGTGCAGGCGCCGATTATCATGATGAGCCAAAACCGAGCCGAGGCGCGCGACCGTTTGCGGGCGGAAAACGATTACAAAGTTAATTTGAAAGCCGAGCTCGAAATCCGGCACCTCCACGAAAAAATCGATCACCTTTTGCGGAAACAATACAATCGGCTGTTCGAAATTCAGCAGATCCAGATCGAATTACTGGAAGAAATCAGCCGCCCTAAACGCTAGCCGGCGCGTTTTTTGGAATGAGGAGGACAGAAAGTGAGTTGAGTAGCGACGAGACCTTACCCATTCGAAATTGGAAAGAACGTGTCGGCCCACTGCGCTGGTAACAGTCCTGTTACTTTTTCTTATCATAGTTGACCGACTCCGGTTAAAGATTCTGCTTGCCTTTCTCCCAAGGCCCTGCGCAACATCCTCGGCACTGAATTGCAGAGCGTCAGCTGCGCTTCAGTTTAGACAGGGAAATCCGGAAACGTTGGCGCGCAGAACAGGATGAGGAGTATGAAAATATCAAATGCAGCAAGATTAATTTTTTGGGTGGCAGTTCTCGTTGCGACAGGATTTTTGGTGCGGGCTGAATCTGGTGAGATGCGCTCAAGTGTGCCTGACCCAAGGAGCGCGCCACCGCTGCGGATTGTGGATCAGAGTGGCCGCCCGGCCGTGAGTGGCGTTCCATCGGCTCCCAGCACGATTGTCGATGTGACGGTGGCGCCGGGTGGGACGTTTACATTCAGCCCGAGCACAGTCAACATCTCGGTGGGCGATACGGTGCGATGGACATGGGCGGCCAGCGGCCACAGTGTCACCAGTGGCAATTCCACGTCCTGCACAGCCGATGGGCAGTTCTGTTCTCCGACTAACACAAACTGCGACCAGTGCGTGCTTTCCAACCAGGACTTTGTTTACGAATTCACTTTTACACAGGCTGGCAATTTTTCTTATTTCTGCTGTGCCCATTGCGCCTTAGGTATGATTGGCGCTGTCAACGTTTCAGCCGCTTCCCCGACGCCAACACCAACGGCAACGCCTACAGCTACTCATACTCCGACCGCAACACCAACAGCGACAGCAACGGCAACACCCACAGCTACGCCAACAGGAACCCCAAGCGTTACACCCAGGCCTACTCCGACGCGCCGGCCCAGACCGACGCCAGCGCCTCGCCCGTAGGTCCTGGCTTCTCATTGAACCGGTGAAGTGATCCGCCTACGCTGAGGCTACGGCGCGACAAGTCGGTGAGTGGTTATAGCCGGGGTCGTCGAACCCGTGCAGCGCTCCAAGGGACCGGCGTGCTTGCCAGGTCATTTTCCGAACAGATTTTCTCGACGCGCAAAGCGGATTTTCGGGCGGTGAGAAAATCTTCAACGACCCAGGGCCGGGGATTTTCAAAACCACGACAGCGGCATGACTTGGGTAAGAAAGTTTCCTCTGTCGGCGAACGATGTCGTTTGGCTCGATTCAAATACAGCCGTTGCGACTGTTGCGAATTCGACCTATCGTTCGACCAACGCGGGAGAGACCTGGACGCTGGCTCCGGGTCAAATTTCGACCGGCGCTCGGTTATGACGAGAGTTTAAGAGCCGTTGACATTGTAGATTCTGATTTTGCCGTGGCTGGGGGTCCCGGCGGCGCGGTCGGTGGAATCGCGGTCACATTCGTGCCGTCGCACGGCTGGGCACGCAGCGAAAATGGGAATCGACAGCTGCCGTGGGTTTGAGGAGCAAAAGTAACAACACTGTTACTAATTCTCAGGTGCCATTTCGCAAGCAAATCCTAAAAAAGTGTTTGACTATTTCGATATCTATGAGTTTGAAGGAGAGAAACAAACAACCAAAAAACTCAGCTCAAACGATATCGTTTAAACCGAGAGAAACAAACAACCAAAAAACTCAGCTCAAACTCCACCATGAAAAAGAAATCCACTTCACAATGCGCCTTCTTTAATCTGCGCGTCTTAATTGGCCTGTTCATCGTCCTGGCCGGCGTCTTTCTGGCGCTGATAGGTTTTGGGACGTTCTCAGGGCTTACCGCCAGCTCCGCGCAAGCGCAGCAAACGCACAAAATTATCAACGTCCCGGGCCTTCCTCCGGGATTCGACTGTGCCACCATTCACGAGAGAGGCATCGACAGGATGGAGAACTTAGGAGCTGGACTCATCATGATTGCCTGTGGCGAGGCAACCGGTGGTTCAGCTACCTCTTTCGGTGCCTTTTCTCAGCTTCTCAATACTGTGACGGCCCCTCTTGCGTATGGCGGTACGGACTTCGACCTGATCAACCCGCAAACCGACGCGGGCACACACATTACCCAGTCAGAGACATTCTCCTGGAGAAACCCGGATAACCCCAACGAGATTGTCGTCGCCTACAACGACTCACGAAGTGTTCTTGCTAATCCCATCAACATTTCCGGCGCATCAGTCTCCACCGATGGCGGCACCACCTTCACCCGCCTCACCAAGACCAACGGTCAAAGCCCCTTCTCCAATACGGTGGGCGACCCAGTTGTTGTATATAACAAGCCAACCGGCACTTGGTTCACCGTTTGGATCGACGAGGCCTGCGGCGGTTTTGGCCTCGGCGGGTACAAGTCCACCAATCCCTCGGATCCGAATAGCTGGACGCATTTCTGCGTTCACAACGGTTCCGGAGACGACCGAGAATCTGGTTGGGCCGACAACAACACATCCTCTCCTCACTTCGGGAACATGTACGTCTCTCGGAACGACTTCAATGTTGGGGGAGGTGCCCTCTTCGTCAGCGTCTCCACTAACAACGGTTCCACCTGGACCCAGCACCAGTTGACCAGCGGCACCCCCTTTATCCGCGATGTCCAGATCACAGGTGACCCGGCCACGGGCGACGTGTATGTCGCGGGCATGAACGAAGGAGGCGGGGGCACTGCCGGGCCTCGCTCCAACAAAATCTACCGCTCCACTGATGGCGGCACCACTTGGACCAACACCTTCACCAGCGCCAACTTCACAGGGCCCAGCGATGGTAGCCTTTGCAGCACCAACACCTACTTCGCCACCATGTTCAGCGGTTACTGGCGACACATGGGCTGGGGTGAGCCTGCCGCGCTAAACGGCGTAGTTCACTACGTCTATGCTCAGCACGGCGCTGGCGCCGATCCCGGCGACATCTTCTACATTCGTTCCACCGACAAGGGCGTGACCTTCAGCGCGCCATTAAAATTGAACACCGATGGCACTACCCGCCCTCAGTGGCAGCCGAACATTTCGGTCAGCTCGAGTGGTACTGTCTTTGCGATGTGGTATGACGCGCGCGGGAGTACCAGTTGCGTAAAAGGAAGCCCGACCGTTCTGTGCTACCAAATGTTCGGGCGCAAGTCCACCGACAACGGCGCAACTTGGCTCGCCGACATGGCCTTCAGCGATGCGATGACACCCCTGCCCGGTCAACCTGACTCCCAAATCGTAACGTGCTATGCGGGCGACTACGACTACGCCTCTGCAGTGGTCAATGACCACATCACTTCATGGGTGGACGGCCGGGGGCCCATCATCAATAACCAATCCCAGCAGGATACCTTCTTCGACAAGGAACCAGCCGGGACCACTGGCATCCCATGCTCAGACTTGGTTTCTTTCCAGGCGCGCTGCAAGCACACTGTCAACGGCGACAGATTGCAGGCCAGGGTCATCCTCACCGATACGAGCCACTCGGGCGAGCAGGTCACCATCACGGTCGATGGCAATCCCAATTCCGTGACAATCAATGGCAACACGGCCCAACTTCAGATACCCAACGAGCCGCTTGGACAACACACGGTTGAACTTACTGATCCAGCCGGTTGTTTCCCGCCGGTTGTAACGACTTGTAACTAATGCAAACTGTTAGTGCAATGCATTCCTGATCTTCATGCTCGAAACTCACATTGCAGGATCGAGTTAGGTTCCGGCCTTAGGCCAATATAACTAACAATCAGTTCTCTATAAGCGCGGCGTCCGGCATCTGCCGGACGCCGCATTATAGAGCTCATACAAGAACGGTTCTATGACATCAAACCGCGCATTCATATTGCCGCGTCTGCGGCATCTCTTTTGCTCATTGTCTATCCTGGCAGCCGCCATCGCTGCGCTGGAGGCGATCGCCTCCTCGCGCGCTACCAGTCAGGGTGGCTCGCCTGAACAGGCGGCGATCGCGACCAAAATTGCGCCTTGGGTCATGGAACATACGGCCAACGGTCAGCAGGCGGAATTTTTCGTCGTGCTCGCTGACCAGGCCGACCTTGGTGGAGCGTCAGCTTTGCCGACAAAGACCGAAAAGGGCCGCTATGTGTACGATGCGCTCTGGAGTAAGAGTCAGGCAACCCAGGGACCGATTCTGCAATGGTTAGGTGAACGCGGGCTTGAGCATCGCTCCTTCTACATCGTCAACGCAATTTTGGTGAAGGGCAGCCGCGAGATCGCCGAGGCATTGGCTGCCCGGCAAGATGTGGCGCGTGTGGAAGGCAATCCGCACATTCAAAATTCACTTCCTCAACCCGGGCCCTCTGTTGAGGGGCCTTCGCAGCGTCAGGCTCCGGAGACGATCGAACCGGGCATCAGTTACACGCACGCGCCTGATGTCTGGGCGCTCGGCTTTAACGGGCAAAATATTGTGGTAGCGAGCGCCGATACTGGTCAGCGTTGGACGCATAACGCGCTTAAGCCTCACTACCGCGGCTGGAATGGAACGGTGGCCGACCATAATTACAACTGGCACGATTCCATCCATGACAGCGTTGGCAATCCCTGCGGTAACGACTCGCCTTTCCCTTGCGATGACTACTTTCATGGCAGCCACACCACAGGCACAGCGATCGGCGATGACGGCGCTGGCAACCAGATCGGGATGGCGCCCGGCGCAAAGTGGATCGGTTGCCGTAACATGGACCAAGGCACTGGCACACCGGCCAGATACATCGAGTGCATGGAATGGTTCCTTGCGCCTTACCCGATAGGCGGCGGGCAAGGCGACCCTACCAAAGCGCCTGACGTTACCATCAACTCCTGGGGTTGTCCGACCTCGGAAGGCTGTTCGGTTAACACATTGCAAGCTGCCGTTGAAGCTCAAGCCGCCGCTGGCATTATGATGGTGGTTGCAGCGGGTAACTCCGGATCGAGTTGTTCCACTACGACAGATCCACCATCCTTCTATGCGGCATCTTACACGGCCGGGGCGCTGAACACCGGCACCGATACCATTGCTTCATTTAGCAGCCGCGGTCCGGTTACTGTCGATGGAAGCGGGCGGATAAAACCGGATATCACTGCTCCGGGCACAAACACGCGCTCGGCCAGTAACACTTCCGATAATGCCTACACGTTTGCCAGCGGCACCTCCATGGCAACTCCGCATATTGCTGGCGCCATGGCGCTCCTCTGGTCGGCCGTTCCGAGCTTGCAAAACCAGACTGATGCGAGTCGCGCGGTTTTAAATAACGCGGCTCATTTTATTTCTTCTACCCAGTGCGGCACTGCCGGCCCGCCAAACAACGTCTATGGCTGGGGCCGGGTAGATATCTTGGCCGCTGTAACCAGCGCCACACCAACTCCGACGCCTACTCCGACGGCAACGCCTACTGCGACACCCACGCCGACACCTACACCTGGACCTATCACGCTCAGCGCCGCAAAGCGCAAGGTTGGGGGAATAAATACGGTGCGTCTCACCTGGAGCGGGGCGACCTCGGCCAACATCGACGTTTACCGCAACGGCTCTCTGATTGCGACCGTACCGAACACGGGCACCTATACTGATTCCACCGGCGACACCGGCAGGGCTCAATACATCTACCACGTGTGCGAAGCTGGCACCTCGACTTGCTCGAACGATGTGACGGTGCGCTTCCCTCATTAGGGAATAACCAAGCCACTTCTCTATCAATGCGGCGTCCGGCAGCTGCCGGACGCCGTGTTTGCTTTTAGCGCTACACCTGGCGCTCCTGGCGGGAGTGTCACATATTTTTCGCTCGCGAGTACTGATGGCAATGTGATCGCGACAGTATGCAACACGGGCACCTATACTGATTCGACCGGCGACACCGGTCGGGCAGGTGACATGTATATGGCGTGTGAAGCTGGCACCTCGACCTGCTCGAACGATGTGACAGTGAGGTTCCGGCGTTAGGGAACAACCGCAGCGAAGGCGTGTCATTTACTTTTCGGTCTCTGGAAACCAGGAACTCCACCGAGATCTCGACCGCTTTATGCGAAGGCTGGTTGACGAAAGGCGGGGGATCCGTGAAATGTGGTCGGTGAAACGGCGCAAGGCGCAGTCGCGACATCGCTAACAGCGTTCCGGGCTTAACGTTTACACTTTTTCTGTCCAGCCGAGCGCTGATATCTTCATTCGGCTTTCGACATTTGGATTTTGTCGTTCAGAATTGGACGATGAGCGTCGGGTGTTGGAGGCTGGCCATTAGCGCAAGCGCAGGTGCAATGACGCCGCAAGATCCCGCCATTTTCGGTATCCCGATCGATTTCATTCTATTCGGCCTGACTCTGCTTTGTGTCGCGCTGTTCTATCAGCACACGATGCGCGTTGCGCTGGCGGGGTTGGTCATAATCGCGTTCTACAAAATCCTGTTCACCGGTTTCAAAACCGGCACCGGCGTGGTGGGTTTCCTCTTTCACGTCCAGCACGAATGGGTGATCCTGGTCAACCTCCTTTGTCTGCTGATGGGTTTCGCGTTGTTATCGCGTCATTTTGAGAAAAGCCGTGTGCCGCTGGTATTGCCCAGGTTTCTACCGCACGATTGGAAGGGAGGCTTCGCGCTGCTGGCGATGGTGTGGTTGCTTTCCAGTTTTCTCGACAACATCGCCGCTGCCTTAATCGGCGGCGCGATGGCGCATCAAATCTTCCGCGCGAAAGTCCATATCGGGTACCTTGCTGCAATTGTTGCAGCTTCCAATGCCGGCGGTGCCTGGAGTGTTGTGGGCGATACAACAACGACAATGATGTGGATTTCCGGCGTCTCTCCGAGCCAGATTTTCGAGGCGATTATTGCTTCGGGCCTAGCATTACTGGTCTTCGGCATCCCGGCGGCGAGGAAACAACACAGATATTCACCCATTCTGGAGCATGTTCATGAGCCCATACCCCTGGATTGGACCCGAGTGGGAATAGTGGGACTCATTTTGGTTGCCGCCGTGGCAACTAACGTGGTTGTGAACGTAAAGTTCGTCGAGCACAGCGATCGCTTCCCCTTCATCGGGGTGGCGGTGTGGGTGGTAATTCTCGCATCGGTGGGGTTCCGCCGGCCCGACTGGGAATTGCTTCCCCGCGCGTTGAGGACTTCCGTTTTCTTGCTCTCCCTGGTGCTCATCGCATCGATGATGCCGGTGCAACGTCTGCCTGCGGCGTCCGCGCATACTACGCTCGGTCTCGGTTTTTTGTCGGCTGTCTTCGATAACATTCCGCTGACGGCGTTGGCGCTTAAACAGGGCGGATACGACTGGGGACCCCTTGCGTATGCGGTGGGCTTCGGCGGTTCAATGATCTGGTTTGGATCATCCGCAGGCGTGGCCATCTCCAGCGTTTTTCCTGAAGCGCGGTCGGTGAGCAGGTGGGTTAGGGGAGGATGGTTTGTGGCGGTAGCGTATCTGGCGGGGTTCATCGCCATGATGATGGTGATCGGCTGGCATCCAGAGCCTAAGCGGCGCCCCGAGCGCAGCCCGTCTGGAGGCGGAGTCGAGCAGGCGGCTTCGCCAAGGTTAAATCGTTGAATCGTAAATCCGGTGTAACGATGTAACGGTTTACGGGATCACGTCACTCCCATCTTCATTCGTGGTTAAAAAAATCCAGCCAACTGCATTTCAGCGCTTTTTCCAGACCGAGACGATTGGCGGTTCGATCCTGCTGCTTTTCGCAATTGCCGCGCTGGTGTTGGCGAATTCGCCGCTGGCCAGCGTTTACAAGCAGTTTTGGCAGATACCGCTTACCATCGGAATCGTTGATCACGCGCTCTCGCTGACGCTGCACCAGTGGATCAACGACGCGTTGATGGCGGTGTTCTTTTTGCTGGTCGGCCTGGAAATCAAACGCGAGCTTCTCGTGGGCGAACTGGCGTCGGTAAAGAAAGCTGCGCTGCCGATCGCCTGTGCGATCGGGGGAATGATCGTGCCGGCGGCGATTTATTGGATGTTGAACAGAACTGGAGCGGGGGCGCGCGGCTGGGGCATCCCAATGGCAACCGATATCGCATTCGCTTTGGGCGCGTTGGCGTTGATTGCGCCGCGCGCGCCAGTCGGGGCTAGGGTATTTCTGACCGCGCTGGCGATCGTCGATGATATGGGAGCGGTCATTTTGATTGCGCTTTTCTACTCGAACACAATCGCGTGGGGCGCGCTGGGCGGCGCGGCGGTGCTGCTACTGATTCTGATTGGATTCAACGCGATCGGAGTCCGCCACTTATGGCCCTACTTATTGGTCGGCGTCGTCTTTTGGTATTTCGTGCATGAGTCTGGTATTCACGCCACCCTCGCCGGAGTGGCGCTCGCGTTTACAATCCCCACGCACACTCGGATCAACGCGATTGAATTTTCCCGAAAGGCGCGCGCGTTGCTGGATCGATTCGATCAAACTGAAGCGGGGGACCTTCTCGTCCTCACGAGCAAGGGACAACAGGAAGCGCTTTTCGCACTCGGGCACGCCAGCGAAGGCGTGACCGCGCCGATTCTCAGGCTCGAGCATGCGTTGCACAATTTTTCGGCGTTTGTGGTGATGCCGCTGTTTGCGTTCGCCAACGCCGGAGTGAGGATTAATGGAAGGTTCGAGCACGCCGAAATCGCGCTTGGAGTAATGGCCGGGTTGATCCTTGGCAAACCGCTTGGAATTACTGGGACAGCATTCGCTGCGGTGAAATCCGGGATTGCGAAACTTCCCGAGGGTCTCTGCTGGCGATCTCTGCTCGGCTACGCGTGGCTGGGAGGAATCGGGTTCACCATGTCGTTGTTCATCGCCATGCTCGCTTTCGACGAAGCTACGCCGGTGAACGCGGCAAAGCTGGGTATTCTCGCCGGCTCACTTCTCGCAGGCATTCTCGCCGCGCTCATTCTCAAGACGACTGAGCGAAGGAAAGCCTAATAGCTGGGCAACTCCGCGGTTTCTTTTTTCATCTGGTCGGCGTAAAGAATGCGCGTGAAGGAAGCGCCGAAGAAATTTCACTTTCTCGGAATTTGCGGGACCGCCATGGCATCGGTGGCGGCGGCGCTGCAAGAGCGCGGTTTCAAAGTCACTGGTTCGGATGAAAGCGTTTATCCGCCGATGTCGAGTTTTCTTCAAGAGAAAGGCATCGCGCTGAAGGCGGGCTATCGCGCGGAGAATATCCCGGCCGACGCGGACGTGGTCGTGATTGGCAACGTGATGAGGCGCGGCAACCCGGAGGTGGAAGCCGTCCTGAACAGGAAACTGTTTTACCTCTCGTTGCCGGAAGTGCTGAAAAATTATTTTCTGCGGGGCCGCCATAATCTCGTCGTTACCGGGACGCACGGCAAAACGACTACCACGGCGTTACTTGCCTGGATCATGGAGAAAGCCGGACGCAAACCAGGGTTTCTCATCGGCGGAATTCCGAAAAACTTTGGCGAAGGCGCGCGGCTGAACGATTCGAAATATTTCGTGATCGAAGGCGACGAGTACGACACGGCGTTTTTCGACAAGCGCTCAAAATTTGTTCATTACCTGCCGGAGCTGGTGATCGTAAATAACATCGAGTTCGATCACGCGGACATCTTCAATAATCTCGACGAAATCAAGCTCAGCTTCCTGCGTTTGCTCAACATCGTTCCCCAGAATGGAATGGTGCTCTTGAATGGCGACGATCACAATTGCGTAGAAGCCGCCAGAGATTGCCTGGGGCAGATGATCGAGGTCGGTTTCTCGAAAAATTGCGCACAACGGATCCGCGACGTGGCTTACTCACCCAGCGGTTCGCGATTTAAACTTGGCGACGACGCTTTCGAAGTTCCACTGGTTGGCGAATTCAACGTGCGCAACGCCGCGATGGCCGCGATCGCGGCGCGGTTTTACGATGTGCCGAAGACGAAAATCGACAGCGCGTTCAAGAGTTTTACCGGGATCGCCCGGCGGCAGGAGCTTCGCGGCGAAGCGCGCGGCGTAAAGGTGATTGACGACTTCGGGCATCATCCCACGGCGATTGCCTACACGCTGCAAGCGCTGCGTCATCGCTATCGTGGGTGCCGAATGTGGGCGGTGTTCGAGCCGCGCTCGAACACGACCCGGCGCGCGGTGTTTCAACAGCAGCTTCCCGACGCACTAAAATTGGCCGATGGAGTTTTCATCTCCCAAGTGGCGAGACTGGAACAGATCCCGGAGGATCAGCGATTGAAACCGGAGAAGGTGGTGGCAGCGATTGCCAGGAATGGCCGGCCCGCGTTTTACGAGCAAAACGCCGACGCCATTGTGGAGCGAATCGTTCCCATGCTGCGGCCAAAAGATGTGGTCGTGGTTTTCAGCAATGGCGGGTTCGACAACATTCATGAGAAGCTGCTCGCGCGATTGCGCGAATTGTAAAGCATCACGGCGGCGCTAAAGTATCGCATGCGTCCTCGCTTGCGTCTTTTCTTGCAAGCCGGAGGCTCGCGCTACTCTTTCGCCGCCGAAGTATGATCGTGCACGATACGCCAGCCCTCCGGCAGGCGCTTGAAGATCAGGGTGAAGCGTCCATGCGGATGATCGTTTGCGCGGTCCAATCGCCACCGACCGAGCACCACAGCCGCATCAGGTGAGAGCAGCGTAGTTTCGAGGTCGGAAAATGTCAGTGTCCCCATCTTTGCGCGATCGGAATATTTTTTGTGATAGCGTTCGCGGACCGTTTCCCAACCGCGTCTGACTTCGTCTTCCGATACAAAAACAGTCGATGGCGAGCGCGCGTATCCGTTCATGAACCCGTCAATATCGCCCCGGTTCCAAGCGTCCTGTTGTGCACGGAGGACAGCCTGAATCTCGGCGGCTGCGTCTGGGGTTTGCTCCGGCGGAGCCGAAACCGCCACGCCGACGAAGAGGCAAGAAAGGATTGCGAGCGCGCCCGCATGCAGGCGGGCAAGCTGTGCGCTACTCAGACTCGGCAGCCCCATGTAAATTGATCGTCTCAGACTTAGTTGCATTAAAAGCAATCTTTTATAAGCTACCAATCCCTGCCGCATCCAACCCAAAGCAGTGAAGGATGGTTTTCAACTGAGGGAAATACGTTGACGGGTCTCATAAATCTACTAGCGTCGCCCATCCACCCAGATAGAACTGTGCACCGGCTTTTCTGCATCGCGATGCTCGTGCTTGCCAGCGCGACGACGGTTTCAGCTCAGGGCGAATCACAGCGTCCCGAGTCATTGCCAGCTGTCAAGGCCGTTAAGCCGGCCGACGCGCCACAGGCAGACACGCCTGCTGCTCCTCCGAACGCACCGGCAACTGTGCGGCTCCAGTTTCCAAACAGCGACGTAGTCGATGTGCTGCATCTCTACGAGCAGCTCACCGGCAAGAAACTGGTGATGGACAATTTCGTACAGGGAAAGGTGAACATTTTCATCGCCAAAGACGTGTCGCGCGATGAGGCGATCAAGATCATCGAGATGAGCATGGCGCTCAACGGGATTTCACTGGTTCCAGCTGGCCGCGATCTGATCGACGTGGTCGGGGCGGGCCAGAATCCTCGCAAGGCGCCGGTGCCGATTGTTTCCGATCAGGCGGACATTCCACCGGGCAACCCTGTGATCAGTTTCTTGTTCAGGCTCCAGTACGCGGACCCGCAGGAACTTCAGCAGGTGTTGATGGCGTATTTCCAAGGGAGCTCAGGCACGATCAACATTTTGGCCTTGCCGAAATCGTCCAGTCTTCTGGTGACGCAGAGTGCCGACATCATTCGGCAGCTTGCCGGTGTGATTGAACAAGTGGACGTGGCGCCGGCTGAAGTGGTGAGCGAGTTCATCAAACTCGAGCGGGCCGACGCCAGCAAAGTCGTCGATATGCTCAAGGACATTTTCGAAAAGGGCACTGAGACGGGCCAACCGGGTATCCGCACCGTGAAAGGGATGCCCGGCGGCGTGCCGCAACCCATGCCGGTTGAAGCGGGCGGCGGCAGTTTGCTCTCCGAAGAATCAGTAATCGTGGGCAAAATTAAACTGACTCCCGACATCCGCACCAACCGTATTCATGTTGTGACGCGGCCGATCAACATGCCTTTCGTCCGTCAACTGATCCACGAATTCGACGCCAACGTCGAATTTGCTAAACCGGTCACCCGATATTTGCAATACATTTCGGCCGGCGACGTCTTGCCCGTGCTGGTGCAGGCGTTGACCGAGCCGGGCGCTGAAGCCGGCGCCGCCGGGGCAGCGGGGGGAGGCCCAGGCGCTGCGGGTGGAAGGCAGCAACCGTCGCCGCAGCCACGGGGCGGTACAGGCACTACGGGAACAAGTCCCTACGCCGGGGCCGAGACCGGCCTGGGGGGCACGGCTGGCGGCGGCACGCTGAACATTTCCGAAGAACTTTCCACACAGCCGGTGGACACCACTCCCAAAGCAGTCGTCGTCGGAAACTCCAAGCTAATCGCCGATCAGCGCGCAAACAGCATTATCGTCCTGGGCAACCGCGAGGTGGTGGTGAAAGTGGAAAAGATTCTGGACGAAATGGACGTGAAGGCGCCGCAGGTGGCGTTGAGTACAGTGATTGGGCAGTTGACACTCAACAACAACGAAGAATTCGGCGTCGATTGGTTCGCAAAGTATAATAACAGATTCGTCGGAATCTCGCGCAACAACACCATCTTTGGCAGCAATAATCCGGCAATTCCGCTGCCGGCTCCTTCCACTTCACCTGGAGTCCTCGGAAACGGATCGATCATCGATCCTTCGAACCTGATTAACTTCAGCCAGATTATTCAGAACGTAGCCAATGGCACAAACATCTATGTCGCGGCTGGCAACGCTTTCGCGGCGATCGTGCACCTGCTTGAGTCCACCGGCCGGTTCAAAGTGATGTCGCGGCCGACCGTTTTCACGAGCAACAACAAAAAAGCCATCATCGCTTCCGGCCAGGAGGTTCCAGTTCCGGTAAATACCCTTACCAATGTTGCAACTACTGTGACCGGAACGGCCGCTGTACAGGCGAGCATCGAGTACAAGAAAGTTGTGCTTCAGCTGGAGGTCGTACCGCTCATTAATTCCGAGAAGGAAGTGTCGCTCGATATTCTTCAAAAGATCGACAGTATTGTCCCGGGCGGAAATGTAGTTATTAGTGGCAACTCGGTCCCAACAATCGACACGCGTTATATTCGCACGAATGTTTCCGCGGGGAACGGATCGACCATTATCCTGGGCGGATTGATCGAAGATCAAAAGACGAAAAATTTCCAGGGCATTCCCTATCTCTCGCGCATTCCAATCATCGGCGCGGCGTTCCGTGGCACAGCAACAAGTAAGCAGCGCCGAGAGTTAGTCATCCTAATGTGTCCGCAGGTGACTCTGACCAAACTTGATCAATATCGTCTGCGCCAAAAATGGGAGAACACCAACACGCACTTTGGTCCGGAGCTGGATCAGTCGGAGTGCCCCGAGTGCCCTAAGCCGGAAGAGGGCAAACAGTTAACCTTGCCGCCGCCGGATATTCCCGCGGCGAAAGATATGTAGTAATGTCCACTTTTATGAAGCGAATAGCTTTAGCTTTGATTTTCGGTCTTGGCGCAACCATCGCGCGAGCCGACGAGTTTGACATTGTCGATTACGGCGTTTTTCGGTCAACCGATCCGTTGGCTCAACGGGACGAGTGGGGGTTTGTCCATCAGGGCACCCGTGTGAATGCCACAGATTTCGCGCCGAGATATCGATGGCGATGGATTTACTATTTCAAGGCACCGGAACAACTCATTTTGGATCCGGGTTATGTCGGCTCGATGCAAACGGCGTTGCGCCGGCTGGGCTATTATTGCGGCCCGGTTGACGGCGTATTTACCCCAGCCGTCGCTGATGCGATTGCGCGGCTGCAAAAGAATTATTCCATGCGCGTCACGGGCACGCTTACCGATCCCGTGCGGCGCGCGTTGCACATGCCGTGAGTTTTCCTGAATGAACTCAGCTCCCAGCCAATCTCTGATTAATTTGCTGCTGGAAAGCGGCGTGCCTTCGAACGAAGAGGCGGCCCAATTGGCGACGAACCTCAACGGCGGTTCGTGGGTGAGTCAGGTGCTCGATTCCGGCAAAGTGGACGAACAGCGCTTTCTTGGGGCGATCGGGAATTTCTTTCGGGTACCGGTTGTCTCCATCGACGCGAAAAAGGTCGATCGCGGCACATTATCGGTCCTGCCGAGCCGTTTTGTTTTTCAACACCACATCCTGCCCATCGAGGGGAAGGAAAATTCGGTGGTGCTGGCCACCTACGATCTTTTCAATTCCATTGGACGCCAGCTCGCAACGCAGCTTTTGAAAAAACCGGCCGAATGGGTGCTGGTGCCCCGCGCACAGCTTTTGCGCGCGATGAAAACGCTCTACGGCATCGGCGCGGAAACGTTCGACGAAATCCTCAAGACAAACCGATCCTTCGAGGTCTTCCAGGACACGGAGACCGCCATCGAGCTGAACGCCGACGACCCCGAAGCGTCCGTGGTGAAGTTCGTAAACCAGATCATCCGCGAAGCGATCTTGGAGCGCGCCACTGACATCCACGTCGAGCCGCTCGAAAATGATCTGCGGATTCGCTATCGAATTGACGGAATTTTGCACGAAGTCGCTGTGCCGCCGCAATTGCGCGTTTTGCAATCGGCCATCATCTCGCGCTTGAAAGTGATGTCGCACATGGACATCGCCGAGCGCCGGTTGCCTCAAGATGGGCGCATGAATTTGCAGGCGAACAATCAGAACATCGATGTGCGCGTTTCCACTATTCCTACTGTCAACGGCGAATCGATCAGTCTGCGTTTGCTCAGCCGAGGCGAGCAGCAATTCAATTTTGAGCGGCTCGATCTCAGCGAGAAACAGGAGAAAATCATTCGCCATCTGCTTGCACAACCCAACGGGATCATCCTTCTGACCGGACCGACCGGCTGCGGGAAATCCACCTCGCTTTATTGCTTCCTGAGCAGCATCAACTCAGTACAGCGCCGCATCATCACGATCGAAGAACCGGTGGAATATCGAATTCCCGGGGTCTCGCAAATCGATGTGAAACCGGAGATTGATCTGACCTTCGCGAAAGGGCTCCGCCACATTTTGCGACAGGATCCGAACGTGGTCATGGTTGGTGAGATTCGCGACATTGAAACCGCTGACATCGCGATTCGCGCGGCCATGACTGGCCACCTTGTCTTCAGCACGCTTCACACCAATGATGCCGTAGGTGGCATCACGCGCTTGCTTGACATGGACGTGGAGCCGTTTCTGCTGTCCTCGGTCGTGAAGGCGTTCATCGCGCAACGCCTCGTGCGGACGATTTGTCCAGAGTGCGGGCAATTGGTCGATTATCCGCGCGAATATCTCGCCGAGATTAGTTTTCCGGTGAAAGAACTCGGTACCCAGTTCCAGCGCGGCGGCGGGTGTGATCAATGTCGCCAGACCGGCTATCAGGGGCGCGCGGCAATTTATGAGATTTGCCTAATCACAGAGCCACTGAGAAAGCTGATCATGCAAAAGCGCGACGGCGGCGAGCTCAAGCAATGCGCCATCGCCGAAGGCATGGAGACTTTGCGGCAGGACGGCTGGCGCCGCGTCGCCCAAGGCAAAACAACTATCGAAGAAGTCGTGCGCGTCACGCAAACTGACGAAGTGATGGCGGAAACCACCGAAGAAGCCCAGCCGGTGGTGGCAGCTGAATTGGCCGACGCGCGCTAAGAGCGATAATTGCCCCGTTTGCTCCTCGGCATCACGCGGGTGGCTCGCCACGCAAGTCACGTATCGCTTTTGCGTAATCTTTCGAGTGAAAAATTGACGTCCCGGCGACGAGGACGTTTGCGCCATTTTCAATTGAGAGCCTGGCTGTGTGTGCGTTGATGCCGCCGTCCACTTCAATGTCAATCTTCCCCTCACGTGATTTGTTCCACTCCGCGGCACGTTTCACTTTTTGCATTTGATCGGCTCGAAATGATTGGCCGCCGAACCCGGGATGCACAGTCATGATCAGCAAGATGTCGATTTTGTCGAGAAACGGTTCGAGCAAGTGGAATGGGGTTTCGGGATTTAACGTGAGGCCGGCGCGGCAGCCGCTCTCTCGAATCCGCTGCAACGTACTCGCGACATCATGCTTCGCTTCCGGTTCCACGTGAACGGTAATTGAGTTGGCGCCAGCTTTGATGAATCGTGGCACGTAGTGATCGGCATGCTCAATCATGAGATGCACGTCCAGCGGCAGGCTCGTTAGGCCGCGCACAATGCCAACCATTTCCGGCCCGAATGAAATGTTATCGACGAAATGTCCGTCCATGATATCGCAATGAATCCAATCAGCGCCTGCGGCTTCGACGCGATGGATTTCCTCGCCGAGTCGCGAGAAATCGGCGGCAAGAATGGATGGGGCCACGATGATTCTGCGCATAGAGCGATGGAGTAAAGGAATAATGGAGTAATGGGAAAATTCCAACACTCCGTTACTCCAGCACTCCATTACTTCGTAATATGCTCTTGACGACGCGCCGCTCTGTTTCATGTTACGGCGTTTCAGCCTGGCCGAATCGCGCCGCGCGGGAAGGATCCGCTCAAACCGGTAAACGCGCGTTTCCTTCGGACTGGAAAAGTGCTGCTAAAAAGTAATTCATGTTCAACGGACTTTTCGGCTGGTTATCCAGCGACATCGGGATCGATCTCGGCACGGCGAACACCCTTGTTTACGTTAAAGATCAAGGGATCGTTTTGCGCGAGCCGTCGGTGGTGGCCGTGCAAGCCGGCACCAATAGAGTGCTGGCAGTGGGCGACGAAGCCAAGCGCATGCTCGGCCGCACGCCGGCGAATATCGTTGCCGTGCGCCCGCTGAAGGATGGGGTGATTGCCGACTTTGAAGTTACCGAGGCGATGTTGCGGCATTTCATCAGCAAAGTGCACAATCGCCGGGTGCGCGTGAGACCGCGCGTGGTGATCGCAGTGCCCTCTGGGATCACCGAAGTAGAAAAGCGCGCGGTGCGTGAATCGGCGACCCACGCCGGCGCGCGAGAGGTTTATTTGATCGAAGAACCGATGGCAGCAGCAATCGGCGTGGGACTTCCAGTGCAGGATCCCGCCGGCAACATGATCATCGATATCGGTGGAGGCACGACGGAGGTCGCCCTTATTTCGCTCTCAGGAATTGTATTTAGCCGGAGCGTGCGCGTGGCCGGCGATGAGCTGGACGAGGCGATCGTACAGTACATGAAGCGCGCCTACAATTTAATGGTCGGCGAGCGCACCGCCGAGGAAATTAAAATTAAAATCGGCTCGGCGTATCCGAGCGAAAAGGAAACCAGCGTCGAAGTGAAGGGGCGCGATCTGGTGGCTGGTTTGCCTAAGACGCTCATGATCACTTCTCAGGAAGTGCGGGAAGCGTTACTTGAACCGATCTCAACCATTGTCGATTCCGTGCGTATTACGCTGGAGCGGTGCCCGCCCGAGCTTTCGGCGGACCTCGTCGATCGGGGCTTGGTACTGGCGGGCGGAGGCGCGTTGCTGCGCGGCTTTGACAAACTTTTGAGTGAGGAAACAGGTTTGCCTGTCCATGTAGCCGAAGATCCGCTTAGTGCCGTGGCGGAAGGGACCGGCAAATGCCTCAATGAACTTAAGTTTTTGCGTCAGGTGGCCTCAGCTGATCGCCAGTGGCGGTAGGAACAATTGCGGATTGCCGACACCGAAAGCCTTCACGTTCTCGCGACCGGAGGTCGGAGTTTCGGATTGCGGATTGATTTGCCTTTTTCCGCTGACGTTGATCCGCAATCCGCAATTGCGATGAGCCGCATAAATATCATCGCGCTGCTGATTTTTGGCGGAATTCTGGGGTACTTTCTCAGCTTCGGCCCGCAGACTACGCAGAAGTTCAAGGCAGTCGTGTATCAGTTGCTGTCGCCATTTTTGAATAGCGGCTCGGGGATTAAAAAGCAGATCACCTCGGTGCGCTCAGGCTTGAAGTCGCTCGAGCAATTGGAGCGCGAGAACACTGCGCTGCAGGTGGAAGATCGCCAGTTGCGCGCGACCAACCAGGCGCTGCGCGACGCGGAGCAGGAGGTGAATCGTTTGCGCCACGCGCTCAATTATCGCGAGCGCTCCGTCTTTAAACTGATCGCGGCGGAGATCGTCACGCGCGATTCATCGACCTGGTGGCGAACGGTTACGATTAACCGGGGCAAACGAGATGGCGTTGAAACAGATATGCCCGTAGTAACCGACGTAGGCCTGGTGGGAAAGACTACCACCGTAAGCGACAGCATCTCGGTTGTTTTGCTAGTTTCCGATGAAAGCTGCCGCGTCGCGGCAAAGGTGGAAGGAAGTCGCGAACAGGGAATTGTCTCTGGCGAAAGGGTAACAACGGGATTGACCCCGCTTTTGGACTTGAATTTCCTATCGAAACAGGCTGACCTGAAACCCGATCAGAAAGTTTACACTTCAGGAGTAGGCGGCGTTTTCCCGTCTGGCTTGCTCATTGGCGGCGTGAAAAGTTTTCGCGTGCGCGAACTGGACAGCCAGGCGCAGCTGACACCGGCGGTCGATCTCTCGCATCTGGAGGACGTGTTCGTAGTGACGGGGCGAAGATGATATTCTTTATTCTTTTGCTGGTATCGGTGCTGGTGGCGCAGGTTGCGGAGCTTTTGATTCCCGCGCTGCCGTGGCTCTACAACGCGCATGTTTATATTGTGCCTGTGATTGTTTTCTATGGAGCGAAGGCGCTGCCGTTTCCTCTAATGCTCGCGCTGGCGTTGTACGCCGGGATTTTGCTGGATGCCTTCACTGTGCAGGTGATCGGTGGGAAAGTTGAAATCTCAGCCGGATCATCGATACTGCTCTACGGTGTGCTGGCAGGAATAATGCATGGCCTGCGACCGCTCTTTGCCCGCGGCCACTGGGAAGTGCACTGCATCCTGAGCGGCATTTTCACCTCCTTTATAGTTCTGGCGCAATATCTCATGATCACGTTTCGTCGCGGTTCGCTTGTTTTTAACCGTGAAATTTGGTGGCAGATCGCTGGGCCCGGTCTCATTGCCATCGCGGTGGCGCCGATCCTGTTCTGGCTTTTGCAATGGCTGGGACGGATGACGGCTTATCCGTACGGCCCGGAAAGGGGGCCACTCGAATGAACCGACGCCGCATGGGCTCGCGTTTGAGGATTCAGTTTGTTGGCCTGTGCATGCTGCTGGGAATGGGTGCACTCGGCCTGCGGCTTTGGTGGATACAAGTCGCGCATGGCGCGGAATGGACTGCTCAGCTGCGCGGCAGTTCCCAGGCGACTGTGCGCATTCCGTCGGTACGCGGCGAGATCAAAGATCGCAACGGCGTTTCCCTTGTCCAAAACCGGGCCAGTTACGAGGTGGATTTTTATCTGCCGGAAATGGTCAAAGGCTATCGCGAGCGTTTCGGTTCGCCGCCCCTCACTGAATATCGAGCCATCATCAACGGCATGCCGAAAGATTTGAAGGAGCCGGACATCATTAAGATTGTCAACAACGGCATCGTCCCTCGTCTGAACGAGCTCGATCTGGCGCGCGACTACAACGCCGGGCGGCTGGAGCGGCATTTTCGCAACGAGACCGAGGTCCCGTTCTCTTACATCAAGGACATCGATTTCCCCATGATGGCGAAATTTTCAGAGCACGATGTCGGATTACCCGGGGTGGATATCGCGATCAAACCGGTACGCTCTTATGTTTATGGCGCGCTGGCCACCCACATTCTCGGTTACGTCGGCATGCCTGACGATGTGGATAAAGATGAAGCGAGGAAATTCACCTTTTACCAGGCGGACATGGAAGGAAAATCGAACATCGAAAAAACGATGGACGAATATCTGCGCGGGAAGCCCGGCGTGCGCTATTTGCGCAAGAACGCCAAAGGGATAATCGACGGTGTCCTGCGTGAAGATCCGCCGCAACAAGGCGCCAACGTTTTTCTGACGATCGACGCACGCATCCAGGCAATCGCAGAGGAAGCGCTGCGCGCCGTGAGCCGGGCCGGAGCGGTCGTGGTCGATCCAAACAACGGTAACATTTTGGCGATGGCTTCTGTCCCATCGTTCGATCCGAATACTTTCATCCCGAGCATCAAAGCGAAGGATTGGAAAGCGCTGCAAAAAGATGAAGGCGATCCGTTAGTCAACCGCACGATTAGCTGCCTACCGCCAGGCTCAACATTCAAGCTCATCACGTCGCTCGCCGGATTGCGCGGCACGAAAAATCTCGCAAACGCGCATTTCAACTGCGGAGGCGGTGTGAGTTACGGCGATCACTTTTTCAGATGTTGGGTAGCCGAAAAGCATTACACGCACGGGAACATCGGACTCGCCGATGCGATTAAGGTATCCTGTGACTCCTTCTTCTATCAGTACGGAAATGCAGCTGGCATTCAGTCGCTTGACGTCGTTGGCAAGATGTTGGGAATTGGCGAAGAATCGGGCCTGCAACTATCGGGCGAACAAAGCGGCAATATGCCGGGGCCCGAGTGGATGCAAATTCACCATCCGCAGGAGAGGTGGTCGCAGGCGCAAACGGCCAATGTTTCGATCGGCCAGGGCTACACACTTGTCTCGCCTCTTCAATTGGCGATGGCCTACGCGACGATCGCAAACGGCGGCGTGTGCTATTACCCACGGCTAGTGGATCGAGTTTTGAACCAAGACGGCTCTCCTGTGCTGGACGCGCATGGCAATGTCGCAGTGCCTCAGACGCCACGAGTGCGATCGGACTTACGTCAGGAAATCTCACCTGACAAAATTGACCTTGTGCGCAAAGGCCTTTGGAAAGTTGTTAACGAAGATGGAGGAACCGGTGGCAGAGCGCGTTTGAAAGATTGGGTGGTGGCGGGGAAGACCGGCACCGCGCAGGCCAGCGACCGTGGCCGCGAGGAAAACGTTGCGTGGTTTGCTTGTTTCGCGCCGTTTGACCATCCGAAGTATGTCGTCGTCGTGATGGTACAGGGCGCCTCTGGGCACGGCGGCGAGGTCGCGGGCCCGATCGCCACACGCATTCTCGAACGCGCGCTCGCGCAGGATGAAGGCAAGTTTGATATGCAGGTCGCCTGGCTCGCACCCGCACATAAGGCCAATCCGCTCCAATTGATCAAAGCAGTGACTTATCACGACACGGGCGGCAATCTCGGCAGCGATGATGAAGAAAATGCCAGCGATTCGCAGACTGCCACTGCCCAAATGGCTAGCTCAGACGCATCGCCAGATGTCGAACCGGAAGCCGATTCGGCAGGGAAAGTCCGGCGCCGCGGCGCTCCTGTGCAGCGCGCCCTTCCGGTTGCGGCTCCTGCTCCGCGCCGCAACTTTTTTCAGCGCCTCTTCGGAATACGTCCGCAACCGGCGCCTGCGCCAGCGCCGCAGCCTACCCGCCGGCGCGGAACACCATGATGAACCATCAGTCAGAACCATTGCGGCAGGACGTATCGGCAGTCTGGCCTATGACTGATCAACCTCTTCAATTTTATGATAGACAAAGTAAGAAAGATTTTGGGTCTTCCCTCACGCAAGACCGGCAACAAACTGATACTGAGCGTGGAAAAACTCGAGACTCGCGTCGCGCTGCTCGAGAATGGCCGCCTCGAGGAATACAGTGTCGAGCGTAGAACTTCGCGCAACATTGTCGGGAGCATTTACAAGGGCAAAGTCAAAAACATCGAGATGGGTTTAAAGGCGATGTTTGTTGACATCGGCTTCGAAAAAAACGCGTTCCTTCATTTTTGGGATGCGATTCCCGCCGCACTGGACAGCGGCATTGAAGAAATCGATCGCCGCGCGAGCAAGCGGCCTCGAAAACGGATCACCGTAAAAGACATACCCGGCATTTACCCGGTGGGCTCGGATGTCATCGTACAGGTGACCAAGGGCCCGATCGGCACCAAGGGGCCAAGGGTAACGACCAATCTCAGTTTTGCCGGGCGCTACCTGGTGCTGATGCCCTTCAGTGACCGCAGCGGCATCTCGCGAAAAATCGAGAACCCCAAAGAACGCGAGCGGCTGCGCAAGATTCTGCGTGAACTGGATATTCCCGAAGGGGTCGGCGTCATCATTCGCACGGTCGGCGAAGGCCAGCGGGCACGATATTTCGTGCGCGATCTGCGTTTCCTTCTTGATCAGTGGACCAAAGTCGAGCAGGCGATTCGCGAAAACCCAGCTCCATGCCGGGTCTTTGAGGAACCGGACTTGGTTGAGCGAACCGTGCGCGATTTTCTGACCGAAGAAATCGACGAGGTCGTTTGCGATGATCGCACAGCCACCGATCGGATGGTGGAAATGATCGGGCAGATTTCCCGGCGCGCGCGGAACCGGGTCCGCTTTTACGATAACCCGACGCCGATCTTCGAAACGTACGGTGTGCAAAAACAAATCGACGATGCGTTCCACCGGCAGGTTTGGTTGAAGTGTGGTGGCTATATTGTGATCGATGAGACCGAAGCGTTGGTAGCGATTGATGTGAATACTGGCCGCAACAAAGGCGGGCGCGATGTGGAGAAAACAATTTTGCAGACGAACCTCGAGGCGGCAGATGAAATCGCGCGCCAGCTCCGGTTACGAAACATCGGCGGATTGATCATAGCCGATTTCATCGACATGAAGAGCCGCAAAGACCAGCAGGCAGTTTACAGTTTGATGAAGGAGCGGCTCAGACGCGACAAAGCCAGGACGCATGTTCTGCCCATTTCACAGCTTGGCCTGATGGAAATGACCCGCCAGCGAGCGCAGGAAAGCCTCAGCGAGACAATCTACCAGAACTGCCCCTACTGCGGCGGTCGCGGGGTGGTGAAAACCTCCATGACCACAAGCGTGGAGTTGCACCGGACTCTCAACACGGTCATGCGCAAATACCAGGACAGCATCCACGACATTCGCGTGATTCTAAACCCCGACGTCTTGAAGCGATTAAAAGAGGAAGACGAAGAACTATTGGTGGAGCTGGAGCGCCGTTATGCAGGTCGTCTGGTGTTCCGCGGCGATCCCACGTTTCACCAGGAGAAGTTTGTCATCACCGACGCAAATACCGGGGCGGAGCTGAAATCTTAAGACGGGCAGCCGGTCTGAAAAGATACTTGCAATTTTGGGCGTCCCGGCTCACACTCGCGGCATCCAAACGAAGAGTGAGATTCGTTATTGACCTAGACGCTCCAATATGTTTGGAGTGGGAAAACTTAACCAAAAGGAGAAATAAAATGAAAAAACTGGTGTTGGGCTTTTGCAGCCTTGCTGCATTTGCTTCGGTTGCGTTTGCCGGAACTGAAACCTATGGAGGAAAGGAGATCAAGCAGGTGGCTCCGCCGCCGTGCCCGGAATGGTACAGCGATCAGGAGTTTAACGTGAGCCTGTGGGGAACCTACATTTTCACTGCAAACAACTGGCAAGATGATCGCTACTTTTTGGCCGACCATGCTTGGGGCGGTGGCATAGATGCCAAATACTTTTTCCATCGTTACTTCGGCGTTGGAGTTGAAGGCTGGATGGTCGATGCCAGGCAGGCGCGCGAAAATATTTTCGTCGATCTTAGCGACGGGATTTTTGAGCGTAGCTTTCACAACGTGAATAAGGGCATCGGAGCGGTGCTGGGGACGTTCACCTTCCGCTTCCCCATTCACTGCTCCCGCTTTTCACCCTACATTTGGGGTGGTGGTGGCGGAATCTTTGGCGGTGGCCAGCGGCCGGTCAATCAGTGGTTCCGCGAAGGGCCAGGCGGAACGGCTGTAACAGGACCCGGTGGGCTTATTAGCAACGGGGGCGAGGGCTTCGACATTCTCAAGACGGTTGGTCGTACGGATAGCCAGGCAGAGGGAATTGGCCAGATCGGGGCTGGCATCGAAGTGCGCTTTACGCCGCACATCGGTTGGGTCAGTGATTTCAGCTGGAACTTTGTCAACGGTCCAGACAACAACTTCGGCATGGCCCGCACCGGCATAAACTTCGCCTTCTAAAACAGCAACGGATTTGCTAGCGCGGCGTCCGGAACACCGGACGCCGCTTTTTTGTACGCGTAACGCAAGGAGCGGCGGTTTTTTGAACCGCCGAATTGGGGCGTTGGGGCGCCATCTGCGATTCGCGTTTGCGAACGCCGGCATGCGCACGAAATTATGCTGATGTCTTTTGCCGAAACCTTGGACAGCCTTGCTCTGAGAAAATCGGAGTTGATCGAGCAGTTCGAGTCTCTGATCGCACCGAAATCGGATCAGGAACTCGAAGCAATGGCGCAAACTTCGCGTTCGCTCACGCTCCAGAACTTTGGACGCACGATGCGCCTGTTCGCTCCACTGTATCTCTCGAACGAATGCATCAATAATTGCCGATACTGCGGTTTCTCGCGCGATAATCCGATCCTTCGCGTCACGCTTGGCGTCGATGAAGTCGTTGCCGAAGCGCAGCATCTCGCCCGACAAGGATTTCGCCAGATTCTTCTCGTAGCGGGCGAGCAGCCCAAATTTGTGAGCCGCGATTATCTTGCCGAATGCGTGCGCGCGCTCGCGTCTGATTTTTCGTCCATCTCCATCGAGGTCGGCCCCATGGAGATCGAGGATTATGTGCCGATCATCGAAGCTGGCGCGGAAGGGCTAGTCGTTTACCAGGAAACCTACAATCGCGGTGTGTATGCCGAGATGCACACCGCCGGGCCGAAACGCGATTTCAATTTCCGGCTGGATTGCGCCGAGCGCGGTTACGCAGCTGGTTTTCGCCGGCTCGGCATCGGCGCACTCATTGGTCTGTCGCGCTGGCAGGATGAAGCCATCGCCCTGGCAGCGCACCTGGAATATTTGTTTAAGCACTGTTGGCAAGCGCAAATCAGCGTGAGCTTGCCGCGGCTGCGTCCGGCCGCCGGCGGATTTCGTCCACTATTCTCGATGACTGATCGCGAACTGGTGCAATTGGTCTGCGCGCTGCGGATTACCTTTCCGCAACTCGGCATCGTACTCAGTACACGCGAGCGCGCGTCGCTGCGGGATTCGTTGGTGTTGCTCGGAGTGACGATGATGAGCGCCGGCAGCCATACCGAGCCGGGCGGTTACACCCGGCAGGGTCGGGAACATTTGCATCGCACCGTGCGGGGCCGCATCGTCGCGCCGGAGTATCAGGACGGTGAAGATCAACTCGCCACCGGCCAGTTCGAGATTAGCGACGAACGTTCCCCGGCCGAAATCGCCGCAGTTCTTCGCCGTCGCGGGCTCGAACCGGTTTGGAAAGATTGGGACCAAGCCCTCCAAGGAGCCATGGCTTCCTAGCCGCCGCTTGGACACGAGGGCTGGGAAGCCGTCATTCCTCGTCTAGTAATGAAAATTTCACTCAATGGCGAATCCGTTGATACGCGCGAAGACAAAACGATCGCGGAGCTGATCGATCGTTATCAATTGCCGCCACAATCCATTTTGGTCGAACACAACGGCCTCGCCGTGCATCACCATGAATGGGCGGAGCGATCATTATCCGACGGCGACCGCATCGAATTTATCCGCGTCGTCGCCGGCGGGTAGCAAAAATAATATACTCGGTTTTTGCGCAGACAGATCGGGTCTAACTAGGGCTGAGCGGCGCTTTTCACGACCACTCGCATTCCGTCGGTTTGCATGACGGTGACGGGGGTTTTCGGGGCGATGAATTCGCCTTCGGTGACGACATCGACAACGTGATCGGCGAAACGCGCCTTGCCGCTTGGTCGCAAGACGGTCACCGCAGTACCCTGCATTCCGGGCGTGAGCGAAAGCGCAGTCGCGAATTGTCTTGGCGCGCCAGCGAGCGATGGGCCGGGCGGATTTGATTCGATCAAGGCGAATCGGCGATAAATGCTCGTGCGCGGGAGATAACGCGCGAGCAGGGCGATGACAATAAATGATCCCACGATCGCAATGAACATGTTGAGCAGCGGTATGGCGAGCATCTTGCCGGTTGGGAAAAAATTCTGGCCGGGGTAGCGATCAACCATCGTCCAGAGCAGTGATGCAAGCATGAGGAACACGCCGACAACACCGAAAACGATTGTGGTGTGCGCGAAGAAAAGTATTTCGATCAACACGAGCACCATTCCGAGGATAAAAAGCGCGACAACTTCCCATCCTGCGAGCCCCACCAGGTAATGGCCGAGAAAGAAGAGCGCGAAACAAACCGCAGAGATTATTCCGGGCCACATCACGCCCGGGATTTTGAACTCCAAATACGCGCCAAGAATTCCGAGCAGAAGCAGCAAAGGCGCAAGCGCGGTGATCCAAAAGGCAATCTGCTCGAAGCCAGTCGGGGTAAACGTGACGACATTTGCTGTGAGCCCGGCTTTCTTTGTCAGATCGGCAATCGAATCGGCGACACCGTCTGCGAGTAACGGTTTCCCATTAATCTTTTCAGTTGCTTCCTGCGCATTAAGAGTCAAGACCGCTCCCTTTGGATGAACCAAGCGGTCGTGGATTTTTACTTCCTTATCCTTGTTCATGAACGCCTCGGCGACATCGGGATTGTGCCCGTTCTTGATCGCCGAACCACGGATGAGGGCAGACCAATACGAAATCGTTTTTTCTTTCGCGGTGGCGGGAAGATCTTCGCCTGTCGGAAGAATCGGCGCGGCTGCGCCAATGGCGCTCACGGGTGCCATGTAAATGTGTTGCGTGGCGATGGCCATGAGCGCGCCGGCCGAGCCCGCGTTGGTGTCGATGAATGTGTAAGTCGGAATTTTTGTTTGGTTGAGCGCGTTCACGATATCAGCCGCTGTATCGAGCCGGCCACCGTATGTGTTCATGTCGAAAATGATCGCGGAAGCTTCGTTGCTCTCGGCCGTTTTCACCGCGCGGCGCAAAAACGCCAGGAGCGAAGGCGCGACTTCACCGTGCAGCGGGATCACAACGACGTCGCCTTTATGAATAACCTCACCTCCGTGGGCGGTGATGGTGAGGAACAGAGCTAGCGGCAATAAAATCGCGATTGCCTTCACGTGCATGTTTGTTCCCCGATACCGCGTGGTGGAGTAATGGAGTAGTGGGGTAGCGAAGAGCGAATTCATTCCCATTTCTCCAGCACTCCAATACTCCATTTGAAACAGCGCAGCACTGCGTAAGTTTGGCATCGCTTGCACAGGTAAACGAGGCAAAAATATTCAGGCGCGCATGGGAACGATTCCTCCGGAAACAATCGAGCAAATCGCCGCCGCGAACGATATCGTCGAAGTGATCGGCTCGTATTTTCCACTGAAACGCGCGGGAGCAAATTTTAAGGCGCTCTGCCCGTTTCACCAGGAGAAAACGCCTTCGTTCGTGGTGAGCGCAAGCCGGCAGACCTTTCATTGTTTCGGCTGCGGCGCGGGCGGGAGCGTCTTCCGGTTCGTGATGGATTACGAGCACATTGATTTTCCTTCAGCCGTGCGCAAACTCGCCGCGCGCGCTGGCATCACGGTTGTGGAGAAATCCCGCGGCGGTGCCTCTGATGAGGATCAGCAATACAAGACGCGGCGCGTTTTGCTAAAATTGCACGCGGAATCTGCCGAATGGCTTCACGAGAACTTAATTGCCAGAGAAATTGGAGGACCGGCGCGAAAATATTTGAAGCAGCGCGGGATCACGGCGGAGATCGCCAAACGCTGGCAACTCGGTTATGCGCCGGATGAATGGGACGCATTTGGCAGTTGGGCGCGTGCGCGGGGCTACAATCCGCGGGACCTGATTGCGAGCGGACTCGTTAAAACGAAAGACGAAATCGACTCAGCGCAAAATCAAACTTCAGGCGCCAAACCTCAAACATCTTACGATCGTTTTCGCGGGCGGGTGATCTTCCCGATCTGCAACGATGTTGGCGAAGTAATTGCCTTCAGCGGGCGGCTCCTGAAAGACCAAGAGGGGGCAGCGAAATATTTGAACTCACCGGAGACGCCGCTTTTCCGGAAGGGCAACGTCCTTTTTGGATTGCACAAATCCAAGCGCGCATTGATCGAGGCGAACTGCGCAATCGTGTGCGAAGGCCAGCTCGATTTAATCAGCTTGTTCGAGGCGGGGATTACAAACGTGGTTGCACCGCAGGGCACAGCGTTTACCGAACATCAGGCGCGAATCCTGAAGCGTTTTGTGAATGAAGTCATTCTGTGCTTCGACTCAGACGCGGCAGGCGCAAAGGCGGCCGAGCGTTCGCTCGATGCTCTGCTGCAAAACGATTTGATCGTGCGCGTCGTCGAACTGCCGGCAGGCCAAGACCCGGATTCATTGATCCGCGGCGCGGGAAAGGAACAATTTGAAAATCGCGTGGCGCAAGCTCGCGATTTTTTTGATTATTGGATCGACCGCGAAATCACCGGCGTGGACTTGAATTCGATGGGCGCAAAAATTCAAGTCGCGCGCGATTTGGCTGGGGTGGTCTCGCGTGTGCACGATTCGCTCCTGCGCGGCGAGGTGGTCAACAGGGCATCGGCGCGCCTTGGTGTTTCCCCGGCGGATTTCGAAGCGCTTCTGCCAAAACATTCTCGCGAACGCGCGTTCTCTGCAGAGCCGCAATCTGCGCCTGTTCAAGTCGCGCCCGCCCCGCCGCATGACATCGCGATGCTGTGCGTGCTAGCGTTGCGCGATGAAGCTGCGCGCACTTTTCTTCGCGCGCAAAATTGGCGGGACATTCTCGACCAAGTGCCGGACGCGCAGATTCTCATCCGGATTCTTGAAGGCGAGCTGCATCCCGATGACACCGCATCGCTTACTGCGTTCATGGCTACGCTTTCCCCGGCGGAGGAAAAGCTCGTTTCATCGTGGCTGTTGCAAAAAATGCCCACGGCCACGGAGACGATCGTTAAGAACTGGTGGTTGGGGATCCGCCATGCGGTCGTGCGTCGCCGGTTGGAGACGGCAAAGAACCGGATCAAACTACCGGGGCTCAGCACCGGTGACATCGTAAATTTGCAAAAACAAATTCTTGACCTACAGGAACAGCTCCGCGAGTTTTCCCGGCCCGTAACGGCAGCGGATCGAACGTCTCCGTCAAATCCCTAACTACACAAACTTTGGCCAGGCATTCGAAACCAAGGGGAGGCAGCCGACAGTCGTCGGCGCGGCGGCTTAAAGCGAGCCGCTCCCGGCGCGTCTCATCCAGAAAGGCTTTGGCGCTGCGGCGAAATTTCAAGGGACAGCCGGCGTTGGCAACGCTCAAGGTCAAGCGCGGCCGCGCGCCGTCAATGCGGCGCAACAACGGACAGCTTTCTGATCCAGTGGCCGGTTTATACGCGTCGATTGAAGTTCAGAGTCGTATTCGCGAACTGATCAAGCTGGCAAAAGAACAAGGCTATCTCACGTTCGACGATCTGAATGAGGCATTGCCAGAGGGAATCACCGATGCCGACGAACTGGATCTGATCCTCACCCGGCTGCGGCGCCTGGAGATCGACATTATTGAGGCATCAGAGGTGGATCGTTATAGGGACATCAAGAAAGACGCAGACGAGCAGGATGAGGAAGAAGAGAGGCCGGAAGCGAAGGCTGATATTCTGGACGATCCAGTCCGGATGTACCTCAAGCAGATGGGCCAGGTTCCACTTCTCACGCGCGAACAGGAAGTGGAAATATCCAAACGCATCGAGGAGGCCGAGGACATCGTCCGAAGGTACCTGGGCCGTTTCGGCTTTGTTGCACGCGCACATCTGGATCTCGCCAGCAAACTGATCGAGGGGCGGGAACGGTTCGACCGCGTGATCCTCGACAAAAAAATCGAAAGCCGGGAACGGTACATGAAAAACCTCCCGCGTTTGTGCAAGCAGGTGGAACAATTGAGCGCTTCGGTTGGCCGGCAATTTTGCGATTTTGCGCGCGACTCTTCGAGGCGACCGCCCCAGAAGCGGAGGGCGTTGCAAAGAACGATGGCTGCGCTGCAAAAGATTTATCCTCGTTTCTATCTCAAGCAAAGGGTCACCGAGGAATTTGTGCACCTGGCGGACGAGGCGCACCACAGCTCGCTTTATCTACAGACGGAGCTGGCCAAAAATCCACGCAGCAAAAAGAGGCGGTTGCAACTTCAGAACAAAATCCGCGAGTTGGAGAAGAGCCTCTGGTTTTCGCTTTCGGATTATGCGGAGGAGTATCGGACGCTGAAGGGCTGGCTGCGCCAGGCGTTCAAGGCCAAAACCGAAATGGTAGAGGCCAATCTCCGTCTCGTTATTTCGATCGCAAAAAAATACACCAACCGCGGTCTTTCATTCCTCGACCTGATTCAGGAAGGCAACATGGGATTGATGAAGGCGGTGGAGAAATTCGAATACCGGCGTGGATACAAATTTTCTACTTACGCCACTTGGTGGATCCGTCAGGCCATCACCCGCTCGATCGCCGACCAGGCGCGCACGATTCGAATTCCCGTCCACATGATTGAGACGATCAACAAGCTCTTACGCGTGCAAAAACAGCTGGTGCAGGAATACGGGCGAGAACCCACCCCTGAAGAAGTCGCCGAAGAAGTGCTCCTGCCAGTGGACCGGGTTCGGGCGGTCCTGAAGATGGCGCAGCAGCCCATCTCGCTGCAATCGCCAGTGGGCGAGAGCGAAGAAACCAATTTCGGCGATTTTATCGAGGACAGAGGCGCGGAAAACCCGAGCGACATGACCGCCATTGTTTTGCTGAAAGAAAAAATCAAAGACGTGCTGGAAACGCTCACCGATCGCGAACGGCAAGTCCTCGAGCAACGCTTTGGGCTCATCGACGGATACAGCCGCACCTTGGAGGAGGTAGGCCGGCAGTTCCAGGTTACCCGGGAACGGATTCGCCAGATCGAGGCAAAGGCCCTGCGCAAAATGCGGCATCCCACTCGTATTCGACAGCTTGAGGGATTTCTTGAAGCGCCCGGCATTTGAACCATATTTTCGGCGCCTATTCGAGCGCAACTTCCGACGCTGCAATAAGTTCAATTGATTGGAGACTATGGACCGTCAGGACGACAAAGAGTTGTGGGATGTTCTCGGCCGTGTTCCCGCGCCCGCGCTTTCACCATTTTTTGCCCGGAACGTGCTGAGAAAGATTCGCCAGGAAACCACCGGTTTTGAGCGGGCACGGAACTGGTTTAGTTTGCGCAGACTCGTCGCAGCGTCCGCTGTGGCAATTGTAGTGGCCGGCATGGCTATCGCCACGCACCATCCAGTCCCGCGGACTGCTTCTGCGAATGAATCAGACGTGGTGGCTAAAATCGATCCACAAGATTATGACGTCGTGGCTGATCTGGATGAATTGATCGCCTGGGATGAAAATAGCGTGTGGGAAGACAAGCCAAATTTGTAAACTATTCGTCGCTTGGTCGGGTTTCGCTTTGTTCTGCGCTGCCGCACAAGCGCAGCCGCAATCACATCATCCCGCTGGGCGGCCCTCGGGCGGGCCCGGGCCGCAAGGGCCGGTGCCGCGCCAGAGCATACGTGAGCGGTGGCTGGCACTTCCTCCAGAAGCCCGCCAAAATTTCCGGCGCAACGCCGAGATTTGGATGCGAATGAGCCCAGAACAGCGCAACCTCATGCGCCAGCGAGAGAATTTGCGCCGTGAGGTACTCAAGCAAGAGAGCGAACGGGCGCTTCGCGAGTCCGGTCTCCATCTTAATCCCCAGGAACGCGCCCAGTTTGAATCTCGTTACGTTCAGGAACGGCAAAAAGTAGAACGCGCACTCCGGCAGCAAATCGAAACAGAACGGCAAAAGGAACTCCCGGCTCTAATTCAACAGTTGAAGAAAGAATTCCAAATTGACCAGCCCACCAAAGCAAAACCGGAATCCCAAAAGCCCGAGTCGCAAGAGCACTCGCAGCAACCGGAGCCGCAGAAGCCAGGAAAGAAATAAGCAGAGGACGAAGACTCACCTCCTGTTCTCGCGACCTGCCCGCTAGACCCAATAAAAAGAACGCTGGCTCGAAATCACTTCCGAGCCAGCTCGATCTGAATCTTTAAGTTTTAGTACCGACAATTTAGTGGTGGTGGTGCCGATGATGGCGGTAATAGTACCGATGCCCGCCGTACCAGTAGTAGGGCCGGTAATACCTGTACCCATAGTACGGCCCGTAGTAGTAACGGTACGGATAATAGTATCCGTACGGGTAGTATCCATAATAGCCTGGATAGCCGAGTCCAACGGAGAAGTAAACACCAGCGTCAGAACGTGGCGCCGCCCCGAACAGCAAGCCCCCAGCCACCAATGCAATTAACAGAAGTCTCTTCATGGTTCTTCCTCCTAATGGATTAAACAAAACGCAGAAGGAAAAGTTTTCCGTTTTATTCGGAGCGGAAAATCTCGGGATGTCCCTGGATGCAAACGCTTTGCCCGATTTGTTGATATGAAGCGTCGCGAACGCGCAGCGCTTTTGCAGTGGCTTCGGCTCCCCGGCCGGGAAAAGCAATCACCGGTCCTCCGGTCAGGATCGGACCCAGATAGAGCTGCACTTTGTCAATGAGACCGCCGTCGAGCGCCTGACCGAGCACTTCTCCGCCGCCTTCAATCAGCACGCTGGTGATGCTTCGTTTGCCGAGGTTTCTCAGCACAGCAGCCAGGGATTTACCGCTATAAATCAGCGTTCGCCCGGCGAAGCGGTCAGAAAACAAACGGACGTTGCGTGGCAATCTGCCTGAGCGAGTCAGCACAATGCGCCACGGCTGTCGCGTCCCGCGTATGCCGCGCACGGTCAATCGCGGGTCGTCTGCGCGCACCGTTTCCGCTCCGACAAGCACCGCATCCACGTGGGCACGAAGCTGATGTGCGTGACGGCGTGCAGCCGCATCCGTAACCCAGCGAGGCTCGCCCGCAGGCCGCGTCAATCGGCCATCAAGAGACATGCCGCACTTTGCGATGACGAAAGGTTTCCCAGTGACTATCCACTTATTGAACGCCTCGTTCAGCCGGGCGCATTCTTCGGCCAAAATGCCTTCCCGTACGTTGACGCCCGCATTTCGCAATTTCACGATGCCTCGGCCGGAGTGACGCGGATTCACGTCTATCGCGCCGACCACTACATTTTTAATTCCAGCCTTGATAATCGCATCCGTGCACGGCGCAGTGCGTCCGGCCGTCGAGCACGGCTCGAGAGTCACGTAAAGCGTCGCCCGCGCCGGAACCGATGCGCCGAAATCGCGGAGACATTCAATCTCAGCGTGAGCAAGACCTGCTTCACGATGGTGTCCCTTCGCTACGATTCGATTGTCAACGACCAGCACGGCTCCAACAGCGGGATTCGGACTAGTCTGGCCTAGCGCCTTTTTTGCTGCGTTCAACGCAGCGCGCATGAAGTGTTGGTCTCGCTCTATCGTCATCGCTTCGACAGACCAATAATTGTTCTCGCGTGTCGAGGCAACGCGAGTTCACGAGGGGGGGATCAATAATCACTTGCTGATGGAAGGTTGAAGACGACTTGGTAGTGCGGCGAATGCAACTTGAGCTTAATCCGTGCCTGGAGGGATTCGAACCCCCAACCTTCTGATCCGAAGTCAGAAGCTCTATCCGGTTGAGCTACAGGCACTCCGAGAATCTAAAATTTGAAATTTGAGATTTGAAATTCGCGCCGCGGCGCGCTGGGGTGGCCGACGGGACTCGAACCCGCAACAACCAGAACCACAATCTGGGGCTCTACCATTGAGCTACGACCACCATCACTGAAGCGGAAAAAGATTCTAAAATTTGTATCTGTTTTTGCAAATAAAGGACTCGACTTTTCCCGATCATTCCACTAATTCTCGCCGCCGGTGGAACAAAACTCTGCCTGCAGCCGGGGGATCGTGACGCCTCGCCGTCGCATAAAGCGAGTCGGTGCGGCGTTGCTCGCTGTTTTCTTGTTTCTCCGGGCTACCGCCGTCGTAGGGCAGCAGGATGATCCAAGCGAGATTTTTCTCAAAGCCTATCTCTCCGCGCAACAGGGCGAAAAGTTCGAGCGCGAAAACCGGTTCAAGACAGCCCTGGCCAAATACCGATTTGCCGGAAGCCTGATCGAGCAGGTGCGCAGATCGCACGCTAATTGGCAGCCGGCAATCGTGGAATATCGCGGCCGCAAGATCAGCGAAGGAATCTTGCGCATTCAGGAGAGAATGACCCGGCAAAATGCCCTCAGCGCCAGTGCAAGTCCTTTGCCTGAAGTTGCTCCCTCACTGCCAGAGAGCGAGGGCTGGTCCGAGCCCGGGCCTGAAGTTGTGGCCCCGCAACGGGACGTTCCCATCACTCAAGCGTCGGGCGATGCCACAGTCAAAGAGGCGACAAAAAAATTGCGCGGCAAAGTCGATCAGTTGCAAGCGGCACTGGAGAAAACGCGCGGCGAACTGGAAACGGCACGGAAAGAAAAGGAAACCGTCAATACGCGTCTGAAGGAAACAACTTCAAAGCTGGAACAAGCGCAAAACGATCTCGACAACGCGCGAAAATCAGAAAGTCAGTTGCGCGCGGAAGTGGCACAATTGAAAGATGCCGTCGCCGCGACGGCTGAGGCGCGCGCAACGGCGGAAAAACAAAGGGACGATACTCAGGCGAAATTTGCCGAGGCGAATCAACAAATCACTGCGCTTGAGCGGGAGCGCGATGAAGCGCTTGCCCAGCTCAAAGTCGCGAGGGAAGCCGAACAGCGTGTGCAGTTGCTCGTGACTGAGAAGGACGAGTTACAAAAGAAACTGGCAAGCGTGGAGGAAACGGTCCGGAACCTTAGCGAAGGCAACCCGAGCGCAGAGAAATTTGCCGGCATGAAACAGCAACTGGCAGACTTGCAACAGCAACTCGCCGAAAGTCGGAAAAGGAGTGATTATTTGGCAGCCAGAGCGGCCGAGCTTGATGTTCAGTTAGATGAAACAGGCACGCAGCTTCAAGCGGCAAAGCTGGCCGGCGCAAACAGTGAGGAGTCCAGCCAGCTCAGGAGAGAAAACGAGCTGTTGCGAAGCATCGTCGTGCGCGAGCGCCAGGAAGAAGCGCGCCGGGAGGACGCAAGAGAACTGGTATTGGCGGAGCTCGACAAATTGAAAATCAGATCGGACACACTGAACAGGCAGATCGAATTTCTCGCGCAGCCAGTTACCAAGTTAAGCAGCGAAGAGCTTGCTTTGCTGCGGCAACCGGTGGTCTCAGTCTCAGACCAGAACTCCGGCGTGTTCAAGGCAAGTTTTGTTTTTGAAAAAAAATCGTCGGCGAATTCCAGTGGCGCCACGGCAAACTCTCCGCGGGCTGGTGAGGCGACAACCAACAAACCCGATTCGTCCAAGGCCGATGAGATAAACGAACTGCAAAGCGCTGTGCGCGCGGCGAGGAGAAATCTCGAGCATGGCAAACTTCGGACGGCTGAAAAGCAATACAAACAAATCCTGGGCAAGATTCCCAATAACGTTGATGCCCTTTCGAATCTTGGGGTGGTTTATTTTCGCAGAAGCAGGTTGCGCTCCGCGGAATCGACGTTGAAACAAGTGCTCGCCATGGCGCCTGACAACGATTTTGTGCTCACCACCCTGGGCATAGTCCATTATCGGCAGTCCAGGTTCGACGATGCGCTGAGCGACTTGAGGAAAGCGATCGAGATCAATCCCAACAGCGCAACTGCGCACAATTATCTGGGTATTACGGCCAGCCAAAAAGGGCGACAGCGAGAGGCGGAGACGGAGATTCTTCAGGCCATCGCCAAAAATCCCAACTACGCCGACGCGCATTTTAATCTCGCGGTCATTCTTATCACTACGCAGCCTGGCTCGAGGGAACTGGCCAGAGAACATTATGCCCGGGCCACCGCGCTCGGCACCGAACGCAGTCCGTCGCTCGAAAAGCTGTTGCAGTGATTCGCAAGATCAACAGTCGATCTCGAATCTAAGTAATCTTCGTTGTGCGTTTTGTTCGCGTCCTCGGTATCGCTTTGATCACCGCGTTTGCCGCGATGTCCCTGGCGGTATTCGTCTCCGATTATCTAACGCAACTTTACCATGTTCCGAACATGGAAGGTCAGCGAGGGATGCTGATCATTTTCGCCATCGCGCCGCTGACGTTCATTGGCGGATTCATTATTGGCCTGATAATTGGCATTGTTGTTTCCAAGCCCGGCGGCGGCGGCTTTTTCAAAGCCCAGGGATTGTCGATCTTGATTGTTGTCGTGCTGACCACAGTCGTTTCCGCAGTCTTGTACTTCGCGGCTGATAAGCCGCCGAAAATCGATGGCAAATACTTGATGCTCGATTTCGAGGTGCGCGTGCCGCCCAGCATTCAATTTCCTGCGGCGATGAATGCCTACTCGGTTAGTGTGAGCCTTTACACGGACGGCACGCAAACCCGCGTCGCGCAAATCAGTCCGGATTCGATCAAGAAAGATGCAACTGGTGCAATTTTTAGCGGAACCATCCCAATCTTGTCGCATGCCGCTAGCCGTCAGCTGTTTCCATCAGTCGCGAACGTTGACCACGGCTCGCAGTTTATCCCGCTGGATTTACCGGCTGCTCCTCGAAGAGAAAATAAATCATGGTCCGATTGGAAATTCGCCACGCAATACGCTGATCTTAGTGCCATCACGGAGCCGGCCGACAGGATGTCAGCTCGCTATCGCGTTCGGCCAGTTGAGTGATTTTTTGTAACGGCGGTGTATGACCGCGCAGCTAGTTCGAATGATTTGTTACAGTGAAACCTTTTCTCACAGCTAACTGGCGTTATCTGGCGATGCTAAATTATGTCGTCGATACTCGCCTGCTCGCGCCGTTAGTTCCGCCCGGTACAGAGATTGACTTCGAAAATGGTGAAACGTTTCTCAGTGTAGTCGGATTTCTCTTTCTCGATACACGCCTTCGCGGCTTTCCAATTCCGTTACATCGCGACTTCGAAGAAGTGAATTTGCGTTTTTACGTTAGGAAAAAATCCGCCGACACGTGGCGGCGCGGCGTAGTTTTCATCCGCGAGCTTGTCCCGAGGCGCGCGATAGCGCTCATTGCGCGCGCATGTTACGGCGAAAATTATCTCGCGTTATCGATGAAACACCAAATCGAACATGTCGATTCCAATTTGAAAGTGGAATTTTCGTGGCGACGCGGCGGCAAATGGGAATCACTCAAAATGCGGGCGACTGGCGAGCCGCAAGCAATTCCAGCGGGAAGCCACGCAGAATTTATCACTGAACATTACTGGGGTTACACCACTCTTCACCGCCGCTGCGGCGAGTATCGCGTCGAGCATCCCCGCTGGAAAATTTGGAACGCGACGCGCTTCGAATTGAACGCAGACGTTGCAACGCTTTACGGCAAACAATTCGCCGAAGCGCTAAATCAGCCACCGCGGTCCGCATTTATTGCCGACGGCTCGCCCATTACGGTTCACAGTCGTCAGCTAGGGTAGGGGCGCCTGTGCCTTCCTCGCCGTAGCGCAGCGAAGGCGGGTTCGACTGCGACGCTTTGTCCGTGGCTTAGCCGCGCCGCTCTTGCTCGTGAGCCCGCCACCGCAGGGGCGGCTGGCGGGCTATCGAGCTGCTTAACCCCCTTTTCTCGTTCTCAGAATGCGGGAGGGCAAAGAGGCACACAACCTTGGTCCGGCTCGTCGATCCGCCTCGCCGCGCCGTGCGGGACAATCTGGACGGCGACATCTTTGGCTTCCGTGGCTCCTTCGTTTACCGCGTTATGTATGTCTCCGCAGCCCAGATCCGTGAAGCTCTGGCCCGCAGTGAAGGTTTCGACCGTGCAGCCGGGGTGGTAGACCGTGAGCGTTCCCTCTATCACTGTGATCAGACTCGGGCCGGGATGGGAGTGCCACCCGGTCTGTCCCCCGGGCTGGAAGGTGTGTTGAGTGACATAGAGGTCCGAGTCGCCTCTCACCCTCGTGTTGAGAAGCCAACCCGGCAGATTGCTTCTACACATCAAGTTGAGCGAGCCGGATGGGAAGAAGCCCACCGGAATAGGGTCTAAAAGATTTACGCTAACAACATCGCACGAGGGCGTTGCCCTGGCCGGTGCGGCTGTGAACGCACCGAGCACGATGAGAAGTGGTAGAATTGGTGTTTTTCTGAAGTGAGTTAGTATATTCATTTTTGTTCCTTTCTTTTGGTTTGTGATTTGCTTTCTACTCGGATAAACGATGAACGGAGTTGAAACCGATCATCGGATTAGAAAAATTTTTTGGAGAGGGCGCCGAGATGGGCAGCGAACAAGAATCGGTTGATCCCGCGACTGCGGGAGGGATTAACAAGAAGCCGCATCAGCCGGATCCGCAGGAAGTGACCCGACTATTAGCGAACTGGAGGCAGGGAGATCATACGGCTCTCGAGAAGCTGATTCCGCTCGTCTATGAAGAACTTCGAGCTCTTGCTCATCATTACATGGAGGGACAGCGTCCCAATCACACGCTGCAAACGACGGCGTTGGTGAACGAGGCTTATCTGCGCCTGGCGGACCAAAAGAAGCCCGGCTTTGCGAACCGATCACATTTTCTTGCGGTGGCGGCCAAAGCGATGCGCCAGGTCCTGGTCGATCACGCAAGAGCGCAGCAGCGGCAAAGCGCGGCGCGGGTGCAAGCAAAATAGACCTGGACGAGGCTGCCGTGATCTCGCCCGAACAGCCAGGGGCGATTCTCAATCTCAATGACGCTCTGGAGAGACTGGCGATGCTCGACTCAAGAACGGCTCACGTAGTGGAGCTTAGGTTCTTTGGTGGACTCAATCAGGACGAAATCGCTGAGGTTCTGAAGATCTCACCCGTCACAGTTCGGCGTGATTGGGTCTTTGCTAAGGCATGGTTGTATAAGGAAATGCACAACGTCGCCTAACGACCCGAATTTCACTAACTTGCACAAATTTGATGCACCTATTTGATGCGACCCCCGTGGAATTAAGGTTGTGATAATTTGGGCAACTCGTGTCTTATGACGCCGGCGCGGCTACAAACGATCAAAGAGATCTTTCACGCGGCGCTGGATTGCGAGCCGAACCAACTCAACGCATTTCTCGATGAGACATGCGCTGGCGATGAGGCGTTGCGGGGTAACGTTGAAGCGCTGTTAGCTTCACATCAACAAGCGGGGAATTTCATCGAAACCCCAGTCGCCGCTCATGCTGTGAGCATTGCCGAGAACGGCCAAGCTGACCTGCTGATCGGTCAGACGATCGGCCATTACAAGATTTCCGAATCGATCGGGACCGGCGGGATGGGTGAAGTGTATCTGGCCACCGACATCACAGCGGGCCGCAAGGCTGCGCTCAAACTCCTGCCACTGCGCTTCACGGGTGACGCCGAGCGTTTGAAGCGGTTTAAACAAGAAGCCCACGCGGTGGTCGGGCTCAATCATCCAAACATCTTGACGGTTTACGAGATCGGCGAGGATCACTCGACTCATTACATCGCCAGTGAATTGATCG
>Ga0209056_10000584_pt1 | contig 40263 bp, 41 predicted proteins | sample GraSoiAngelo_114_FD_185876 | JGI IMG/M metagenome (GOLD analysis project Ga0209056, IMG submission 185876) | Grasslands soil microbial communities from the Angelo Coastal Reserve, California, USA - 14_0903_13_40cm (SPAdes) (version 2) | ecosystem: Environmental > Terrestrial > Soil > Grasslands... | reverse complement strand
TCGGGTCGATGACCGAAAGCGTCATGAAGCTTCCCGGGTAGCACAGAGCGACGCTGACGACACCGCCCGACGAGTCGTAGTCAACCTCTTGTGTCTGGCCAGTGGAGATCGGGTCGCCCGTCGAGATTTGCATCGTGCCCGGGGTCGTGCCCAATGAGACGGCTTTGGCGCACTGCGCGGTGAGCGCATAGGGATCCTGCGCATCGCGCTGGATGGCACGCACCGCGGACAGATTGCCGTTCGCGTCGGCATCGATCTCCTGCCCGGCGTTGACATTCGTCGTCTGCTTGCCATTGACCCGGACGGTTCCTTCGAAAACCTTGATTAGGTTTGTGTTGTTGGTCCGGACCAGGAGCTCGAACTGTGTCCCGCGCACCTCCGCGCTGACCGAGTGACCGCCGACCTTGAACGTGGCGCCGCTCGCGAGATGCTGGACGTTCACGAGCGTCCGACCGGCCTTCTGCAGGAGGTCGGCGGACTGCAGGTTGCCCGATCTCTGCATTTGGACACCGCTGATCTGCACCGTGGTGCTCGGTGTCATGCGGACGTAGGACCCGTCGGGAAACTGGATGCCGGCGTGGCCGCCGGCCTGGGTGGCAACCTCGTCACCTGCGTTCAGCGCCTGCCCGGCGACGGCCGGGTTCTTGTCCACGGTGACAGGCTGGCTGAACAGGATCAGCGTCGCCGGGGCGGTCACGGCCGCGGACGCCTGGGCGACGAAAAACCAGTAGCCGCTGCCGAGCAGGAGGAGGCTGACCAGGCCGATGACGCCAAGGCATCCAAGGCAGCTGCAGCCGCAGCTCCGGCCGAAGCAGCCCGACCTTCGTGGGGTACCGGGGACGGGTTGCTGAGGGACGAGGGCGGGGGCGGTGGCTGCTGCATCGCCATCGCCGCGGAAGGTTAGCTGGTAGGTGTCTGCAAATCGACGACTAAGCGCGCGGGATCGCTGAGCGTGAAAACCCTCATGCACGTGGGCTTGCTCAAGCCGAGTCCCCAGGAGACGTAGCCCTCGAAGTCCTGAGTCTGGCGGGCCTCCTTGAGGACCCGAAACTCGGGATGGATCAGATCCGTGGGGCCCGTGAACGTAGTCGCGCCCGTGGCCGAGTGGACTGTGACCAGGACGCCGGCAGTGCCGCTTAGCGTCACCGTCTGGCCGCTCGCACCCAGCGAGAACACGGGCTTGGCCTGGCGCTTGACGCTGAAGGTGGGGACGATCGAGTCGAACTGGAGGACGAAGCGGTCGTAGACGTCCTGCTCGGCGGCTCGCGCCGTGATCGCGTTGGCCACACCCGTCTTGCCACCCGAGGCGTCGGCACAAGCGAAGTCCGGTAGGTTCGAACCAGGAGGGCTGGGGGGCGTGACTGGAGGCGCCGAGGTGCGTGGACCGGACGCGTTTCGGGCGCTTGTTCCGCCGGGAGAGACGGCGGCGCTGGGGGCCAGCGCCGGACCACATGCGGTCACGATCGAGATCAAGATCAGGGCGAGACCCGTGCGCACCGGCCAATGGTATGGTCGAGACCCTTTCCGGGAGCGCCGAGGTGGCGGAACAGGCAGACGCGTCGGTCTCAAAAACCGATGTCCGCAAGGACGTGCGGGTTCGACTCCCGCTCTCGGCACCACGCTGGTATTGAACGGTCTGAGCAAGCATTAGGTTGCAGACGAGCGTCGAAGATCCAAGCCCGTCCGAGATCACGCGATCTCCCCGGGAACGCGTGCTGCTGCTCTCGCGCAAGATCGGCGAAGCGGCCGTGGCCCGCTGGTGCGTGGAGCTGCTGGTGGGCGGGACGTCGTATGACGATCCGCGCTGGCCATCGATCAGCTGGATCGGCGGGCCGCATGCCGCGTCCGAACTGCGCCGGGGCGAAATCGACGCTCGAGGCCAGGAGTACTGGACGCGCGTGTGGGCCGCCCGCGCGCTTCTGTACGCGTGGCATCCCGCCGCCGAGGGCCCGGTGCTCGCCGGGCTGCATGATCCTGCCTGGCGGGTGCGCGAGATGTGCGCCAAGGTCGCGCGGCGGCGCGGCATCGCCGCCGCCGATCCGGTCCTGACCCGCCTCCTGGACGATCCCGTCGCCCGTGTTCGCGCCGCGGCGGAGGCCGCGCTCACGGATAGTCCGGCCAAACCGACCTGAGGCCCGAAGCAAATCTCGGATAGTCCAGACTATCCGGGCCTAACACTGTCGGGATTGACCGCTTACGGAGTCGGCACGATCCCCGGGATGACGTACGCCTCGATCATCGCCACCACGCCGACCGCCGCGGTGAGGATCAGGCTGTAGCGGATCACGCGGCGGAAGATGTCGCCCTCCGCTCCGACCCTGTTCACGCCCGCGGCTCCGACCGACAGGTTCTGCGGGCTGATCATCTTGCCCATCACGCCGCCTGATGAGTTGGTGGCGGCGGTGAGAATCGGGCTCACGTTGCCGAGCTGCTGAGCGGTCTGGGCCTGAAGTGGCCCAAACAGCGTGTTCGACGATGTGTCGCTTCCGGTCAGGAACACCCCCAACCAGCCGAGGAATGCTGCCACGAACGGGAAGATGAATCCCGTCTTGGAGAATGCGATGGCCAGGCTCGACGTCATGCCCGAGTAGTTCATCAGATAGGCGATTCCAAGGATGAACGCGATGGTCACAATCGGCAGACCCAGCTGCCTGACAGTGCGCGCGTAAACCACGAAGAAATTCAGGCGACTGCCGGCCGCAATCATGAAAAGGAACGCCACAATCGCCGCGAAAAGCACCAGAGTGCCTGCGGCCGCCAGGAAGTCCCAGTTGAAGGGATTGTTGTACGCCGCCTCCTTCTTCACGATTGGCGGCTCGTTGAACACAACCGAAACCGGTTTCCCCTTGGCGTTCAGTTCGTACGTGCCGGGCCAGAAAAAGCTCCAGTAAGGAAACTTGAACGCCTGCCTATCTTTGGCCGGGTCGGGGCCGATCCATGGTTGCGGGCAGAGTTTGAATCCCACATTGCCGCACTTGAAGTGATGTTGACGGGAGCGGCCAGCGAAGTCTTGACGTCCCCCACGGGATGACCTGACCACCATGGGAGGTTCCCCATCTGTCCGATGAGGATGACAAGGACCAAGATGATATACATCGAAAATGCGCGGACGATGCGCCCGGGTGGATCGAGTGCATCGAGCGGCGCCGCCGTTGTGGCAACAGCTCGAGCCGGAAGGTCAGAGCCACCCATGACGCGTCGTGGTGCGCCCGGTGCAGAAGGGGCAGCCGTCTCATGGGCGAACTGCCACACCTCGCGCGGACGCCAGATGCGAAGCAAACCGGCCAGGCATGCCATGGAGACAAGCGCCGCAATGATGTCGGTGAGCTCGGCCCCGACGAAATTGGAGATGATGAACTGCACCACCGCGAACGACACGCCCGTTACTAGCACGGCGGGCAGGATCTCGGTCATGCGCCTCCAACCGGCCATGACAACGATCAAGTAAGCGGGAATGAGGATCGAGAACAGCGGCAGCTGCCGGCCGACCATCGCCGACAGTGCCAGAGTGGTGGATGTGGGATCGGTGTGACCGAGCACCGGAGCGACGAGGCGGCCGAGGGTCACGACCGGGATACCGATCGATCCGAATGCGACCGGAGCGGTGTTGGCGAGCAGAGCGAGCACCGCCGCAGTGATCGGCTCGAAGCCGAGGCTGGCGAGAATTGAGGCCGAGATAGCCACCGGGGCGCCAAAGCCGGCGATACCTTCGATCAAGGCACCGAAGCTGAAAGCAACGAGCAAGGCCTGGATTCGGCGATCCGTGGTCAGGTGGGCGAGGGATCGTTTGATGACGTCGAAGTCGCCGCTGGCGACAGTCAGGTTATGGAAGAAGACCGCATTCAGCACGATCCAGCTGATGGGCCATAACCCGAATGCCATGCCTTCGGTGGCTGCCCCGACACCGACACCGAGCGGCACGCCCCAGACGACCCAGCCGAGCACGAAGGCAGTGAGCATTGCCGCCAAAGCGCAAATCCACGCCGGCAGCCGCAGGATCGCGAGCAAAACGAAGAGGACGTAGAGCGGAAGTCCCGCGACCAGCGCGGACAGAAGAATGCTGTCCAGCACCGGCTGGTACGTCTGATGAAAAACCAAAAAGACCCCCATCGCGCCAACTCCCCCCTTAAAGGACGCGTACCTAAGCCGAAATCAATTCAATCTGAATTGGGGGCGCTTTGCAACTTGCGCCACTGCCAGACCGTCACGCCGACGCCGGCCAGCCAGAAGAGTGCCGCTGCTGCGAGGAGGACCCATTCAGCACCGCGGGGAAACGCCGGCGGGACATTGCCGGTGCGGCCATAGTCGGCGAACTGCGTCGAGTCGGGTGAGTCGGTCGATGCAAAGTAGAACGCGACGCTGAAAAGGCCGGCCCAGACGGCGCCTCGCAACCAGCCGTCCAGGCGCATGAGGCCGAAGCCCGGGATGGCTGTGAGTAACCAGACGTCCTCTCGCAAGGGCGCGCTCCGGCGCCGCAGCTCCCGCACGAGTGCGGCTGCCGCGACCAACAGCCCGATCGCCGCCGCGTACCAACCCGGACCCATGAGATCCGTGGCCATGAACGGAAACGGGAGGGCAGTAAAGCGTGGCGTCGTGACCACCCACATGGCCCAGGCGAACCACACCGCGAGGACTGCCTCTGTCAGCGCCAGCTGGACGACCGAGATGCGGAGATCCAGGACCAGGGCGGAGATAAGACCAACCGTGGCGAGCCAGCAGGCCGGCGATTCGTATCCGAACGTTTCGGAAAGGTGGGCCGGCGCGATGCTCACCGTCCACGGGGACAGAAGGGATGCGATCACGGAAACCACTACGAGCAAGTCGAGCACGGTCCGCGATCGATGGCCGAGGCTCCCGAGCGCCCGCAGCCTACCAGCTGCCGCCGCCACCACCTCCTCCACCGCCGCCGGAGAAACCGCCACCGCCGAATCCGCTCGAGCTTCCCGAGCTCGGCGGCGCCGACGCGATCGCGCTCGAGAGGCTGGAGTTCATCGACTCGAGGCTGCTCGACAGCAGACCTGCCTGGAATGGCGCGTTGCCGGCGTACCAGCTGTTCGTGGCGCTGGTGTCGATGCCCTCGAACGCCTTCGCCCAGCGTGCGACGCAGCCGAAGACGATGGCGTAGGGGAGAAGCTGGGTGAAGATCTCGGCCTTCTCGGCGAACTGCTGCCGGTACTTCTCCGCGGTCGTCATGTAGAGGCGGAAGCCGAGCGTCTTCTCCATCACCTCGCGGCCGGCGGCGGTCCGGCTGGCCATGGCCCGGTGCATGAAAAGAAGGACGAGGCCGACCACGATGACAGCCACGCCAATCAGACCGCCGCCGAAGGTCGCGCCGAGCACGAACGTCAAGGCGGCGCCGGCCAGCACGATCAGGATCGCGACGCCGATCGTCGCCATGCGCACCAGGTCTGGCCGAGCGCGAAAGAACTTGCGGCCCATGGCGTCGGCGTACACGTCGCTCTCCGCGGACCTCAGCGTCGATTGAAACGTGCCCTTGAGCTCGGAGACCTTAACCTGCTGGCGGCTGTTGGCGAACAAGCCATAAAAGAGCGTCCTCTCGAAGGGCAGCAAGCCGGAAACGTCTCCCGACTTCCGTGTGAGGAGCCAGTCGTGCTTGCCGGCAATCTCGCTGATGGTCAGAAAGCCGCGCACGGCAAGGTCGACGATGGTCGCGGTCACGTCCTTGGTGTCGGCGGACTCGTCGAGGATCAACCCGAGCTGCGCGGGCTTGAGCTTTTCTGGGGGCTCGAACTCCACCACCAGGGGCTCGTGGTGGAAGACAGGCTCGGCGCGGTCGGCCGCGTCGTTCGTCTGGTAATAGCGCGTGAGGTATGCGCGGTCGCGGCCGTGCTGGAGCCAGAAGCGAACGATCAAGCCGATTCCGGCGATCAAGAGCAGTAGACCGACGCCGATCGTGGGCGGATTGATGTCGAACGCGTCCTGCGGGAAAAGCCGCTTGCGGCCCTCGAGCAGCGGAGCGGGGACGCTCACCGAACCTTTGTTCAACGCCGTCACGATCGACATCTGCTCGCCCGACCCGAGCCGGCGTGTGGAGGTGTAGGTGAACGTGTTGTCGTTGCCCGCGACGTTGCACGTCTCGCGAGAGCCCGGTGGCCCCTCGTAGCACGCAGCCTCGCGAAACGAACCCGCCGGCATGGACACCGTGGCGCTGACCGTCTGCTTGGGCACCGGCCACAGGGCGCCGTCGACGTTCCAGAACAGCTCGTCGTGGTCAGAGAAGGAGTTCATGGCTCCGGCGATTCGGTATTTGATGACGTAGCGGTTGACGCCTCTCACGAGAACATTCGGATCGCCGATCTTGATCACCTCGTTGTCGTTGGTGATCGAGGTCGTATAGAGGACGGGTTTGGCTCCGTCGGTCACCGAGTCGACCGTCATCTGGTAATAGCGGTCATGGGTATCGTCGTAGCGATAGCGGAGTGGGATGGTGCGGAAGATGCCGTGCTTCTCCAGCGACCCGAAGTCGACGTTGATGCTCTCGGTGATGGTCAGCGCGGAATTGGCCGCGATCTGGATGTCGGAATGAAACGACGTGATGACCCAGCCCTCGTCGGCACGCGCCGACATTGATCCAAGGGCGGTCAGCCAGATCGCCGTGAGGATGGCAAGAACGGCTCGGGTGCGCATCGGCAGCCCGTATATTGCCAAGTCCAATGACCGAGATCCGTCATGACATCCGGAACGTGGCGATCATCGCCCACGTCGACCATGGCAAGACGACGCTCGTCGACGCGCTTCTGAAGCAGAGCCACACCTTCCGCGAGAACCAGGAGGTCGGTTCGCTGATCATGGACACGAACGACCTCGAGCGTGAGAAGGGCATCACGATCCTGGCCAAGAACACGTCGATCCGGCACGGCGACGTGACCATCAACATCATCGACACCCCCGGGCATGCGGACTTCGGCGGGGAAGTCGAGCGTGTCCTCAACATGGCCGATGGATGCCTGCTGCTGGTTGATGCGGCCGAAGGCCCGATGCCGCAGACCCGGTTCGTGCTGCGCAAGGCGTTCGAGGTCGGGCTCCGGATCGTCGTCGTGATCAACAAGGTCGATCGCGCTCATGCCCAGCCCAAGGCGGCGCTGGAGCGGGTCCACGATCTGTTTCTCGAGCTGGCCGAGGACGCGGACCAGCTGGAGGCTCCGGTCGTCTATGCGATCGCCAAGCAGGGCCGCGCCGGCTCGCGGCCGGATGCTTTGGCCTCTGACCTCGAACCGCTTTTCCAGACCATCCTCGATCACGTGCCCGCGCCTGTCGTGCAGGAGGGCGGCTTCCAGATGCTGGTCGCCAACCGGGCGTATGACGACTACACCGGAACGATGGCGATCGGTCGGATCTCACGCGGCTCGGTGAGGCCGGGCGACGCGATCACAGTGCTGGGCGCCGAAGGCGTCGCCCGGCCCGTCCGGGTCGTGCAGGTCATGCTCTACCGCGGCCTGGAACGCGTCCCCGTCCCAGCCGCAAGCGCCGGGGACATCGTCGTCCTGACGGGCCTGGAGGAGGTCGCCATCGGCGACACGCTGGCGGACCCCGAATCACCCGACCCCCTGCCGCGCATCGAGATCGACGAGCCGACCGTGCGCATGACTTTTGGCGTCAACACGTCGCCCTTCACGGGTCGGGAGGGCAAGTTCTCGACCACTCGCCAGCTGCGCGCTCGCCTCTACAAAGAGCTCGACATCAACCTCGGCCTGCACGTCGAGGACACGTCGCAGGCGGAGCGGTTCCTGGTCAGCGGCCGGGGTGAGCTGCACCTCGCAGTCCTGATCGAGACCATGCGCCGCGAGGGCTATGAGTTCGAGGTCTCGCGGCCGGAGGCGATCGTCAAGGTCATCAGCGGCCAGCGGATGGAGCCTGTCGAGCGGCTGACGGTCGACATTCACGAAGAGCATCTCGGCGCGGTCAGTGAGGCGCTTGGCAAGCGTCGCGGCGAGATGATCGAGATCGTGTACGACCACAAAGGCGGCGTCCGGCTCGAGTACCTGATCCCGACCCGGGGCCTGATCGGCTTCCGCAACGCTTTCCTGACGCTGACCTCAGGGGAAGGCCTGATGGGCTCGATCGGGATCGGCTACCGGCCCTGGATGGGAGAGTTCCGAGAGCAGCGCAACGGGGCGCTGACCGCGTCGTCGGCGGGCACCTCGCTCACCTACGGCCTGGCCGCCGCGCAGGAGCGTGGGACCACGTTCATTGAGCCAGGTGAGGAGGTCTACGAGGGCATGATCGTCGGCCTGCAGAAGCGGCCGGGCGACATCCGCGTCAACGTGTGCCGGGAGAAGAAGCAGTCGAACGTGCGTTCTTCCACCTCGGACATCTCGGTCCGGCTCACACCTGCGAGCCGATTGAGCCTCGAGCAGTCGCTGGACTTCCTTGCCGACGACGAGCTTCTCGAGGTGACGCCGAGGCATCTGCGCCTGCGCAAGCGGTACCTGACCGAGGTTGACCAATCGCGTGCCCGGAGGCTATCGGAGGCGGCAGGAGTACGTTTCTGAGGATCTGGGTATACTGGGAGCAGCCGGCGAAGCGCCGGCGCTCACCGCAGGCTTCTATCTTCTCGAACGGGCCCGCTAGATGAGTAGGCCCGCCGTTCGAGAGATAGGAGATAGGAATGCCTACTGGCACTATCAAGAAACTGGTTTCGGATCGTGGCTTTGGATTTATCAAGGCCGAGGACGGACAGGAATACTTCTTCCACCGCAGTGGCACCGAGGGCGACTTCGACGGCCTCCAGGGTGGCGAGAAGGTTCAGTTCGAAATCGAGTCGAGCCCCAAGGGCCCGCGCGCCAAGAGCGTCCGCGTCGCCTAAGTTCGACAACCAGAAGCAGCCCCGGAGAGATCCGGGGCTCTTTTTTTTGGGGGCTTGTCAGTAGGCCGGATTCATTCCGGCCGTCACCAGAGGCGCCTCACCAGGCGCGGGACGTCGAGCTTCGGTCGCGGGTACTTCGGATTCATCTGCCGCAGCGTCTCGACCAGGATCATCGACACCGCCCAGTTGCGGTAGACCTTGTCGTCGGCGGGGACGACGTGCCACGGCGCGCCGGCGGTCGAGCACCGCGCGACCGCCAGGCCGTACGCGCTCATGTAGTCGTCCCAGTAAGCGCGCTCGTCGATGTCGTGCTCGTTGAACTTCCAGCGCTTGTCGGGATCCTTCAGCCGGTCGATCAAGCGCTTGCGCTGCTCCGCGTAGGAGATGTGCAGGCAGAGCTTCACGATCTTGGTACCGCTGCGCACGAGCCCGGCCTCGAAGTCGTTGATCTGTCGATAGCGGCGTTCGAGGATCCGCTGCGGCGCCAGGTTGTGTACCCGGGCGACAAGGACGTCTTCGTAGTGCGAGCGGTTGAAGATGCCGATGTCGCCGGCGACGGGCAATCGTTTCCTGATCCGCCAGAGAAAGCCGCGCCGCCGCTCCTGCGGCGTCGGCTGTTTGAAAGCTGTGATCAGCACGCCCTACGGGTTGAAGTTGCGCATGACGTGGGTGACGGTGCCGTCCTTGCCCGACGTATCCATGCCTTGAAGGACGACGAGCAGCGAGCGTTTGCGCTCGGCGTATAGACGCTGATGGAGCTCGAAGAGAAGGTCTTGCCGCTTCTGTATGTCGCGAAGGGCTTTCTGTTTGCCGCCTTTCAGGCCAGGCGTCGAATCCGGGTCGACGTCGGCCATGCTGAAGCGACCGTTGCGGAGCGCCGCGCGCAGCAGATCGCGGATCTCTCCGGTCGCCACGCCCGCGAGGTTACTTCAGTTCGACCGGTACGACGCCGAGTTTGACAAGCCCGTCCCCGCGCAGCACGGTAAGCGTGATCTTCGAACCGATCCGGGCCTCGACCATGAGCCTCTGCAGGTCGCCGGCCTTGCTCACGCCGACATCGCCGACGGAGACGATGACGTCGCCACCGCGCAGCGCACCGTTCGCGGCCGGACTCCCGCTGACGACCTCGTGCACCTCGACGCCGGCCCTGCGTCCGAGCTTCTCTGCAATCGGCGGCGGAAGCGGACGAGTCCCGCCGGCGATGCCGAGGTAAGCGCGACGCACCCGGCCATTGCGCATCAGTGCGGCGAGGATCGCCTCCGTCGTCGGATTCATCGGCACCGCGAGGCCGAGGCCCATCCCGGCGACGGCGGTGTTGACACCGATGAGCCGCGCGTGCGAGTCAGCGAGCGCGCCGCCCGAGTTGCCGGGGTTGAGCGCCGCGTCGGTCTGGATGACATCTTCGACGAAGCGGCGGTGCCCGTTGCCGTCGGCGGTCGCCAGCGAGCGGCCTAACCCGCTGACGACCCCGGACGTGACGGATCCCGAAAAGCCCATTGGGTTGCCGATGGCGACGACCAGCTGGCCGACCCGAAGCTGGTCGGCGTTGCCGATCCGGGCGGGGTGGAGGGTATCGGTGCGGGCGCGCTCGGTGCCGTCGATAAAGGATGCGCTGGCCGTGCCGCCCGCCGCGACCACGTGGGCCGAGGTGACAAGGAAGCCGTCGGGGGTGATGACGACTCCGGACCCGGCGCCCCCGAAACCGCGACCGCCGCGCCCGATGCGCAGGCTGGCCACCGACGGAAGGACCCTCTCCGCGACAGTGGTCACGATCGTCGAATAAGCGTCGAGCGCCTCTTGCTCGGTCGTCGCCTCGACCATGTTGCTTACAACATTACCAAGCAACAGATCGGGCTAAACCTTGGCTTTGGCCGGCTTCCGCCCGGCAGCCGCCCGGAGGGCCTGGAGCTCGGCTCCGAAAGCGTCCACGATCCCCTCTGGGTCGGGGACCAGGCCCTCATCGCTCGCTATGCCGAGCATCACGCCCCCGGCGTAGCTGAGGATGCTGATGCCGAGGCCGAGGTGGCCCGACTGCGGCACCCAGAACATCACCTTGTCCAGCTTGCGCCCGGCCAGGTAGAGCGGCTCGCGGGGACCGGGCACGTTGGTAAGCACGGCAGTCGCCTTGCTGCCGAAGAAGCGGAGGCCAAGCCTTTCCAGCTCCACCGGCGCCAGGCCCATCACGTTCAGCACGCCGAATGCGACCAGGGCCTCAGGCGACCGCTTCAGGTCGTCCATCTCCCTTTTGATGGCGCGGAGACGGCGTACAGGGTCGACGACGCCGACCGGCAGGGTGAGAAAGACGAGCCCGAATGAGTTGCCGAGCTTATGCGCCTCCTCCAGCGGCCGCAGGTTGACCGGGACCGAGGCGCGGATGGCGAGACCGCTCGTGGCCTCGCCGCGCTTCTCGAGGTAGCGGCGCAGGGCGCCCGTCGCGGCGGCGACGAGCACGTCGTTGACGGTCGCGCCGAAAGCTTGGCCGACGGCCTTGAAGTCATCCAGCGGCACCGGCCTCGACCACGCCGCCCGCTTGCGCCTTCCGAGCTCGCCTTTGAATGCCGTGGCGGGGTCCGGAGGCAGCAGCACCAGGCGGCCGAGTCGATACGCGCCGGTTGCGCCGAGTCTTGCAAGGTCGGCCAGGTGGCCCGGATTGTCCAGAAGCTGCTGGCCGGCGGTAACGCCGCGGCTGATCGCCGAAGGCAGCCAGTCGAGAGGACCCGCATCGTTTTGATGGTCCACTCGCCGGCGTGACGGCGTGGCAGTGGGCGACGAGTCGGTGAGCGATAGCATCACACGCACGAGCGCGATGCCGTCGGCGATGCTGTGGTGGATGCGGGCGAGCACGACCGAGCCGCCGTCGTAGCCGTCGATGAGGTGCACGTGCCACAGCGGCTTGCTCATGTCGAGAGGCGTGCTCAGTAGCTCGCTCACCAGGTCGCGCAGTGCTTTTTCCCCGCCCGGATCCGGAAGTGCCACATGGCTGACGTGGTTGTCGATGTCGAAGCGCGTGTCGTCCTGCCAGTGGGGCAGGTTGCCACGCAAGCGCGGCCGAACGACACGTTGATGAAACCTGCCGAATGGCGCGAGGCGCCTGTCGAGCAGCGTTCGGAGTCGCTTGACGTCGACTCTGCCGTCGAGAGCGAGGACGCCTGTGACCATCATCAGGTTGGTCGGGTCCTCCATCCCCAACCAAGCGGCGTCGACGCTCGACATCGGGACCAGCCTGGTCACCGTGCGGTGATCCTACGCGCGATAGACGGAGATTTCCGTTGCCTTGACCGCCGCCCAGACCTCCGCGCCTGAGTCGAGCTTCAGCTCTCGCACGGCGGATGGAGTGACCTCAGCGACCAGGGGCAGGGCGCCGCTCAAGCGAACCCTCACCCGTTCGCCCTGGAGGTCGAGGTCTTCGGCCCGGGCCCGCCACACGTTGCGCGGCGTGCCTTGCGGTCTGGCGAGGTAGAGCGCGACCGCCCGCGGGTGGATGACGGCGAAGACGTCGCCATCGCCGGCATCGGGCGCGGCGACGATCGCGCCGCCGGCGAGCTCGATGTGATCTCCGCGGGCGCGGCCGCGCAGGAGGTTGACCCCCGCAAGGTCGGCGACGAAGCGTGAGCGCGGCCTGGCCGTGACCTCGGCCGCGGTGCCGCTCTGCGTGATCCTGCCCTGTTCAAGTACGACCAAGCGGTCGGCCAGCGCCATGGCTTCCAGCGGATCGTGGGTGACCAGGATGCGGACGCCGTGGAATCCCGAAAGCTGGCGTGAAAGCTCACGGCGGACCTCAGCGCGAATGGTCACGTCGAGCGCCGAGAGCGGCTCATCGAGCAGCAGGAGGCGCGGCTCGGTGGCGAGCGTCCGGAGAATCGCCACTCGCTGTGCCTGGCCGCCGGAGAGGTCCCGTGGCAAGGCGTTGGCCTTCTCCCCCAGGCCCGCGCGATCCAGCCACTGCCGCGAGGTGGCGGACGCGTTGTGTCGCAGGCCAAAGGCCACGTTCTGCTGGACGGTCATGTGCGGAAACAGGACGTGGTCTTGAAATACCAGCCCAACGCCCCGGCGTTCGGTCGGAACATGCCGTCCGGCAGCGGAATCGTCGAGCACCTGGCCGTCGAGCTCGACGTGACCCTGGATCGGAATCAGGCCGGCCAGCGCGCGCAGCAGCGTCGTCTTGCCCGCGCCATTCGGGCCGAGGACGGCTACGGTTTCGCCTGCCGAGACGAGCAGATCGACCTCGAGGAAGAAGCCGTTTTGCTTGACAGTGATGCGAGCGCTGAGACTCACGGCGCGCCGAGACTCACGGCTCGCCGAGCCAGCGGTCGCGCAGCCCGATAAGGATCGCGAGCGAGACGCCGAGGAGGATGAGGCTTAGGACGATCGCTCCTTCCGGGCGTGTCTCCAACGCCACGTAGACGGCAAGCGGGACCGTCTGCGTGCGGCCGGGCAGGTTGCCCGCGAACGTGATCGTGGCCCCGAACTCGCCGAGCGCCCGGGCCCAGCACAGGACCGCGCCCGAGAAGACCGCCGGGCGCAGGAGCGGAAGGGTCACGCGCAGGAAGACTTTCCAGCTCCCAGCTCCGAGCGCGCGCGCGGCTTCCTCATAGCGGTGGTCGAGGCCGCGAAGGCCGCCCTCCACCGCGATCACCAGAAACGGCATGGCGACAAAGGTCTCGGCGATGACCGCGGCCGTGGTCGTGAATGGAATCTGAAGCCCGAAGGCCGCGTACAGCGGGGCCCCGATCAGCCCCCGGCGACCAAACGCGAGCAGCAGGGCGACGCCGCCTACGACGGGGGGCAGCACCATCGGCAGCGTGGTCAGGGCGCGGAGGATGCCGCGGATCGTCCCGCTCGTGCGCGACAGGAGGAGCGCGAGCGGAATCCCCAGCGCCAGCGCGACCGCCGTGGCTGTGAGCGAGCAGAACACCGAGAGACCCAGCGCTGTTGCGGTTTCAGGCGCGGTGAGCGCCGGCCAGACCTGATTCCAGGGCGCACGGACGATCAGCCCGGCAAGAGGGAGGACGAAGAGGAGAAGTCCGGCCGCCGCCAGCGCCACAAGCGGCCCGGGGATCCGGGCCTGGCTCATGCCTTCTCGAACCCCGCGCCGGTAATGATCGACTGTCCTTCAGGTGAAAGGAGGTAGGAGATGAATTCATCGGCGCCCTGATTGTTGGACGCCGACTTCAGCTTTGCGATCGGATAGTCAGCGATGACGTTCTGGCCGTCCGGTATCGCGACGCCGTCGACCTTGCCGCTAGACACGATGTCGCTCACGTACACGATGCCGGCGTCGGCTTCGCCGAGCGAGACCTTGCCCAGGACGCCGGTGACCTGTGGTTCGAGGCTGGCTGGATGGACGGTCACATGAGCCCTGGCAAGCGCCTGCTGCGCGTATTTGCCCGCCGGCACCGAAGGGTCGGCGAGCACTGTCACGAGACCCGCGCGCGCCAGGTCAGCGAGGGTGTGGATACCTTTCGGGTTGCCCTTTTCGACGGCGATCTCGAGCCGGTTGTGCCCAAATACCTGAGGCGATCCACCGATCAGGCCGGCGTCCTGCAGAGATTTCATGTGCGCGGTGTCGGCGGAAGCGAAGACGTCAGCCTGCGCGCCTTGCATCAGCTGCGAGCTGAGGGCCTGCGTCCCTGCGTAGTTGAACACGACGCCGAGCCGGTATTTCGGGCTGACGCGGCCCGCAACCTTGACAAATGCCGGCTCAAGAGATGAGGCGGCGAAGACGACGATCGAGCTCACCGTGGGTGGTGGGCCGCTTCCCTGATTCCCCGCGCAACTGCCGAGTAGAAGCGCCGCGAGGCTGGCGACCCACTTAGTCACGCGGCAGCTCGATGTGGACGTTGGTGGCTTTGACGACCGCGATCGCGGCCATCCCGGGTCTCAGATCGAGCTCGTCGACTGCGTCGCGCGTGATGAGTGACACGAGGCGATGGGGGCCGGCCTGGATCTCGACCTGGGCCGCGACTTTGTCTTTGATCACGCGGGTGATGATGCCGGGGAAGCGGTTGCGAGCGGACTGCTTGACCGACGCCTCGCTTCGGTCTTTGTGTTTCGGCTTGGCGATCGCCGCCAGGGACTCGCCGTCGATGAGCCGCTGGCCGCCTGAGGTCCGCACGGCGGTGAGTCGGCCGTCATCGACCATGCGCCGGACGGTGTCGACGCTGACCCCGAGAGTCTTCGCGGCTTCACCAAGGCGATAACCAGGCATAACGCTGAAAATGCTAGCAGGCGCCAGCTAATCTGGCCAATTACGTGGCAAAGCCCACACCTCCGTCGGGCCCTCCCACTCCCATTGGGCTCCTCCCCCAGCCCGACCGACCGTACCGCAGCAACGTACCGCGCGATCTTCACAGCCACAATCCAGGTCGTTAAGACTCACTTCGTAAGCTCGGAATGGACCAATCAATGGCCTGGCTCCGAGCGCACGTCGGCGAGTGGATCTCGATCCGCGCCCACGCGGAACGCGCGCCCCTGCGATTCACGCTCACCCTCACGCTCGGCGAATTGCCAGAGGGTTGGACGCGCGCGCGGGGTCACGCGCGCACGTGGGCCGGCATAGTCGGTCTGATTTGCATCACGCCGTTCGTCCTGCTGCTGGCCGCGACCCTGCTCCGCAGCGTTGGCCTCGGCGCGATCAACCTCTGGCGCATCACCCACGTCGGTTTCCAGCGTCGGTCCGGTGCCGTGGAGGGATTGGTCGCGCTCGAGTTCGCCCCTCTGCACCTGATCGTCGTCCTCGCCGCCGTGGTCGTCGGGGGCCTATTCTTCGGTCACCTCGCCGCCGACTCTTACGCGTGCCTTCACGGAGTCCGGTCCGCCTGCTGAGACCGTAGCCGCTTACAAACTCTTCACATCCGGGTAATGCCAGAGTCGGTCGCCAGGGCTTGAATTGAGGCGTGAGCCTGGCCTCCGCAGAACAGCAGGTTGCCGCGACACGGACCGCCGCTCGCGGAATCACGCGACGTCAAGCTCTGGCCGCGGCGCTGGCCGCCGGAGTCGGTGTGGGTGCGATCCGTCTTCTGGGCGGATCGATGCAGCAGGTCGCGAGTCCGCGTACATCGTGGGCCAGCGGCTGGATCTCCCCGCTCGGCTCCGAGTCGGCGCGAGTCATGCATCTCCTTCGTCGCGCCACGTTCGGTTACACCCCGTCGCAGCTCGACGCCGCGCTGTCAGACGGATTCAGCAAGACCATCGATCGCCTGATCGAAACCAAGCCGGCGGAGCCGCCCCTGCTCCTGACCGCGGACACGCCCGGCGGTCGTTTTCCGATCGCCCAGCTTCAGCAGTGGTGGATCGATCACATGCTGACCACGCCGACGCCATTTGCGGAACGGATGACGCTTTTCTGGCACGGCCACTTCACCACCGATTACCGCAAGGCCGCCGACAACACCTTCATGTACTGGCAGAACCTGACCTGGCGCCGTATGTCCATCACCAACTTGCGCTCGATGCTCGTGGAGGTGACGACCGATCCCGCGATGCTTCGCTATCTCGACCTCGCGACATCGACCGGACAGAACCCCAACGAGAACTACTCGCGCGAACTCATGGAGCTCTTCACGATGGGGGCCGGCAACTACGGCGAGGACGACGTGCGCGACGGCGCCAAAGCCCTGGCCGGATGGCAGCTGCCTCAACCTGATTCCTTCGCCACCAACAACATGAACCGGCGGCTGCCGGTCTACTCCACGCAGAAAACCGGTGTCTTCAACCCACGCCGCGCTTATCGAGGAAGCGTCACCTATCTCGGCCAGACCGGGCCGCTCGACACCCAGGGCGTGATCGATCGAATCCTCGCTCAGCAGGCCACCGCGGTCTTGATCGCGAGCAAGGTCGCACAGCATTTCGTGACCGCCCGGCCGACGACGACTTACATCGCGGGCCTCGCGGACACATTCCGGCGCAGCAAGTACGACATGAAGACGCTGATACGCGCGGTCCTCACGAGCCCCGAGTTCACTGCCGACCGGGCCTATCGCGGCCTGGTGAAGTCGCCGACGGAGTTCATGGTCGGCGCCGCGCGTGCTCTGGGTGCGGCATCGCTTTCCAGGTTGATCGCCGGGTCGGGCGCGGGCATGGGACAGAGCCTGTTCGACCCACCCGACGTCAACGGCTGGCCGAACAACGAGTCCTGGATCTCCTCCAACACGGTCGTCGAACGCGTCAACTTTGTGACCGCGGCGATGTCGCAGATGAAGGGGCCTTTGCCCTCGTCGTCTGAATCCGTCCGCACCCATCTCGATGGCGTGATCAGCCAGCAGACCGCCAGCCTCCTGAACCAAGCCGCGGACGACCGGGCGCGCTGGTTCATCACTCTGGCCTCGCCGGAATTCCAGCTCAAGTAGGTGGGCCAACCATGAAGAAAGAAGTGGGCATCAACCAGCTCAAGCGCCGCGACTTTTTGAAGGCCGGCCTCGTCTTCGGGGCCGGCGCCTCCGGTCTTGCCGCTGGGTACGCGGCCGTGCCCGACGCATTTGCCCGCGCGGTCTACGCGGCCAAGAGCGAAGGGGTGAGCAACGACAGCGTGCTCGTCATGATCCAACTGGCCGGGGGCAACGATGGCCTGCGCACGCTGGTTCCGCTTGCCGATCCGGTACTGCACGACCTGCGCCCCAAGCTCGCGGGACCGATGGTCTCGCAGGCGCTACCGCTCAACTCCCAGTTCGGCCTCAACCACAACCTGGGCGGCATCAAAGGACTGTGGGACAGGGGCAAGGTCGCGATCGTCCAGGGGGTTGGCTATCCGAACCCGACGTTCTCGCATTTCGAGTCGATCCGGATCTGGGAGACCGGCGATCCGACGCGCCGCCAGGTTGAGGGCTGGCTGGGACGAACTCTCGCCACAAGCTACGACAGCAACGGCCACCCGCTTACCGGGTGCGCGTGCGGTGCGACCGATACGCCGGGCGCGCTGCGCGACCTGCAGGCGACCTTGACCGTGATCCAGAACCAGAAGACCTTTGGCTTCACGGGTGGAAGCGAGGTTGAAGCGGCGGTAGGCGCTCTGTACAAAGGAACGCCAGGAATCTACGGCGCGCTCTTCGACACCGCCATCGCCACCGCGACTGAAACCATGGCCACGCTCCGCACCTCGTCTTCGACGTACCAGCCGATGGCCGACTACACGGACAACGTCAAGCTCGTCTACTCCTCGAAGAACCAGCTAGCCGCCGCGCTCCAGCTGGCGGCGGAGCTGATCGTCACCGGTACCGGCGTCAAGCTGCTGCACGTCACTCTCGGCGGGTTCGACACTCACTACACGGAGCTGAATCGCCATGACGACCTGATGGGCTACCTCGACACGGCCGTCTCGGCCTTCTACCAGGATCTGTCAGCGCACAAGATGGCGGACAAGGTTTTGATCGCCACCTGGTCGGAGTTCGGCCGGCGGCCGAGGGAAAACGCCAGCGGGGGCACTGACCACGGTGCAGCCGCGCCGATTCTGTTGATCGGCGATCCGGTGCATGGAGGCTTGTATGGCGCCGAGCCAAGCCTCACCAGCCTGGACGACACTGGGAACCTCAAGTTCGCGGTCGATTTTCGGTCGGTTTACCAGGAGATCTTGAGCGGACATCTCGGCGCTGACTCGGCGTCGATCCTGGGTTCCTCATTCGACCGCGTGCCGTTCCTCAAGGCGCCGGTCGCCGTCTGAGGCGATGCGGCCGCTCCTCCTCAAGATCGGGGCGACGGCGCTGACGCTCGGCGCGACCGCGGCTTCGGCATTTTTCGTGAGCAGCCATTTGAAGAATCCGGCGGCTCCTCTTCAGCCTGCGGTGCTGTCCGCCAGCAACGGCTCGAGCACCTCCGTCCTCGGCGGCACTGTCGTGGTCGGGCCATCTGTGCAGCCGACCGACGAGGAGCCGATCACGTCGACCTATGCATCCTGAAGCTGCGGTTGTTTCGCATCACTTCGAGGCCATGGGCACCAGCTGCGGTCTGTTCGCGGTCGCACTCCCGTTGCGTCGGTTGCTCGCCGCCGAGGCCTGGGTCCATGAGCTCGCCGCGCGCCTTACCCGGTTCTCGTCCCGCAGCGAGTTGTCTCGGCTCAATGCTGCCGCGGGGGAATGGGTCGTTGTCAGCGACGAGATGGAGGCGGTTCTTCGCGCGGCTCTGCGCGCGTACGAGCTGAGCTCGGGCCTGGTCAACGCGGCGGTGCTCCCGGCGATGCTTGCCGCGGGCTACACGCGGCCCCTGGCGCAAGGGCCGACGACGGCCATGCTGGGCGGTGCCGGAGCGCTTCCGCCGCTGCCCGAGGTGCTGCGAGTGCGCGATGGTTCGGCGCGGGTTGAGACCGGGACCGGCATCGACCTCGGCGGTATCGCCAAGGGATGGATGGCGGATGAGCTGTCCGAAATGCTCGGCCCGAACGCACTCGCCAACCTTGGCGGTGACCTTCGGGCAGTCGGCGACGGTCCCAGTGGCGCCGGTTGGCCGGTGGGTCTGACCGACGTGACTTTGATGTTGCGGGGCCAGGGTGCAGCCACCAGCAGCACGCGTCGCAGGAGCTGGCGCGAAGCGCATCACCTGATCGATCCGCGGTCCGGGCTTCCGGCGAGGACGGGGTTGGACGAGGTTTCAGTCGTGGCCGAGAGCGGCTACGAGGCTGAGATCATCGCCAAGACGGCGCTGCTGCTCGGTCCGGAGCTCGCGCCGGCATACTGCGCGGCGCGCGCTTTCGCCTGGTGGTTGGGTGAGTCCCATGACGGCTGATCAGTTCTACTGGCTCCTGGCGCGAGTCACAGGTCTCGGCTCCTACGCTGCGCTGGCGATCGCACTGCTGACCGGAATCGCACTGCGCACCGCGGTGCTCGACTGGTTGGGCAGTAACCGCGCGGTGCGCTTGCTCCATGAGTTCACCATCGTGCTTTGGATTCCGCTCGCCGCGCTGCACGTGATGTCGCTGCTCTTGGACACGACTGCGCGAATTGGACCGGTCGATGTCGTGGTGCCGTTTCACTCCACCTATGGAACGCTGGCGATCGGTTTCGGTGCGCTCTCACTGGATGTGTTGATTGCGGTCACCGTGACCGCGTATTTGAAGCGCCGCCTGCGCAAAGACATCTGGCTGTGGGTGCATCGCCTGGCGTACTCAGCGTTCGCGCTGATCTTCTTGCACGCCGTGCTGAGCGGAACCGACTTCAGCGATCCCGCGGTGTCGGCGATCACGTGGGGGACGGCCGCTGCTGCCCTGACGCTCGGGCTGGCGCGAGTTCTGGGTGGCCGCCTGCCGGCCTGAAAAGCTGCTCCCGCGGGCCCACCCTCTCCCGTCGGCACCCACCCCCAACCGACGCGCCTGGAAGCCAGTGAACCAGACAAAATTGCGGGGGGTAACGCTGGCTGTTAAGCGGCGATCCAATGCCGCAGCTGGATCACGCGCTCGCGCAACTGCTGCTCCGCCTCGAGCGGAGTGTCGATCTCCTGGCGCTCGCGATGCCAGCGCTCCATCGCCAGATCGAGCTGCGCCGTCTGCAAGCGCGAGACTCTGAAGTAGCCAGGCAGGCCCGCCCGGTTGAACGCCTGCAGTCGCTGGCGCAGGCGCCGCCATGGGCTCGCAAGCACCGGGACCTCATCGGCGAGGATCGCGCCCTGCCCGGTCGCCGCCTCCTTGCGCAGCTGGTCGACCAGATTCTGGCCCTCGTAGCGAATGCCGAACAGCAGCAGCGCGATGACTCCGGCGGTGAAAGGTCCGGTCATGATCAGCGTCCGCAGGTGGATCTCGACCAGACCAAAGATCGTGTTCTGAATCGGGAAGAGGTTTACCCACGCGTCCCACGAGAAGTGGCCCGCGATGGCAACGATGAAGCCGGCCACGATCGCAAAGACTTTCTGGCGCATGGCCGGCAGCTGGCGCGCGATGCCGATGCCCGCCCCGATGTAGGCGGTGTATGTCGCGTGGCCGAAGAAAAGACCCAGCACCTGGCGGCCGTACCACTGAATCCCGGCGGCAATCCCACCCTGACCTTCGGGCGAGAAGATCGAGTACAGGTTGGTCATGTAGCTGACGGACTCCATGAAGTTGAATCCCAGCCCGACCGCCGCTCCGTAGACGATCCCGTCGACCACGTCGTCAAAGTCGTTGCGCATGACCAGGAAGAGGAGCAGGACCGCCAGGCCTTTGGCCAGCTCCTCGAGGATCCCGGCCATGAACGCGAGCGACGTGTCGAGGCCCGGTCCGGGGACGAGCGCGTGCTGTGCCGACGACTCCCAAATGGTTTCGCCCCAAACCACCAGGCTCGTGGCGACGATGGCACCCCACGCCGCGGCCACCAGGACCAGGCGCCACGGCTCCTTGTGGTTGCGGTCCATCCGGCGCACCACCAGAAGTCCGAACGCCGTGGTGGGCAGGCAGGCGAGGGCGCAGACCGCGGCCACCCCTGGCCCCGCGGACTGCGTGTAGAGGAACACGTCGATCACCAGCAGCCAGAGCAGGACGCCAAGTCCGATCAGGACGCCGGCACGGATCAGCTGGTTGCGCCGCGTCGCCCGGTCGCGGTTGAAGGCGCGGACCAGGATGTAGGTGCCGAGCGTGATCAGCGCCACTGCGAGCAGTCCGTACAGCGATGCCCGACCCGGGATCGTGTCGAGAAAAACATAGTTGAGGATCGAGCTCGCGATCAGGGCCAGAACGACCAGGGCGGCCACAGCGACCGCGATCCGGTAGCGCGGCGGCCGCAGCCTGGATTCCGGATCGGCCGCAGGCGGCGTCGTCGAGGTGATCAAGACCGGTCGACCACGACGAACCGGCGGCCGAGAACCTCGACCGGAACCCCGTCCTGCAAGCGCTCGACCACGAACGTATATCGACCGGGCAGCACTAAGTGGAAGCCTTCAGGCGCCTCGACTGGAACCACGCCGTGATCGGTCAGGGCGCTCGGATGCGCGGGTCCGACCGCCCCGCGCATCGACCCGAACGTGTCGTACCAACGAGCGTCGACGATCAGGTTGGACGGGAGGGATGACCAGTCGACGACAGCCGCGAACTCTTCGCTGCGGGGAAACTCCGATCGGTCGGGCCCGACGGTCTTGTGGCTGGTCGGGTCGTACTCGTAGACGCCGACGATCCGGGCTGTGACACCGCTTGCCTGTCCAGGCCGCTCAAAGTAGGCGAACTGGACGATGCCGATGGACAGGATCAGCACCCCGACCGTCGCGTAGACGAGCAGTGTGCGGTACAGAGTCCTCAGCTGGTCGTAGGTGGAGCCGCTCAAGCCCGATCAGTCGAATGGATTTGCCGGCGCGTTGTCAAGGCAGAGACAAAGGAGGTAGGCCTCATGCCACAACGCGCGTGGAGTGACAAGCGCGAGCGACAGTACGAACACATCAAAGAAGGGCTACTCGGGCGAGGTACCGGCGAGGACAAGGCCGAGGAGATCGCAGCCCGCACCGTGAACAAGGAGCGGGCCCAGCACGGCGAGGCTCGAGAGGCGAGCCAGACATCGATCAATGACCTCTCCCCGGGCCGCCGGGGCGGGCTGAGGTCTCACCGGGCTTCAGGCGGACGGACCTATGACCAGCTGCGCAACGAAGCCAAAGAGCGCGGCATCAAAGGTCGCTCCCGGATGAACAAGGCCGAGCTGGAGAAAGTCCTCAGCCGCTGACCAAGGGCGACCCCTTCGAGGCCGTGCTGTACGCTGCAGACCTGCCGGCCGCGCCTCTGGAGGAGTGCGTCCCTGGTCCCCTTGGCGAACGCATCGCTCTCTGCAACACGTCTTTGGTCGGTCGCGCGCGAGCATCTGGCAAGCCTCTTCGGGGCCATGGGTCTTGGAGAGATGTTGCTGATCGAAAGGACATTGCTCGGCCTGACCGGCGGTCCGACGGCCGATTTCAATCTCTGTCTCGCTGACGGCTCGGCCAACCTGGAGCTCGCTTTGAACCGTGCGGTCGAACACGCGCGCACTCGCTCGCTTCCAACCCTTTTCATGGTCTCGACCGAAGCGTCTAAAACGCTCACCGATCGGCTGAACCGGTTGGACCTGACCGCGGTGGGTGAGGCGCCGCTGATGGCCTTCACCGGCGCGCCGCCCGCAGTCGACCCGGCGTTTCAAGTCGATCTGGTCTCTGAGCCGGTTGCCTTGAACGAGGTCGCGGAACTGATTGCGAAGGCGTTTGAGTTGGATCGCCACTGGGTGGGGCGGACATTCGCCTCCACCGCTTTGCTCGACAACACGTCCACGGTCGGCTTCTACCTGGTGAGACGCGAGGGGAGGCCGATCAGCACGGTAACCATTAGCGGTGAAGGGTCTGTGATCGGGATCTGGTCAATGGCGACTGACCCGGAGCTTCAGCGTCAAGGCGCGGGTCGAGCCGCCCTGGCAGGCGCCATGACACATCGATGGTCTCTGGGCGCGCGTGCCTTCTACCTCATCGCGACCCCCGCCGGGAAACCCCTTTACGACGCGGTGGGTTTCACGACTGTCGAAACCTTTCCGATGTTCATGCTTGCCCCCACGCACTGACCCCTGGTGCGGCGGAGAGGAGTTGAACCTCCACGACCTTGCGGTCACTAGCTCCTGAAACTAGCGCGTCTGCCATTCCGCCACCGCCGCGTATGGGGGCGAAAAGTGAGTATACCCACGCCCTCCTTCGGCCTTGATCCGCACCTGCCCACGCGTCGGGATCGCATTGCTCGTCGTGCTCGCTTCACGCGGCTGTTCGCCGGCCGCCGGTCTAACCAGGCCGGCTGCTAGCTGGCGACGAAGAGGGTGTTCCAGGCGGCCTCGACCAGCTCCGGCGTCAGCTGGGGACGGACGCCGCGTGCGGACGAAACGTCGACGAGGCGCTCGAGCAGGTCCCGCGGATGGTTGCCGCGCAGCGGCCGGCCGCTGTACAGCGTCTGGATCATCTCCAGCGCTTGCGGCGCGGTCGGAATCGTCAACCGGGCTCGCTCGCGCTCGAAGATGCGGCACCACATCTCCCAGGTTGGATCGGGCATCAAGACCTTGTAAGCCAGGCGCCGCATGTAGGCCTCATCGAGCAGCTCGGCCGGTTTCAGGTTGGTCGACAGTGCCAGCTGGGCGCGGAAGGGAATCTCGACCTTGCGCCCGCTGGAGGTCAGGTTCAGAAAATCCGTGTCCTGCTCGAGGGGCACGAGCAGCCGATCCAGGATCTGTTTGGGCGAGACGCGCTGGCGGCCCAGGTCGTCGATCAGCAGCACGCCGCCGTTCGCCTTCACCTGCAGGGGTGCGCCGTAAACTCGGCTTCCCTCTTCCCACGTCGGGTCGAACATCTCCAACTGAAACTCACCACCGACCTGGATCAACGGTCGGGCCACCCGTCTCCACCTCCGGTCGGCGGGTTGGTTCGAAGACCGCCATCACCTCGCCACCGCCGACGTCCAACGCCACCGGCAAGAGGACGGGCCCGCCAAGCAAAGAAGGGATACGGCGGGCGAGCGTCGTCTTGCCGTTGCCCGGCGCGCCATAGATGAAGATGGACGAACGCGAGTTGACCGCCGCTCGGACGGCCTCCATCACGCCGGGAGCAAGCTCGATTCCACTCAAGGCGAGGCTGACCTTGACCAGGTCGAGCGTCCCCGGCTTGGCCGCCTCGGCCAGCACCGCTTTGTACTCCTGCATCGAGACCGGCGCCGGTCCGAGATAGCGGGTGCTCGCGTCGCCGATCTGATCGCTGCGCGTGCGTCCCTGTTTGGTGATCGCGTAAGCCATGCGTTCCGGCAGCGGGCGGCCGAGCCACGGTCCCTGCTCCTGCGCCAGCCCGAGGGCGTCGAGCAGGTTCGTGCCGGTCAGCGCCTTGAGGATCGGCTCGATCGCACCGAACGGCAGGGCAAGCGCCTCCGCCACCTCGTAGCCCGTGACCTTCGTGGCCGAAGCCGCGACCCGCAAAACCATGCCCTCGACGAGCGTGCGATTGATCTCGGGGGGCGGGGGAGGTTCGATCTGCCGGCTGTTGTTCGAGGGCACCGCCGAAGGAACGGGGCGCGGCGAGTCGACGTGCTCGAGGATGGCGGCGAACAGCTTTTTGCCGAAACGCGCGCGGTCGGCGTGGTCCGGCGGCTCGCCCTCACGCCGGCGGCTGATCCAGTCGGGCACGTCTTTGAAAACCACCGTGTTGCCGATCAAGAGCTGGACGATGTCCGGTTCGTCGGCCGCGACCCGCACTGCGATCCGGATGAGGTAGCCCTGGCTTTTCAGCGCCGCCCAGCTCCGTTCCCACGCCACGTCCTTCTGGCCCGACCACGTCTGGCGCACTGTGCGGTCGCGGGCGATGGTCACGTCTTTGCGGCTCTGGTAGCGGCGGCGCACGAGCTCGGTCACATCCTTGTCGACGTCTTCCGCCACCAAAGCCGCCAGCGGCAGCGCCCGGTCGTCGACCGCGGGCCGGTTTTTAATCTCGAAGATCGTGTTGGCGGTCGGCGCTAGGGCGCGGATGACGCTTGCATGACGGGGGCAGAACGGCGTCCGTTCGATGAACTGGATGTGCCGGCGGCACCACCAGCTGTTGCACTTGCGACCGGTCATGTCGGTGTAGGCGCAAGCCCAGCCGCGGCGCTCGCTGCAGTCGCTGTAGGTGCAGACACCCGCCGGCTTATGGCCGTCGGTGCGCGTGGGCAGGGGCCTGGGTTCCTCGACCTCCTCCTCCACCGCCATCTCGTCGGAGATCGCCTCCGCCGGCGGATGCGCGACCGCCGCCTTCGGCATGTAGTGGAAGGCGCCGGCGAACTCCTCGCAGGTCTGGAAGCGCTGGCCGCGGTCCTTGGCCGTCGCCTTCCAGATGATCTCCATGATCGGGGAGGGAATCGCCGTGGAGGCGCGCGGCCGGTCGAAGACCTGGGAGTGGAGCACCGCGGGGAGCTGCCCCGTGAACGGAGGCTCGCCGTGCAGCAGCTCGTAGAGGATCATGCCCAGGGAGTAGATGTCGGCGGTGGCGTCGACCGGCTCGCCCTTCACCTGCTCCGGGGCCATGTAGGCGGGTGTTCCGACCATGCTTCCGGTCGCTGTCAAACGGTGCTTGTCGTCGATCAGCTTGGAGATCCCGAAGTCGAGGATCTTGGTCTTGCCCCGGTTGGAGATCAGGATGTTGTCCGGCTTCAGGTCGCGGTGGACGACCTGAAAATCGTGGGCGACCCCTACCGCGGACAGCAGCTGCTGGATGAGGTCGACCGAGACGTCGACGGAAAAGCGCCCGTACTCGTCGAGCCATGAGCGCATCGAGCGACCGTCGACCCACTCCATGACGATGAAGAGCACGGGGCCGTCCTCGTCGAAGTCGTAGACGCGGACGATGCCGGGATGATTGAGAGCGGCGACCGTCGCCGCCTCGCGGTGGAAGCGCTGGCGGAAGTTGGGGTCGCTCGAGTACTGGTCGGAAAGGACCTTGATCGCGACCGGGATCTCGAGCCTGGGATGGGTCGAGCGGTACACGACCCCCATGGCGCCTCGCCCTAGCTCGGCCTCGATCGGATAGCGCCCTAACTGTGTCGTGCTCACCTTTGGTTCTATGGGCATGTCAGTATGCCCGACAGAAACGGGCATTCCGCCCGGATTGGGGCTTGAACTGCCCTACGCGACCAGTTAGCTGAAAACGCTCAGCGGCAAGTAGAAGGAGACTCCCCAGTTCGGCTGGTCGACGATCTGGCTGATCCGCAGGTCGCCGGCCAGGCTGCAGAGGATGTAGGCGTCCTCCCGGCTCAATCCGTGGTCTGCCACCACCCAATCGATGGTGTACCGCACCGCGTTGCGGGCGTTTTCCATGAGGTCGGGGCCGAGCGCACAGACCGAGTGGTAGCCGGCCGCGTCGCTGCGCGGCTGGAGAGGCGCCGCAGGCGTCAAAAAGTGGTAGCTCCAGGGGCGTGGCGAGCCGCCCTTGACCACTCCAAATCGGAGTGAAAAAGTCATGGGGCATTCGATCCCGGTAACGCAGACTTCCCCATCTCCCTGCGCGGCGTGGCAGTCGCCGGCGGAGAACAGCGCGCCGGGCACGAAAACAGGCAGGTAGAGCTTGGTCCCGGCGGTCAGGTGACGCGTGTCGATGTTGCCCGCGCCCTTGGTCGGAGGCAGGACGTCGATCGGTCCCTTGTCGTCGGTCGCCACGCCCATCGTGCCGCAGAACGGCGCGATCGGGATGTGAACGTCGTGGCGAAGCTCGGCCGACGTCCGGTCACCCAGGTCGAAGTAGCGGACGTACGGCTCCGGGAAATCCGCGGAGAGCAGACCAAGGCCTGGCAGGAGGGCGCTCCAGCCCCACGACCCCGGTTTCAGGGCGAGGATCTCGACCTCCAACGCGTCCCCTGGCTCAGCGCCGCGCACGTGGACGGGTCCACCCAGTGGATAGAGCCGGTTGAAGTCGAGGCTGCCGAGCTGCGACGCGGGGTCGCCTTTCTTCAGCTGACCCGCGGTGACCTCTTCAGTGTCGAAATGGACGATGTCGCCGGCGTCGATCTCGACCGCCGGCGGCAGCGAGTTGTCCCACTTGAAGTGGAACTTGTCGCGGCCGATCTTGTGCTCTCGTACACCGGCTCGAGTGCTCATTTGCGAACCCCCTCCTTCACCCCTTCCTGAATGGGCACCGCATTGGCGCGCAGCACCTTCTTGTCGAACTTTCCGACCGAGGTCTTGGGCACCTCGTCGATGAAGCGGACCTCGTCCGGCAGCCACCACTTGGCGACCTTGTCTTTGAGGAATTCGATGATCTCCTCCTGCGTCACGTTGCCCTTGAACTCCGGTCGGGCCACGGCGTAGACCACCGGCCGCTCGTCCCATTTGGGGTGCGGAAGACCGATGACCGCCGCCTCGATGATCTTGGGATGCGCCATCACCGCGTTCTCGAGCTCAACCGAGGAGATCCATTCACCGCCGGACTTGATCACGTCCTTGGTCCGGTCGACGATCTGGATATAGCCGTCGGGACTGATCTTGGCCACGTCGCCGGTCCGGAACCAGCCGTCCTCGGTGAGCTTGTCGGGGTCGTATCCGTTGTGGTACGCGCGAGCGATCCACGGCCCGCGGACCTGGATCTCGCCAAAAGCGACGCCGTCCCAGGGCAGCTCCTCGCCGCTCGTCGGGTCGCTGATCCGGATCTCGACGCCCGGCGCGACGCGCCCCTGGGTCAGACGGAGCTTGAGCTCGTCGGCCGGCTTGCTCCCCGCCGACACGCGGGCGACGCTCCCCAGCGGCGATGTCTCCGTCATGCCCCACGCGTGCAGCATCCGCAGGCCGAGGGCGTCCATCGCCTCCATCAGGGCCTGCGGGATGGCCGAGCCGCCGCACACGACCGTGCGCACCTTGGGCAGGCTCTGGCCGCTTTCCTTTAAATAGCCGGCGAGCCCGATCCAGACGGTGGGCACGCCGGCGAGGAAGGTGACCTCCTCCTGCTGCGAAAGCTCGACGATCGACTTCGGGTCGGCCGAGAAGCGGCCCGCGAACACGACTTTCGAGCCGGCCATGCCCGCGGCGTAGGGGAGACCCCAGCTATTGGCGTGGAACATGGGCACGACCGGAAGCAGAGCGTCGTTCTCGGTCAGCCCGAGGTTGTCGCCCTGGAGGACGCCCATCGTGTGGATGAACTGGGAGCGGTGGGAGTAGACGACACCCTTGGGGTTGCCGGTGGTGCCGGACGTGTAGCACATGGCCGCGGCCATCCGCTCTGAGAGTTTTGGCCAGGGGTAGCTTTCGCTCTCTGCAGCGAGCAGGGTCTCGTAGTCGAGAAAGTCGGCGAGGCCGTTCTCTTTGGCGGTCATCGCCGTGGCCGGGCCGTCTCCCATCAAGACCATCGTCTGGATGCTCGGGATCTTTCCCGCGAGCGGCTTCAGCAGTGGGAGAAGGGACTGATCGACAAATAAAACCTTGTCTTCCGCGTCATTGATGATGAATTCGAGATGCTGTGGGAACAATCGCAGGTTGAGCGTGTGCAGGACCGCACCCATGCAGGGCACGGCGTAGTACAGCTCGAGGTGGCGGTTGTTGTTCCACGCGAGGGTGGCGACCCGATCGCCAGGCTTGACTCCGATGCGCTTCAGCACGCCCGCGAGGCGGTTGATGCGCGGCACCATCTCGCCGTAAGTCGTGCGGTGGATGCCTTCGTCGCGCTTGCTCACGACCTCTTTTTTCTGGTGCAGTCGCTCAACTCGCCACAACACGTGCTGCAGAGAGAGCTCGTAGTCCTGCATCAAGCCTTCCACGGCAGCCACCTCCACCTTTCTTTACCCCAGACGCAGGTGTTGAAAGGTCGATGGTAAGCCCGGCGGGCGTAGGATGCACACCCGTGGTTTCTCGAGGTAAGGCGGACCTCCACATGCACACGACGGCCAGCGATGGATGGCCCGAGCCCCGCCAATTGGTGGATTACGCGAGCGCCACGGGGCTCACCGTGATCGCGATTACAGACCATGACACGATCGAAGGCGCCCTGCGTGCGGCCGGGCACGCCGCCGGGCGGTCTCGATTCGAGGTCGTGATCGGAGAAGAGGTTTCGAGCCGCGACGGCCACATCGTGGGTCTGTTTCTCGAGCGGCGCGTGCGACCGGGCATGTCGGCGGCGGCTACCGTGCACGCGATCCACGATCAGGGCGGGCTGGCGGTGGCGGTCCATCCTTTCTGGCGCACGCAGCGGCGGACCCGTGGCGGGCCGGTGCATGGCGTGGGTTGGCTTGCGGCCGAGCTCGACTTTGACGCGATCGAGGTCGAGAACGCGACGCCTGGCTTTTACGTCTTCAACCACCTGGCGCGTCGCCTCAACATGGGGCTTGGAGCCGCCGAGCTTGGTGGCTCAGACGCGCACATCCTGGATGCCGTCGGCCGGGCCTTCACCGAGTTTCCCGGACGCACCGCCAAGGCCCTTCGAACGGCGATCGAGAATGGGACGACGGTTGCGGGCCGGCGCCGCTACCGGGCGATGGGTTTGGTGCGGTACGCAGCCTGGGGATTGAACCACGAGCGGTACGCGGTAGTCTGATTCGCCGGAGGGCGCCCCGCGTGCGCCCGGGCGGCGCCCGCTTAGCTCAATGGATAGAGCGCCTGACTTCGGATCAGGAGGTTGCGAGTTCGAGTCTTGCAGCGGGTACCAGCTTCGTCAACAGCGATCAGGCGACCGTCTACTATCCGCATCGAAGCAATCGGCTTAAGCCGCCAATGAATAATTTACTTTTCGTTTTCAAGCCGTGAGCTTGCCTCCGGACGAATCAGCTCGGCAAGCCAATGACCAGCGCCGTCGTGAAGGTGGCCCCGAGCCTCTCGTCCCCGCATCTCCCGGTTCCGTCTCGCTAACGAAAGGGACCTTGTCACCAGATGGCCGCTACCGATGGGACGGCCAGACCTGGGTACCGCTGCCTGCGGTTTTTGCAGCACCAAAGCAGCAGGTGGTTGTGTCGGCCGGCACTGCATTCAAAATCGGTTTTTTTGGGTTCTGGGGCGCGGCTGTGGCCAGCATAGTTGTGTGGATCCTGGCTTTCATTGTTCTAGGAGCCTGCGGAGCGATGTTGGCGGGGGCCATTCGCGGATCTCCTTCGCCATAAGGCGCAAGCAATAATGCCTAACATCCATCGGCCTGGCGGCGACCTTTGAATGCCACGCCAAATAGTTCTGCTGCGGGGCATCAATCTCGTGAAGCGAAATCGCATCGCGATGCCCGAGCTGCGGACCGCCCTCGATGCCGAGGGGTTTGGTGGAGTGCAGACCTACGTGCAGAGCGGAAACATCGTGCTTTCCAGCCCAGCATCACCAGAACGTGTCGCCGAACAGGTGAACGCAACCATCAAGAAGCGTTTTGGCTTTGACATCGTCGTGATCGTCCGCTCGCACGCCGAGCTGGCGGCGGTCGTGCAGCGAAATCCGCTCGCCAAGATTGCGACCAACCCGAGTCGCTACCTCGTCACGTTTCTTTCGGCCGAGCTCCCTTCCGGTTTTGGTGACCAGTTGGCCCGGGTCGCTAATCAGGAAGCGTTCGCGGTGATCGGCCGCGAGGTGTACTCATGGCACCGGGATGGTGTGGGCCGTTCACCACTGTGGGAGAGGCTGGCGTCGAAGTCGTTGGGTGTCGCAGCGACGTCGCGAAACTGGGCCACCGTGACGACCCTGCTGGCCATGGCGGGCGATACAACCGCCCGGTAGAATCAACCGGCTGCAGCCGGGCGGCTGGCGGAACTGGTAGACGCGCACGTTTGAGGGGCGTGTGGGGTAACCCATCCGGGTTCGAGTCCCGGGTCGCCCACCAATCAAGATCACGGAACGATGGATGCCCGCAGTTTCGATTAGCCGTGCGCGATCTCCGCTCCTAGAGTTGTTTCTGCATGACCCACGACGGATGCGCGACAGGTTGCACTGTGCCGTCGGGCATCGGATCCGGCCACGTCTCCGCGGTCTCTCCAGAGCGCGTGTAACCGAGTCGCTCGTAGAGCCGGATCGCGCCGTCGTTTGCCTTCTCGACCATCAGCGTCGATCGGATCACGCCTGCCTCGCGAAGAACCTTCTCGCCCTCGTCGATCAGGGCCGCGCCGAGACCCTGGTCGCGAAATCCGCCGAGCACGAGCAGGTGCGAGATGATGCCGCTCAGGTCGATGAGCGCGTGGCCGATCGGGAATCGTCCGTTGGCGAGCGCGACCAGGAGCACGCGATCATCCCGCTCGAGCGCCGGGCCAAACACAGCGTTGACCTGCCCGCTCCAGGTGGCAAGTGACGGAAGGTCGCGCAGGGTCGCCGGGCGGATCTCCGCATCCACGCTCAGGCGAACCTTGCGAGACACAGCTCAGGGGGCGGCGGGAATCGGCGAACCGACAATGTTCACCCGCGCACTTTATTCGCCAGGGCGGTCCTTGCCCTCACACTAAGCGGGTGACCGAGGCCGTCCAGCTCGATCCCAAGACCCAGTTCCGGCAGCTCTACGACCAGGAGTTCAACTCCGTCTACCGTGCGATCCGAGGTGTTGTGCTCGATTCGGCGGCGGCTGAGGACCTGACGCAGGAGACCTTCGTTCGCGCCTACCGTGCGCGACTCCGGTACACGCCGACCGCTCCGCCTGGCGCGTGGCTGCGAAGGATCGGCGTGAACCTCGCGATCTCCCATCTCCGGCGCCAAAAGCTCGCCCGGTTCTTGCCCGCTCGGCTGTACGTCGCCCCCGACCGCCGCGACTACGACAGGGCTGAGGCACGTGACGTGGTCGAGAAGGCGCTCGCCGCGCTCAGCCCGAAGCTGAGGGCCGCAGTCGTCCTTCACTACTACGAGGGCCTGACGCGAGAAGAGATCGCTGACGTGCTGGGAGTGCCGGCCGGAACAGTGGCGTCGAGGATCGCCAAAGCGGTGGCGATCATGCGAAAAAACATGGGAAACGACCAGCGACTCGAGACCGAGCGTTCGAGAAGTGAAGGTGCCCTACGTGGAAGATAAAGCCACTCGGGGGGGGCAAAACACACCCTCCGAAGCAGACGTCAGCCGGATGATCCGGGCAGAGGTTGAAACCTGGAAGCCCCGGCACGGCCCGGACTGGTCGGATTTGATGATCCGTCTTGCCGCCGCCGGGCCATCGCCGTGGGTGGTGTACACGACCGCAAGCGCAGCCCTCGTCGTGATCCTGTTCGCGGCTTTTCTGGTCGGCTCATGGCTGCAGATCGGGGCTCTGGCTCCGCAGCCGGCCACGTTCCACGGCCACTGATCAGGTGAGGAACTCGATCTCTTCGTAGCCTCCGCGCTTGCGCGCGGCGTCGACCACCACTGACCCCGCGGCCAGATCCCACAGCGCGAGGCCGTGGGATTCGAAGAGCGTGATCCCGGGCCGCTCCGGGCGCTCCCACCGGCCGGCCACCACCGACGCCAACTCCACTGCCTGGCTCCAGTCGAACCGGCCCGCCTTCGCGGCCTGGATCAGATCCCCGCTCTCGAGCTGGGCGGCGGCGAGCTGGTCGACGACGACCGTCTGGGCGCGCTCGACGAGCTCCACGGGCACCTCGGCGCGGTTGCGGAAGTTCGAGCCGACGGCGGCCACCAGGGCGTGCGGCTCGACCCAATCGGCGTCGACCACAGGCGCCGGGCTGGTGGTGACCGTGACCACGATGTCAGCGCCTCGCACGGCGGCCTCGGCGGTGGCGGCGTCGACGCTCTGGACGCCCAGCTGCTCTCCTTGTTCCTCGGCGAACATCGCGCGCTTCTCGGCGTTGCGGCTGAAGACGCGCAGCTCGTCGATCTCGACCACACGGGCAAGCGCGAGCGCCTGGGTCGCAGCCTGCCAGCCGGTCCCGATCAAGGCCACCTTCGCCGGGCGCGCCGTGCCGAGAGTCTTGGCCGCGACCGCGGTCGCGGCGCCGGTTCGATATGCGCCCATGAAGTCCGCCTCGATGAGCGCCTCGAGCGCTCCATCGAGTCTGAACAGGGCGACCATGAACCTAACCCGACCATCGCTGACCGTGTACCCCTTGAGGCCCGTGCATCTGCCTCCGGGATAGGAGGCGAACATCACGTTGAGCAGGCCTCCGGGGGCAAAGGCGCGGCGCCGGGGCTCGTTGTGCGCCTCACCTTCGCCCAGCTCGCGCATCGCGTTCTCGACTGCCGCGATCACATCGTCCATCTCGATCAGGTCCTGGACGTCACTCTCACGCAGGATCAGGGCCATCGCAGGGAGAATAACCGCCTATGTCCGCCCGCCCCCTCAACGTCGGTTTGATCGGACTCGGGACAGTCGGCTCGCAGGTCGCCGAGCGGATGCTGTCCTGGGGTCCTCAGCTGTCTCGCCGCGCGGGGGTCGAGCTCCGCTTGAAGAAGGTTCTCGTGCGCGACGTAGGCAAGCGACGGCCGATCGAGGTCCCGTCCGACCTGCTCACGGCCGACGCATCCGAGCTGCTCGAGGACTCCTCGATCGAGGTTCTGATCGAGGTCGCCGGTGGAGACGAGCCGATGCGGTCGTACATCGAGCGGGCGATCCAGGTGGGCAAGCACGTGATCACCGCCAACAAGGTCGTGATGGCCAAGCACGGGCCCGAGCTGCTCGACCGGGCGGCGGACCGCAACGTCGACATCTACTTTGAGGCGGCGGTCGGCGGGGGCATCCCGCTCATCAGCACGTTCCGCGTCGATCTCCAGGCCAACCGGATCGAACGCGTGTCGGCGGTCATCAACGGCACCACCAACTACGTCCTCGGCCGCATGGCTTCCGCCGGCCTGACGATGGCCGACGCCGTGCGCGAGGCGCAGGAAGCCGGTTACGCCGAGGCCGACCCGACCGACGATATCGGCGGCTTCGACGCGACGTACAAACTTGCGATCCTCGCCTCCATCGCCTACGAGATCAAGGTCCGGCCACGCGAGATCTACCGCGAGGGGATAGACGGCATCGAGCCCGTCGATTTCCGGTACGCGCGCGAGCTCGGATACGCGATCAAGCTGGTCGCGCACACGCAGAGGCACACCGGCCGGGTCGAGGCGCGGGTCCATCCGGCGATGGTCCCGCTCGACCATCCGCTGGCCCGAGTCGAGGGCGCAGAGAACGCGGTGTTCGTGGAAGGCGACCTGGTCGGGCAGGTCTTGCTCGTCGGCCAGGGCGCGGGTGGACGGCCCACGGCCTCGGCGGTCGTCGGCGACCTGATCGACCTCGCCCGCTCAATCCGCCGCGGCGTGCAGAGCCGGCCGTCGTTCAGCTTCGACGACCGCGTTGGCGTGATCCCGATCGGCGAGGTGACGACCCGTGCCTACTACCGACTCCGAGTTGCTGACCGGGCCGGCGTGGTCGCGGCCATCGGTCAGGTCTTCGCCGAGGAGGGAGTCAGCATCTCGAGCTTCATCCAGAAGGACGCGTGGTCGCACGACCAAACCGCCGAGCTCGTCGTCACCACCCACCCCTCGCTGGACGCCAGCCTTCAGAGGGCGCGGGAGCGGATGGCCGCGCTCGAGCCGGTCCACGCCGTCTCTTCGTACCTGCGCGTCTTCTAGGCGGATTCATGGGTGTGATTGCTCGCTACCGCGAGCACCTGCCCGTCGGCCCCGCCACTCCTGACGTCGACCTGAACGAGGGTTCGACGCCGCTGGTTCCCAGCCGCAACATCGGACGGACCCTGGGTCTCAGCCGCCTCTACTTCAAGTACGAGGGGCTCAACCCGACAGGCTCTTTCAAGGACCGAGGCATGGTCGTCGCCGTGGCCAAGGCGCTGGAGTCGGGCAGTCGCGTCTTCATGTGCGCGTCGACCGGAAACACCTCGGCCTCGATGGCCGCTTACGCGGCGCGGACTGGAGTACGCGCGATCGTTGTCGTTCCGTCAGGCGAAATCGCGCTCAACAAGCTGTCGCAAGCGCTGATGTACGGCGCCAAGGTGGTGGCGCTCAAGGGCAATTTCGATTTCGCGTTAGAGACCGTTCGCGACCTGACGAGCCACTACTCCGTTGCGCTGATGAACTCGGTCAACCCGCACCGGATCGCGGGCCAGAAGACCGCCGCATTCGAGATCGTCGACGAGCTGGGCGACGCACCTGACTACCTGATGCTGCCGGTGGGCAACGCCGGCAACATCACCGCGTACTGGAAAGGCTTTCGTGAGTACCACGCGGCGGGCCGGGCCACGCGCTTGCCGCGCATGGTGGGAGCCCAGGCTGAAGGCGCCGCGCCCATCGTCACTGGGAGCCCGGTGCCGAACCCGAAAACCGTCGCCTCCGCAATCCGAATCGGCAATCCAGCCTCTTGGGAGGGCGCGACCTCAGCCCGGGACGAGTCGGGGGGGATGATCGCGGCGGTCACGGATACCGAGATCCTTTCGGCGCAGATCCGGCTCGCGGGCAGCGAGGGACTTTTCGCCGAACCCGCCTCAGCGGCCCCGCTGGCGCTTTTGTTCCGCCTCGTCCGCGAGCGCAAGATCGACCAGGACGCCACTACCGTCGTGGTTCTGACCGGCTCGGGACTCAAAGACCCTGACGCCGCGCTGAAGAATGTCGAACCGCCCATCGAGCTCGACGGAGACGCGCGCACACTCGCTAAGGTCTTGAAGCTGTGATGAGCGTCGCCACGTGCGCATAAAGGTCCCTGCCTCGATCGCCAACATCGGTCCCGGCTTCGACTGCATGGCGATGGCCATCGACCTCTGGCTGGAGGTCGAGGCCAACGAGGCCCAGAGGCCGGCCTGGGACTACGAGGGCGAAGGCGCCGACTATCTGTACGCGCACGAGAACCCGTTCACCCGGCTGCACATGAAAGGCAGGGTCCGAAGTGAGATCCCGCTGGGGGTCGGTCTCGGCAGCAGCGCCGCCGCGCGGCTAGCTGCCTCCGCGCTCAGCAGCCCATGGGACGTGAAGAGCCACGTGATCGACGCGGGCGCAGACGAAGGGCACTACGACAACGTCGCCGCGTCCGCAGCGGGTGGCATTCGCATCGTGTCCGAAAAGGTCGATGAAAAATTGCCAAACCCCGGTTGGGGAATCGCGCTCTTCATCGCGCACCAGCCGCTGCCAACAGAAAAAGCTCGGTCCGTGCTGCCAGACGAGGTGCCTCTGGGCGACGCATCCTTCAACGCGTCCCGGACCGCGCTGCTCGTGCGTGCGATCGTCTCCAAACGCTCATCGCTGCTCGGAGAAGCCATGCGCGACCGGCTGCATCAGCCCCATCGCCTCCACCTTTATCCCTGGGTCGAAGAGATCATCCACGTCGCCGAGGCGGCGGGCGCCTATGGCGCGGCGATCTGCGGCGCCGGCCCCAGCGTCTTTGCTTTTTGCGCGGCTTCGCAGGCCAACCGCATCGCCAAAGCGATGGAGGAGGCGCACCCGCTTCGCGGTCGCGCGCTGGTCACCAAGATCACCGACAAGGGCATGTTCCGGACGTTGTGATCGTCCAGAAATACGGCGGTACCTCGGTCAGCTCCGCCGCGCGCATCCATCGCGTGAGCCGCCGCATCGCCGAAACCGTCAGGCAAGGGCAGCAGGTCGTCGCAGTCGTTTCCGCTATGGGCCACACCACCGATCGCTTGATCGCGCTTGCCAACAGTGTCAACCCGGAGCCCCCGGCGCGCGAGCTCGACATGCTGGTGGCGAACGGCGAAACGATCACCGCGCCTCTGGTCGCCATGTGTCTCCAGGGCATGGGCGTGCCGGCGGTCTCTCTTTCCGGGGCCCAGGCCGGCGTGCGCACCAGCGAGCACCACTCGCGGGCGCGGATCCGCGACATCAAGCCCGACCGGATCGTCGAGGCCCTGCGTAAGCGGCAGGTGCCTGTCGTCGCCGGATTCCAGGGCGTGACCGAGGAGCTCGAGATCACAACCCTCGGGCGCGGTGGTTCCGACACGACCGCGGTCGCGCTCGCGGCCTCGCTGGGAGCCGACTCGTGCGAGATCTACACGGACGTGGACGGGATCTTCACCGCCGATCCCCGGGTGGTGAAATCAGCTCGCAAGCTCAGCCACATCCAGTACGACGAGATGCTCGAGCTGGCGGCGGTGGGAGCGCGTGTCATGCATCCGCGGGCGGTGGAGATCGGCGAGCTGTACGGAGTGCCCATCCATGTGCGGTCGAGCTTCCGCGATCGCATCGGTACGATGATCGTCGCCCACGTCCCAATGGAAGACCGCCAGCGAGTGCGCGGCATCGCGCAAGAGACGAACGTCGCGAAGATCACCGTGATCGGCGTCCGGGACAGGCCCGGCGTTGCGGCCGCCATCTTCGAGCCGCTTGGCGCCGCCGGCATCTCCGTCGACGTCATCGTCCAGAACATCGGCCGCTCCGGCCACACCGACCTCACGTTCTCGGTCGCCGAGTCCGACCTGAAGGCGGCGGAGAAGCTTGTCAAGACCGCGGCCAAGGAGGTCGGCGCAAGACGCGTCTCGTCCGCCGGCGGCATAGCCAAGCTTTCGGTCGTCGGCACCGGCATGCTCGGCACGCCCGGCATCGCGGCCCGCATGTTCCGCGCCCTCGCCGACGGTGGGATCAACATCGAGATGATCAGCACGTCGGAGATCCGCATCACCTGTCTGGTCGCGCGCGCCCAGGTCGAAAAAGGCGTGCGGATCCTGCACAAAGCCTTCGAGCTGGACCAGGAACTGGTTTAAGACGTGCCGGTCAACGTTGCGATCGTCGGCCCGGCCGGGGCCGGCAAGACGACGCTGTTCAATGCTCTGACAGCCGGCCGCGGCGCCGATGGCGTCGGCATGGTCGATGTCCCGGACGCACGTCTGACGCGGCTCGCGGGGGCGGTCAAGCCCGCAAAGACGACGCCGGCGCAGGTGCGGGTCGAGGACACGCCGCCTGGGAGTCGCGCCCAGCGCGTGGCGTTTGCGCGCCAGGCCGACGTGCTGGTCAAGGTCGCACGCTGCTTCGGCCCCGAGCCCCAGCCTGTAGCCGAGCTGGAGGAGTTTGCCCTCGACCTCGTCCTCGCCGACCTCGGTTCGGTCGAAAAGCGCCTCGACGTCGTGGGCAAGGAGGCACGCGCGGGGAAGAAGGACGCCATCGACGAGGCCGAGGTGCTGACTGTGGCCAAACAGCATCTCGACGCGGGACAGCAACTCCGAACGATGACGTTCGAGCCTGAGCAGCGCGCGATGCTCTTGGGCATCTTCCCGGTCACCCTCAAGCCGGCGGTGTACGTCGCCAACGCGGCCGAGGAGCTGCTGCCGGCGGGCGGCGAGCCGGCGGCGAAGGTGGCAATGCTGGCGATGGCGGAGGGCGCGCCTTCGATCGCACTTTCCGCGCGGCTTGAGGCAGAGCTTGCGGAGCTCGCACCAGAGGAGCAGGCCGAGATGCGTGCAGGCTATGCGATCGACGAGTCCGGGCTCGGCCGCATCGCCCGCGCGGTGTGGGACGCGGGCGGCTTGATCACCTATTTCACGGCAGGCGAGCCCGAGGTGCGGGCCTGGCCGTGCGAACGCGACGCGCCGGCCCCCATCGCCGCCTCGAAGATCCACACCGACTTCGAGAAGCATTTCATCCGCGCCGAGGTGACCTCCGTCGACGAGCTGGTCGCCGCTGGTTCGATGGAAGCGCTGCGTGCGGCCGGAAAGCTGCGAATCGAGGGACGCGACTATCGCGTCAAGGACGGCGACGTCATCTTCTTCCGCATCGGTCGCTAAAGAGCTTGCGCTGGCCGCCCGCAGTTTCCAGAATTTCCGCATGGCCCAGTTGACCAACCCCCTCCTTTTCAGTGGCACTCATGTGTGGGTGAGGGTCGAGGGATCGGAGGCTGTGCTCGGACTCAGCGACTTCCTGCAGGACCAGATGGGGGAGATCACCGCGCTCGAGCTGCCCGATATCGGCGACGTCATTCGCGCCGCGCGCAGGATGGGAAAAATCGAGTCCGAAGACGCATCGTCGCCCATCGAGGCGCCGATCACGGGCGAGGTCGTAGAGGTCAACGTCGAAGCGCTCGAGAATCCGGACCTGGTAAACAGCGATCCCTACGCCGGTGGTTGGCTCCTGCGGGTGAAGATCGATGACCCGGGGGAGCTCGAAGAGCTGATCAGCGAAGAGGAGTATGCAGAGCTCACGACCGAGGTCTAACCGGAGCTAGGGGATCCCATAGGCGGCGCGCGTTCTACGCCGGAGCAGGAAAACAAGCACCGGAATCCCCACCACCACGAGCGACCACGCCGCCGAGACGATCATCGCCGCGATCCAGCCCCAGGCGCGGAATTTTCTCAGACCGTAGTACGCCGCGCCATGAAGTACGGCCGCTGAGGCCTCGAGGAAAACCACGATCACGGACTCGACGATCAGCATGGCCGACGCGTTGCGGCCGAACCCCGCCCCCGCCAGCGTCTGGACCAGCTGCTCACGGCCGGCCGGCGCCGCCAGGACAGCGGCGAACTGGGTGAGCTCGATCAACCAGAAGACCGCGCCCGCGGCGAAGAGGTAGGGCAGCAAGCGCAACCCGTGGCTAGGCGACGATTTGGCCAAAGCTCTTGACAGCACCTACATTCGGGGTTATAACTGCAGCCGGGACACAACATATCGTAGCCAACGTCTCAACTCGTTGAGTCCCACGGCCCAACGACAGGCAGGCGGAACCCTTCCCAAGTCGCACCCCACGACGCAGAAACAGCTCCCCTAACCGCCTGCCTGTTCTCACCTTTCTGTGCACCGATTTCAAGCCCCTCTAGACTTGCAGATCTATGGCGCGCAAGGGCAAGAAGCGCGGAAAGGGCAAGTACCGCCAGCCGATGCGGCCGCCTGGGCCGCTCAAACCGGTCGGCACCTCCCCAGCCGGCGCCCAGACGGCCGCAAGCCAGAAGAGCGTCTCGCAGGCACGCGTCGGCGGCGACCAGGCGCTCGTGCGCGCCGTGGAGATGTCGCTGGGGGCCCGCAACCAGATCGTCAAAGGCCGCGGCGGGCGGTACCTGGTCGAGTCGGCCGACCCCTCGATCCCGCTCGACCGGGTTGTGGTCTCCGTTGACGAGGAGCGCCCGGCGATCGTCTCGCTCGACGGACCCCAGAGCGTCGCATGGACCCAAGCCTATCTCGATAGTGGCGCCGACCGCTGGCAGCTCGTGCGTCGGCTGGCGCTGGTGGCGACCAGCATCGGCAACGATC
>Ga0209056_10000582_pt1 | contig 40332 bp, 33 predicted proteins | sample GraSoiAngelo_114_FD_185876 | JGI IMG/M metagenome (GOLD analysis project Ga0209056, IMG submission 185876) | Grasslands soil microbial communities from the Angelo Coastal Reserve, California, USA - 14_0903_13_40cm (SPAdes) (version 2) | ecosystem: Environmental > Terrestrial > Soil > Grasslands... | reverse complement strand
TGTGGGCATTGTTGATTATGAAAATTTCATCCAGACGGACGCGGCGATTAACATGGGCAACTCCGGCGGCGCGCTGGTCGATGCCGCGGGTCGATTGCTAGGTATTAACACAGCGATTTTCAGCCGAAGCGGTGGAAACCAGGGCGTTGGCTTTGCGATCCCCGCGAATCTCGCGCGCGACGTGATGCAGAGCTTGCGCGAAAAAGGTCGCGTGGTGCGCGGTTATATCGGCGCGTCGGTGCAAACGCTCACGCCCGAGCTAGCTGAAGCGATGAAGCTCAAGGGGCAGTTGACTGGAGCGCTCGTGGGCGAGGTCACGCCCAAAAGCCCTGCGGAAAAGGGCGGGATAAAAACCGGTGATGTGATGACAGCCGTGAACAGGAAGAAAGTCAGCGATGCGCGCGAACTGCGTTTGATGATTGGCTCAATGGCGCCCGGAACAAACGTGCAGCTCGATGTCAACCGCGAAGGGCAGGAGAAAACATTCAATGTCGAGCTTGCTGAAATGCCTGCGGGTGTGGCGGAGGAGGGCGCGGAGGCGTCGCCTGAAGAAAGCACTCATCCTGAAAAGGCAACCGTGTTCGGCGGCGTCGCGGTCGCGGATATCACGGATGAGATCCGCAACGCGCTTAATCTTTCAAAGGACGTCAAAGGAGCCGTGATTGCCGAAATTGATGCCGAGTCGTCCGCCGCAAAGGCTGGCCTGCGCGAAGGCGACGTGATCCAGGAAGTAAACAAGCAGCCTGTCAAAAACGCGAAGGACCTGGTTGCCATCAGCAAAAGATTGAAGCCTAACGAAAAGATTCTGATCCGCGTCTGGAGCCAGGGCCGCAGCGGCTTCGTCGCCCTGGAACCAAAATAAAGTCCTTTGTGCTGTAGTGTCCGCTGTCCTCAGCGGATTTTCATTCACGCTGCAGAAGACTGCGCTGAGGACAGCGCACTCTACAGCATTCTTTCAATTGTCCAACAGCACCATCGCCTTCGCTCCGTCATACCAAAGCGACCCAAGGACGCCCGCACACGGGCGGGCAGGCAGTGCGCACTCCAAAAGCTTTCGCAAAAAAGGAATAACCACGTCATCGATTTCGCACGCAGTGCTTTGGAGTGCGATGCGTCTTCGCATCGCTTTTCAAATCGGCTGGAACATTCGCTTAAATCGAGCTCTAGAGCTCGATTTAAATATCCAAAAGCACTCTTGCCTTCCATCCCTCGTCCTGTTTTTCAACGGAGAAATCATGCAGTGTGACCGCCTTAACGTCGGCCCGCTGATGATGCCGTGCCGCGTCCAGCGGTTCGCCCGCGGTTTTGGCTTTCAGAAAAAATTCTCCATCTTTCTCGTCGATCGACACCTCGCGCACTCGCAGCAAAAGCTGCTCCGCATCCTTGAAGTAAATAAGCTCCTGCAAAAAATCGAACAGCAACATGTCGAGCTTATCGTTAACCAGTTCGATATGTCGTGTTTCGCGCGGTTCAATCGCATCCAGATTGTCGATCATCACGTTCATCGTCGCGTCGGCCGTGGCCATGAACAATTCCAGCAGGTCGCGTCCGGTCGCTTCGAATGCGATGTCTGCAGTGCCGATTTCTTCGAGATAATGGTAAGGCATGAGGGGAGTGACGAATGAACTAATGACGAATGCCGAATTAATGACAAATGACGAAAACAGAACGCGAACTCGATGCTGATCGCTTTGTCATTTGGGTTTCGTCATTCCTTCGTCCTTCGTCATTTTTCAACGATGCATTCAGCCAGTGCGCCAAGGATCGTGGATTTTTCCGCAGCGATTTTTTTCCCGATGAAAACCAGCTGTGTCTCGGCCGACTCAAACGGTTCCAGGTCCCAGCGGCCGGCGACAAAATTGAAAAGGTGCGCGCCATCGGCGAAGCGTACGAAGCCTTTTGCCCGAATCACGGCCGCGGGGAGACTATCTGCAAATCGTTCAAAGCAATCCCGCGAAAAAGTTTTTTTCGAGCCGAACGTGAACCACTCGAACTCCAAGTGATGTTTGTGCTTCGGCGGTGAGACTTTTTTCTCCCGCAACTGCGGGATGCCGAACAATAGTTCAGGATCGACTCGGCAGCGTTCGGTGCGGACAATCGCCGCAGTCGGATTGATCTCGTGCAGCTTTGTTTCGAGCGGCTCGATCTGCGCTGGCTCAACAAGATCGATCTTATTCAAGAGCAAAATATCCGCGCCCTCGATTTGCAGCCGTGTGGTGTGACCGAGCTCGGGGAAACGAACGAGCATGTCCGCGTCGATTACCGAGATGACGCCGTCGAGTCGGCATTGCGGCAACGCCTCTTGTATGTTGAACACGAGTGCTTCAGGCTCAGCCAGCCCGGTCGTTTCGACAACAATCCTGTCGGGCGCGACTTTCTCGATAATTTCGCCGATCGCTGCCTCAAATTCGCCGAGCAACGAACAACAAACACAGCCGCCGCCGAGCTCAGCGATCCGAACGTTTTTGCCTTCGATGACTTTCGTGTCGATCGCAATCTCGCCGAATTCATTCATGACAATGGCGATCTTCGCCGGGTGGATGTCGAGAATGTGTCGCAGCAATGTCGTCTTGCCGCTACCCAGCGGGCCGGTGATTAAGGTGATTGGTGTGCGCGGTTGCATATCAAGAATGGCGACGCGCGAATGACCGATGGCGAAGAAAACGAGACGGCGTTCAGAGGACTGCCCGCCCTATCCGCTACGGCCCCGCGTGCGTTCGCCTTTCGTTGGTAGGGCGCGTCACTCCGTGCGCGCCGCCACGCGACATTCATCATTCGGATTTCGTCATTTGATTTAGCCTTTCACATTCCCAATCGGCGTGAATCGCGCGACTGGTTTGCTGATTCCCGCGAACTCAGTCGCTGCGATCACCTCATCGATGTCTTTGTAAGCTGGCCCGGCTTCCTCGGCGAGGCCCGCCCATGAAGTGCTGCGAACGTAAATGCCACGTGTTTCGAGGTCGCGCTGGAGTTGTTTGCCGTGCCATTGTTTGCGCGCCTTGGTGCGGCTCATTATGCGGCCGCTTCCATGCGCTGTGCTGAAGAAAGTTTCTGCGCCGGAGGCAATGCCTACGAGCAGATACGACCCAGTCTCCATGCTGCCGCCGATGATCACTGGCTGGCCGATCTCGCGATAACGCGCGGCGACTTCCGCGTGTCCCGGCCCGAATGCGCGCGTCGCGCCTTTGCGGTGAACGAGCAGCGTACGCTCCCGGCTGTCGAGCTTGTGTTTTTCCAGCTTGGCGGTGTTGTGCGCGACATCGTAAACCATGCGCATCTCCAAATCTTCTGCGCTACGACCAAATACTTCGGAAAAAACTTCGCGAATGCGGTGAAGAATCACCTGTCGATTTGCAAACGACATGTTCAGCCCGCACTTCATCGCGGCGAAATAATCGCGGCCTTGCGGCGACTCGAACGGGGCGCAAGCCAACTCGCGATCCAAAATCTTGATGCCGTATTTCGGTTCCATCACTTTCAAGAACGTTTGGAGATAATCGGTGGCTACCTGGTGTCCGAAACCGCGGCTGCCGCAGTGGAACATCACCACGATTTGGTTTGGAATCGTAATCCCGAATTTTGCAGCGAGCTCACTGTCGCGCACGTGCTCCGGGTGCGCGACCTGCACTTCGAGGTAATGATTGCCGCTGCCAAGTGTGCCGACCTGGTTGTAGCCGCGGTCGATTGCGCGTTCGCTGATTTTCGATGCGTCGGCGCCTGAGATACAACCGTTTTCCTCGGTAAGTTCGAGGTCCTCCGTCCAGCCGTAATCGTGTTCGACGCACCAGCGCGCGCCCTGTTCGACCAAGTCTCGAAAATCGTCACGCGACAATTTCAGAAAGCCATGACCGCCTACGCCCGCCGGTACGCGTTCGAATAGAAGATCTACAATCTCTTTCAGGCGCGGTTTGACGTCATCCAGAGTGAGATTCGTGGTGATGAGGCGCATGCCGCAGTTGATATCGAATCCGATACCGCCGGGTGAGATGACGCCGCCTTCGTGCACGTCCATCGCCGCAACGCCTCCAATAGGAAACCCATAACCGCTGTGGCCGTCGGGCATGCAGAGCGCGTAGCGTGTAATGCCGGGCAAAGTGGCGACGTTGCTTATCTGTTGGTAGACCGCTTCATCCATTTCGCGCACCAGCTTTTCGGTACCGATGATCCGAGCCGGCACGCGCATGCCGTCCTTGTAGGTCGGAGGCAATTCCCAGACCGTGTCTGAGATTTTTTGCAGGTTATCAATGATCGCCATCCGATCTGTGCTCTATTGAAAATCGTCTTTCACTGCGCAGGAAGTTTTGCCCCAATAGGGCTTTCAACATCCAACGCTCAACGTTCAACGCCCAACATCCAATTCAGATTGGTTGAGCGTTGGGTGTTGGACGTTCGGCGTTGGGCGTCTCCTTGCCCCCAATGCGGTGGTCGCGCAATTGCGACGACCGAGCAGCGAGTTTCGCTCCGGCTTTGAGAAATGAGTCCACCCACCAAAAGACGTTCTCGTTACGCACGATGCGTCTCATGCGCTTCATGCGCGCACTACGTTCGGCCTGATTCATGCGGAACGCTTGCAAAATCGTATCGGCCATCTGCTCGACATCGTAAGGATTGACGAGCAGGGCGCCGGGCTTGAGCTGCTCGGCCGCGCCGGCGAACTGGCTTAGAATGAGCGCGCCGTCCTCCTCGATACGGCACGCGCAATATTCCTTGGCTACCAGATTCATTCCGTCTTTGAGCGGTGTTACGAAGGCGATGTCGCACCCGCGATAATGCGCGAGGAGATCGTCGCGATCGAGGCACCGAAAGTGATATTGTACCGGCAGCCAGGTGCTGGTCGAGAAGCGACCGTTGATGTCGCCAACCAGCCGGTCGATGCGTTGCTTGAACTCGTGATATCTGGGAATCTCCACCCGGCTCGGCACGACGACCTGGATCAGGACCACGCGGCCGCGCAGGTCCGGATGACGTTCCAGGGCGGTGCGAAATGCGCGCAAGCGCTCGGGAATTCCCTTGCTGTAATCGAGCCGGTCCGAACCAAGGAGCAACTGACAAGCAGGAAAAGTGTCGCGCAGCCGCTGAGATTTTTTCGCGACAGTGTCGGATCTTGCGCCATTCTCAAATGAGTCGAAATCGATCCCGATTGGAAAATGGCCGACGCGGATTTCGCGTTTTTCAAAGCGGATTAATTGCAGGTCGCGACGAGGAACAATTTTTGCGTCCAGCAGCACGCGCCGGACGCACTGCATAAAGTTGCGCACATCGCGCCGCGTCTGAAAGCCGAGCAAATCGAACTGAAGTAGCGCGTGCAGGAGCCGCTGTTGTTGCGGAAGTTTCGAAAAAATATCGTACGGCGGAAAGGGGATGTGCAGGAAAAACGTTAATCCAGAAAGTTTGTGGGACAGGTCCTGCTCGCGCAGTGCCTGCGCGACGTACATTAGGTGGTAGTCATGTACCCAGATGAAATCATCCGGCTGAGCGCAACGGCCGATGGCATCCGCGTAGCGGTCGTTAACTTGTTTGTAAGCCTGCCAGTATGCCGGCTCAAACTTGCAGAAATTTTGCAAATCGTGAAAAAGCGGCCAGATCACTTCGTTGGAATAGCCGTAGTAAAATTCGTCCCGTTCATTTTCACTCAGGGCTACCGGCACAACTTGGTAACCGGCATCGCGCGTCGCTTCGGCGAGCGGTTCTCCTGGGATTTTACCTGCAATTCCAGGCCAGCCGATCCAGGTTCCGCCGCGCTCGCGCAGCACCGGCTCGATCGCGGAGACTAATCCGCCGACAGCGGGTGTAACGGTCCAAAGATCTTCGCCAGTCGAATCCAGCGCGAATGGCAATCGATTGGAGACGACTATCAGGCGATTCATCGAAAGAAGCGGTTACAAGGTTACAAGAGTTACATGGTTACAATGGAAGCACGGCTGTATTACTTTTGTAACTTTGTAACCATTGTAACTCTTTTAAGTCTTTTCGTTAAGTATGATTCCATCAGCGCTCGAGCACGTTCAGGAAATCGCTGGGGGCGCCGGGCGGGCCGCCGTTTTTCTCGACTACGATGGCACGCTGACGCCGATCGTTAGTCAGCCAGAGGAGGCGTGGCTTTCCGATTCAATGCGACAGAAGCTGCGGGAGCTTGCTGCGCGCGCACCGGTTGCCATTCTTAGCGGTCGTGACCTCGATGACGTTCGCCGGCGCATGAACATTGATGCCATCGTGTACGCCGGCAGTCACGGATTTGATATCGCCGGGCCACACGGATTGCGCAGGCAAATGGCCACAGAGTTTCTGCCCGCCCTCGACCTGGCAGAGAAGGAGTTACACGCAGCGCTCGATGGAATTTCGGGTGCGCGTGTGGAGCGGAAACGCTTTTCCATCGCAGCGCACTACCGCAACGTGAACGAAAACGACGTGCCCAAGGTAGAACAAGCAGTTGGCGAAGTGGCGACGCGACATCGTAAGCTCCGCAGGATCAACGGTAAAAAAGTTTACGAACTGCTGCCGGACGTTGCTTGGGACAAAGGCAAGGCCGTGCTCTGGCTGTTGGAAGCGCTGGGCTTGGAGCGCGGGAACATTCGTCCGATTTACATCGGCGACGATCGCACCGACGAAGATGCATTTCGCGCACTGGAGCAGCGCGGCATTGGCATTCTGGTAAGTGAGCAATCGCAGCCCACCGCAGCGCGTTACTCACTCAAGAATCCCGCCGAAGTGGAGCGCTTCCTGCGGGCGTTGACTGCTGCTCTGACGTGACGCAGACAATCTTGTCTGCGAGCCTTGGAAGGAGCGGCGGTCTCCAGTCCGCCCCTCCTTGAGATGAGGCAGGATTGCCTGCGTCACGAACATTCGAGCACCAAGCTGTTGTCGTTTTGCAGGTTCACGCGCGTGTTGAATTTCGCTCCGAGTTTGTTCAGCAGATCACAGAGCCACTTGGAATCGGCAGCCGATGCGCGTTCGAGCCGGAATCGCCGCATTTGCATTGGGACCAAACGTGCAGCGATCAATTCACCGCTGTCTGAATCAACTTCCACGAAATACATCAGCGCCAGGTCGCCACGGAACGTTTCATAGCCGCTGATGCCTTCGTAATCGGTGAGAAAATCGCCGCAGCCGTAGAGAATGAGTCGGCCTCGAAATACTTCGATCGCTTTCACGTGGTGCGAGGAATGGCCATGCACAATCGCAACGCCTTCCTCAATCAAGCGATGAGCGAACACGACCTGTTCACACGGGATTTCGTATCCCCAGTTGCTGCCCCAGTGAATTGACGCGACGATCAAATCGCCTGACTGCTGATGCGCTCGCATTTGATCGCAAATTTGTGCTGCGGTGGTTTCGGAAAGAGCATCGAACAAATTTACTCCAGGAGAAATGCTGGTGGCATTCCAGTCTTGCGGGATGCCGCTCGTGGTTGATCCAAAGGAAAACAAAAGCACCCGACCTTTGCGCGTGGCGTTCAGTACCGCGGGTTGCATAGCTTCCTCGATATCGCTACCCGCGCCTGAGCGCGCGATGCCTGTGGAGTCCAATGTTTGCAGCGTTTCGGATAATCCGTCATAGCCCCAATCCAGCAGGTGATTGTTCGCCAAAGCGCACGCGCTGATATGCGCGGCGGAGAGACAACCAATATTCTGGGGGTGCATGCGATAATGAATCGCTTTGCCGGGCCATGGCGCTTCAGCCGAGGTGACGGCGGTTTCCAAATTCACGATTCGAAAATCGACTTCAGCCCGATCGAGTTCTTCCAACGCGTTGCCCCAGATGTAGTCGAAACTCAGTGGAAGCGGTATTGAGCCATGCGCTTTCTCCGCAAGCTGGAGATACTCGCGTGCGTCGCGCACATAGGGCTCGTATAAAACCGGATTCACCGGGTGCGACAGCGCTTGATCAATGCCGCGCCCGGTCATGACGTCGCCGCAGAGAAAAAGACGCATCATGAAAGGGTAAGCGCTAAATATTAAATTGGTAGGGCGCGTCACTCCTGTGCGCGCCGATCTTTGTACCGCAAACGGCGCGCAGAGGACTGTGCGCCCTACCTTTCGCCCGACGCTACCTCCGCTTCACAACGCGACTGTCATCCCATCATAAGCGATGCGCACGTCCACACCGTGCTCTGCCGCGATGGCGCACAGGCTGGCGAAAATTTTGCGCTCGTCGCCAGTGACGATTTCAGAGCCGCAATGAGTGATAATGGCGCGGTGAACGCCCTCTTTTTGGCACCACGTCAGTTGCGTGCGAACCGGCGAGTGACCGATCAAGGCTTTGCCGCGCCTGCGAATGAATGTGCGCGTTATAGTGGCGCCATCGCCAATGTAGATTTGCACGCCTTTCAACGCTGCACTGCGATCGTCGATGAAGATGAGGTCGGGCGCGTAGAAAATGCGCGCACGCCCTGCGCTCACGCGATAGCCGACCGCCGGCGAACGAATGGAATGTTCAACGGGAAACGCCTCGAATGTGATTCCACAAATCTTCGTGCCCGTACGCTCCTCGATCAGGTGGCGATCTTTGATCGGGTAAAGTTGCAATTCTTGCCACGTCTTTTGCGGCGCATACACCGGACAAGGCGCGCCGCGTTTCAATCCCCACGCGTGATCGGGATGCGCGTGCGTGAGCACGATCGCGTTCGGATCCACGCGTTTAAGTTTTCCCAACCAATCAAGCCCGCAATCGATCATCACACGCGCGGCGCGGTGTAATACCAGCAGTGATGTGTGCATGCGATGACGCCGCGTCTGCGCCTCGATCTCGCCGCGCGTTCCAAGAAACGTCAGTTTCATCGGAGAACCGGATCAGAGTTCTGCGCGGCGAATAAACAAATCAAGCACGCTGTGCTACTGCCGCGCGCTTGATACCATCCAACGACGCAGGGTTCTCCAAGGCCGACGTATCGCCGAGTTTTTCGCCCAGATACGCGGCCCGCACAACACGGCGCATAACCTTCGCGTTCCGTGTTTTGGGTATGTCGCCTACAAAAATCACTGCGCGGGGTGCAAGCGCTTTGCCGAGATCGCGCGACACGTTCTGTATCAGTTCGGCTGCAAGGGCAGGATCGCCATTTACATCCTTCTTTAAGACGCAGAAACAGATCAGCGATTCGCCTTTGATTGAATCAGGGACACCGATCGCAGCGGCTTCGCTAACCTCGGGATGAGCAACCAGAACCGACTCTACTTCAGCAGGCCCGACTCGTTTGCCAGCAATTTTGATTGTGTCGTCGGAGCGCCCCAGAATGTACCACAGGCCATCATCGTCGATCGCAGCCCAATCGCCGTGCACCCAGACGTCGGGAAAACGTGACCAGTACGCTTCAATGTAACGCTCGGGATCCTTCCAAAACCCGCGCGTCATTCCAATCCATGGTTCGCGAATCACCAATTCGCCCACTTGTCCGCGCACAGATTTGCCATTTTCATCCACAACATCCGCCGCCATTCCGGGAAGTGGCCCGGAGAACGCGCATGGTTTCATCGGAGTGAGAACATTGCCCATGAGAATGCCGCCGGAGATTTCGGTGCCGCCGGAGTAATTGATGATCGGAAGTTTTCCGCGCCCGACATTTTGAAACAACCACATCCACGGCTCTGGGTTCCACGGTTCGCCGGTCGAAGCGAATTTTCGCAGCGAAGAAAGATTATGTTGATGCACAATCTCGTCGCCGTGTCGTCGCAGTGCGCGAACCAACGTTGGCGAGACACCAAGCGCAGTCACTTTATGTCGGTCCACTAGTGACCAGACGCGATCCGGCCCGGGAAAATCGGGTGCGCCATCGTAAAGCATCATCGTCGCACCTAGCAGCAACGTTCCGAAAACTTCCCACGGCCCCATCATCCAGCCCATGTCCGTCATCCAAAATAGCGTTTCATCGGCGTGCAAATCGAGTCCGTGCCACATGTCCTGTGCGGATTTGACCGGGAAGCCGCAATGCGTGTGCACCGCGCCTTTTGGTTTTCCGGTCGTGCCCGACGTATAGATGATCATCATCGGATCTTCGGCTGACGTGCGCTCGGTCGGCGCGTCATCGAAAGGTCCAGGCAAGCTCGTCGTCGGTCCTGCATCAGGGCTGAGATCTTCGATGAGCCATTCCCCGGCTTGGTTGAGAACAACCAGATGCCGCAGTGTTGGAATTTGTGCGGCCGCATCATCGGCGATCGGTTTCATCGGGCAAAATTTCCCGCGTCGATACGTTCCGGCAGCCGTAAAAAGCGCTTTTGCGTCGGCGTCGTTTAATCGCGACACGATTGCTGCTGCGCCGAAGCCGGAGAAGAGCGGCAGAAAGATCGCGCCGATCTTAATGATGGCGAGCATCGCCACTACGATTTCCGGCACCATTGGCATGAACACGCCGATAGCATCGCCTTTGCCGAGCCCGAGAGTGCGAAGAGAATTCGCCATGCGATCGACTTGATTGCGCAATTCTTTATACGTGAGTTCGCGTGTCGTGCCGTCTTCGATTTCGGATTTGATGGCCAGCTTCTTCTCGGTCTCCGTGTCGACATATTTATCGAGCATGTTGTGGACGATGTTCATTTCGCCGCCTACACACCATTTCGGCCACGGCTTGCCGTCGCTTAGATCGACAATTCGCGAATAAGTTTTGTAAAATTGAATGTCGAGATCGCGCAGCACTGTGTCCCAAAACCAAGCGATGTCGGTAGTCGATTTTCGCATCAACTGTTCGTACGAGCCGAGATGATGTTTATCGATGAATTGCTGAAGATTCGATTGCGCAATCAGCTCCGGCGATGGGTGCCAGACAAATTCGCCGCCGAATTGAAACTCGCTCACTTGTTTATTTTGCTGTCATTCCGAGCGAAGTCGAGGCTGCAACGCAGCGGACCAAGTCCGCGAGGCCAGGCTTTCTATCCCGGTGCAAAATCCACCGGTAACTCCGCGGGATTCTTCGACTCCGCTGCGCTCCGCTCAGAATGACAGGAGCGGGTTGCCCGCACGCAATTCATCGCCAGATTGAAAGTTAGCTTTCGTGAAGGAAACGCTTGCTCATCAACTCGCTGATTACGCGTGTGCACTTCGATTTGAGGATCTTTCGAAGCAGGTCGTGCATGAAGTGAAGCGGCGTGTGATCGACTCGTTAGGCTGCGCGCTGGGGGCATGGAATGAAGAGCCGTGCGCGATCGCGCGGAAAGTTGCTTCGGATTTTTCGGCTAAACAAGGGTCGACAATCATCGGCACGGGTCACAAGGCGCCACCAGATTGGGCAGCGTTCGCGAATGGCTGTTGCATCCGCTATTTTGATTATAACGATACTTATTTGTCGAAGGAACCGGCGCATCCCAGTGATAACATTGCGGCGGCGCTGGCCGTGGCAGAAAGCGTTGGCGCAAGCGGACGCGAATTGATTACGGCGATCGCACTCGCTTATGAAGTGCAATGCCGGTTCTGCGATGCGGCGAGCATTCGGGCGCGCGGCTGGGATCATGTGACTTACGGCGCGTTTTCAACGGCACTGGCGTGCGCGAAATTAATGAAGCTTGATCCGAAAAGAACGCGCCACGCAGTAAACATCGCCGGAGTTGCAAGTGCAGCAATGCGGCAGGCGCGCGTAGGCGAGCTGTCTCATTGGAAAGGGGTAGCGTTCGCGAACGCAGCGCGGCACGGAGTTTTTTCCGCGCTCCTCGCCCGCGCCGGGATGACCGGTCCGGGCCCGATTTTCGAAGGCCAAATGGGATTTGAAAAGCAGCTCGGCGTTTCGTTGGGCAACGTCGGAGAAAAGTTTACGGTGCCGTTTGCCGAAACCAGCGATGGGCCGGCATCGATGATCTTGCGCACGAGCATCAAATTCTGGCCGGCTGAATACCATAGCCAGAGCGCGATTGAAGCGGCGCTTTCTTTGCGGAAAGAAATCGGGGATCCAGCGAGGGTGCGCGCGGTGACCATCGAGAGTCACGATGCCTCCGTCGATATCATTGGCAGTGAACTGGAAAAATGGAAACCGGAGACGCGGGAGACCGCCGATCACAGTCTGCCATATATTACGGCGATCGCGTTGATCGATGGCAAAGTGACCGAGGAGCAATTTCAGCCAGAGCGCTTTACTGATCCGAAGATTCGGAAGTTTTTGGAGAACGTGAAGGTCGAACGCAATGAGGAATTGAGCGGGTTGTATCCCGGCGCAGCGGCAAACATCGTGCACGTTGATCTTGCCGACGGCCGGCGATTGACCAGGCGTGTCGATTATCCGACGGGGCACGCCAAGAATCCGCTCAAAGATTCGCAGGTGGAAGAGAAGTTTAATGTTTTGGTTCATCCGATGCTCGGCAGCGATCGCGCACGGAAAATCATTGAGATTGTGTGGAAGCTCGATGCGGCAAAAGACGTGGATGAACTGATGAAGGCGATGGAAATGCGTAGAGAAAAATACCGAGATTCCTCGACTTCGCTCGGAATGACAAAGGCTCGCTCGACATGACAAAAAAGGGATGAGTAAGAGTAAGAGGCTGCGCGAGCTGATAGCAAAGGGCGCGGTGCTGCTGCCTGGTGTGCCGAATGCTGCAATAGCGCGGCAGGCGGAACGCACCGGGTTTGACGCGGTGTATATCAGCGGCGCTGGAATGGCAAACGCAACCGCCGGCTTGCCGGACATCGGTTTGTTGACGCTAACGGAAGTGGCACAGCTGGCCGGTTACATTGCGAAAGCCATCAAGATTCCAGCGATCGTCGACGCAGACACGGGTTTTGGTGGCGCAGAGAATGTGGCGCGGACAATTCGCGAGTTGGAAAGCGCAGGCTTGGCCGGTTGCCACATCGAGGACCAGGAATTTCCAAAGCGTTGCGGACATCTCGCAGGGAAATCGATTGTCGATGTTGAGGAGATGGTTGGCAAAATCAAAGCTGCCATAGGTGCTCGGCGCGATCCGGATTTCATGATTATCGCACGAACAGATGCGCGCGCGGTAGTGGGTTTTGACCGGGCAGTTGAGCGAGCGGGGGAATATATCGCTGCTGGCGCGGACGCGATCTTTCCCGAAGCGCTGCAAAGCCCGGAGGAGTTCCGGGATTTCGCAAAGGAGATTGATGCACCGCTGCTCGCCAACATAACGGAGTTCGGGAAGAGCCCGTTGCTTTCGTTCCATGATTTAATGGGGCTTGGCTATCGGATGGTGATTATTCCGATGAGCGCGTTTCGCGTGACAATGAAGGCGAGCGAGAAATTTTTGCGCGCCCTGAAGAAGAGCGGCACGCAAAAGGATTGGATCGACGAGATGCAGACTAGGCAAGAACTTTACGAACTACTCGATTACGATCCGGTAGCCGAAGAATGGTTGCGCTTAAACGATTGATCATTTGTCGGCGCGCGTATCACGGTTAACGTGAACGGAAGAAATGAGCACTGAAGCAAAACCAGAGTACAGCGCCGGTTTGGCGGGAGTGATCGCGGGTGAAACAGCGATTTGCTGGGTCGATCCCAATGCCGGTCTGATGTATCGGGGCTACGACATTCACGAAATGGCGGAGAAGGCGAGTTTTGAGGAGGTCGCGTACCTCTTGCTGAATGGGGAGCTGCCCAACGGGAAACAGTTGGTCGAGTTCACCCAACAAATTGCCTCAGAACGCCCGCTGCCGGGGCCAGTGATTGAAATGCTGCGGCTTCTCCCGAGCAATACTCATCCGATGGATATGTTGCGCACAGGCGTGTCCATGTTGAGCGCGTTCGACAAAGACCTAAGCGACAACTCGCACGACGCCAACATCCGCAAGTCTATCCGGCTGATCGCGCGCGTTTCCACCTTAATTACTGACGGCTGGCGCATCTCGCATGGTCAACAGCCGTTGCCGGAAAGGCCGGACCTCACACAGGCTGGCAATTTCTTTTACAAGCTCGAGGGCAAAGTTCCGCAGGACTGGCAAATTCGAATGTTGGATACCATTTTCAATTTGTACGCAGACCACGAATTCAACGCCTCCACATTTGCGGCGCGCGTGACGGCTTCAACGCTGGCGGGAATCTACGCCGCTGTTACCTCTGCGGTCGCGACACTCAAAGGACCGTTACACGGCGGCGCGAACGAGGAAGCAATGGAGATGCTTGAAGAAATCGGAACGCCGGATCGCGCGGAAGCCTGGCTGATGAAAAAACTCGAGACCAAAGAAAAGATCATGGGGTTCGGTCATCGCGTCTACAAAAAAGGCGATTCACGCGTACCGGTGATGCGAGAGATCGGGCGTGAACTCGGGAAACGCACCGGCAAGGAAGATTGGGTGCCGATTTGCGAAAAGCTCGAAGAAGTGATGGATCGCGAGAAACAACTTTGCGCCAATGTCGATCTCTACGCTGCGCCGGTGTTTTGGATGCTCGGATTTCCGCCGGAGCTGAATACGCCTCTTTTCGCAGCTTCTCGTGTAGCTGGCTGGTGCGCGCACGTGACCGAGCAACACGATCACAATCGCCTGATCCGGCCACGTTCACTTTACATTGGGCCAAAGCTGCGCCCCTATCCGAGCTCGCCTGCGCGCGGCGGGTAAGTCGAGCGCTTGCGTCGCGAGCAAAAAATATTGCGCCTTCGGCGATTGGACTTGGCATCGTCTTCGGAGAAGCCAATCCACCTTTGCAAGCTCGAAGGTGGAACGCGTTGTCCTCAACGCGTTGGCAACGCATCTGCGCCTCGCCGCCTAACTAATTTCCAACATGAGTGACAAATCTCTTCAGGAAAAGTACGCCCCGAACAACGCCTGCTGGGGTTGCGGGCCCGCAAATACCGAAGGATTGCACATCCGGAGTTTTCCAAAAAAAAAGGGCGAAGTGGTCGCTGAATGGACACCGGAGAAGAAGTACGAAGCTTTCGACGGAGTTTTGAATGGCGGCGTCATCGGGACATTGCTCGATTGCCATTGCAATTGGACAGCAGCATATCATCTGATGAAGCGGGCGAACGAGGATCGGCCGCCCTGCACTGTCACGGCAGAATATGCGATCAAGTTACTGCGGCCAACTCCGACGAACGATTCGGTCTTTCTTTCCGCCAAGGTTGTCGATCTAACAGATGATCGCGCGACGGTCGAAGGAACATTAAGTGCTGGCGGAAAAGTTTGCGCCACCTGTCGCGGGACTTTTGTAGCGGTCAAAGAAGGCCATCCTGCATATCATCGATGGTAGCGACTCTCGTTTTGTTGCTCGCCGCGAATGTGGCGGGCGCGGGAAGTGATGCGGCAAATCAGATTGCAGCCATCGAGGCGCGATTGGGCAGCCGAATAGGTGTCGCCGCCTTGGATACTGGTAGCGGCAAACGTCTTGACTACCGCGCGGAGGAACGTTTCCCGATGTGTAGCACGTTCAAATTTCTCGCTGCCACTGCTGTCTTGAAACGCGTCGATAAGAAGCAAGATCGATTGGATCGGTTCATATCCTATGACGCGAAAGACATCCTGGAATATGCCCCAATCACCAAGGCTCATCTCAAAGAGGGCGGGATGACCTTGGGTGCGTTGTGTGAAGCCGCGATCGAACAGAGCGATAATACAGCCGGCAATCTTTTGCTGGATGCCATTGGCGGACCGGCTGGCGTTACGAATTTTGCTCGGAGCCTTGTCGATCAGGTAACGCGCCTCGATCGCAAAGAGCCAGACCTGAACAGCGCCATTCCAGGCGACGAGCGTGATACGACCACGCCAGGATCGATGCTGGCTGACATGACGCGAATTCTCACCGGCGATGTTTTGTCACGATCGTCACGGCGGCAACTCAAAGATTGGCTACAACGCAACAAGACTGGCGAAACCATGATTCGCGCCGGCGTTCCGACGGATTGGATCATTGGCGACAAGACCGGGCGCGGGGCAAACGGCGCAACCAATGATATTGCGATAATGCGCCCGCCTGATCGCGCGCCGATGCTGCTGGCCATTTATTCCCTAGGATCAACAGCGACTGCGAACGATCGAGCAGCGGCCATCGCTGAGGTGGCGAAAATTGTGGCCGAATCTTTGTAGTAACGCAGATCGCGAACAGCGCTCGGAATTCGCTGCCCGAATTTCGTCGATGCGCAATTCGGAGAACCGCGTTTAGGTTTGATTCATGAAAACTTCACCTTTTCGGGTTGTTCCTCTTCCCACGGAAATCGCAGACAGAGCTCGGCGCGCGGCACAAGCCTGCGCAGCGGACCACGCCGTGGTGACCGCAGATTCGCCGATTGGTTACCCGTGCCGGCATTGTCTGCGTTTCGCAAAACCAGGAGAGCGCGTAATTCTATTTCCTTACGAGTCAATTCCGGCTGGCCATCCATATTCTGAGACTGGGCCGATCTTCATTCATGCTGAGCCATGCGAACGCTATAGCGCCACGCACGAGTATCCCGAGGACCTTCGCAGAGGTCGCGCGTTCCGTGCTTACAGTACAAGTTACGATATGATCGATGCCGAGGTCGCAAATGGAAACGAACCAGAAGCGATTGTTGAAAAGCTGCTGCGAAATCCGGAGACTGCGTTTGTGGATGCGCGCAGCGTGACCCGCGGTTGTTACACTTTTCGAATCCAACGTGCATGAAAACACCTGAACTCCTTCCTCCGCCGGAAATGATGTATCGCGCGCTCGTGAATCGCGATGCGAGCTTCGAAGGCATATTTTTTATCGGGGTGCGCACGACGGGAATTTTCTGCCGGCCCACCTGCCCGGCGAAAAAGCCGGCGCCAGAGAATGTCGATTTCTTCGCGAGCTCGAGTGAGGCGCTGGAGAGCGGATATCGTCCCTGTTTGCGTTGCGACCCGATGGAGCCAGGTAAACGTCCGCCGAAATTGATTGAGCGCCTGCGTTCCGAAGTCGAGCGCGCTCCGGGAGGACGACTTACGGACAAGGAGTTGGCGGCGCTGGCGATTGATCCATCTACCGCGCGCCGGCAATTCAAGCGGCATTACGGAATGACCTTTCAAGCTTATCATCGTGCGCGGCGCATGGGTCTTGCGTTAAGCCAGGTACGGCAGGGCAGCCGGGTGCACGAAGCGAGAAACGGCAGCGGTTTCGAATCGGAAAGCGGTTTTCGTGACGCGTTTGCAAAAATTTTTGGTGAATCGCCGACGCACGTGAAGACACGTACCCCGTTGTTCGCGGAACGAATCAATACACCGCTCGGCGCAATGATCGCCGTCGCTGACGATGAAGGTTTACGGTTGCTCGAGTTTATCGACCGGCGCGCGACCGAACGCGAATTGTCGATTCTGCGAAAGCGATTGGAAACGAATGTCGTCCCGGGCGAGCATCGCCATCTCACAGCGACGCGGCAGCAACTAGTTGATTATTTTTCTGGCAAAAGGCTAGAGTTCGAGATCCCGCTGGCGCCGGTCGGCTCGGACTTTCAACTGCGCGCTTGGAAAATTCTACGGTCAATCCCGGTTGGCGAAACGTGCTCGTATTCATGGATGGCGAAACGCCTCGGAGACGAAAACGCGCGTCGCGCAGTGGGTCGCGCAAATGGCACGAACATGATTTGCATCATCGTTCCGTGTCACCGCGTCATTCGCGCCGATGGCACACTTTGCGGCTACGGCGGCGGTTTGTGGCGCAAGAAGTGGCTGCTCGATCACGAGCGGCGCTGGAAACGAAGTGAGAAGTGATCAGCAAGAAGTGAGAGGTAAGCATCTCACTAATCACTTCTCACTCCTCACGCCTTTTAAGAACGCGCCCGGGGTGACTCGAACACCCGACCCACGGATTAGAAATCCGTTGCTCTATCCGGCTGAGCTACGGGCGCAGAATGAGCACAGACATATACCGTGTTTTCGCGGCGAATAAAAGGACTGGGCTACGGTATTCGACGAGCAGCAGTCCACACGTATTTGCCTTCGCCTGTTCATGCGAATGCTTGCTTTCGGAAAATGATGATGATTGCAATGGCTTCGCAAGGAAAACGTATTGGTTGTGTTCTCGTCCCAGATCCGTTCGCCGAGAAGATTGATTGATCTCGGCCAGCTTGATAAACGCTGGTGCGCAGACCGCCGCATTTTGTGTCCCATGGCGAAAGAGACTTCATCGGCCAATGCCTCAGTGCCGCTGCATAAAGTGTTGGAAGCTGAGTTCGTCGCTCTACACGGGGAGCTTCCGCAAGATTATCCTAATTCGGCTGAAGCAGCTACAGCAATTATCTGAGCCCGCGTCTCGGTCTTTTGGCCGCAGATACGTGGACATTGTTCGCCACTTATATTCGCAATCTGCTTTTGACTTCGCTGGTCATGATTCCGTTGCTCGCGGCGGCGCTAACAGTTCCGTGGTTTTACGAAGCGCTTCTCATGAGGAATCCAATCCCCTATACGTCGGTCCCTCTCTGGATCGGTGTGGCCGGTGTAGCGATGGGCGTTGCTTACATGGGAATTAATTTGCCGTGCGGTGGAAACAGGCGCGGCAGTCAGCGCAGTTTTTTGATTTTTTGGTTATTGCCGCTGCTGCTAGCGGCTTTTTCGATGACGACATACTGGGCCTGGTTCGTGGCTTATGGGCGAACGACACCAAAGTGGTCGTTTCTTGGGTTCACTCCTCCCCATGAGGTCGTCCCGTTTATTTATCTGGGCGTGCTGATACATCTTCTTTCATGGGTGACCTCGCTTCTTCGTGCGCACGGATTTCGGCTAAAAGAATTTATCGCCGTGGTGGCATCGGGCGCGATCGGGGGTTGTTTGCTTTGGCTGGGTGCAACAAAAATTTTTCCACAACCTCTGGCCGTTGCGGAATTGTATGGTGTTTTCGCGGTGCCGCTTTTTTTGACGCTGTTTTTCCTGGCGGTATTGACGTTTGCGGGAATCTCGAGTCGCTGGACGAACGACGAAGATCGCGAATGATGGGGACGCGCAGCGGGCTGGCTCCTGGCAGTTGTCGTTGGATGGATGCTGATTAGTGGCCTCGTCATTTTTGGGCCGTTGCTTCTTTCAAGAACAATTTCCATTCTAAGCGCAGGCGGAGTGGCTGGTCTCATCACAATTCTTGCTGGCCGGAGCGGCTTGCTTCCGCCGAATGCGGACAAGAGCGCCAAAGCGGGACCGATGGTGTTGATTTTCTCCCCAAAGCAGTGACGATTGCAGCGTTCATCTTCATTGCCGTGCTGATGATTCTCATCACGCGCGCGATGACTTGGATGATGTTGCAAATCGGCGATCAACTGCATTTCCCCTGGAATTTGGACGCTGTCTCTCACGTGGTCGGCGCGAAGTGCAATATCTGAACGTCCTTCTATATACGCCGATCTCGATCCTGACCTTGTTCGCGCTGGGACTCCTCGGGTTCGGAGTTGCCATGGCCTATACGATCGATCCGAACCGCTTCTCGCTCCATGCAGTTTATCGCGATCGCCTGATTCGCGCGTATCTGGGCGCCTCGAACAAACAGCGCGATCCTAATCCGTTCACCGGCTTTGACGAAAAGGACAACATTCGGATGCATGAGCTTTGGGTCGAAGAGAAATTCCGCGGGCGATTGCTGCCGGTTCTAAATATTGCGCTCAATCTGGTCGGGGGCAGCAAACTCGCATGGCAGGAGCGAAAGGCGGAGAGTTTTACGGCGTCGCCGCTGCATTGCGGCTCTTATGAACTTGGTTACCGCAAAACGAATGCGCCGCCAGGAAGACGATATGGCGGGCAGCAGGGCATTTCGTTAGGCACGGCGACAACTATTTCAGGTGCGGCGGCAAGTCCGAACATGGGTCACCACTCGTCTCCGCTCGTCACGTTCGTCCTCACATTGTTAAACGTCCGCCTCGGCGCATGGCTTGGGAATCCGGGAAAGGCTGGGCAGGCGACATTTCATCTTGGGTATCCAAACTTCAGTGTTGGTCCAATCATTGCCGAAGCGTTTGGCTTAACAAACGACACCAGTCCTTACGTGTATCTCTCCGATGGCGGGCATTTCGAAAATCTTGGCCTTTACGAGATGGTGCTTCGGCGATGCCATTACATTGTCGTGAGCGATGCCGGCGAGGATCCGGAATGTTTTTTCGCCGATTTGGGTGAGTCCGTGCGCAAGATTAGAATCGATTTAGGAATCCCAATCGAGTTCGATCAAATGGGCATTTATTCGCGTACGGAAATCGGCGCGCATAAAGATCCCGGGCACAATTGTGCGATTGGTCGAATTCGCTATTCAGTGGTCGACGGTCCGGCCGCTTCCGACGGGATCATCGTTTACATCAAGCCGGCGTGTCATGGCAATGAACCGCGCGACATTTACGAATACTTCAAAAGGAACGAAACCTTCCCGCACGAGAGCACCGCAGACCAGTTTTTCTCGGAATCGCAATTCGAGAGCTACAGGATGCTTGGCGCGCACACGATGCAGAAACTTTGCACAGCTTGCGGCGGCGACTTTCAGTGTTTTATTCGCGAGATCCTGGAGCATCACTTGCAGATGAAATCACCGGATTGGCTTGCAGGATTGCTCGAATCATCGGCGAATAACACCGCGGGGCAATTAGCCAATCACGCGCGACTACCTGAAAAATAAACGACCGGCGGCTCGCCCTCCTAACCCCTACGAATTCCGCCGGTCGGTGAATTAAAATCAACTGAGCCCTCTCGGGCTAAGCGACGAAACCCGGTCAGTAGTTGCTTGCGTACCCGTGGTCCCGCTCGTACGCGCGGATTGCTCGACGCGTCTGCGGGCCCAAAACGCCGTCGACCGAGCCATGGTAATAACCGGCGCGTGCGAGTCGGCGCTGCAGCTCGGCAACTTTGGAGTGAGTGGCCTCGCCGTATTGACCGTAGCCAGTGCCATTATTGCCGTATCCATTACCATACCCGTAGTCGCCGCCGTATTGGTTTCCTCCGTAGCCGTAGCCATAACCGTAACCGTATGGGTCGCCGGAGCCATAGTAGCCGTAGCCGTACGGGTAACCATAACCATAATAGGGATACCCCCAGCCCCAACCGCCGCCCCAGCCCCAACCCCACCACCACGGAAAGCCGAAGGAACCGATAAAAATGACATCGTTGCCATTATGGTGATGGTGGCCGCCGTGCCAGTTGCCACCATGCCAGTTATTGCCGCCGTGCCAGTTATTGCCGCCGTGCCAGTTGCCACCGTGCCAGTTGCCACCGTGCCAGTTGCCACCGGAGAAACGCTGTCCACCCCCCATTCCTGGTCGCCCTGCCATCCCACCAAAATGACCGCTGCCGCCGCCGCCGCGCGGAGCAGCTGTAAGAATTGGAGTAGTCAGCATTGCCGCCACGAGGCAACTCAAAAAAAGTAAAGACTTTGTATTGTTCATATTTTGTTTTTCTACTTCATTAGACACCGCGCCCGGCGCAAAGTCTCGTTTTATTTTTACGGTGGCAAAGAATTAAATGAAACCGGCGGCTCGCAGCTTCTTACTGCAAGTCCGCCGGTTAAGACAACCGAACTCGGTTCTCGATTTGAATCGGGCTAGACCCCCACTCGGTTGAGAAGCCGCGTGGTAATCATGCCGTCCACGATCATCCCATGCGTGCTTTCAAAAGCGGCGATCGCTGCCCGGGTTTGTGGCCCCATAATGCCATCGACTGCGCCGTGATAGTAGCCGAGTTCACCCAAGCGGCGCTGCACCGCTGCAACCGTTGTAGTGTCGTAACCATATCCTGGCTGATAGTACGAAGAGGCGTTCGAATAACCCCCATAGTATGAATAGGGATAACCCCCGTAATATGAATACGGGTAGTACCCATACGACGCGTACGGCCAGGATGAATAGTAGCCGGAATACGGATAACCCCGGCTGCCACCATAGTAGTAGCTTGGGCCGCCGTAGTAATAGCCACTACTCCCGTAGTAACCATTCCCATAGTAACGATTGGTGGCGTAGCCGCTGCGTCCATAATACCGGGTCCCGGTGTACTCACGACCGCGGACGAACTGACGATTACCAGCGTATTGCCGAGCACCCGTATACCGTTGGTTTCCAGCATAATGGCGCGGGGCTATGTCGGACGACGTATTCCCATGTCTCGACGTCGGCATCACCTGTGCGGTTTTCGGAGCCATTCGTTGCGCCTTCGCCCCCGATGCGACCCGCGATTTTTTTTGAATCTCGCCCAAAGCAGGCGACGCGATTACCGCCGCTGCAGCCAGACAGCTCACCAAAACCAACCCTTTGGTTTTCATGATATTTACCCCTTCCTTTTCTTTATCAATCTCGCAAGGAGCCGCTCCGGATGTGTCCGCGTTTGCCCAGTTGCCAGGTTGCCATCTTGTCCCGGGAGTATCCTCCGGATAAACAATGGTTTGCAGCGGCGCGAGCCGTGCACGTTCCCTGTGAGATTGTTTTATTGATTAAAAACCGCGAACCACCTGGAGTTTCGCATTGTTTCTTGCTGGTCAGCAGGTCGCCGTCGCACTTATCATCCACACTCAATGACGGTGCGTGCTGCGATCTTCATATCGGCTTTGTTCACCTTGCACCTGCTTTACGCCGCGCCGACCGAACACAGCGTAAGTCCGTCCCGCCAGTTCATTATCTACGGAGCTGACGCGGCGCTGCGCGGCGCGGTGTCAGACTTAGCCGAGCGGACCAAGGCCGATTTTCTCGTGCTGTTGCGGCAGCGCGACAACTGGACGGTCCCGATCGTGGTGAATCTTCAACTGCAACAGGCAAACCTGCCGGAAATTCCGCCTGCTGACTTGCGATTTAGTCAAACCGGGTTCGGTCTCAAGCTACAGCTAGACCTGACGCTTTCCGAAAAACTCGATTCATCATTAATCGAGCGCGAGCTTCTGCGCGGAATCTTACTGGAGATGATTTATCGAAAAGGATCGCATATCGCTGCCGGCACGGCGTTCGTCGAGCCACCGGATTGGTTGCTTGATGGAGTGCTTGCGCTTGCGCCTGGGCGCGATCGCGGATACTTGCTCGACGCGCTTACCACGGCGAATAAAACCGTCCCGCTCGAGACGTTTCTCCGTCAACGGCCGGAACTTCTCGATTCGGCGGGACGCGTGCTTTACCGCGCGCATTCTTTTGCGCTGGTGCAGATGCTCATCGATAGGAGGGACGGCCCTGGCCGCCTGGCGCAGTACATCGGTCATCTACCTGACACCTCAAACGAACCGCTGACCAATTTGAAGGCGCACTTTCCGTCCCTCGTTGCTGACGCGGAGGGAACCTGGCAGTTGGCTTTACAGCAGGTGAGGAATTTCCAGACCTACCAGTTGCTCACGTTCGCCGAAAGCGAGCGACGGCTCGCTGAATTGTTGAGCGTGAAAATTTCGCAAGCAAACAAGCTGGCCAAGGTGGCAACACTTGACGACCTGGCGAAGCGCAAGATTTCTCCAGGCGAGAAGATGGCGCTGAATCAGTTGAACCGAGATTTACTTGTGTTTGTTGCCCAAGCCAACCCGGTTTTGCGGCCGATCGCGCGTGAATACGAGCAGATCACTGCGCTGCTTGCCCGCGGGAAAAGGAAAGGAGTTGCGAAGCATTTGTCGCATTTGGATGCTACTCGCAAACAACTTGCCGCTCGAATGAGCGATATTGACGACTACATGAATTGGTTCGAAGCGACTCAAATGAAGAACGGCAGCGGCAATTTCACTGATTATCTCAAAGCGGTGGATCAATCGCAGAGCTCACCTTCAAAGCGACACGATCCGCTTTCGGTTTATGTCGATGCGCTGGAGGATCAGGTCGAAAACTGAAATACGACCACGAATGGAGATTGGATGGGATCAGTTGCCGCTTTCCAGCTTGGCGGCTATCTTGAGGAGCGCGTTCTGAACGCGCATATCTGGTAATGCAAAAAATTGGCTTTGCCGAGGCTCTCGATTCCATTGTTGCAAGCGATCCACGTTATCAGCGGGACGCTTATGTCTTTTTGCGGGACGCGCTCGATTTCACGACGAAGCAACAGAAGAAAATCAAAGGCGTCAATGTGCGCCACGTAACGGGGCCGGAGCTGCTCGACGGTGTGCGACGGTACGCTCTCAAAGAATTCGGACCTATGGTGATAACCGTCTTCGATAACTGGGGAATCCATTCCTGCGAGGACGTTGGGAACATCGTCTTTAACCTCATCGGCGCTGGCGTATTCGGGAAGACCGAGGAGGATTCGATCGAACATTTCAAGAACGTTTATGATTTTGAAGAGGTTTTTGTGAAGCCGTTCGCACCGGAAAAAACCGCGACTGCGAAACCCCCAGCGCATTTGCCAGCGCGAAGGCCCGCTGCGTCGAGCAAGTAAGTGGTGACAGCCGATCATTGATCACAAATCCCTGATCACTGGGATCAACGCCCAAAGATAATCAGAATGAATCGTATCCCAGTGGCGAAATTTCTCTCAGCGGCTCTATTACTTGGCATGGTTAATCTGAAAGCTGCGTCGACCGAGCCTTCATCGGTCATCAATTTTCCGCCGAGCACGGCGCAGAAATCGATTCTGCCGAACGGGCTGACGATCATTGTCCAGGAAGATCACAGCGCGCCGGTGGCAAGCGTGCAGGCGTGGTGTGCCACCGGAAGCATCTACGAAGACGTGCACCTCGGCGCGGGGTTGTCACATATTCTCGAGCACATGCTCTTCAAGGGCACAAAAACCCGGTCGACCAATGAAATCGCGCAAAAAATCCAGGACGTAGGCGGCTACGTCAACGCGTACACATCCTTCGATCGCACGGTTTTTTGGATCGACGTGCCGAAAGACGGGGTCGCCACTGCGCTCGACATTTTGGCCGACGCGATGATGAATTCGACTTTGCCGCCGGCAGAATATCAGAAGGAGCAGGAAGTGATCCGGCGCGAATTTGCCATGGGCATGGATGATCCCGATCGCGTGGCTGGGTTACTGCTTTTTGCGACCGCTTATCAGCGGCATCCCTATCGTTTTCCGGTTATCGGCGAGATCGAAATCTACAATCAGCTCACCCAGGAGCAGGTGATGCAATATTACAAAACGCGCTACGTCCCTAACAATCTCACGTTCCTCGTGGTTGGGGATGTGGATGCGCAAAAAGTGCGACAACAGCTGACGCAGTTGTTCAAGCCGTATCCGGAGAAATCGCTCCAGCCGGTATTCGTTCCTGCGGAACCGCCGCAACTTGGCCGTCGCGAAGTGCACCAGGAATTTTCGACGGAACTGACGCATGTCTCGTTCGCATGGCACATTCCAGAAGTAACAAATCCAGATGTTCCCGCGCTCGATCTTCTCTCGACCGTCCTAGGCGACGGTCGCAGCTCGCGCCTGTACCGGCGCGTGCGCGAAGAAGCCGGTCTGGCGTTCGGCATATCCGCATTCTCTTACACGCCAGGTGATCCCGGCTTATTCGGCATCGATGCTACTGTCGATCCAAAGAAACGTGACGCAGCCGAGCAATTGGCTCTGAGCATTGTCGACGAGGTGAAGCAGACCGGTGTGACCGCAGAAGAATTGGCGAAGGCAAAAAAAATCATGCTTAGTCATCATCTCGGAGCGCTTACGACCATGCGTGGCCAAGCCTCAGACATCGGGTCGAACTGGTTGCTCACGCGCGATCTGAATTTCAGCCGGCATTATCTCGACGCTGTCCAGAAGGTAACGCTCGACGACATCAAACGCGTTGCTGCGAGATATCTGACCGAGAACAACCTGACGGTCACCTCGTTGAATCCAAAGGGCTCGCTGACGGGCAAAGCCGAGGCCGAAAAACCAGTCGCCGCGGGTGAGATTCAAAAATTTGATCTCTCAAATGGATTGCGACTGCTCGTGCGCGAAGATCCTCGGCTGCCACTAGTTGGGATGGGCGGCGTTTTTCGTGGCGGTCTTCTCGCCGAGACGCCGCAGACAAATGGCATTACGCGTTTGATGGCTAAGGTGCTGTTGAAAGGAACCAAGATGCGGACTGCCGAGCAAATCGCCAACGACATCGAAGCAGTAGGCGGTTCCATTTCGAGCGACGCGGGTAACAACAGCTTCAGCGTGTCGCTCGACGTCATGAAGCCCGACGTGAAATTAGGTGTGGACCTGCTGTCGGACGTATTGCTCAACGCGACATTTCCTGAAAAAGCCGTTGCGCGTGAAAAAGAAATCCAGATCGCGGCGATCCAGCAGGAGGAAGAGCAGTTGACGTCCGTCGCGCGCAACATCATGCGACAGGCGCTTTTTCCCCAGCATCCCTACGCATTGCGTTCAAATGGATCGGTCGAGTCCGTTCAGCGGTTGACGCAGAAGGATCTGCTCGAGTTTCGCGATCGTTACGTAGTCGCCAAAAACGGCGTGATCTACGTCTTCGGAGACGTTAAAGCGTCTGAGGTAAAACAGCTCGTCGAAGAAATGCTCAGCAAGATGAAGCCTGGCGCGCTCGCTCTGACCGATGCAAGGCCTTCCATGCCGCTTGGCAAACCGGAAACCGTTGAAAACCGAAAGGACAAAGCGCAAGGCGTGATCATGGTTGGATTTCGCGGTGCGAGCTTGTCGAGCCCTGATCGGTACGCACTGGAATTGATCGATGAGGCAAGCAGCGATCTCGGATCGCGTTTCTTCATTCGCATTCGCGAGCAAATGGGATTGGCCTATTACGTCGGCGCCAGCCAGATGCAGGGCTTGGTGCCTGGTCTCTTTGCATTTTATCTCGGCACGGACCCGCAGAAGATCGAGCCGGTGAAAACCGCGTTACTCGATGAAATCCACAAGCTCGCCAACGATGGTCTTAGTCCGGAGGAATTAGCGCGAGCGAAAAAGAAACTGATTGGCCAGCAGGAGATCGCAAATCAAAGCAACGACGCTTTCGGTTATCATTGCGCGCTTGACGAGCTATACGGGCTCGGCTTCGATTATTACAAGCGACTCGAGCACGATGTGAACGCAGTGACACTCGACGATATTAAACAAGTGGCTGCAAAATATTTTCGCGATCAACCGTATGTTTTGGCAACGGTGCGACCGCCGGAAGGTTCCGCAGCCGCGAAACAGAAATGAGCCATGGCTGAAGTCCAAAAAACCACCCTGAGTGGCGAACTTTCACAGCGCTTCATCGAGTTCGTCATCATGCATGCGCAAAACGCGGCGCTGTTTCTCGGCCAGATTCCAAATCCAAAAACCGGCGAAGCGGAAATAAATCTCGACCTGGCCAGAATGTTCATCGATCAACTGGCCATGATTCAGGAAAAAACGCGCGGAAACCTGACCAGCGAAGAAGCAAAAGTTTTGAGCAACGCCCTTTCCAATTTGCAAATGGCGTTTGTGGAAGCGTCTGGTAGCGCGCAACCAGAGGCTGCTCGGCGTGGCGAGAGCGCGCCGGAAGGCACTGCGCAGCCGGAATCGCCAAAAGCCGCACCTCCGCCGCAACAACCGACCGAGGAATCTTCCGCAGCCGAACCATCAGCACCAATTAGCCCGACCGAGCCCGAGACGGAATCGAGGAAGAAGTTCACGAAAAGCTACGGGCCGTGAATCGCTGATCCATTCACTTATGATCCCGAGCCGAGCAGACGGCGAGGGATCTTGTTTTGCGCGTCACAACCATCCGTGTGACCGAGTCCAGGCAAAGTCCGCTTCGGTGAGAGACCGAAACGAGGTCGCCGCAGCGACTGCTACCTACCGGCTGCTCGTTCGCGAGCTGGGCGTCGCGCTTGGACGTGATCTAGCCCTCGCGCTTTTGCGCACGGTGATTGTTCCCTGACCCGGAGCGGGAGTTGGTGATGCTTCGGCGTATTTTTTTGTCGAGGGCCAAATGAGACGCCACGGCTGAGTTTTAATTGTCTCGCTGAATTGCTTGATGTTTTCGCCGGCCGGTTCGAGCTCGGTAGTCGCCACCTTTAGTTTCTCTGACGACGACCGCAGATTTTGCAGGGTCACTTTGATGTTGTCGTTCTCGGTGAGGCTGGTGCTGATTTTTTCGATATTGGTGAGTGAATGCGAGAGCGCACTCTGGGGAGCGGTCAGATCCGAAAGATGTTCGCCGAACGTTTTGAACTGGGTGAGAGCGAGGGTTAGCTCGGAATTCTCATCAGTGAGACGGTTTAGGTTTTGCGCGGTCTGCTGAAGGTCTTTCATCGTGTTGGTCGCCTCGGCTGCCACCGGTTTGATCACTTCCAGCATCTTGGCCGCGGCATCACCCAGGTCGGGAGTGCGTTCTCCTGCGAAACTCTCGCCGTCTTTAGCGCGGCCGGAGGCTTCGGTCCCCTGGGTAAAATCAATGGCCATGTCGCCGAGCAATCCAAGCTGCATCAACCGCGTCTTGGCGTCCCGATAAACTTTGGCGCTCTTGTCCACCTGCACATCCACACGCACTTCAAATCGGGGTTTGCCCGGCGTTGCAGTCGGGCTTGGGCTCCCGCTCGCTTCGGGCGGATGAACTGCCGCTTCTGCTTCCTCTGCCTGTTTCTCTTCCTGTGGCGAGACGGGCGAAAATAATTTCTGCACCTGGCCAATCTTGCGGCCCGCCAGCATCACCGGCGCGCCCTGTTTAATCCCCGCCGCGTTATCGAAGTAAATCTTGTACGTCACCAGCGGCCGAAACAATCCCGGTGCGCCGAGCAATACCAAAAGAAAAGCGACCACCGCGATCGTGCCGATCACGAGCAGGCCGGTCATGATTTCATTTCTTTGTAATTGCATCGAGACTGCCTTCCAGAATGGGGCCTTCAGTACTGCCGCTCAAGAATTGGGCGACCACCGGATTCTTAGATTGTTTGAATTCTTCGCGTTCGGCTTCTTCAATGATTTTCCCCTGATACAACATAGCCATGCGCGTGCCGATGCGAAAGGCGCTCTCCATTTCATGAGTGACCGTGATGGATGTGACTTTGGAATTGTCGCTGAGGCTGATGATTAATTCGTCGATCACTGAGGCAATAACGGGGTCGAGCCCCGCCGAGGGCTCATCAAGGAGAATCAATTCCGGCTCGAGCACGAGCGCGCGCGCCAGGGCGACGCGTTTTTTCATGCCGCCACTGAGTTCCTCGGGCAACAGCTCCTTGGAATCTTTCATCCCAACGAGGTCGAGTTTTTCATCCACGATCTTATCGATTTCTGAGCGAGATTTGTCCGTGAGCTCTTCGAGCGGCAGCGCCACGTTATCGCGCACATTACGGGAGCTAAGCAGCGCTGAGTACTGATAAACCATGCCAATGTGCCGTCGCACTTGCTGAAGCTTCCGGCGCGGCAGGCGCGTCATTTCGAATTGCTTAAAAAAAATGGAACCTGAATTCGGGCGCAGCGTTCCGAGAATCAGGCGTAATATAGTGCTTTTTCCGCTGCCGCTTTGGCCCATGATGACCAGACGTTCCTCCGGCTCCACTTTAATTGATAAGCCGTCGAGCACTTTCTTTTCTTCAAATTGCATGCCCACATCGCGCAATTGGACCATGTGCGTGGAGGTGGTCATGTTGGATAAAATGTGGTGTAAACCACGTTGTATAGCGTATCGAAGCCGATCACCGTAGTGATCGCAGTCACGACACTGGACGTTGTCGAAGTGCCCACGCCTGCGGCGCCGCCTTTGACGGTTAGTCCCCGGTAACAGGCGATCGCGCTGATGAGTAGCCCGAAGAGAAAACTTTTCAAAATGCCGGTGACGATGTCGCGAATGAGCAATGAATCCTTCACGAGATCGAGAAAATACGGGAACGCGATGCTGAAATAGGCTTTGCAGATGAGGCTGCTGGCGAATACGGCCGCGATATTCGAAACCGTGGATAGACACGGCATCAGCAGAAACAGCGCGAGCATGCGCGGCGCGACCAGGAAACGCAGCGGGCCAATGCCCATCGCCTCAATCGATTCGACCTCCTCGGACACTTGCATCGTGCCGAGCTCGGCGGTGAAAGCTGCCCCGATGCGCGCTGCCAGCATGATACCAGTGAGGAGAGGACCAAGCTCCCGGGTGAAACCGATCGCGACCAATCCAGGAATCAATCTTTCTGTTCCAAAGCGTTGCAATTGGTAGCCGGTCAGCAGCGCCATGGTTAGGCCGAGAAAAAACGACACAAGTCCCACCAGTGGCACGGAGTCCACACCGGCGCGTTGCGTGTGTCGGAAAAAACTGGCGGCACGAAACGGGACCCGGCCCTGCTGGATACGCTCCAACGACTCCTCGAACGTGTTCGCGATGAACCAGAACACGCTGCCGACTTCGCGAAAAAAATTGCGTGAGAGGTGGCCGATTCCCTGGGCAACTAAAACCGGCGGATTAGCGTTTGCCATGGCTCGGGAAAGCTCGCCTTACTTCCGCGCCGGGCAAAGAGCAAAGTTGCTGTGCGAAAGCGATGCGTCGTCGCATCGCACTCCAAAGCACTTCGTGCGAAATGCATGGGAAGTTTGGTCTGTTTTCGCGGCAGCTTTTGGGGTGCGTACGCGTCCTCGCGTCGCTTTTAGTTTGACTAGGCGTCACGCTATGGTGCGAATATCAAAAATCGACGACTGCCCTCCTAAATGAACGGAGCGTCACGTGAAATTGCTTCGCATAGTTAATTGCTCGTTTATCATCGCGCTATTTAGTGCCGGGACGCCCACGTTTGGCGAGGAGCAACATACCTCTGCAAATGCTGTAAAGGACATCCGATCAATTGATCAGCAAAAAATGCAAAACCAAAAATTCGGGCTGGCGATCCACGGCGGCGCCGGAACCATCGACCGCGCCAAGATGACGCCGGAAAAAGAGCGTGAATATCGCGCGGGACTGGAACGGGCGCTTACGGCTGGCTACGACATTCTGAAACGCGGCGGATCGAGCCTCGACGCGACGGAAGCAGCCGTGCGTGCGCTTGAGGACGATCCACATTTCAATGCGGGCAAAGGTTCAGTGTTTACAAGCGCTGGTACGAACGAAATGGACGCAGCGATCATGGACGGGAAAACGCTCGCCGCCGGCGCCGTCGCCGCTCTGAAGCACGTGAAAAATCCCATCAGTCTCGCGGGGCTCGTCATGGAAAAATCCGGCCACGTGATGTTGGATGGCGAAGGCGCGGAAGCGTTCGCAAAAGAGAACGGAATTGAACTGGTGGACCAGAAATATTTTTTTACCCAGGAGCGATGGGATGCTCTGCAAAAAATTAAAGCTGCTGAAAAACATCGGACCGGCGATGCAGGCAAAGCATTTCTAATTACCGATCAAGATCGACATGGAACTGTGGGCGCCGTCGCGCTGGACAAGAATGGAAATCTTGCCGCAGCAACCTCAACCGGCGGCACCACAAACAAGCGACCAGGGCGCGTAGGCGATTCCCCGATTATTGGCGCAGGAACTTATGCGAATAATGCGACCTGCGCCCTCTCCGCGACGGGCGACGGAGAGTATTTCATTCGGGCAACGGTCGGGCACGATGTCTCGGCACTGATGGAATATCGGGGAATGTCCCTCAAGGAAGCGGCACAAGCGGTGCTCGATAAAGTCGCCAAACTCGGCGGCACTGGTGGACTGATTGCAATCGATCGTCAGGGCAACGTCACTTTGCCATTTAATACCTCGGGAATGTATCGCGGTTATGTCGATCCAAACGGCAAGTTTGTCGTGGAGATTTACAAATAAAGTTGTAGAGGCGGCTGTGTCAGCGGCCTGTCGAAAGGAATAAATCCGCTTCCCGGCGTTTGACGCAAACGCCTCTACAAAATGCTCCCGCCGTTCACTGTCGTTATTCCCTGCTTCAACGAAGAAGCCCGGATTGGTGAAACGCTCCGCGTTACGCTCAATTATCTCACTGCCAACGCCCCAGACAGCGAATTGATCGTGGTGAATGATGGATCAACCGATGGAACTGCAGAAATCACGCGGAACGTTTTCCCCGGGACTAAGATCGCGACGCGTTTACTGGAAAATTTTCCAAATCGCGGGAAGGGTGCCGCCGTTCGCTCCGGATTACTTGCCGCACGAGAACCGATCGGACTATTTTTTGATGCCGACCTTTCCACGCCAGTTGGAGAGACGCCGAAACTAATCGAACCGATTGCAAACGGCGAAGTTGATATTGCTTTCGGTTCGCGCGCTCTGGACCGCAGTTTAATCGGAGTCCATCAACCCTGGCGACGAGAGCAAGGGGGTCGCGTTTTCAATCTTCTTGTGCGCGTTGCAACCGGCCTGCCATTTTGGGACACCCAATGCGGGTTCAAGGCCTTTCAGCTCGATGTTTGTCGGCCGATTCTGGAGGCAGCGCATGTGAATGGTTTTGCATTCGATGTTGAGCTGCTTTTTCTCGCCAATCACGCCGGATTGCGCATTCGGGAAATTCCGGTACGCTGGAACCACGCCGAAGGGAGCAAAGTTAGTTTCTTTCGTGACAGCCTGCGGATGTTGCGCGAAGTGATCGCGATTCGAGCGCGCTCGTAGCACAGACATCTTGTTCTGTGGGACCGGCGGGCGTCTCGCCTGCCGAATCGACGAGTAGAATGCTCGCTAATTATGATCATAAGACTTCGAACGGATTGCTCCGGCAGGCGCGGACGTCCGCCGGCCCCACAGAACAAGATGTCTGTGCTACTTTTCTTACGGCGCCACCTAAATTTTGATTTTCCACATGCAGTCATTTCAATTTCAGCCTGCGGTTGCGCGGTGGTTCGAACAAACGTTTGGCTCACCGACCGAACCGCAATTGCGCGGCTGGCCGGCAATACAATCGGGTCGGCACGTCCTGATTTCTGCGCCGACTGGTTCCGGCAAAACGCTGGCGGCGTTCCTTGCTTCTCTCGATGCGCTTTTCCGCCAAGGCGTCGATGCTGATTTGCCGAATGAAACGCAGGTGGTTTATGTCTCGCCGCTAAAAGCTTTGAGCAACGATATCCGCAAAAATCTTCAAGAGCCGCTTACTGGAATTCGCTCGCTCGTATGCAAGGGAAATGGGCGCCCGCCTTCGCGGCGCTACGGCGCGGCAAGCGAGATCGATGTGCGCGCCGAAGTTCGGACGGGTGATACGAGCGCCGCGCAACGGCAAGCGCTTGCCAAGAAACCGCCGCACATCCTCGTTACGACGCCAGAGTCGCTGTATCTGCTGCTCACTTCCGAATCGGGCCGGCGGATGTTGAGTACGGCGCGAACGCTGATCCTGGATGAGATTCACGCTGTTGTCGACGACCGGCGCGGCGCGCATCTCGCATTGAGCGTTGAACGCCTCGCCGCCCTGACGAAAAATCCGCCCCAACGAATCGGTTTATCTGCAACGCAGAAGCCGATTGAAGAGGTTGCACGTTTCCTCGTCGGCACTCGTGATGTGGATGGCGCTTGCAATCCGGATTGCGAGATCATCGACATCGGACATCGTCGCGAATTGGACCTGGCGATTGAGCTCCCGAGTTCGCCGCTGGAAGCGGTGATGTCGAACGAAATTTGGGAAGAAATCTACCGTCGGCTTGCGGAATTAATTAAGGCGCACCAGACTACTTTGGTTTTCGTCAACACGCGCCGGATGGCCGAGCGGGTGACACATCACTTGAGCGAACTGCTCGGCGCAGATGCGGTCACATCGCATCATGGAAGTCTTTCCGCGAAACTGCGTCTCGATGCGGAAGACCGATTGAAGCGCGGCGAACTGAAAGCGCTCGTTGCTACGGCTTCACTCGAGTTGGGCATCGACATCGGTTCGGTTGATCTCGTATGTCAGCTCGGGACCACGCGCTCCATAGCCACTCTGCTGCAACGCGTCGGCCGCGCCGAGCATAAGCGCGGCGGCTTGCCGAAAGGGCGCATCTTTCCCTTGAGTCGCGATGAACTGGTCGAATGCGCGGCGTTACTCCGTTGCGTTCATCGCGGCGAACTGGATCGTCTCAGCATCCCGGAAAAACCGCTGGATGTGCTCGCCCAACAAATCGTCGCTGCGGCTTCCACAGAAGATTGGGATGAAAATGAATTCTTCGACCTCATCTGTTCAGCTTGGCCGTACCGGAATCTCACTCGCGGCGAGTTCGATAGCGTCGTGAAGATGCTTGCTGAAGGTTTCAGCACCAAACGCGGCCGGCGTTCAGCACTGATTCATCACGATGGGGTGAATCGTCGTTTGCGGGGCCGGCGCGGTGCGCGTCTCCTTGCGCTGACCTCAGGCGGCGCGATTCCCGACAACGCTGATTATCGAGTCATTCTCGAGCCATCGGAGACTTTCGTTGGCACAGTCAACGAAGATTTCGCTGTGGAAAGCTTGGCCGGCGACATTTTTCAGCTCGGCAACGCGTCATGGCGAATTCTGCGCGTGAACTCAGGCGTGGTTCGTGTAGAAGACGCGAAAGGTCAACCACCGGGAATTCCATTTTGGCTGGGTGAAGCGCCGGCGCGCACGGACGAGGTGTCGCGCGCCGTCTCCGATCTGCGGATGGAAATCGAAAAGCGGTTGGCGAGCGGATGCGATGTCTCTGAGTGGCTCGCGACAGGTGAACTCTGGGGAGCGCAGGCTGCTAGCCTGCCCGGCGGGGCAGCTTGCCGCGCCGAAGTTCGGTTGCCACGCGAGGGGACGAAACGCGATGTTTCCGGCAAGCTGCCGGAAACTGCAGGCTGGCAGCCTGCGCTCCCCAGACACGCCGCTGGGCAAATCGGCGAATATTTAGCAGCCACTTATCGAACCCTCGGTGCGCTTCCCTCACAGCAGACCCTCGTGATAGAGCGTTTCTTCGATGAATCCGGCGGAATGCAACTCGTTTTGCACGCGCCTTTTGGTAGTCGAATCAATCGCGCCTGGGGCCTCGCACTAAGAAAACGTTTTTGCCGATCATTCAATTTTGAGCTGCAAGCAGCGGCGACGGACGACGCCATCGTGATTTCGCTTGGCACGCAGCATTCATTTCCGCTGGAGGAAGTTTTTCGTTATCTGAATTCGAAAACGGTTCGCGACCTGCTCGTTCAAGCGTTGCTTGATGCGCCGATGTTCACGATTCGTTGGCGCTGGAACGCGACCCGCTCGCTCGCCGTACCGCGTTTCCGCGGCGGCGCAAAAATCGCAGCGCCATTGCAGCGTATGGAGTCGGAAAATCTTTTGGCCGCAGTTTTTCCAGACCAGCTCGCGTGTCTCGAGCACATCGTTGGGGACCGTGAAATTCCGGATCACCCGCTGGTGAAACAGACAATCGACGACTGCCTGACCGAAGCGATGGACATCGACGGTCTCGAAGAAATTCTGCGCAGGATTGAACGGGGTGAGATCCGCTGCATCGCGCGCGATCTGCCGGAGCCTTCGCCGCTGGCCTCTGAGATTTTAAATGCGCGGCCGTACGCATTTTTGGATAACGCGCCCTTGGAAGAACGCAGGACTCAAGCCGTTTACACACGACGCGCTTCGGAATCCGGCAGCCGCCGGAGCGGCGATGGTCTTGGCATTCTCGACGCTGCTGCAATTGAAAAAGTCGAAAAAGAAGCGTGGCCTGAAGCGACAAACGCGGACGAATTGCATGACGCGCTGATGTTGCTCGGTGTCATGACCGAAGAGGACATTCGGCGAACGTCGGGTGGCGAAAGTGCAGAAGCGCTGATGGTGACGCTCGTGATTGAAAATCGAGCGACGCGTTTGCGTGTTCCCAGGCAAGATTTGAACGGACGCGAGGTTTTGCAGTGCGGCGATCCCGCGACTGCGGGACTGCCTTCAAAGCGCGGACATGTCCGCGCACTCCAAAACGCTGACGTGATTACAACGTTCTGTATCGCTGCGGAACGGCTTCAAATGATTCGAGCGATTTACTGCAATGCGAGCGTCGAGCCTGATTTAATCGTTCCTGAGTCAGAGTGCGGAAAAAGCTGGGAGCGCGCCGATGCAGTGCGCGAACTGCTTCGCGGCCGAATGGAGGTGTCCGGACCGATGACCATCAGTGGGTTGGAAAATATTCTCAGTCTGCCGCGATCAGAAATCGATGCTGGTCTGGTTGGACTCGAAAGCGAAGGTTTTGTTCTCCGCGGCAAATTTCATCCGAACGCAGTAGAACAGGAATGGTGCGATCGGCGATTACTTGCGCGAATTCATCGGTTGACGATCGATCGGCTGCGCGCGGAAATTCAGCCGGTATCGATTCAGGATTTTTATAGGTTTCTGTTCGCGTGGCAGCGAGTCGACGTCGATCGGCGCGTCGAAGGACCGGAGGGTCTGCAGTCCGTATTGGAACAACTCGACGGCTGCGAGTTGCCGTTGGCGGCTTGGGAATCGGCGGTGCTGAGCGCCCGCGTCAGCGATTATGATCCTGAATGGCTTGATCGACTTTGTTTCTCTGGTCGCGTCGGCTGGGCGCGTGTGAGTTCACCCCAGCACACGAACGCGCGCGCGGCTGCGCCGCTGCGGACGAGCCCAATCGCACTTTACCAGCGCGAAAATCTGCAGGACTGGCTGATGCTGTCTCAGCCGAATTTCGCCGACGAACTTTCGGTTGCGAATCAGGCGATTCTCGACGCACTAGAAAGCAGCGGTGCACTCTTCTTCACCGAGCTGGTGCGCCGGAGCGGACTGCTGACTTCTCAAGTTGAAGAAGCTTTGTCGCAACTCGCGGCGCTCGGTATCGTTACGTCGGATAGTTTCGATGGCTTGCGAGCGCTTCTCGTCCCGTCAAATAAACGCCCAACGTTTGGGCGCAACATTGGAAAACGCCGCCGCAAAACTAATCTTGCCAGTATCGAATTTGCAGGGCGCTGGTCATTACTAAGAACGGAAATCCAATCGCAAACATCGGAAAATGGCGAGGAAAGCTCCGCGCGCGCTTCAGCGCTCGAAAAATTTGCGCAGGTGTTACTGCGACGTTATGGCGTCGTCTTTCGTCGATTGCTTGAGCGCGAAAGTCTTGCAGTTTCGTGGTACGATCTAGGGCGAATTTATCGCCGGTGGGAAGCACGCGGGGAGATTCGCGGCGGCTATTTTGTTGGCGGAGCCAGTGGCGAACAATTCGCCTTACCGGAAGCGATCGGCTTGCTGCGTTCGATTCGCAAAGCGCCGTCAAATGGCGAACTGCTCACGCTCAGCGCTGCGGATCCGCTAAACTTGCAAGGCATTCTCACACCGGGACCAAAAATTGCCGCGTTCACCGCAAACCGCGTTTTGTTTCGCGATGGCTTGCCAGTCGCGGCGCTTGAGGGAGGCGAGATTCGCAAAATCTCCGATGCGCCTGTTTCTGATTTGCAAATTGAAACGGCGCTTAAAGTCGGAAAGCTGCGTCCTTCGTTGCGACCTTATTATAAGTGACCGTGTGTCATCCTGAGCGGAGCGCAGCGAAGTCGAAGGATCCCGCGTAGCTGCCGCAGAGCATTGCCGCGGGATTGAAAGCCTAGCCTCGCAGACCGCGTCCGCTGCGTTGCAGCCTCGACTTCGCTCGGAATGACGGCGGGGATGAGGCTATTTCTTAACGATCTCGGCGTTTTCGAGCATCGCGATGCCGCCACGCTCGGCCGGTTTGCCCTTAACAGTTATGTTCTTACCACAGTATTCAGCGAGTTGATCGTTGATTGGCTTGTGTTCGCCAACCACCAAATATGCTTTCCCCTCGCTTACGATGCCGACCGGCCCGCCACTCTTGATGCACTTTGCCCCGCAGGACTGGCCATGTTTCTCGCCGACGGCATTGTGATCGACGTAGCACATCATATCGACCACTTCGCCGGTCACTTCTTTGGAAGCAGCCGCGTCGTCGCCGTGCTCGTGTTCTTGCGCGATCGCCAGCGGCGCGCACGCCAGACCTGCAATGAAGATCGCACTCACCGCAACTCTCAACACGGTAGGTTTATTATTCGTTGAATTAAGCATGAGACAAATGTGGGCTGCTCGGCGCTTTGGTCAATTGCAGCGAGTGATGCAGACAATCCTGTCTGCGTAAGTTCGCTTGCAGGCAGGATTGCCTGCGTCACGCGCTCTTCTCAATCAAATCCGCGAATTGATCGAAAAAATACGAGGCATCGTGCGGACCGGGCGCAGCTTCCGGATGATATTGCACGCTGAAGATCGGTAATTGTTTGTGGCGCATTCCCTCGACCGTACCGTCATTTAGATTGATGTGCGTGACTTCCACGTCGGAAGGAAGTGACTGCGCGTCGACGGCGAATCCGTGATTTTGCGCAGTGATGGCCACTTTGCCGCTGTGCAAATCCTTTACCGGCTGGTTGGCCCCACGATGGCCGAATTTTAATTTGAATGTCGAGCCGCCGAACGCGAAGCCGAGAATTTGATGACCAAGACAAATCCCGAAGATCGGCTTTTTGCCCATCAAATCGCGCAAGGCTTTGTGTGCGTATGGAAGCGCCGCCGGATCGCCTGGGCCGTTGGAGAGAAAAATCCCGTCGGAATCAAGCGTGAGCACTTCGTCTGCCGACGTTGTCGCCGGCACAACCGTTACTTCGAAACCTTTCTGGCGCAGCAGACGCAAAATATTTTCCTTAATTCCATAGTCGTACGCGGCGATGCGAAATCGAGTCGGTGGCAAAGCCCGTCTGCCTTCGCCGTCTTGTGCCCGCGCGATTGACCAAGGCGCGCTGAGCTTGTCCTCTGGGTCCCACCGGTAAATTTTTTTGGTTGAGACTTCACGAACATAATCCATCCCGATCACACCCTCGCCAGCGATCGCTTTTTGCGTCGCTTCTTCAGGTGAAATCTGTTCGGTCGTGAGACAGGCTTTCATCGCGCCGCGGGTTCGCAAATGCCGCGTGAGCGCGCGCGTGTCGATTCCTTTCGCGCCAGGGACATTCCATTTTCGCAAGTATTCGTCGAGGGACATTTCGGAGCGCCAGTTGCTCGGGACCTCCGTTAATTCCTCTATGACGAAGCCGCGCACGTGAGGCGAAGAGCTTTCCTGATCGAGCGAATTGATCCCGTAATTTCCGATCAGCGGGTAAGTCATCGCCACGATCTGGCCGCGGTAGGAGGGATCGGTGAGCACCTCCTGATAACCAGTCATCGCGGTATTGAAACAAACTTCACCGACCCGAGTGCCGGCCGTGCCAAAGGATTCGCCCTCGAAATATCGACCGTCTTCGAGAGCTAGAAGGGCTTTCATCAATTTGAAACGCCCAACGTTTAACGCTCAACGCTCAACGCTCAACCAAAATCCTCTGAATCGACGCGTTCAATGTTGGACATCGACGTAGGACGTTTCCTTCTTTGCCAAAAAGAAAGGCCTGATCGACAATTCGATCCAGGCCTTTACGAAATTTTTACCCCGCTGGTGCCGTTCAGGTGATTCTCCCGTTCCCTTTCGTAAAGGGTGGATGACCGTTGCTGCGGAATCTGGCTTCCAATCAAGGCCTGTCATTCTCCGCACCAACCAAGCCTCCTCGTTTCATCAACTATCGGTTCGGGGACGTCACCTCAATCGCGAACATCGCAGGGTAAATGTTTACATCCCGAAAAACGCCTGCTCGCGAAAGCATTCGGAGTTCGGGATTCGAAAGCCGCTGGTTGAGAGTTGAGAGAAAAGCACTGGTTTCCTGCCCAACCCTCAACGAGCGGCTCTCAATCTCAAAGAACTATTCGCGCAATTCCGCGCCGAGGTTGCGCCGCAATCGCTCGCGAATTTTCGCGTGCGCCGCGTTCACTTCCTCGTTTGTCAGTGTGCGACTTCGGTCTCGATATGTCAATCTATATGCGAGTGACTTTCTTGCCGCTCCGACATTGGTTGTGAATAAGTCGAACAGATCCACGCGTTCCAAAAGCGGCTCGCGCGGTTCTTCAATGGTGCGCAAAATTTTCTCGTGCGAAATTTCGTTAGGCACAATCATCGCGATATCGCGCGTTACCGAAGGAAATTTTTCAATCTCACGAAACGTTTTCTGCAGGTGCGCGCCCCTTAAAGCAAGATCTAGATCGAACTCCGCGACGAAGGCCGCGCCAGGTGCATCGACTTTCCCTTCGCGAAGCTGCCCGAGAAAGCCAATCGCTCGCTCGTTTGAAAAAATTTCGGTGGCAACCGAAAGATCGGCATGATCGCCTCGGCGAAATGAAATCCCGGGAAGTGCAAGCGATTCGATTGCGCCTTTGAGATCGAAGAAATCGAGCCGATAGTTTTGCTGTAATCGCCAATGTGGCGCGCTCGTGGCATTCCCCCAGAGCAAAATTCCAAGATGTTTATGCTCATTGGCCCGGGGGGGTAAAAAGATCCGGCCAATTTCGAAGATGGCGACGCGTTCCGCGCCGGCGCGCACATTCCGATCCAACACCGCAAGCAGCCCCGAAATTAAATTCGGCCGCAAGGCCACGTGATCCTCGGTTAGTGGATTGCGCAATTGGATTGCTGAGCTTGCCGCTGCCGCCGATCGCGGAATTAATTTTGAAGTTCGTACTTCCCACAAACCTTGCGCGCTCAATCGTTCCCGAAACGCTGATTCGAGATCGTGTGAGTCATCCGCCGCGCTCGAAGGTGTAAACCGGCTTCGGTTTGTCCCTGGAATTTTCTCTGCGCCGTACGCGCGGACGACTTCTTCGATAAGATCGACATCGCGCTGCAAATCGCGCCGATAGCTTGGAATTTTCCATTTCGTCGTTTTAGCAGCACTAGTCTTCTTTAAACCAAAGCCTGTCAGAATCTCGT
>Ga0209056_10000579_pt1 | contig 40494 bp, 36 predicted proteins | sample GraSoiAngelo_114_FD_185876 | JGI IMG/M metagenome (GOLD analysis project Ga0209056, IMG submission 185876) | Grasslands soil microbial communities from the Angelo Coastal Reserve, California, USA - 14_0903_13_40cm (SPAdes) (version 2) | ecosystem: Environmental > Terrestrial > Soil > Grasslands... | reverse complement strand
GGTGGTGTGGCGCACGGGCAGCTTCGCGGCCGCCGTGCTGGCCGGCGCCGTCGCCATCGGCCTCATCGGCATCGGCATGGAACGGCTGTTCCTGCGCCGGTTGCCCGGCCAGACGCTCGGTCAGGTACTGATGACCATCGGCTTCGCGCTGATCTTCCAGGATCTGGCGCTCCTCATCTGGGGCGGTGATCCCTACTCGATCCCGGTCCCACGCTTCCTGCAGGGCGCCGTCAAGGCCGGCGCGCTGTCGTTCCCCGCCTATCGGATCTTCATCATCGTCGTCGCGGTCGTCGTCGCCGCGCTACTGTGGCTGGCGCTCGACCAGACGCGGGCCGGCGCGCGCATCCGCGCCGCCGTCGACGACGGCGAGATGGCCCAGGGCGTGGGCATCAACGTGCCGGTACTGTCGCTGGCCGTCTTTGCGCTGGGCGCGTGCCTGGCCGCCGCCGGCGGCGTGATCGGCGGCGCGTTTCTCGGCGTCTATCCGGGAGCCGACTTCGAGGTCCTGCCCTACGCGTTCGTGGTCGTCATCGTCGGCGGCCTCGGCAGCCTCCCCGGGGCGATGGTGGGCAGTCTCCTGGTCGGGCTGCTCGACAACTTCGGCAAGGCGCTCTTCCCCGAGCTCTCGTACTTCACGCTGTTCGCACCGATGGCGCTCATCCTGGCGCTCCGGCCCACCGGCCTCTTCGGCCGCGCATGATGCGCCGGCCCGGCGTCCTGGTCGGCGTCGCCGTCGTCGTCGTGGCGGCCGCAGCGGTCGCGCCGTGGCTGCCGTCGTATCCGCTCACGTTGCTGACCCAGGCCATGATCGTGGCCATCCTCGCGATGAGCCTCGACGTGCTGCTCGGCTTCACCGGGCTGCCCTCGCTCGGTCACGCCGCGTATTTCGGCGTCGCGGCCTACGCCGTCGCCATCCTCACCACCGAGCGCCAGAGCGGATTCGTGCTCTGCCTGATCGCCGGGGTCGTCTTCGCCGCCGTGGCCGCCGCGCTCTTCGGGCTCATCGCCATCCGCGCCACCGGCACCTACTTCCTGATGATCACGCTGGCGCTCGGCATGGTCGTGTGGGGGCTCGCCTTCCGATGGGTGTCCCTGACCAAGGGTGACAACGGCATCTCGGGCGTGCCGCGGCCGGACCTCGGGTTGCCGTGGAGCTTCTGGGGCCCGCTGCCCTTCTTCTACTTATCGCTCGTCTGCGCGCTGGTGGCGCTCGCGCTGCTCGCGCTGATCGTGGCATCGCCGTTCGGCATGAGCCTCAAGGGCATCCGCGAGAGCGAATCGCGCATGCGCATCCTCGGCTACAACGTGTGGCTCCACAAGTACCTGGCCTTCGTCATCGCCGGGACCTTCGCCGGCTTCTCGGGCGTGCTGTGGGCCTACTACAACGGCTTCGTCAGCCCGGTCGACGTCCAGCTCGTCACGTCGGTCGAGGCGCTCCTCATGGTCGCGCTCGGCGGCCAGGGCACGCTGCTCGGCCCGGCGGTGGGCGCCGCCCTCATCGTGTTTCTCAAGAACTTCGTGAGCGTGTACACCAAGCGCTGGCTGCTGATCCTCGGCGCCGTGTACATCGGCGTCATCCTCTTCGCGCCGCGCGGCCTGGCGGGCGCCTTCCACAGGAGGTCTTCATGAGCCGTCGCACGATCGCGCTCTTCGCCCTCGCCGCGTTTCTCCTCGCCCTCGTCGCCGGGCTCGGCACGCCGACCGCGCGGGCGCAGAGCGGGCCGATCAAGATCGGCTTCCTGTCGCCGCTGACCGGCGCCGCGTCCGCGCTCGGCAAGGACATGCTCAACGGCACCGAGCTGTACCTCGACGAGATCGGCCGCACGGTGGCCGGGCGGAAGATCGAGCTGATCGTCGAGGACACCGAGGGCAACACGCAGACGGCGCTCACCAAGGCGCGCAAGCTCGTCGATCAGGACCACGTCCACATCCTGAGCGGCGGCCTCCTCGCCTCCACCGGCTACGCGATCCATCCGTTCGCCGAGGCCCAGAAGATCCCGACGACGTACCCGGTGATGTCGTCCGATGACCTGACCCAGCGCAAGCCCGCCAAGTGGGTCGTGCGCACGGGCTGGAACTCGAGCCAGTCGACGCACGCGCTGGGCGACTGGGTGATCAAGAACACCAGGTACCGGAAGATCGCGACGGTGGCCGCCGACTACGCGTTCGGGTGGGAATCGGTGGGCGGCTTCCAGCGCACGTTCGAGGAAGGCGGCGGCCAGATCATCCAGAAGGTCTGGGTCCCGCTCAACACCAACGACTTCGCCCCGTTCCTCTCCCAGGTCAAGCGCGACTCCGACGCGGTCTTCGCGGTCTTCTTCGGCAAGCTCGCGCTCCAGTTCATGAAAGAGTACGAGAACAGCGGACTGAAGGGACGCGTGCCGCTGCTCTCGAACGGCACGACCGTCGACGAGTCCGTGCTGCCGCAGATGGGCGACGAGGCCCTCGGCACGATCAGCACGCTCCACTATTCGGCCGCGCTCGAGAACCCCACCAATCAGCGCTTCGCGAAGGCCTTCGAGACCAAGGCGGGAAAGATCCCCTCGTACTATGCGGAGACGTGCTACACCAACGCACGCTGGATCGCCGAGGCCATCAAGGCGGTCTCCGGCAAGGTGGAGGATCGCGAGGCGTTGCTGGCCGCGCTCCGCAAGGTCGAGCTGAAGGACTTCCCGCGCGGCCCCGTGAAGATCGATGCGTTCGGCAATCCCGTCCAGAACGTGTACATCCGCAAGGTGGAGCGAGTCGGCGGCAAGCTCCAGAACACCGTGTTCTTCACGTATCCGAACGTCAGCCAGTTCTGGAAGTACAACCCCGAGGAATATCTGAAGTCGCCGCTCTACACGCGCGACTATCCGCCGTGCAAGGCCTGCTGACAGGACTCGTGCTCGCGGCGCTGGGCGCCGGAGTCGCCGGCGCCCAGACCGAGGAGGTCGTGACGCTCGCCACGCGGCCCGGCCAGTCGATCCGCGTCCTCGTCCAGCGCCCGGCGGGGCCCGCCCTGGGCAGTGTCGTCCTCATCGCTGGCGGTCACGGCAACCTCGAGATCTCCGCCGACGGCCGCCTCGGCTGGGGCGCGCCGAACCAGCTCGTGCGGACGAGAGGCCTCTACGTGGTCGCCGGCTACGTCGCGGCCGTCCCCGACATCGCGGCGGAGTTCAAGCGGCCAGGCGGGGCCGACGAAGGGTATCGCTCGTCGGCGGGCCATGCCCGTGACCTCGGCGCGGTCATCGCCTATCTGCGTCCACAGGCCCCGCCGGTCTGGCTGATCGGCACCAGTCGTGGCGCCATATCGGTCGCCAACGCGGCGGCGCGGCTGTCCGGCGCCGAGCGGCCCGACGGGATCGTCGTCACGTCCGGAACGTTGATGTCGAGCCGGAGCGACTCGCAGTCGGCGCAGAGCACCGTCCGCGGGCTCAACCGGATTGCCGTGCCGACGCTCCTCGTCGGTCACGAGCTCGATCAGTGCCGATTCTCGCCGGCGTCCGACGCGGCGGCCTTCCGAAAGCTCTTGACCGGCGCCCCGCGCGTCGACGTGAAGACGCTGAGCGGCGGCATTTCCGAGGGACCACCCTGCGAGTCCTGGGCGTACCACGGCTTCAACGGCCTCGATCAGGACGTGGTGAACCTCGTGACGGCATGGCTGAAGACCAACACGCCCTCGCGCTGAACGGCGTCAGCAAGGCCTTCGGCGGGCTGCGGGCCGTCGACGCCGTCACGCTCACCGTGCGGCCGGGCGAGCGCCGCGCGCTGATCGGGCCCAACGGTGCCGGGAAGACGACGCTCTTCAACCTGATCTCGGGTGAGCTGCCGGTCACCTCCGGCTCGATCCGGCTCTTCGGGCGCGACGTCACCGGCGTGGCGCCGCACCGGCGAGCGGCGCTCGGCCTCGCCCGCACGTTTCAGATCACGAACCTCTTCCGCACGCTCACCGTGCTGGAGAACTGCCTGCTCGCCGTCCAGGCGCTCGAATCGACCAAGTTCGTGATGCTCCGGCCGCTGCGGCGCTATCACGGCCTCGCTGTCCGCGCGCAGGAGGCGCTGGCCGCCGTCGGCCTCGGCGATCGCGCCGGCAGGGAGGTGCGCCATCTCTCGCACGGCGAGCAGCGTCAGCTCGAGATCGCCCTGGCGCTGGCCGGCCGGCCGCGCGTGCTCCTGCTGGACGAGCCGTGCGCCGGGCTGTCGCCGGCCGAATCGCACATGATGGCCGATCTGCTGCGCCGGCTCGATCCCGCCATCACCGTCCTCATCATCGAGCACGACATGGACATCGCGCTCGAGATCGCCCAGCACGTGACCGTGCTCCATTACGGCCGCGTGATCGCCGACGGGCTGCGCGACCAGGTCAAGGCCGACCCGATGGTGCGCGAGATCTACCTCGGGGCATGAGCGACGGCGCGCGCTCCGTCCTCGAGGTCCGGGACGTCCACACCTACTACGGTGAGAGCCACGTCCTGCACGGCGTGTCGCTCACCGTGGCGCCCGGCCAGGTGGTGACGATCCTCGGCCGCAACGGGATGGGCAAGACGACGCTGATCCGCTCCGTCATCGGCTTCACGCCGGCCCGGCGCGGCAGCATTCACTTCAAGGGCCGCGACGTGACGCACTGGCCCTCGTTCCGGATGGTGGCGCTGGGCATGGGCCTCGTCCCACAAGGACGGCGGGTCTTTCCTTCGCTGAGCGTGCGCGAGAATCTCGAAGTGGCCGCCCGCGGGAACGGCGGGGGCTGGACCCTCGAGCGCGTCTACGGGCTGTTCCCACGCTTGAAAGAGCGCGCCGTCAATCGCGCGAACAAGCTGTCCGGCGGTGAGCAGCAGATGCTGGCCATCGGCCGCGCCCTCATGAGCAACCCCGAGCTGCTGTTGATGGACGAGCCGACCGAAGGCCTGGCCCCGTTACTCGTCCGGGAAGTCGGCGCGACGATCGCGCGGCTCAAGGGTGAGGGCCTTTCGATCTTGCTCGTCGAGCAGAACCTGCCGATGGCGCTGAGCGTCGCCGACCACGTGCACGTGCTGAGCCGCGGCCAGATCGTGCACTCCTCGACGCCCGCCGAGCTGGCCCAGAACCACGACGTCCAGTCGCGCTATCTCGGGGTGTAAGGTCGCCGCACGAAACGACAGGAGGTTCGGATGAATCGCCGCTCGTTCCTCACGGGCTCACTCTCGCTCACCGCTCTGCCACTGGCTCGCCCGGCCGCCGCCGCCGAGTCGATTCGCGTCGGCTACCTCGGGCCGCAGACCGGCATCTTCGCCCAGGCCGGCAAGGACATGCTCGACGGGTTGAAGCTGGCCTTCGAGCAGGTCAACTACCAGGCCGGTGGTCGCAAGGTCGAGTTGATCGAGGAGGACACCGAGGGCAATCCGGCCACGGCCCAGGCGAAGTACCGCAAGCTCGTGCAGCAGGACAAGATCCACGTCCTGACCGGCGTCCTGCTCTCGAACATCGGCTACGCGCTCGTGCAACCGATCGAGCGCGACACGCTGCCGGCACTGTTCTTGACGACGCCCGACGATCTCACCAAGCGCAAGCTCACCAAGTGGATCCTGCGCGCGAACTTCAGCGCGAGCCAGCCGATGCACGCCCTCGGCGACTATGCGGCCAAGACCCTCAAGTACCGGCGCGTGGCCGTCGTCGCCATGGACAATCCGTTCGGCCACGAGTGCAGCGGCGGCTTCCAGCGGGTCTTCGAGGACGCGGGCGGACGCGTCGTCCAGAAGATCTGGGTGCCGCTCAACGCGCTCGACTTCGCGCCGTATCTGACCCAGCTCCCCCGTGACATCGACGCGGTCGTGCAGGTCTTCGTCGCCGCCCAGGCGGTGCGCTTCGCCAAGCAGTACGCCGAGCAGGGGCTCAAGGAGCGCCTGCCGCTGATCGGGATCGGCGTCTTCACGGACGAGTCGGCCCTCCGCTCGATGGGGGACGAGGCGATCGGCATCGTGACGTCGCTCATCTGGGCGCCGACGCTCCCGACTCCGGCCAACCAGACCTTCATGAAGCTGGCGGAGGCCAAGGGCAAGAACCCGCCCGCGTACTTCACCGCGGTCATGTACAGCGCCGGCCGCTGGATCAGCGCGGCCGCGAACGCGCTCGAGGGCCAGGTCGAAGACCGCGCACGCTTCCTGGCCGCGATCCGCCGGGCGAGCGAGACCACGCCGGATCCGCGAGGGCCCATCACGCTCGACGAGTACGGCAATCCCACGCAGAACGTCTACATCCTGAAGGTCGAGCGCGTTGGTGGAAAGCTTCAGAACACCGTAATCCACACCTACCCGATGGTGTCGCAGTTCTGGACGTACAAGCCCGACGAGTTCCTCAAGTTGCCGGCCTACGACCGCAACTACCCTCCGGCAAAACCGTGAGGACGATGGAGCGGCGACGTCACTGCATGAAGCGCACGACGCCCGTGACGCCGTCGACGGCCACGGTGGCGCCGTGGGGGATGCGTCGGGTGGCGTCGGCGACGCCGAGAACGGCGGGAATGCCGCGTTCGCGCGCGAGCGATGCGAGATGTGACGTGCTGCCGCCCAGCTCGGCCACCACGCCGACGACGCGCTCCAGCACCGCGGTCAGCGCGGGCCCGGCGACCTGCGTGACGAGGACCTGACCCGGCTCGACGTGCTCGAGGTCGTGCTCGCTGAGGACGATGCACGCTTTTCCCGCGCCCCAGCCCACACCGGCGGGCTGGCCGCGCAACGCGGGATGACGCAGCCACAGCGCGTCGGGCGTCGGTGCCGGCTCGACGCGCAACGGACGCGCCTGGAGGATCTGTAACCCGACGTCGCCGAGCGCCCACTCGACCTCGACCGGGCCGCCGAGGATCGCTTCCGCCTTCATCGTCAAACGCGCGAGCTCGATGGCCTGGGCCGCGTCGAGGCAGGGCGCGTCCACGAGGTCGGGTGCGACGGCGTGCGGTCGTGGCCCGTCGTGGCCGGCGCGCACGACCCGGTCCTTGCGGCCGGGCTCGACGCCGGCCAGCGTGCCGTCGCGCCGCACGACGAAACGGTCGGGCACGACCTCGCCTTGAGCGACCGCTGAGCCGAGGCCCCACGTCCCGGTGATGAGCACGTCACCGTCGGTGGTGCGGCTGAGCGCGCCTCCGGCCGCGCGCGCGGGGACCAGCTCCTGGACGAGCACGGCCATCGCCGTCGCAGAAGGATCCACGCCGTGCGTTTCCATGTAGTGCAGTGCGCGCGTCGCCCACAGCGCGGCCCAGCACGCGCGTACGGCGGTGATCAGATCGGCGTCGGTCCCGATCCCGAGGAAGGTATCGAACTGGCCGGCGAACGATGCCGCCGGAGTATCCTCCAGCAGCGCTGAGGAGCGCGCGGCTACCAGCGCGCCGGGCTTCGCGGTCAGGCGCGTCCAGGCGGCGGTCAGCGCCGCCGCCACGTCGGGCGCCAGCGGGGATCGCTGGAAGGCGAGCCTCACCTCGAGCGCCAGCCGGCGCCGCTCGAAGCCTTCAGCGGCCGCGAGGCGGCGGGCCGGCGCCTCGCCGCCGGCGAAAGCGAGCTGGGCACGATACGCGGCGGCGGTGAGGCACACGCCGTCGGGAACGGGCAGGCCGCTCCGGCGCAGACGCCCGAGCGTGGCCGTCTTCGGTCCGACGCGATCAGGCGTCGCGTCGGAGGGATGGGCGAGATCGACGACGTAGCGGTCCATGTCAGGCCGACTATATATATATCAGGAGAAGCCATGACGGACGTGAAGGCCGCCATCCGGGATCTCGTCGTCGCCAACCGAATCCTGGCCAACGAAGACGTCGTCGACGCGTATGGCCACGTGAGCCTGCGCCACCCGGCGCATGCCGCGCGCTACCTGCTCGCGCGCTCGCTCAGTCCCGAGCTGGTCGAGCGTGACGACATCATGGAGTTCGAGCTCGATGGCACACCTGTGGGCGACAGCCGCCAGCCCTATCTCGAGCGCTTCATCCATGGCGCGATCTACGAAGCGCGCCCCGACGTCCACGCCGTCGTGCACGCGCATGCCGAGGCGGTGCTGCCCTTCACGATCACGACGACGCCGCTGCAGCCGGTCATCCACTCGGGCAGCTTCATCGGCGCTCACGTCTCCGTCTGGGACATCAGGGACAATTTCGGCGACACCAACCTGCTCGTGGCGAACATGGCGCAGGGCCGCGACCTGGCGCGCTGCCTCGGCGGCGACAACGTGGCCTTGATGCGCGGCCACGGCTTCGCCGCGGCGGCGCGCTCGCTCATCGAGGTCGTTCGCATGTCGGTCTACGTGCCGCGCAACGCGCGGGCCCTGCTGGCCGCGACGGGCCTCGGTCCGGTCACGCCGCTCTCGCCCGGCGAGATCGCGGCCCGGGCGGCCGGTTACCAGCCGCAGTCGCCGGAGACGTGGCGGGCGTGGGAGTACTGGGCGCGGCGCGCGGGCTGCGGCCATCTGCTGTCCCGGCGGCCGGTCAGATCGGCCAAGAAGCCCCGCCGCTGACTCACGCCTCGGGCAGGATCACGAGTCGCAGCACCCGCTCGGGCGCGCGCTCGTAATCGGCGAACGCCGCCGCCACGCGCTGGAGCGGATACTCCGCGGTGACGAACGGCGCGAGGTCGATCGCGCCGGCGGCGGCCAGCTCGATGCAGGGCTCGAAGTCGCCGCTCGTGAGCGCGCGCGCCCCGTAGATCGTCAGCTCCTTGTAGTAGACGGGGAACGTCGAGAATCCCTCCACGGGCTGGTGACTGATCGCGTAGAGCAGCAACCGGCCGCCCGGACGAAGCATCCGCATCGACAGCGCGAGCAGCTCGGAGCCACCCGCGGTGTCGATGACGACATCGGCGCCGGCGCCGCCGGTCAGCCGGCCGACCGCGGCGGCAGCATCCTCATCGCCTCCGACCACGTGGTCTGCCCCGAAGCGCTGCGCGAGCTCGAGCTTCCACGGACTGCGCGACACCCCGATCACGCGATGAGCGCCGGCCAGCTTCGCCAGCTTCGTATGGAGGAGCCCGGTGGCGCCCTGGCCGAGCACGACGACGGTCTCGCCGTCGGCGATGCCGACGCGCTGCTGGGCGTGACGCACGGTGGCCATCGTCTCGATCAGCGTCGCCGCGGCCAGCGGCAGGTGCGGCGGCAACGCGTGGACGTAGCGCGCGGGCAGCGCGACGTGCTGAGCCAGCGTGCCATCCATCTCGCGGCCGAGGAGTCCGGCGTTGCGACAGAGATTGCCCTGCCCGCGCCGGCAACAGTCACACGAGCCGCACGCGATGATCGGATCGATGACGACACGCTGGCCCGCGGTGAGCCGCCGGACGTCGGCCCCGACGGACTCCACGACGCCGGTCGCTTCGTGGCCCATCACCCGGGGGTAGAGCACGCCCGGATGCTCGCCGGTGTAGATGGCGAGATCCGTGTGGCACACCGCCGTCGCCGCCACGCGCACCACGACGTCTCCGCGCTCGGGCACTGGCACCGCGCGATCGACCAGCGCGAAGCGATGCGGAGCCTGGAGGACAGCCGCGCGGCTACTCATTGATTGACCACGATTGACCACATCAGAGGGGGCGCGACGCCCCCTCCGATACCTCCCCGGTTCGCGCGGCAAGCCACGACCGCCGATCCCGCCCGTTTGACCACATCGGAGGGGGCGCGACGCCCCCTCCGATACCTCCCCGGTTCGCGCGAGGCGCAGCCACCGCCGATCCCGCCCGCGCTCCTACATGACGACGGTGATTTCTTCTACCGGGAAGTTGGAGATGATCTCGGTGCGATCGGGGTGGACGATCAGCATCTCCTCGATCCTCACGCCGAACTCGTACCTCTTGCCGTGCTGGGTCTCGAGCGCGAAGACCATGCCGGGCTGGATCTCGAGGGGATGGTCCAGGGACCAGATCCGCGAGATGACCGGCGGATCGTACTGTGCGACCCCGAGGCCGTGGCCCCAGAGATTGGCCGCCGCCTGGTCCTCCTCCTCGTAGCCCCACGCTTCCTTGGCCGACGGCCACTTCAGCGCGATGTCCCGCGTCGTCACGCCCGGCCGCACCGTGTTGATGGAGTCGTAGAGCCACTTGAGCCCGGTCGCGTAGTAGTCCTTCATCTCCTGCGTCGGCTTCTTCCCCACGCAGTACGTGCGGTAGTAGCACGACTTGTAGCCGTTCCAGGTGAGCGCGGCCAGATCCATGAAGACGATCTCGCCGGGCTTGATGATGCGGTCGGAGAAGTTCCGCCAGTTCGGCCACGTGTTGGGCCCCGACGAGACGATGACGTCCTCGACGTCTTCCATGCCCGGGATGTTGTACAGGAACTCCATGATGTGGGCGGTCACCTGGTTCTCGGTGAGGCCGGGCTTGAGGAACCGCATCGTCTCCCAGTGGGCGGCATCGCCGATGGCCCCGACGATCCGCAAGCACTCCTGCTCGTCCTCGTTCTTGATGGCGCGGGCCTCCATCATCGCCGTCATGCCGTCGGCCCACGTGAGCTTCGAATCCCGGAACTGGTTGATCATGTTGATGTCGATGAAGTCGACGCCCAGCGGCTTGTCGGCCACCTGGTAGCGGTTCATCTCCTTGACGATGGCGTCAGTGAACTTCTTCACCTGCTGCCGCGACGCCGGTCCCGCCGCACCCTTGATCCACGCGTATGAGTAGCGGATGTTCTCCTTCGGAATCCAGGGCGCGTGGCGCTGGATCTGAAACCCGATGTCGCCCTGCTCGAACAGCACGGGCGGGCCGTCGCCGCAGAGCAGCGCGTAACGCAGTCCGGGCTTGAGCCGGTTCCAGCCCGGCGTGAGCGTGCTCGTCACGTAGCGCACGTTCTCGTCGTACATCAGCAGCAGCGCGCCCAGGTTGTGGGCCTTCATCCGCTCGCGCGCCCGCTCCAGCCGGTACTTGCGCAGCCGGTCCCAGTTGACGCGCTGCTGCCAGTCCACTCCTACCGTGCCGAAGTTCGCCATGGCGCCCCTCTCGCTTACCGCCCGTTCAGCGTCTCGATGACCTTGACGACGACCGCGAGGTCTTCACCACCATGGCCCGCGCGCTGCACGGTCGCATAGAGGCGCTCGGCCACGTCGGTCAACGGCAGCGCGGCGCCGGCCGAGCGGGCCGCGTCCTGGATGAGGTGCAGGTCCTTCATGAAGAGCTCGAGCTTCATCTGGGGAGGAAAGTCGCCCTTGACGATGAGCGGGCCGCGGACTTCGAGCATGCGCGACGCCGCCGCGCTGGTCGTCAGCACGTCGAGCACGAGCGCGGGGTCGAGCCCGGCCTTCTTCACCAGCGTCAGGGCTTCGGCCGCGGCGGCGCTGTGCAGTGCGACGAGGAGGTTCGCGGCGAGCTTCACCACCATCGCGTGGCCGGCCCGCCCGACGTGGATCGCGCGGGGCAGGATCGTCTCGAGCACGGGACGCCAGCGCTCGTAGATCGCGCGATCGCCGCCGACGATGACGATGCCGTCGCCGCGGGCAACCTGGGCGCTGGTTCCACTGATCGGACAGTCGAGGAAATCGCGCCCGCGCGCCTCCGTCTCGCGGGCCAGACGCTCGGTGAGCGACGGCGAGATCGTGCTCATCTGCACCACGACCTGGCCCGGGCGTGAGCCCTCGAGGATGCCGCCGCGCCCGAGAATCGCCTCCTCCACGGTGACGAGGGACGGCAGCACGGTGCACACGATCTCCGACGCGCGCGCGACCTCGGCGGCCGACGTGGCCGACTTGCCGCCCCGAGCCGTCACCGCCCCCACCTTGTCGGGCAGGACGTCGTAGCCCACGACCTGATGGCCACCGGCCAGCAGGCGCGATGCGATGGCGTGTCCGAGCAGCCCGAGCCCTACGATACCGACGGTGGCCACGGCATCCTTCCTCCTGTTCGAGCGCCGGCTTTGCCGGCGCAATCCCCGCCCTGGGGGAAGTCTGACGTTAGCAGTGCCGACAGGGCGGGAAGTCGCGTGAATACACCGGGTTCTTCAGATAGTCGTCGGCCTTGTAGGGCCCGAACTGCGACACGTTCGGGAATGTGTGGATGACCGTGTTCTGCAGACGGTCGTTCACCTTCTCGACCTTGCGCACGTAGACGTTCTCGATCGGGTTGCCGAAGTCGTCGAAGCGGATCGGCCCGCGCGGCGCATCGGAGAGATCGACCTTGCGAAGCGCGTTCACGAACTTGTCGACGTTCTCGATGTCACCGCCCGTCGCCTCCAGCGCCGCCTTGAGCCCCATGCCGGCGACATACATGCCCTCGGAGTAGTACGACGGAACCTGCTTGTACTTCGCCTCGTAGGCGCCGGCGAACTTTTTGTTGGCCGGCGTCTGGAGCGCGGCCGAGTAGTGAAGCGCGGTGACGACGCCCAGCACTTCGTCACCCATGGTGCGCAGCACGTGCTCGTCGGTAAAGGTACCGCCGCCGATCAGCGGGATGCGCTCCTTGAGGCCAGCATCGGCGTATTGCTTCGAGAAGCGCAGCGCATCGGCGCCCGAGAACACGCAGTACACGGCGTCGACGTCGCGCCGGAGCTGGGCCAGATACGGCCCGTAGTCGGGCGTGTTGATCGGCGACCACAGCTTCTGCACGACCTGCCCGCCCGCCTCCTCGAACGTGCGGTGGAAGCCAGCGGCGACCTCCCAGCCGAACGCGAAGTCGTACCCGATGATCGCGATCTTCCGGTACTTGAGGTTCTCGTACGCCCACTTGCCGAAGGGATGCGACGGCTGCGAGCTCGACCAGCCCGTGCGGACGATGTAGTTGCTGCGCTTGCGCTGCGTGATGTCCTCGGACGACACGATCGGAAAGATGGTCGGGACCTTCTTGCCGTCGACGTAGGGTGCGATCGCGTAGCCGATGGCGGCGCTGATCGGGCCGACGATGACGTGGACGTTCTGACTCTCCACCAACCCGCGCGCCTTCGTCAGCCCGGTGGCCGGCTTGCCCTCGTCGTCTTCGGTGATCAGCTTCACCTCGCGGCCGGCCAGCCGGTATTTGTGCTCGTCCAGGTACATCTCGAAGGCGTTGGCCATGTCCTTGCCATTGGGCGCGAACGATCCCGTGAGCGAGACGATGAACCCGATTTTGATCGGGCCCTTCTGGGCCGACACGCCCCCGATGAAGACGGCACTGAGCGCGACGAGCGCGAGGAGGACGATGCCGAGACTCTTGCGCATACGGATCTCCCTTACGGCCGCGGGATCAGGCGCCAAGCGCCAGGGGATTTCAACGTTGCCGAGCGCACGTCGTAGCGATGATGGCGGTGGCCTGCGGGTCGAGCCGGAGCATGTAGGCGCAACCAATAACACAGGGCCCCCGCGAATGCCAGTAGACTATGGCCGTTCGATGGACACGATCCGCACGAGGAGCGCGCCATGATCGTCCGCCTGGCCGCCGTGATGTTGATGCTCATCGCACTCCCGGCAATTGCCCAGGAGCCGATCCGGATCGGGTTCCTCACGATCCTCACCGGACCACTGGCCGCGCCCGGCAAGGAGATGGAGAACGGCATCACGCTGTTCCTCGACGAGCAAAAGCAGACGCTCGGCGGCCGGCCCGTCCAGCTTACCGTGCTCGACAGCGGCGGCACGCCCGCGGGCACGCTGGCCAAGGCGCGGGAGCTGGTCGAGCAGCGGAAGGTGCACGTCATCATCGGTCCGCTGGCCGCCTTCGAGGCGTACGCGATCGCGCCCTACGTCAACGCGCAGAAGGTCCCGACGATCTCTCCGAGCGCGGCTGCCGACGACCTGACCCAGCGTAAGGCAACGCCGTTCTTCGTGCGCGCGACGTCGTCGTCGAGCCAGCCGACCCAGCCGTTCGGAACGTACGCGGCGAAGACCCTCGGGTACAAGAAGATCGCCACGATCGCCGATGACTTCGCCTTCGGGCACGAAGTCGTCGCCGGCTTCCACCAGGCGTTCGAGGACGCCGGCGGCGAGATCGTCCAGAAGCTGTGGCCTCCGCTCGGCGCGGCCGACCAGTCCCCGTACATCGGCCAGCTCCGCCGTGACATCGACGCGGTCTTCATCGGGTTCGCCGGAGTCGCTTCCCTTCGCTTCCTGAAGCAGTTCGAGGACGCCGGGCTCAAGGGCAAGATCCCGGTGCTCGCCAATCAGACGGCGACCGACGAAGCGCTGCTGCGCAACATGGGCGACGAAGCCGTCGGCGTCGTGTCGGCGATGAATTACAGCGCCGCGCTCGACCTGGCGCCCAATCGCAAGTTCGTGGCCGCCTACCGGAAGGCGTTCGGCTCGGACCCCGGGTATTACTCGGTGGGCGCCTACACAGCCGGGCTCTTCTTGAAGCAAGCCCTCGATCGGGTCGGCGGCAAGGTGGAAGACACCGACACGTTCCTGAAGGCTCTGCGCGGCGTTGCGATTCCCGACGCGCCGGGTGGTCCGATCCGGCTGGACAAGTACGGGCAGCCCGTGCACAACATCTACATCCGCCGTGTCGAGCGGAAGGACGGCCGGCTTCAGAACACCGTGATCCAGACGATCGAGAACGTGAGTCAGTTCTGGACGTACCCGGAGCCGGACTTCCTGAAGGCGCCGCCCTATTCGCGAACGTATCCTCCGTGTCGGCACTGCTGAGATGAGCCGAGCCGACCTCCGCGGCTTCGTCGCGGCTTACGAGCGTGCCCATCCCGGCGAGGTAGTCCGCGTCGCCGAACCGGTCGATCTCGAGCACGACATCATGGCCGTCGTCCTCGAGTACGAGCGGCGCCGGCGCTACCCGATCCTCCTCTTCGAGAAGGTGCGCGACCACGACATTCCTGTCGTGGCCAACGTCGTGGCGAGCCGGCGGGCGCTCGCGTTCGCCCTCGGTGTCGACGAAGGCCGGCTCGCCCACGAATACGCGCGGCGCATCAAGGAGCGGATCAAGCCCGTCATCGTGCCCGATCCGCCCTTCCGCCACCGCGTGAGCACTGGCGACGCTGTCGACCTCGCCGCGTTGCCCATCCCGACCTATTTCCCCGGCGACGCCGGCCGCTACCTGACGGCGGGGATGCTGGTCGCGCGCGATCCCGACACCGGCGTCGAGACCGAGGGCTACCACCGCTTCCAGCTCAAGGGCCCCAAGCGCATGGGCGTGAGCCTCCACTCGCGCCGCCGGATGTTCGAGTACCAGCGGAGGGCGGAAGCCCGCGGCCAGGCGTTGCCGTGCGCCGTCGTGCTCGGCCTGCATCCGCTCGTCTCGATGGGCTCGCTCGCCTACCCGCCCCCCGACGTCGGCAAGTTCGAGGTGGTGGGCGGCCTCCTGGGCGAGCCGCTCGAGATCGCGCCGTGCACCACGGTCGACGTCCACGTGCCGGCCGCGGCCGAGATCGTCATCGAAGGCGAGATCCTTCCCGGCGTGCGCGAGCCGGAAGGGCCGTTCGGCGAGTTCACCGGCTATTTCTCACGCCGGTCCACCGAGCACGTCTTCGTGGCCACGGCCATCGCGAGGCGCGACCGGCCGTGGTTCCAATCGATCGGCTCCGGTCGCGCCGGCGATCACATCACGACGCTCGGGCTGATTCGCGAGGCCGAGATCTGGAACGCGCTCAGCCGCACGATTCCCAACGTGACCGGCGTGCACGTGCCGCTGTCGGGAACGTCGTCCTTCACCGCGTACGTCGCGATCAAGCAGGGCCGCCCCGGCGAGGCCAAGCAGGTCATTCCCATCGTGCTGGGCGTCGATCACTACCTGAAGCTCGTCATCGTCGTCGACGACGACATCGACGTCTTCGACGAGTCCGACGTGATGTGGGCGGTGGCCACGCGGATGCAGGCCGATCGCGATCTCGTCACGATCTCCGGCAGCCTCGGCGCCCTGCTCGATCCCAGCGCCGACGAGCAGGGCGTCACCGCCAAGCTCGGCATCGACGCCACCCGACCCTTCGGGCAGCCCTTTGCCGACAAGCTCGTGATGGATCCCGACCGCATGGCGTGGGCGCGCCGACTCGTGGAGAGACTCTCATGACCAAGCGCTACATCGACCTGTCGGTCACCGTCGACGATCGCACGATGAGCCCGCCCTCGACCAATCTCCGGCTCGAGGTCACGCCGCACCGCCGCGGCCCCGGCTTCTGGCAGGTGTCGAGCGTGCACCAGAGCCTGCACACCGGCGCCCACATCGACTCGCCGCTCCACGTCTTCGCGGACGGCATCACCACGGCCGAGATCTCGCTCGATCAGGTCATGGGCGAGGCCATCGTCGTCGATCTGTCGTTCGCGGGCACGAATCACAAGATCACGATCGACGACCTCAAGCGCGGCGGGGCCGATCAGGTGAAGAAGGGCGACATCGTGCTCCTGCGCACGGGCTGGACCGACACGATGTACGGCAAGTGGCCCGACTACTTCACCCAGTCGCCGTACTTCCCGCCGGAGTCGGCGGAGTGGCTGGTCGCCAAGGGGCCGAAGAACATCGGGTTCGATTTCTTCGAGGAGTACTGCGCGCGCCTGCCCGAGTTCACGTCCGAGGATTTCCCGATGCACCGGGTGATCCTCGGGGCCGGCGTCGTCATCATGGAGGGCCTGACGAACCTGGGCGCCTTGCCGAAGCGCCGCGTCGACTTCGCCGCGCCCTTCTACAAGATCGCCGGCACCGAAGGCGCGCCCGCGCGATTCTTCGCGATCGTGTAGCCGAGCTACTCGATCCCGCGATACCAGCCGGCTGGCGGCGGCGCCCACTGCCACGCGCGCACCCAGCCTTTGGTGCGCAAGCAGCCGCGGTACACCTCCTCGACGAAGACGACCCCGTACTGCACACCGGTGGGATTCGGTGCCGCTTGTCGCGCACACTCCAGATTCTCTCGCGCGAAGTCGTCGCCACTGGCGTTGGGACGTGACCAGTAGTACTGGGCGCAGCCGACGAGCGACAGGGCGAGGACGAGGAGGCCGAGACCCGTCACACGATGAATCATCGGCAGCTCTCCCGGCTCAGCCCGGGCGAATGCATGGCCGCACGACTCAATGGCCGGCGGAGCCCGAAAATGACGGCGCGGCGACGCCATCGATCACCACATCGACGCACGCCGGCCGGCCGGATCGCGTGGCCCGCTCGAGCGCCGGCGTGAGCTCGTCGGCTCGCTCGACGCGCTCGCCATGGCCGCCGAGCGCCTCCACGACGCGGTCGTAGCGCGTCGGCAGCAGCGCGCAGCCCACGGCGCGCGCGGCGCCATAGTGCTGCACCTGGAGCTGATGCTCGGCGTTCCAGCGGGCGTCATTGCCGACGACGGCGACGATGGGGATACCGTGGCGGACGGCCGTATCGAACTCGAGCGCGTGGAACCCGAACGTGCCGTCGCCGAGCGTGGCGATGACCGGGAGCTCCGGCCGCGCGAGCTTGGCGCCGAGCGCCATCGGCACGGCGCTGCCGATCGATCCGGCCGGGCCGTTGATCAGCCGGTGGCGAGCTTCGAGCGCGGCCTGGCACCACTGGCCGAACTCACCGCCGTCGCTCACGAGGATGCCGCCGGCCTCGAGGCGCGGCTGGATCGCGGCGCAGACGCTCAGGGGATGGAGCGGCGCGGCTGGCGATCGTCCCAGATCCTCCCACGACGCCGGCCTCGTGATCCGCGCGGCCTCGACTTCCTTCGTCCACGTGCTGCCCTGCCAGACGCGCTCACTCGCTGCCGTCACGAGCTGACGAGCGACGGCGCCAGGATTGGCGGCCAGGGCCAGCGCCAGACGCTCGCTCGATCTCGGCGGCGCCACGTCCACGACGATGAACCGGCAGCGCTCGGCAAAGGCGGGCGGCCCGCCGAAGCGCAGCGTGAAGTCGAGCCGCTTGCCGAGCAGCAACACGAGGTCGGCCTCACTCAGGCAGCGCGTCGCGCCGCGCAGGCTCGGATCGTTGACGCCGCGCGGGCTCTCCATCAACAGGGCCGGGATCCCGGTCAGCTCACTCAGCCGCTCGACGTCGTTCCAGCGTGCCGAACGACCCATGGCGGCACCCGCGATGATCAGCGGACGCCTGGCCTGGCCGAGCAGGTCGAGCGTCCGGCGGATGAGCACGTCGTCCATCGGGCGCGGCTCGGCTGACGGAGCGGGCGCCGGCGACGCACTGGTCACGCGAGCTTCGAGCAGATCTCCGGGCAAGCTCAGGTGCACGGGCCCCGGAGGCCACGCCGACGCGAGCGAAAGCGCCCGCGTCATCTCCTCGCCCATGCGCTCGGCGCTCTCGACCATCCACGCCGCCTTGCTGACGGGCCGCGCGGCGCCGACCTGATCGATCTCCTGGAACGCGCCGCGTCCAGCCTGGGAGCGTGGCGCGTGCCCGCTCAGCAGCACGACGGGCGACTCGGACATCAGCGCGGTGTACAGCGCCGAGATGGCGTTGAGATGACCGGGACCGGCGGTGACCAGCGCCACGCCCGGCTCTTCCGTCATGCGCGCCCAGCCGTCGGCCATGTGCACGGCGGCGGCCTCGTGCCGCGTGTGGATCAGTGTGATGTCGCGGCCCACCGTCGCGTCATAGACGGAGAGAATCTGGTTGCCGGACAGCGAGAACAGATGGCGCACGCCGGCCATCGCCAGCGCATCCACGAGGAGATCAGCGCCGCGCGCGGACATGGGAGCCGAATTCTACCTCGATCGCGCGTATCGAACGGGCGACATCGACACCGCTCGCGCGCCGAGTAGAATGCCGGCATGGGGACGTTCAGCGTCGAAGCGACGGTGGCCAATCTTGCCAATCCGACCATGCGCGTCACGCTCGGGCTTCTGGTCGATACCGGCGCGACGTGGACGACGCTTCCCGGCGATGTCGCCGCCGACATTGGAGCCGCCCAACTCGGCATGCGTCGAGTGCGTCTCGCCGACGGCCGTGTCGAGGAGTGGCCGGCGGCGGCCATTCACATCACGCTCGACGGTCATGAAGGACCGACCTTCTGCCTGATCGGGCCTCGAGGCGGCCCCTCGCTGCTCGGCGCCGTCACGTTGGAGGAGTTGGGCCTCGCGGTCGATCCGGCAGCGCGGCGACTGGTTCCGGCGACCGGCTACCTGATGTCGCTGGCGGTCTGATGCGCTACTGCGGGCCCCGCAACCCGTAGCGCTCGATCGCCCACGCCTTCTGTTTGAACTTCTGGACCTTGCCCGAGCCCGTGAGCGGAAACTCGCTGACGATCTCGACGTGCTTCGGCACCTTGAAGTTGGCGATCGTTCCGCGCGCGAACTCGACGATCTCCTCCGCCGTCAGCGTCTCGCCCGACTTCGGGATGACGAACGCCATCACGGACTCGCCCATGACCGGATCGGGCACGCCGACGATGGAGACGTCGAGGATCCTGGGGTGGCGCAGGTAGAAGTTCTCGATCTCGGCGGGATAGGTGTTGAAGCCGCCGACGATGATCATGTCGGTGAGCCGCCCGGTGATCCGGAGATAGCCCTCAGCGTCCTTGACGCCCATGTCGCCGGTGTGAAGCCACCCGTCGCGGATCTTCTCCGCGGTGGCGTCGTCCTGCTTGTAGTAGCCGAGCATGAGCGATGGGCCCTTGACGCAGACCTCGCCCTCTTCGCCGGCGCCGAGGACGCGACCACTGATGGGATCGACGATCCGGTCCTCGAGCTCGGGCGTCACGCGGCCGACCGTGCTCACCCGCTTGTCGATGGGATCGCCCAGACGCGTGAAGTGCGTGCCGCCGGTCGCCTCGGTCAGGCCGTAGACGACGGTGGCGTCCATACCCAGTCCGTTCTCGCGGTCGAGGATCCGTCGCATCATCTCGATCGGCACGGGCGCCGCGCCGATCGTCCCCGTGCGCAGCGAGCGGAGATCGAACTGCTGGAAGCGTGGATGGCCGAGGATCGTGATGAACATCGTCGGCACACCCGAGAAGATGGTCACGCGCTCGTCCTGGATGAGCCGCATGGCTGCCTCCGGCTCGAACGTCTCCATCAGGACCTGCGTCGAACCGGCCAGCGTGTTGGCCACGATGCCGCCGAGTGCGCCGAAAATGTGGAAGTAGGGCACGGCCACCAGGGAGCGGTCGTCGGCCGTCCACTCGTGCAGGTCGAGGTAGACACGGGCCTTGTACCAGAGCGTGCCGTGCGAGAGCAGGCAACCCTTGGGCTGGCCGGTCGTCCCCGACGTGTAGAGCATCTCGGCGGGATCGTCGGGCTGGACGCGAATCCGCTCGAGCTCACCCGGCGCCACCCGCGCCCCCCGCTGCTCGACGTCGGCCCAGTCGAGGCAGCCCGGATCGCGCTCGGCGCCCAGGACGATGACGTGGCGCAGCTCGGGAAATTTCGGGCTGAAGAGTCGGCGATCCTGCCGCCACATGACGTCAGGGACGACCTCGCGCACCAGCTCGTTGTAGTTCACGCCGGCCGGCGGGAAGCGGTCCATCATGACGAGCGCCCTGGCGTCGGACTGGCCCACGAGGTACTCGACCTCGAAGGGCCGGTAGCGACTGTTGCAGGTCACCGTCACGGCACCGATCTTGGCCAGCGCGAAGTTCACGACGTTCCACTCGATGCAGTTCGGCATCCACACGACGACGTGGTCGCCGGGGCCGAGGCCGAGGGCCAGGAGGCCGCGCGCGAAGACGTCGACTCGCTCGCGCAGCTCGCGGTAGCGGAGGCGCTGGCTGCCGGCGATGACCGCCGCGGCCAGCGGATGGCGCTCGGCCGCCTCGTCCAGGATCTGGCCGAGCGTGAGCGGGGAGTCGGCGGTCACGGCTTGCGCTTGCCCAGCCGCTCGAAGAGCTGCTGAGTCTTCTCGAGCGTCGGCCCCAGCTCGTCCTTCCCGATGCCACGTTCCATGGCGGTCCTCAGAAACACCCACAGCTTGTCGCAGGTGACGAGCGCGCCGTCACGATCGCCCTCGTCGGTGAGGCGCTGGATCAGCGGGCTCCGGGCATCGACGATCGCATCGAGCGCGCGAATGAGCGGCCCGCGCGTCTCCTCCTGCCGGTCAGCGCCGACACCCTGGAAGTTGAGCGCGCGCAGCAGCGGCTCGAGCGCCTCCTCCCACATGCCGCCGTCGACGCGTCGGATGCCGAGCTTCGTGTAGCCCCACCAGAGTCTGCGTTCCAGCTCCTGCCGCCGCTTCGGCGCGATCCCCTCCTCCGGGATCGTCCCCAGCAGCGTCTCGGCGCGGTCGAGCGCGGCCAGACACTCCTCCTCCTTGCCCTCCTGCATGCGGCGAATCGCGTCGGCGGTGAGCTGACCGACCTCGCCGCCGAACGTGGCGGCGAGCATCTCCCGGAACGACGCCTGCACCGGCGGCGGGCAGTCCTCGTCGGCCTGCGCCTCTCGCAGCAACCGTCGCGCGACGTGAAACTCCTGGCGCTGCAACAGCGCAGTCACCGCCTCTTCGTACGTCGGCCACAGCGACGCGCGCGCCGTGCGGACCGCGTCGTGCAGCGTCTCGTCGTCAGCGGCCACGGTGAGCCCGCTCTCGAACCACGCGATGGCGGCGCGCAGCGTGTCGATCCGCTCGCCGGCATCGCCGGCGCCGGCCTGGACTCGCGCGAGCAGCGCCTGGCCCGCGTGGAGCGCGAGCTGTGCCATGTGTCGCTGCCAGGCAGCGCGGTCCTCGACCGGCGCCGACATGATAGCCTCCTCGAGCGCGGCGCGAGCGCCATCCACGTCGCCCTGCTCCTGCCGCGCGAGACCGATGAGGCCCCAGAGTCGCGCCGTCTCGCCGGCCGACAGCCCTCCTCGCGCCAGGGCGGCGGTGGCCTCGCTCTCGACCACGGCGTACTGCTTGCCCTCCCAGAGCGCATAGATCCGATCCGACGCCGACATTGCGGGACGGGGGGCGGGCTGAGCCGCTGGCGGCGCCGGGCGCGGCGCGGCGACGCTGGGTGGCTCGAAGATCTCGACTGACCCCGCTTCGCCGGCGGCCGCGTCGAGGCCTGAGGCGACCGGCTCCGATGCCGCCCTCGGCACCGGCGCTGATGGAGGGAGCGACGGCACCAGTGGTGCCGGGGGTGCGGGCGCGGGTGGAGGAGGTGACGGTGGCGGTGAAGGAGGTGGAGGAGGCGGCGGCTGAAGGCGTCGGGGCGGCTCGAGCGAGGCCGCCTGCGATCGCAGCAGCCGCTCGATCGGCGGCTCTCCTGATGGCGGCTCGGATGATGACGGGCCGACGGCGGCGGGGGCTCGCGCGAACGGGGACGAGGCGGTGACAGGTGGCGTCGGCGTAACGAGCGGCGGCCGCGGCTCGCGCGCGGGCCTCGGCGACGGCGCCGCGCGTGGCTGAGGTGATGGATTGCTGGTCGCCGGTCGCCGCGGAAGACGGGAACGAGTCGGCGCCAGCAGCTCGAGCACGCCCAGGACGAGCACGCCGCACGCGATGATCGCGGCGACGAAGACGAGCGCTTCCTCGCTCAGCATGGCACGTCGACGGGGGCGCGCTCGGCGAGGGAACGATACGCGGCGAGCACGATCGCGAGATCCTGGCGGCCGGCGGCGCCGTCCATCTCGCCGGCCTTCCCGCGCGCGATCGCGTCACGGAACGCCGTCAGCATTCCCTCGTAACCCCGGGTGTCGCGGCGAAACACGCGCACGCTCGGCCGGCCCCCGCCACGGACGACGACGAAACGACCGCGGTTGTCCGCGAAGCAGCTCGCTCTCGCTCCCGTCACCGTGGACCATTGAAACTTCGGCAGCCCCGGCGAACCAAGAGAATTGGACACCAGGCCGACCGCACCGCCGGCCAGCTCGGCCAGGACGGCGACGGCGTCTTCGCCGCCCATGGCGACGGTCGGCGGCGGCCGCAGCGCGAACAGCCGGCACACCGGGCCACCCCACCACCTCAGATTGTGAACGTAATGGATGCCGCCGTCGATCAAAGCCCCGCCGCCCGCGCGGTCGCGATCGAGGCGCCAGCCCGTCCGCCGCGCGAAGCCGCGGGCGACGAAGTGCAGCTCGCGCAGCGCCCCGAGCCGCCCGCGCTCGATCAGCGCGTGGACGTGGCGGAACGCCGGCATGAAGTGGAACTGCTCGGCCACCATCAGGACACGGCCGGCGGCGGCCGCCGCCGCGATCATCTCGTCGGTCTCCCCGAGCGTGCGGGCGATCGGCTTCTCGACGAGGACGTGCTTGCCGGCGTCGAGCGCCAGCCGGACGTCGGCGAGGTGGCGATCGTGCGGCGTGCAGACGATCACGGCGTCGGCGCGATCATCGCTGACGGCCTCGCCATAATCGCCATGGGCGGCGACCGCTCGGTAGCGACGCGCGAAGTCGCGAGCGCGGGCCGCGTCACGGCTCGCGAACACCAGAGGCAGGCGCAAACGGCGCGCGGCGGCCGCGTGACGCTGCGCGATCCAGCCGCAGCCGAGAACCACCAGACCGGCCGTCATTCCGATGAATGCTATCATTACAAATGTTACGAAAGCATTGTCTCCAGGAGGATTTATGCGCCGAGTGGCGGTGATTGGCGTCGGGGTGACCAGGTTCGGCAAGCACGATCGGACGTCGGCCGAGCTGTTCGCCGAGGCGGCCCGGGACGCGTTGGTCGACGCCGAGCTCGCCCCCAGCGCGATCCAGGCGCTCTACTACGGCAACGTGGTCGGGAGCGAGACCGAGAAGCAGCTCCACACCGGGCCTCAGGCCGCGTCCGTGCTCGGCATCCCCACCGTACCCACGACCCGCTTCGAGACCGCGTGCGCGTCGTCGCACGCCGCCTTCCGTCACGCCACGATGGAGATCGCCGCCGGCGTCTCCGACATCATCATGGTGGGCGGCGCCGAGCGCGTGCTGAACGTCCCCACCGCGGACTCGACCGAGTACTTCGCGTACGCGTCGGACGCCCGCTGGGAGCAGACGCTCGGCCTCACGTTCCCCGGCGTCTTCGCGCTCGTCGCCCGCGCCCACATGGCGAAGTACGGGACGACCGAGGAGCAGATGGCCCACGTCGCGGTGAAGAACCACCGTCACGGCGCGCTGAACCCCAAGGCGCAGTTCCGGAAAGAGATCACGCTCGACACGGTGATGACCTCGCCCTACATCGCCGATCCGCTCAAGCTCTTCGACTGCTGTCCCTTCACCGACGGCGGCGCCGCCGTGATCCTGGCCTCCGAGGAGGTCGCCCGACGCCACAAGCGCGCGATCTGGGTGCTCGGCTCGGCAGCCGCGTCGGACTACATGCTGCTCCACGACAAGAAGGATCCCGCCCGCGTCCCGGCCACCGAGCGCGCCGCGGCGGCGGCGTATCGCCAGGCCGGCCTCGAGCCCGATGACGTGGACGTCGTCGAGCTCCACGACTGCTTCACCATCGCCGAGATCGTGGCGACGGAAGGCCTCGGACTCTTCGAGCCGGGCACGGGCGGGGTCGCGGCCGAGAAAGGCTGGACGAGCCTCGGCGGCAAGATTCCCGTGAACACGTCGGGCGGCCTGAAGGCCAAGGGCCATCCGATCGGCGCGACCGGCGCCGCTCAGATCGTCGAGGTCGTGACCCAGCTTCGCCGTGAGGCCGGGCCGCGCCAGGTCGACGGTGCCAAGGTCGGTCTCACCCACACGCTCGGGGGCAACACCGCCACCGTGCTCGTGAGCGTGTTCGGCCGTGACTGAGACGGCGATCACGCTCAAAACGTTCTTCGAGACCGCTCGCGATGGGCGCCTCACGGCCATCAAGTGCGGCCGCTGTGGCAACCTCGAGATCCCTCCCAAGGAGTTCTGCGACGCCTGCGGCCAGCGCGACTGGAAATCGGCGCCGCTCTCGGGTGAAGGAGCCATCGCCTCCTACACGGTCATCCGCGTGGCGCCCACCAAGCACGCCGGTGACGCGCCGTACGCGATCGCGGTCGTGAAGCTGCGCGAAGGCGTCTCGCTCCTCGGGCGCCTCGTGGGCATCCCGCTCGACAAGGTGACCGTGGGGATGCCGGTCCGCTTCCGTCCGCTCGTCATCCGGAACGAGACGGCCGTCGGCTTCGGCCCGGCCTGACAAACGGCGCCGCTGCGGCACAATTTCGAGGACGGTCTGGCACGATCGGCGTGAGCCGTCGGCACCGCGGCGACGGCTCCGCTCGACCCTGTACGTGGTTGGCCGACAGCGCCATCCGCGCGCCGAACTGGCGCGCGAATTGCCTCGCACACCGGCCGATGCGCTTTCGCCGTCACCTCGCCATCGCGACCTGCCTCGCCGCCGTGCTGGCCCTGGCAGTCGGCGCCGCCGCCCAGTCTCCGTTCGACATCGCGCTCGAGGCCGGGCTCGCCGCGATGCGTGCGAACCGGTACCGCGAGGCGCTCGAGCGGTTTCGTGAAGCGGTCGCGGCGGCGCCCGACAACCTGGCTGCCCTGCTCGCACAGGTCCGCGCCGCCAACGCACTGGGTGAATTCGACGAGGCCGTGGCCACGGCGCGCTCGATCGTCGCCATGGCGGCCGCGCCCGAGCATCAGGCCTGGCTGGCCGCCGTGGCCGAGCGCGCCGGGCTGACCGACGAGGCCCGTGCCGCGTACAAGGCGAGCGTGCAGGGCGAGTGGCTGGGCCGAAGCGACGTCGCCGAATCCTACCTGCTCTTCCTCGTCGACATCGGAGACCACACAGCCGCGCTCGAGCTGGCGCGAGCCGAGGGCTGGCTCGCTCCCGACCGCGACTACTGCCGCGATCCGCTACCTGGCATCAATCGACGGACCGGCATGCTGCTCGCGTGGCTCGTTCATCCCGATCAGGCGCCATGCCTGCTCCAGGTCGCTCGCAGCCTCACCGACGAAGGCTACACGCGGCTGCCGCGGCACATCCTCCTCGATCTGATCGCCAAGACCGACGACCAGAAGCTGAAGGCACGCGCGACCGCCTTCCTTCGGGCGCGCCTGCCCCAGCACGACGTCCCGACGCTGGCCGAGGCCTTGAACGGCGCCGGCTACTCGCTGAGCCGTCGCTTGCAGAACGACGACGCGATGCGCGCCTACGAGCGCGCCATGGCCATCGATCCGCGCTTCTCGTGGCCACCGAGCAACCTCGCGCGCGTCCACATCAATCGCAAGGACTACGCGCAGGCGCTGGAGTGGTTGCAGAAGGCGGTCGCGCTGAATCCCGACCACCTGCGGGCCGTGCAGAATCTCGGTTGGACGCTGAACGAGCTGGGCCGCCGTGATGAGGCGCTCGCGATCTACCAGCGCGCGCTCGCCCTCGACCCCGACGACGCGTGGACCCACGCCAACATCGGCTGGGCGCTCCTCAAGCTCGGGCGCGAGAGCGAGGCGGTGCCGGCGCTACAGACGTCGCTGCGCCTCGATCCATCGCAGCGCAACGTCCGCAACTTCCTCGACACGCGCTTCGGCGCCGATCCCCGCGTCGGGCCGAGCCCCTTCAGCTCGCACGACCGGTGACGCGGGCGGCGCTGGCGCTCGTCGCGCTGCTGCTGGCGATCCTCGTCTGGCCGGCGGCGAGCGCGGCCGAGTCCGACCTGGCCGCCCAGGTCGAGCGCGTGACCAAGGCCTACCGCGACGGCCGCTTCCAGGACGCGCTCACCGACGCCCGCGATCTCGTTCAGCGGGTTCCCGGTGATCCGACTGCCCGGACGCTGTATGGCTCGATCGCCGAGTACATCGGGGAGTTCGACGAGGCGCTCGTCGCGTACGCCCAGGCGCGAACGCTGGCGCCCGACCATCCGGGCGCGCAATTCCGGATGGGCTCCCTGCTGGTTCGCCTCGGCGCCTACGACCAGGCGCTGACCCACCTCGATTTCTTCGTCACGAGCTTTCCGTGGGAAGTCCGGTGGAAGTTCCTCAACGGCCAGCCCGAGCAGAAGGCCGAGATCGTCAAGAGCGAGCGCGGCCTCGAGGCCATCGCGCAGTTGAAGGTCGACATCGTCATGGAAAAGGGCGACGTGGCCCGGGCGCGAACGCTCGCCCAGGAGTACGGCCTCGTCGCGCCGGCGCACGACTACTGCGCCGACGCTCGCCAGCCCGCGGGCCGTCGCGGCGGCGACGAGCAGTTCAAAGCGTTTCGGCTGGCGGCGCTCGCCACGCCTCCCGACGCCGACTGTGTCTGGTGGTACGGGCAGTGGCTGACCGACGAGGGCTACGTGCGGTTGGCGCAGATCGTGGTCGCCGAAGCGACGCGGCTGACCACGTCGGCGACGAACAAGCAGTTGGGCGAGCGTTATCTGAAAATCCGCCTGATCGACGGCCGTCAGATCAGCAAGCGCGCCGAGCAGCTCGCGATCATCGGACGCCAGCGCTATCTGCGTGAGCGCGACGCCGCCGGCGCCACGCAGTTGCTGGAAGAGGCGATCCGTCTCGAGCCCACGTTTCCCCGGCCGTATCTACATCTCGCGCGCATCGCGTGGGATCGCAAGGAGCACGCGAGCGCGCTGAGCTGGCTCGAGCGTGCGCTCCAGGTGGATCCCGAGCACTGGCGAGCCCATCGCAACCTGGCCCAGGTCCTCGTCGGTCTCGGCCGCTTCGCCGACGCCGAGCCGCGACTGCGCCGAGCGCTCGATCTGTTCGCTGACGACCCTGGCGCCCATCTGATGCTCGCCCGCGCGCTCTACGCTCAGGGCAAGTACGAGGAGTACGTGAAGGAAACCCGCGCCGCGTTGCAGCTCACCTCGACGTGGTCGAAGCAGCAATTTCCCGAGGTCCGCGACTTCCTCGCGAAGCACGAGGCCGGCGACGAGCCTGCGGGCCTGCCGCCGGCGCCCGATCCGCGCATCCTGATGGGCTGGAACCAGGACTGAGGCGTGGGCGAGATGCTCCGGCAGGCACGGGTTTCGGGGCAGCCTGGCACGGCCGCCCGGTCCGGCGCAGCGCGTCGTCCTGACGGCGCTGACGACCTGACAGGTAGTTAGCGAGCGTCGCTCTACCCCCCACGGGTCTGGCCTGCGATTTGCCAGATACCGTCGCGGCATGAAGAGGACGCTGCTCGCGCTGGCCACCGTGATCCTGGTCTTCGGCGCCATCGCCCTGCTCGTGTCCGGCGCCGGGTACTACTCGGCCTCGTCGCGCGAGGGAGAAGCCCGAGCGTACGTGGACAAGATCGTTCCAGCGGTCGTGAGTCGCTGGAGCACCGGTGACCTTCTCGCCAACGCGAGCCGCGAGATGTTGCGCGACGTCACGTTGGACAGAGTCGACACGCTCTTCGCGTCGTTCAAGCAGCGGCTCGGCCACCTGCGAGCCTACGGCGGCGCGCAGCGCGAAAAGTTCTTCTTCTCGTTCACGACGCGCGGCCGGGTCCTGACGTATGTCTATCTCGTCACCGCGCAGTTCGAGCGTGGGCCGGCCCAGATTCGCGTGCGTGCGATCTGGCGGGACGGCCAATGGAAGCTCAGCGATTTCTATGTCTTCTCCGACTCTTTGGTGCAGAGATGAACCTACGATTGATGACGATTGTCGCGCTGCTCTTCGCCGCGCTGGCGCTGGCCGCCGCCGCGACCGATCAGTCCACTCCGAGGCCGCAGGGGCCGGTCAGCGCCGCCATCGAGTGAGGCGCCGCTGACATGCGCGGCCCCACACGGAAATGGGCGATGAAGATATCTCGCCTGATCGCGGTCTCGACGGCCGCCGGGCTGCTCTCCGGCGGGCTCTTCGGCTACCCACAGCTCCTCGCCGCCGGCTGGTCGCCCGAAGCCGCCCTCTGGATGTCGGTCCTCGGCTTCGTCGGCCCCGCCCTCGTGGTGGCCGGACTCGCCATTGCCTCGCACGCGGTCAGTGAGCTGCTCGGCCTCCGCCGTGAAAACATGTCCGCCATGCTCGACCCGCCGCGGCGGCAGCCGAGACCAGGACGACAGACCCGCGCCGCCTAGCGTGAACGGCGACCGGTGTCGGCCGGCGCCGTCGCCAGCCACGCGCGCAACACTTCCGCCACGCTCCATGCCTGAGCCACGCATCCACCTGGCGTGAATGGCCCGACGGCGTCGAACACCTCGCTGATCGACCCGAAGCACGCCTCCCCGAGGTGCGGCACGAAGCCCTCGAGGAAGCGTCGCGCGCCGGCCCGATCGTCGGGATACAGGCGCAGCCACGCGTCGACGAAGGGGCCGATCAGCCAGGCCCACACCGTGCCCTGGTGATACGCGGCGTCACGCGCGCGGAGGTCACCGTCGTAGCGCGACTTGTAGTCGGGGTGATCCGGCGCCAGCGAGCGCAGGCCGACCGGTGTGAGGAGTCGCGCGGTGACGACGTCGAGCATGGGCTTCCACCGCGCAACGTCGAGCACGGGATGGCGCAGGCTCAGCGCCACGATCTGGTTCGGCCGGCACGCCGGATCGTCCCCGGCTTCGCCGTCGACCACGTCGTAGCAGTAGCCACCCTCGGCGTACCAGAAACGCTCGTTGAAGGCGGCGCGCGCACGATCGGCGTGGCGGGCCAGCTCCTTGGCCGCGCCGGCATCGCCCTCCTCGTTCTCCCACGCCTCGAGGAGCCGCAGGGCGTTGTACCAGAGCGCGTTGATCTCGACGGCCTTGCCGCGGCGCGGAGTCACCACCCAGTCGCCGACCTTGGCGTCCATCCACGTGAGCTGATAGCCGGGCGCGCCCTGGCGGAGCAGGCCGTCACGCGCGTCCACGCCGATCCCGAAATGCGTGCCGGCCAGATGATGAGCGACAATGTCGCGCAGTCGCGGCATCAGCAGGCGCCGCGTGAGACGATCGTCCGTCGCCGAGAGATAGCGATCGATCGCGTGGAAGAACCAGAGCGTGGCGTCGGCGGTGTGGTACAGCCCGTGATCATCGCCCTCGGGGAAGAGGTTCGGAATGAGGCCGTCGCGCACGTACTGCGCGAACGTGTGCAAGACCCACTCGGCTTCCCTGGCCCGCCCCGTCTGCAGCAGCAGCCCGTCGAGGCTAATCATCGTGTCGCGGCCCCAGTCCGTGAACCAGTGGTAGCCGGCGATCACGCTGCGCGCCTCCTCACCGGCCGCGCGGGCGCGAGCCATCTCCTCGACGCGGCCGGGCGGCGTGACGATGAACTGATCGGCGGCGAGCACCAGCTCGGCGGCTGGGCCCGAGCGCGCCTGGGGCGGTGCCGCCGACAGCAGACGCAGCCGGCGCTCGCGCTCGGCGTGGGCGGCGCCCTCGGGATCGAGCGAGCGGATCACTTCCCAGCGCTCGGTCGAGCCGATGAGCGTGGCCGCTGCGCCCGCGTGGAGATCGAGGCGAAAGTAGCCGGGGCTCCACAATTCACCGGTGTGCTCGTAGCCGCGCGCCCGCTCGATGCGGTAGAGCACGTTGCGCGTCACCTTGCCGTCGAGCGTGAAGGCGCTGGGCACGCCGTGCAGCCTGAGCCGTAGTGGCGGCAGATCCGGCCCGGCGCCGATCTCGAGACGGTCCTCGACCGCCGTGATCGGAAACGACCCGGGCAGCGGAGCGTTGACCGACACGTGATGGAGCCGGAAGTGCACCGACGGCCGCAAGGTCAGGCGCACGCTTCCCTCGCCGGCGAGGAGCCGGTAGCCGACGTGCACGGTGTTCTGCCGCTGCACGAGCACGATCCGCTTTTCGAGGATGAAGCCGTGGATGTCGTAGCGCCACACCGGCAGACCGAGCTCGAGGCGGAACTCGGTGAGATAGCGCGCGCCCTGCAGCGCCAGCGGGCCATCGGCATTCTCCTCGTCGCTCAGCACGACGACCGTGCGATCCGGCAGCCGTAGTCGCTCCCAGACGTGCGTGAACATGATCGTGCGCCCGGTCCCGAGCGCGGCGACGAGCAAGCCGTGGTAACGCCGCGTGATGACGCCGGAGATGGAGCCGCCGGCGTAGCCACCGAGGCCGTTGGCGAGCAGCCACTCGCCGGTGACGAGCGGCTCGACGTCGCTGGCCTGCGCTCCCGGCCACGGCAGGCGCCGCACCGGGACGTCGATCATGCCCTCGCTCGGATCGCGACTCATCTCATCGCTCGCGGCAGGCCGCGGCGGGCTCGCGCGGGTGCGACGCGAGCACGAACGCTGCGTGCCCGGCGACGCGCCAGGTGCCGTCCTCGGCCTCGGGCGACGGCGCACCGCACCCGCCATAGCGCGCATCTTCACTGGACCAGATCATGTGCCAGCCGCCCTCGGCCGGTGGTGCCAGCAGCGGCTCGGGCGCCGGCGTGAGCTCGAGGTCCCGTCCGAGATTGACGACGAGCAGCCGATCGCCGTCGCCGAAGAACCTGAGCGCGAGCGCCTCCGGCCCCAGCACCGCTCCGTCCAGAGCACGGCGCTGGCGTCCGCCGATCACGGCATCCTGGCGGCGCAGCGCGAGGAGATCGGTGTGGAGGCTGACGGCCCACGCGTGACGCTCGCGCTCGCCGGGATCGAGCTTGCAGCGCTCGAACGTCGCGCCGTCGCCCGGATCGGGCAGCCCGGCCACCATCGCGGGCGTGGCGAGGCTGGGGAACTGCGCGAGAAATTCGGCTCGGCCCTTCCTCACGAGCGTCGCCAGCTCGGGCGTGTGATCGGCGAAGAAGAGCCACGGCGACGAGGCGCAGAACTCCTGCCCCTGGAACAGCAGCGGCGTCTGGGGCCCGAGCAACAAGAGCGCGGTCACCGCGCGGAAGCGGCCGGGGTCGGTGAGCTGATGCAGGCGCTCGCCGCGTCCGGCGTTCGCGACCTGATCGTGGTTTTGTAGGTACGTCACCAGCGCCGACGGCGCGATGTCGCGGGTCGGCGTGCCGCGCCGCTTGCGCTGCCAGTGATAGTGCTGGCCTTGATAGAGGTAGCCCCACTTCGCCGCCGAGACCAGCTCCTGAGGCGTCCCGTGGTAGTCGGTGTAGTACGCCTCGTTGCGCCCAGTCAGAGCGACGCGGGCGGCGTGATGGAAGTCGTCGTTCCACGACATGTCGAGGCCGTGGCCTCCACTCGCCGCCGGGCGCAGCAGCGTCACGTCCTGAGACTCGTTCTCGGCGACGAGCAGCGTGGCCCGACCGCGCGCCGCTTCGCGTACGCGACGGCCGATCGCCGCGAGGATGTGGTCGTCGGAGGCGTCGTGAATCGTCTGGGTCGCGTCGAGGCGCAAGCCGTCGAGGTGGAACTCGTCGATCCAGTATCCGGCGTTGGCGATGAAGAACTCGCGCACGGGACCGGCATTGGCGCCGTCGAAGTTGAGGGCGTCGCCCCACTCGTTGGCGTAGCGGGCGCTGTAGTAGTCGGCGGAGAACTCCCGATGAAACGCCCCGTCGGGGCCGAGGTGGTTGTAGACGACGTCGAGAATCACCCCGAGGCCCAGCGCGTGGGCGCGGTCCACGAAACGACGAAAATCGTCGGGCTCGCCGTAGAGCCGCGTCGGCGCATAGAGGTCGACGCCGTCGTACCCCCACCCGAAGCGTCCGGCAAAATCGGCGACGGGCATGACCTCGAGCACGGTCACGCCCAGGCGCGCGAGCGCGGGCAACTCGCGCATCGCTGCCGCCCACGTCCCTTCGCACGTGAACGTGCCGACGTGCATCTCATAGAGGACCTGGCCGTCGCGCGTGACACCGCGCCAGCCCCTGTCCGTCCAGTCGAAGCGGTCGGGATCGACGACGCGCGACGGGCCGTGAGGTCCTTGCGGCTGGAAGCGCGATGCAGGATCGGGCAGCAAGCGCTCCTGCTCATCGAGCCGGTAGCGGTAGAGAGCGCCGTCGCTCAGGTCGGCCACGAGCGTCGAGAAATATCCATCTGGCTCGGCGTCGAGTCGCCTCGTGTCGGTCGACGCCTGACTCTCGATCACGACGTCGACCCGGGTGGCGCGAGGCGCCCACACACGGAAGTGCACGCCACCGGCGACGATGTCCGCACCCACGGGAAGCCGAGGGCGGGACGGCTCGGACGTGGCGTGGCGGGCCGTGATGGCGGAGGAAGACACCAGCGGGAGCATCTTATGCACTTCCGGTGCCCGCAACCGGCCACTTCGGGGCGGCGCTTCGTCCGGCGAGGAGCGTACTTCCGCGAACGCCTACTTCTCGCGAGGCGCTTGCCGTCGCGAGCGTAAGAGAGCGTAGAGCCTGTCAGGACTGATCGGAAGCTCGCGAACGTCGATGCCCAGCGGGCTGAGCGCATCGGTGACGGCGTTGGCGATCGCTCCCGGCGCGCCGATCGTGCCGCCCTCGCCCACGCCCTTGAAGCCACCGAGCGTTGTCGGCGACGGTTGCTCGACGTGATGAACCTCGACGGGGACCATCTCCCACGCCGTGGGGACGAGATAGTCCATCAAGCTGCCGGTGAGGAGCTGGCCGTCGGCGCCGTGAACGACCTCTTCCAGCAGCGCCGCCCCCACGCCTTGAGCGACGCCGCCCACCGCCTGCCCCTCGACGATGAGCGGATTGATGATGCGGCCGCAGTCCTCGGCCACGACGTAGCGCAGGAGCCGTATCGCGCAGGTCTCCGGGTCGACCTCGACGACCGCGAGATGCGTCGCGCTGGACGCCGTCCCGAAGTACGGATCGTAGAAGCGCGTCGCCTCCAGTCCCGGCTCCATGCCCTCGGGCAGGCGCTTGGCACCGCCGTAGGCGAGCGCGGCGATCTGGGCGAGCGTCAGTCCTCGGTCGGGCGTGCCACGCACGCGCATCCGTCCATCGGTCCACTCGAGGTCGCTCGCGCTCGCCTCGAGCGCATGGGCGGCGATGGCGAGCGTCTTGTCCCGGATGGCGCGCGCGGCCAGCGTCGCGGCGCCACCGGCGAGCACCGCGCTGCGGCTCGCGTAGGTTCCGGTGCCGTGAGGCCCGATTGCCGTATCGCCCTCGACCACGCGCACGCTCGCGACGTCGACGCCGAGCTCTCCGGCGACGACCTGGGCCAGCGTCGTCTCGTGGCCCTGCCCGTGACACGCCACGGCGAAGATGGCCGTCACACCACCGTCGACTTCCACGCGCACCGTCGCGCCCTCGGTTCCCGTCGCGATGTCGGCCCCGGGTGAGACGGGAATGGCCGAGCCCACGCCCGTCAGCTCCACATAGGCGGCCAGGCCGACGCCCAACATCCGTCCGTGCTGCCTCCCCCGCGCTTGCTCGACCCGGAGGTCATCGTAGCCGGCCTGCTTGCACGCCAGCTCGAGGCACTCGTGAAATGCGCCGCTGTCCCACGTGATGCCGGACGGTGATCGATACGGCAGATCCTCGGCGCGCAGCAGATTGCGCCGGCGAATCTCCGCGGGATCGAGCCCGAGCCGACGCGCCGCGCTGTCGAGCAGCGACTCCGTCACGAAGACCGAGACCGGCCGCCCCACCCCGCGGTACGGTCCCATCGGCGTCTTGTTCGTCGCCACGCCGAAGGCCTCGGCGTGGTAGTGCGACACGCGATACGGCCCCGGCAGGAACGAGACGACCTGGATGATTTCGATGCTCGCCGTCCACGGATAGATCGAGTAGGCCCCGATGTCGGCGACGACCTTCGCGCGCAGCCCGGCGATCCGTCCATCACGGTCGACCGCCAGCTCGGCGTCGATGACTTCGTCCCAGGCCTGCGTCGTCGTCATGAGGTCTTCGCGCCGGTCCCCGATCCAGCGGACGGGACGCCCGAGCGCCCTGGCCAGCGCGCTGACGACCAGCTCTTCGGGATAGACCACGCCCTTGACGCCGAAGCCTCCACCGACGTCGGGCGCCACCACGCGGACGCTCGCTGTCGGCAGCGTGAGCAAGTCGGCCAGCACGTCGCGAAGGATTCCCGGAATCTGCGTCGACGACCAGAGCGTCAGCGTCCCGCTCTCGGTGTCGGCCAGGCAGGCGCGGCTTTCCATCGTGACCCCGGCGTGGCGATGAAACCTGAAGCGGTCACCGACGACGAGCGCCGCGTCCCTGAACGCCGCCGCCACGTCGCCCTGGCTGAAGGTGCGTGTGAGCAGGACGTTGCTCCCGGCCGACTCGTGAACGAGCGCCGCGTCCGCTCCCATCGCCGCCTCAGGATCACTCGCGACGCCGAGCGGCTCGTACTCCACGACGATCGTGTCCGCGGCGTCCTCGGCGGCGTAGCGGCTCTCGGCCACGAGGGCGGCCACGGCCTCGCCCGCATACCTCACCTTGCCGTCGGCCAGCGCCGGCCACTCGGTCGGACGGTAGCTCCTCATGCGCGACGGCGCCTGCATCGCCTTCACGCGACCGCGCAGATCCTGGGCCGTCCAGCACGCGACGACGCCCGGCTGGGCCAGCGCCGCGCGCGTGTCGATCCGGGCAATCCGGGCGTGGGCGTGGGGGCTGCGGAGAAACGCGACGTGCAGGAGGCGTGGACGGTCGAGGTCGGCCACGTAGCGGGCCCGGCCGGTGAGGAAGCGGTGATCCTCGAGACGCGGGATTCTCGCGCCGATCATGAACATTGGAGGGGGCGAGACGCCCCCTCCAATACCTCCCCATCTGGTTGGGCGCTGCGAACACGCGCCCTCGAATTCTTGCGCATCTGGTTGGCCGCTGCTGCGTACACGTCCTAGAACGGGACTTCGGTGCGCTCGTCCTTGACGCGCCTGGCCTTGTGATCCCAGCGGGGCAGCCCGCCGGGCTCTGTCGCCTCGACGGTCACGCGGATGCCGAGACCGATGCGCAAGCCTTCCTCCAGCGCGCGACACAGTCCCTGGCACTCGACGCCGGAGAGCGCCGGCGCTGGATCGATGCGGACCAGGATGTCGTCGAGCCCGTCGACGCGACGGAAGACGATCTGGAACTCGTCGACGCCGGCGTGGCCGCGCACGATCTCCTCGATGCGCCGCGGGTAGACGATGATCCCGCGGACCTTCTTCATGTCGTCGAGACGGGCCAGCACGCCGCCCTCGAACGCGACCAGCGTGCGCCCGCACGGGCACGGCCGGTCGGCGAGCTGGACGAGATCGCGCGTGCGGTAGCGCAGGAGCGGCATCGCCTTGCGGTAGAGGCTGGTGAAGACCAGCTCGCCCTTGTCGCCCGGCTTCACCGGTCGGTCGTCCTCGTCGAGGACTTCGGGATAGCAGTAGTCCTCGTGGACGTGGGTGAGCCCGGAGCGGGCGTCGCACTCGAAGCCCCACGCAGCGATCTCCGTGAGCCCGGGAAGATCGAACGCCTTGGCGCCGAACGCCGCTTCGATCTTCGCCTTCGTCGCCGGGATCGAGGCGCCCGGCTCGCCCGTGTGCCACGTGATTCGGATCTTCGTCTCCTTCGCGAGGTCGATGCCCTTCTTCTGCGCCTGCTCGGCCAGGAAGAGCGCGTACGACGGCGTGCAACCGAGCACGGTGATCGGATACGTGCGCAGGGCGTCGATGCGCTGGTCGGTCCCGAACCCGCCGGCGGGAAAGACGAGACAGCCGATGTCCTGCGCCGCGTAGAACCCCGACCAGTAGCCGATCCACGGGCCGTAGGAGAACGCGGCCATGACCATGTCCGATGGCCGGATCCCGAACGCCCACAGCGAGCGCGCGTAGGAGTGATAGAAGCCGTACCAGTCATCGCGCGTGTCGAGAAACGCGAGCGGCCGTCCGGTCGTCGCGGACGTCATGTGGACGCGCAGGCAGTCGGCGAACGGAACGGCCAGCAGCGTGCCCCACAGCGGATGGTCGGCCTGATCCTGCTTCAGCTCGTCCTTCGTCGTGAACGGCAGGCGGCGCAGGTCGTCGAGCGAGCGGACGTCGGCGGGCTTGACTCCCGCGGCGTCGAGCTTCCGACGATAGAACGGGCTCGACTGATAGGCGTGCTCGACCTGCTCGTGCAACCGTTGCTCCTGGACCGCGCGGAGCGTTGCCCGCGCCGCCGTCTCGATGTCCGGCTCCAGGTAGCGGGAGTCCATGGCCGGGAAGCATACCCGAGTCGCTCCGCAGGAGCTTAGAGTCTTGACAGGCAAAAGGTTTGACCGTAGATGTTCGGGCCATGAAACCCACCAAAAAAGACATCTCCAGCCTGCGGAGCACCCTGGAATACCTGAAGGAGAACGGCGAGCTGGTCTCGACCGACGTCGAGGTCGATCCCCACCTCGAGGTCGCCGCCATCCAGAAGCACTTCGACGGCGGCGCGCCGCTGCTCTGGGAGAAGGTCAAGGGCTATCCGAACGCGCGTATCTGCAACAACATCTACGCGACCGCCGAGCGGATCGCCCGGCTCTTCGACGTGGACGACCCGCGCAAGTTCAAGTTCAAGGCCGTGGAGGCCATCCGCCAGCCGCTGCCGCCCATCGTGGTGAAGGACGCGCCCTGCCAGGAGGTCGTCACCACCCGGGACGTCGACGTGTGGGACGTCGTCCCGATGATCTCCCACTCCAAGACCGATCCCGGCCGCACGCTCGGCGCCGGCAATACCGTGGTGCGCGGCCAGCACTTCTGGGGTGGCTCGCACATCGGGTACAACCGGATGAACTTCCGCGGCCCCGACTACTCGTCGTTCCAGATCTCGCCCGGGTCGCACATGGACCAGATCGCCACGCACTGGTACAAGAAGGGCCCGATTCCCGTGACCATCAACATCGGCGTGCCGCCGGCCTGCACGATGATGGCGGGCGCCGGGTTCACCTACGTCATCCTGCCGCGCGGCTGCGACGAGCTGGGCGTGGCCGGGGCGCTCCAGGGCTTTCCCGTCGAGCTGGTGAAGGCGCGGACGCAGGACGCGTGGTCGATCGCCAACGCCGAGTACGTCATCGAGGGCTACGTGGACACGACCCAGAAGGTCTGGGAGAGCCCGCTGGCCGAGAAGGAAGACCAGCAGGGCAAGTACGACTTCCACCCCGAGTGGTCCGGCTACATGGGCAAGGCCTATCGCACCTACAAGTTCCAGGCGACCGCCATCACCCACCGCAAGGACCGCCCGCTCTACTACGGCCTCATCGTGCACGCGATGGACGACCACTTCATCGACGTCACGATGCGGGAGGCGTGCTTCCTCGAGCTGGCCGAGCGCATCGTGCCGGGCCTCTGCATCGACACCAACATTCCCATGGGCATGACCGACTGGGGCGGCGTGATCTTCCAGGTCCAGAAGCGCCGCTCGCGCGACGAGGGACTGCAGCGCAACATCCTCTCGGCGGCGCTCTCCATCTCGCTCGGCGCCAAGCTCGGCATCGTGGTCGACGAGGACGTCGACATCTACAACATGGAAGACATCATGTGGGCGCTGGCCACGCGCGTGAACCCGAAGGACGACATCTTGACGGTCTGCGAGGGCGGCTTCGGCCAAACGTTCCAGCCCGCCGAGCGCAGCTCGGCTGGCGACCGCCAGTGGACGCAATCGAACATCCGCTTCTCCGGTGGCATGGCCATCGACGCTACGCGGCCCTTCATCTACAAGGACGCCTTCCGGCGCGCGAGCTACGAGGTCGACATGGTCGATCTCGCCAAGTTCTACACGAAGGACCAGATCAAAAAGGCCAAGGAGACCCAGGTCGACTACGCGAAGTTCATGGCGGATCGCGGGATTTGACGCGACCGCCTGACGTCGACGCCCTGCTCGGCGAGCAGGCGCGGCGCTTCGGCGATCGTGTCTATCTCGAGTGCGTCGACCCGCCCGGGCGGCTGACCTTCGCCCAGCTCGACGCGAGCTGTCATCGTGTCGCCCACTTCCTCGCCGAGCGCGGCGTGCGGGCCAACGAGCGCATCACAGTGCTCGGCGACAACGGCCCGGCCTTCGTCATGCTCTTCTTCGGCATCCTGCGCTACGGCGCGACCGTCAATCCCCTCAACGCCGAGGTGCTCGGGCCCGATCTTCCCCGCGTCCTCTACGACGTCGCGCCGCGCCTCGTCCTCTGGGACCGCGCTCTGGGCGATCAGGCCGCCGCCGCCGTCGCGGCGTGTGGCGCCGAGGCGATCGCCTTCGACGAGCTGTTCCCCCGTCTCGCCGAACAGCCAGCGTCTCCGTGCCCGCGGCGCGTGGGCGGACCTCACGACCTCGCGGTCCTCGACTACACCTCGGGCACGACGGCCGCTGCCAAGGGTGTTGCGCTGACTCACGAGGCGTTCGCCTACGGGTGCGATGGGCCGGCGCGACGCTTCGATCTCCGGGAGAGCGACCGCGTGCTGGAATACCGCTCGCTGGCGTGGGCGTCGCCTCAACTCCTCTCGCTCGGCGGCACGCTCCACACGGGCACCGGGCTCGTGCTGGCCCGGCGATTTTCTCATCACCAGTTCTTCGACTGGATCCGCGACCAGCGCGTGTCGATCGTGATCGGCGTGCCGACGGTGATCAACATGCTGCTCGATCGGCCGGTCGCCCTCACCGGCGCCGATCTCCCCGGCCTCCGGTTCATGACGAGCAGCTCGGCGCCGCTCAGCGTGGACCGCCAGCTCGAGTTCGAGGATCGCTACCGGATCCCGATCGTCCAGGGCTGCGGGATGACCGAGGCGGGCTGGATGGCCGGCAACCCGCCCGACGCGCGTCGTGTGGGCTCGATCGGCCCGCCGATGCCACACGTCGTCGCGTCGATCATCAGCGAGACGGGCGCGGCCTGCGCCCCGGGCGAGGAAGGCGAGCTGCTCGTCAGCGGACCTCAGATGGCCAGCGCGTATCTCACGGCGCGCGACCGGTTGGAGCCGATTCCCCAGGACGGCTTCCTCACCGGCGATCTCGCGCGCGTCGACGCCGACGGCTACCTCTACGTCACCGGCCGTAAGAAGGACCTGATCATCCGCGGCGGGGTGAACGTCGCGCCGGCCGAGATCACGACCGCGCTGCTCGCCCACGCGGCCGTGGCCGACGCCGCCACGATCGGCGTGCCCGACGCCGTCTACGGCGAGGCGATCGTGAGCTTCGTCTGCGCCCGCGCCGGCCACCGCGTGTCGCCGTCGGAGATGCGGGAGCACTGCGGGGCGCGCCTGGCCGCGTTCAAGGTGCCGGCTCACGTCATCGTGGTGGACGCCATCCCCAAGACCGAGCGCGGCAAGGTGGCGCGGCGGGCGCTGGAACAGCTCTGGCGCGAGCGAGGCGCGCCGAGCGTTCCTTGACTTCCCGCGGGGCAGTGGGTAACAAAGAAAGAGATCGTGTGATGAGCGCACTCCGCTGCCTGCTCGCGTTGCTCGTGGTCGTACTCGTCGTCGCGCCGACTCTTCACTGGGCCGGCGGCATCCCGGGCCTGCGCACCGACGCCAAGTCGCACAGCGCGCGGGTCTCCTGGGCCAACTTTCCCGCCCTTGCCGGCCCGCGCGAGCGTCTCGTGTCGTTGCCGGTGACGGGATCGGCGATGCTCTTCGACGCCACGCCATCGCTTCCGCTCTTCGCGACGACCCCGTTCGTCCCGCCCGAGCTCTAGTCCTCCGTCCGTCTGACGCGGTGAACTGCTCGGCGTGAGCCGTCATCGCGCGCTCGTGCGCGTGAATGGCTCGCGTCTCTCGTCAACGCGACCTGACACGCGAGGAGGACATCGATCCGTGGCCTCGGTCTCGGAGACCCCACCCCGGGCCTGGAAGGACCAGTGGAGGGACGAGCTCGTCTGGACAGGGACGTCGTCCCCAGAAGGCGACGCTCCGCGGGCCATCCACGCGGCCATCGTCGGCCACGGCCTGACCCGGTTCGGCGACGTCGCGGCGTGGGTCGCCGATGAGCTGTTCGGCCGCGACAGCGCTCACGCCGGCTTCATCGCGAGCATCGGCTTCTTCCGGAGCTGGTACCTCGTGCTCGCCTGTCGCGAGATCGACCGGTTGCGCGGCAGCGCGATCAGCGTGATACACCACGGCGGCGGTGATCCGCCCCCGTTCCGGGTCGGCTGAAGGTGGAGCCGTGGCTCTTCGTCGTCGCCATCCTCGCCACCTCGGCGGTGGCGGGCGCCATCGGCGCGATCCTCGGACTCGGCGGCGGCATCGTGCTCGTGCCGA
>Ga0209056_10000575_pt1 | contig 40659 bp, 39 predicted proteins | sample GraSoiAngelo_114_FD_185876 | JGI IMG/M metagenome (GOLD analysis project Ga0209056, IMG submission 185876) | Grasslands soil microbial communities from the Angelo Coastal Reserve, California, USA - 14_0903_13_40cm (SPAdes) (version 2) | ecosystem: Environmental > Terrestrial > Soil > Grasslands... | reverse complement strand
GGGGGGGGGGGGGGGGGGGGGGGGGGGGGGGGGGGGGGGGGGGGGGGGGGGGGGGGGGGGGGGGGGGGGGGGGGTTCAGTGGCGGGTTTGGCGGCTTCGGCGGCGGTGGTGGCTTCTCCGGCGGTGGTGCGGGAGGGAGATTCTGATGGCGAAGCTCACGCCTGAGCAGTTCGCGGACGGCGTGTCTCAGGCCCTTGGCGGTCGTCTCGTCTCGCTGCTCTTGTACGGCTCGGCCGCGAGCGGCACTCACGTGCCCGGCCGCTCGGACGTGAATACGTTGCTCATCTGCGACGCGGTGGACGAGGGCCTGTTCGTGGCGCTCGAGCCGGCGCTCGCCCGCTGGGTGCGCGCGGGAAATCCCGCGCCGCTGATCCTCGCCGAGCGGGAGTGGCGTGCGTCGGCGGACGCCTTCGCGATCGAGTATGAGGAGATCCGCCACGCGCACCGGGTGCTCGCCGGGCGGGATCCCTGGGCGGGGATCAGCGTGCGGCGCGAGGATCTGCGGCGTCAGCTCGAGTCCGAGCTCATGGGCAAGCTCGTTCGCCTGCGGCAGCTGTACGCCGCGTTCCGCAGCGATCCCAAGCGCCTGACGCAGGTGATCGTGGGGAGCACCGCCGGGGTGTTCACGATGCTGCGCACGGCGCTCCGCCTAGCGGGGCGGACGGCGCCAGCCGAGCCCGAGGATCTCGCGCGCCAGGCCGCGGCGGTGATCGGGTTTCCGCCCGAGTCGCTGGAGGACGTGGTGGCGCACGTGCGCGGCCGGAGCCGGCTCGCGCTCGCGGCGCGCGATCCCCGGGCGGCCGCCTATCTCGCGGCGGTGGCGCGCACCGCCGAGTTCGTCAACACCCTCTCGTGAAAGGATCGACGCACGTGAAACGATTGATGGCTGCTGTGATGGCGACGGCGACCGTGGGGACGTGGGGATGCGGGTACAACACGATCCAGACGTTGGACGAGCAGGTGAACGCCGCCGCCTCCCAGATCAAGGTGCAGCTGCAGCGGCGGGCCGACCTGGTGCCGAATCTCGTCGAGACCGTGAAGGGGTACGCCAAGCAGGAGCAGACGGTCTTCATTGCGGTGGCCGACGCGCGCGCGAAGCTCGCGGGGGCGGTGCAGTCAGGCGATCTGCAGCAGATGGCGCAGGCCAACGCCGCGCTCACCGCACCGCTGGGGCGGCTGCTCGCGATCGCCGAGAATTATCCGCAGCTCAAGTCCAACGAGAACTTCCGCGCGCTCCAGGACCAGCTCGAGGGCACGGAGAACCGCATCGCGGTGGCGCGCCAGGACTACAACGACGCGGTCAACCGGTACAACGCCTACATCCGGCGGTTTCCGCAGGTGTTGACGGCGAAGCTGCTCGGGAAGGGGCCGCGCCCGTACTTCGAGCTGGAGCCCGGCGCCGCGCAGGCGCCGAAGGTGAACTTCTCAAAGTAGGCGGTTAGGCGGGTAGACGGATAGAATGATGAGGGGGGCTGCGGTCGCCGGAGCCCCCCTTCACTTACCAACCATCTAACCGCCTAACCGCCTAGCCGCTTATCAATCCACGATCGCGTCCGGGAGGACGTACTTGATCGGGTTCACCGGTTTGCCGTTGACCCACACCTCGTAGTGCAGGTGCGGGCCGGTGGACAGGCCGGTCGACCCCACGAGCGCGATCTTCTGGCCGCGCTTCACGCGCTGACCGCGGGCCACGAGGATCTTGGAGCAGTGTGCGTAGCGGGTGACGAGGCCGTACCCGTGATCGAGGGTGACCATGTTGCCGTACCCCTCTTCCCACTTGACGTCGGTCACGATGCCGGAGGCGGGCGCCTCGATCTCGGCCCCCATCTGCGCGGTTACGTCGATCCCCTCGTGCGGCCGCGCGAGATGGAGGATGGGGTGCACGCGCTCGGCCATGAAGGCGCTCGTGAGCCAACCCCTGGTGGGCATGATGGAGGGGTAGGCGGCGAGCTGGGCCCGGTGGCTCGACAGCGAGTCGTACGCCTGGTTCACCGAGCGGACCAGGATGTTGGCGCGGCGCAGCAGCTCGTCCATGTCGACGCGGGCGGCGAGCGCCTGCTGGCCGTTCGGGCCCAGCGCCGCGAGGCTGTCGCGCTCCGACCAGCTCCCCGACGGGCCGCCGATGCCGCCCCGCTGCACGCCGGCGTCGGTGGGGTTGAGCCCCGCCAGCAGGCGCAGCTCCTGCTCCCGCGCGCTGAACCTGGTGAGCGTGTCGCGCAAACCGACCAGCCGCTCGCGCATGCGTTGGATCTCGTCGGCCAGGAGACGGTTCTCCCGCTCGAGCGCGCGGCTCCGCGTGATGCTGACCCCGCGCGCGATGGCGGCGCCGCCCAGCACGAGGAACAGGAGCGCGATCACGCTCCCGATCCCCACCAGGGCCTTCACCACCGTCTGCGACAGCTCCACGGCACGGGAGGCTCCCGAGCCGTGAGGCACCAGCATGACGGTCCAGCGTCGCTCCGTTTTCCTGCGCATGCGGCTAATTCGCTACCTCGCGTCAACTGCACATGATCGGCGTCGCATGAAACGGCACCGCCAACCGTAACGCAATGCCGGACAGGGCGTTGGGTCCGGCTCCCGTGGTGGGAGTGCTAACATACGAGCCGCGGCAGAAGCCGTCAACACGCGGCGTCGTGAGCTACGTCACCAGCTTCCGGGCACCATGCGGAGTGCGCTCGGGCTTCGGGAAAAGTACCGGCGGTTTGGCCACTTGCAGACGCTCGGCTGAGAGCGATTCGAGGTCGTCCAGGCGAATCGTCTCGAGGGGGGCTCGCTCGCCGAACAGCGCCCAGACCGTTCGGGCCGCGCCGGGGATGAAGGGGGCGGCGAGCACCGCGAGCCGGGCCACGGTGCGGGCCAGGGTCGCGAGCACCGTGTCGAGCTCCGCGTCCCGGCCCGCCTTCGCGAGCTTCCACGGTGCGGTCTCCTCGATGTACCGGTTGGCGCGCGCCGCGAGCTCCATCCACTGCGCCGCGCCCTGCTCGAGCGCGAGCGCGTCCATGGCGCGCGCGTACGCGGCGACGGTCTCCCGCGTCGCCGTCTCGATCGCGGGAGTGTGCGGAGCGGGGTCGCGCGGCACCGTGCCGCTGCGATAGCGGTGCAGCATGGCGAGCGAGCGGGACACCAGGTTCCCGAACGTGTCCGCCAGCTCCGACGTGTAGCGGGCGTCGAACCGCTCCCAGGTGAAGTCGCCGTCGTTCTCGAACCCGATCTCGCGCAGCAGGAAGTAGCGCAGCGCGTCGGCACCGCGGAAGTCGATCGCCTCGTCCACGCTGAGCGTGTCCCCGCTCGACTTGGAGACCTTGGCGCCGCCCCACTGCACGTAGCCGTGCGCCCACACCTGGCGCGGGAGCGCCAGCTCCGCGCTGAGCAACATGGCGGGCCACAGGGCGCAGTGGAGCCGTGTGATCCCCTTGCCGATCACGTGGAGGTCGGCGGGCCAGAGTCGCTCGAAGCCGGGCTCGGGGAAACCCGCCGCGGTGATGTAGTTGATGAGCGCGTCGAACCACACGTACACCGTGTGATCGGCCGCTCCCGGGAAGGGGATGCCCCATGGAAAGCGGGCGCGGGAGATGGAGACGTCCTGCAGCCCGTCTTCGAGCAGGCGCAGGACCTCGTTCCGTCGGATCGCGGGCTCCACGCGAAACTCCCCCGACGTGATGAGCCCGTGGATCTGCTGGGCGTACCGGCTCAGGCGGAAGAAGTAGTTGGTCTCCTTCATCCGGATGAGATCGAGCGTCGGGTGCTCCACGCAGCGCCCGTTGACGATTTGCGACTCCTGCTTGAACTCCTCGCAGCCCACGCAGTACAGCCCCTCGTACTCGCCCGAGAACAGGTCGTCGGGATGCCGCTCGCGGATGCGGTCGATGAACGCGGTGACGGACTTGGCGTGCCGCGGCTCGGTCGTGCGGATCCAGTCGTCGTGGGAGCAGGCGAGGCGCCGCCACGTGTCGGCGAAGCGGGCGGCGATGCGGTCCACCCACGCCTGCGGCGCCAGGTGGTTCTTGTCGGCCGCTTGCGCGACTTTCTGACCGTGCTCGTCCATCCCCATCACGAAGTGGACGTCGTCGCCGCGCAGGCGCCGATACCGCGCGATGCAGTCGGCGCCGATCTTCTCGAGGGCGTGGCCCAGGTGTGGCTCGCCGTTCGAGTAGTCGATCGCCGTCGTGAGATAGAACTTAGGCACCGGGGGGTCCGCCGGCGGCGACCGCCTCGAGCTCGCTCGCGAGACGCTCCAGCGCGACGACCCGGGCGTCGCCCGACTCGGCCTGCAGGGTCACGCGCTCGCGGAAGATGTCGACGGCCAGCACGCGCTCGAGCCCGACCGCCGTGCGCAGCACCTTGCCCTCCTTGGGGAAGCGCTTGCGCGCCTGCACGTAGAAGTCGTGCTCGTAGCGGAGGCAGCACAGCAGCCGCCCGCACCCCCCCGAGATCTGCGACGGGTTGAGCGAGAGGTGCTGGTCCTTGGCGAGCGACAGGCTCACGGGCCGGAGCTCCGGCAGCCAGCTCGAGCAGCAGTACTGGCGGCCGCAGCGACCCACGCCGTCCAACCGCTTCGCCTCGTCCCGCGCGCCGATCTGGCGTAGCTCGATGCGCGCGTGGAACAGACTCGCCAGGTCCCGCACCAGCGCCCGGAAGTCCACGCGCTGCTCGGCCGTGAAGTAGATCGTGAGCCTGCGGCGATCCCACTGCCACTCGGCGTCCGACACCTTCAGCGCGAGGCCGTGCGCGTGGGCCCGGTCGCCCACGGCGCGCCGGACGCTCTCCTCTTCGGTGTGGAGCTGGTCCGCCGCTCGGGTGTCGTCGGCGCCGGCGCGGCGCACGATCTTGCGCTCGACGGCCGGAGGGGCCCCCTCCGCGAGCGCGCACCCGTGGCAGCCGCCGCCGCACTTGCGCTCGGCCGTCGCTCCCGTGGCGGAGACCCGGCCGTAGTCGTGCCCGCGCTCGACCTCCACGATCACCGCCTCGTGCAGGGCGAGCGCGTCGTCAAACGGCCAGAGGAAGTATTCCTTGCGGTTCCCTTTGAACCGGACTTCGACGACGGAACTCAACTCATTTCCCGCTGAGTGCACCCATCGAAAGGTACTTCTCCTCGCGCCGTTTGAGGAGCTTGACGATCCGCAGCTTGCCGAGCTGGGCGAGATGGCGGCGCAGTGCCGAGCCGAGCGTCTCGGCCGTGGCGTCGGGGTCGGCGTGGGCGCCGCCCGGGGGTTCGGGTACGATCTCGTCGATGACGCCGAGCTGCAACAGGTCCTGGGCCGTGATCTTCAGCGCCTCGGCGGCGCGCTCGCGCTGGCTCGCGTCCTTCCACAGGATCGCGGCGCACCCTTCGGGCGAGATCACCGAGTACACGGCGTTCTCGAGCATCAGCACCCGGTCGCCGAGCCCGACGCCGAGCGCGCCGCCGGAGCCGCCCTCGCCGATGATGGCCGTGAGGATCGGGGTCCGGAGCCCCGCCATCTCGAGCAGGTTGTGGGCGATCGCCTCGGCCTGCCCGCGCTCCTCGGCGCCGATCCCGGGGTAGGCGCCGGGCGTGTCCACCAGAGTGACGACAGGGGCGTGGAACTTCTCGGCCAGCTTCATCAGGCGTAGCGCCTTGCGATACCCCTCGGGGTGGGCCATTCCGAAGTTGCGCCGCAGGTTCTCCTTCGTGTCCCGCCCTTTCTGATGCCCGATCGCCATGACGGTCTGCCCGTCGAGGCGCGCCCATCCTCCCACGATCGCCGGATCGTCGCGGAACAGCCGGTCGCCGTGCAGCTCCACGAAGTCGCTGAAGACGCTGCGCAGGTAGTCCAGCGCGTAGGGGCGCTTGGGATGCCGCGCCACCTGGACCCGCTGCATGGGCGTGAGATTCCTGTAGATCTGCACGCGCAGCTCGGACAGCTTCTGCTCGAGCGGCTGCAGCTCCTTCGCCACGTCCACGGCCCCCTCGCCCGCGACGCGCTTCAACTCCTCGATCTGACGCTCGAGCTCCAGCAGGGGACGCTCGAAGTCGAGCGTATGGGTCGCCATCAGTCAGGTCGCCTTCACGAGTTGCACGCGCTCGGCGCCGAGCAAGTCCCGCAGCGCCGCCAGCAAGTCGTCCGCCACCGCCACGCGCAGGGACCGGCTCCGCAGCCGCGCCTGGGTGCCGTTCCCCCCGTATTCCAGCAGCACCGGCGCCGGGCCCGGGTGCGAGGCGCACAGCGCCGCGACCGCCCGCGCCACGTCGGGTGGCGGCGGGTCCGCGCTGGGCCAGCGCAGGGCGATCCCGATCGCCCCGCTGCCCTTCAGCTCGTCCAGCGGGCGGGCCGCGTCGACGATGAAGGGCGCCTGCTCCTCCTCCCGGTCCCGCGCGCTGTGACCGCCCGTGAACAGCAGCGCCCCGTCGGCGTGGATGACGTCGTTCAGCTTGGCCCACGCCTCTGGAAAGACCAGCGCCTCCGCGGTGCCGTGGAAGTCCTCCAGCGTGAGCCGGGCGTACTCGGCGCCGCTGCGCTTGGAGATCTGTCGTTTCACGGCGGTCACCAGCGCGGCGATCGCGACGCGCTGGTCGCTCCACTGGCCCAGCGTCGCCGTCGTCCGGGTCCCGAAAAGCTCCACCTCCGCGCGGTACTTGGCGAGGGGGTGCCCGGAGATGAAGAAGCCGAGCACGCCCTTCTCGCGCGTCAGGCGGTCGTGCTCGGTCCAGGCCTCGACGTCCGGGAGGCGGGATGCGGGATGTGGGATGGGCGTCTCCTCGCCGAACAACGCGACTTGGCCCGAATCGCGGTCCTCCTGGCGGGCTTGCGCCTCGGAGAACTCCGTGTCGAGCGCGGCCACGAGCTGGGCCCGATGCCCGCCGAGCGAATCGCAGGCCCCGGCGTCGATCAACGCCTCCACCACGCGCTTGTTGCAGAGCCGGAGGTCGATCCGCTCGCACAGATCCACGAGCGAGCGGTACGGCCCTGCCGCCCGGCGTCCGGCGATGATCGACTCGATGGCGCTCTGGCCGACGTTCCTCACGGCCCCGAGGCCGCACCGCACCCGGCGCTCGCCGACCACCGTGAACTTGAACCCCGACTCGTTCACGTCGGGCGGGAGCACCTCGAGCCCCAGCTCGCGGGCCCCGGCGATGTATTGCACGACCTTGTCGGTGTTGCCGATTTCCGATGAGAGCAGTGCCGCCATGAATTCGGCGGGATGATGCGTCTTGAGCCAGGCGGTCTGATAGGAGAGAACGGAATAGGCGACCGCGTGCGATTTGTTGAACCCGTACCGGCCGAACGTCTCGATCTGGGCGGCGATGTCCGCGATGCCGCGCCGGTCGTGGCCGCGCTCCACGGCGCGTTCGACGAAGCGGCCGAGCTCCTGCTGAATCAGCTCCTGGTCCTTCTTCCCCACCGCCTTGCGCAGCACGTCCGCTTCGGCGAGCGAGAACCCGGCCAGCACGTTGGCGATCCGCATCACCTGCTCCTGGTAGGTGATGACGCCGTAGGTGGGCTTGAGGATCTCTTCGAGCGCGGGGTGGGGGTAGCGCACTTGCTCGCGGCCCAGCTTGCGGTTGATGAAGACGAGGTGCATGCCGGTGTCGAGCGGCCCCGGGCGGAGCAGCGCGTTGGTCGCCACCAGGTCGTCGAACCGGTCGCACTGCATGTTGCGCAGCGTGTCCGTCGCGAGCGGCGACTCGAACTGGAACACCCCGGCGGTGCGCCCCGAGCGGAGCAGCCGGTACACCGCGGGATCCTCGAGGTCGAGCGCGTCCATGTCGAGCGGGGTCCCGTGCCGCTCGCGCACCATGGCGACCGCGTCGTGGATCACGGTCAACGTCTTCAGGCCCAGGATGTCGATCTTCAGCATCCCCACCTGCTCGAGCCCCACCATGTCGTACTGCGTGATGATCGCGTCCGGCACCTGGGGCGCGATGCAGACGGGGACGTACTCCGTGAGCGGCCCGGGGGCGATCACGATGCCCGCGGCGTGCACCGAGGCGTGCCGGGCCAGCCCCTCGATGCGCGAGCCGAGGTCGAGCACCTTGCGGACCCGCTCGTCCTGCTCGGCGGCCGCGCGCAGCTCCGGCACCTTCTCGGCCGCCTCGGCGAGGCTCAGCGAGTAGGCGGGGCCCGACGGGATCGTCTTGGTGAGCCGATCCACGTCTCCCACCTCGAGGCGCAAGGTGCGGGCCACGTCGCGGAACGCCGCCCGCGCCTTCAACGTCCCGAAGGTGATAATCTGGCCCACCGACTCGCGCCCGTAGCGCGAGCGCACGTACTCGATCACCTCGCCCCGCCGCTCGAAACAGAAGTCGAGGTCGATGTCGGGCATCGTCACCCGCTCGGGATTGAGGAAGCGCTCGAACAGCAGGTCGAACTTGAGGGGATCGATGCTCGTGATGCCGAGCGCGTATGCGACGAGCGAGCCGGCGGCGGAGCCGCGTCCCGGGCCCACCGGGATGCCGCGGTCCTTGGCGGCCTTGATGAAGTCGTAGACGATGAGGAAGTACCCGGCGTAGCCGGTGCGGGCGATGACGTCGAGCTCGTACTGGAGGCGCTGCTCCACCTCGGGCGGCACGGGGTCGCCGTAGCGGCGCCGCGCTCCGTCACGCGCCAGGTGCACCAACAGGTCGGTGTCGCTCGCGAACTCCGCGGGACGAGGGTACTGCGGCAGGTAGTAGCGCTTCTCGAAGTCGAACTCGCACAGCGCCGCCAGTCGTGCCGTCTCCGCGATGACGTCGGGGCGGTCCGGGAACAGCGCGCACATCTCCTGCTCCGACTTGACGTAGCTCTCCCGCCCGAAGAACCGGAACCGGTTCGGGTCGTCGAGATCCTTTCCCGTGCCGATGGCGAGCAGCACGTCGTGGGCCTCGGCGTCGTCCTTGCGGAGATAGTGCGCGTCGTTCGTCGCCACCACGGGCACCCCCAGCTCGGCGGACAGCCGGAACATGCCCTCGGTGACGAGCTTCTCCTCGGGGATGCCGTGGCTCTGGACCTCCAGCCAGAAGCCGTCCGGCCCGAACAGGTCGGCGAAATACCGGGCGCTCGCCTTCGCCGCCTCGTAATTCCCCTGCCGCAGATACAGGGCGACTTCGCCCGACAGGCAGGCGGCGAGCGCGATCAGCCCGTCCTTGTGCCGCTCCAGCACTTCGCGGTCGATGCGCGGCCGGCGGTAATAGCCCTCGAGGAAGCCGATGGACGAGAGCGCGACGAGGTTGCGGTAGCCGGTGCGGTTGCGGGCGAGCAGCACGAGGTGCGAGTAGTCGGCGGGGGCGCCGCTCAGCCGCTCGCGCCGCCGGCGGCTCCCGAAGGCGAGGTACGCCTCGAACCCGAGGATCGGCCGGATGTTGCGGGCCTTCGCCTCCGCGTAGAACTGCCAGGCCCCGTGGAGGTTGCCGTGATCGGTGATCGCCAGCGAGTCCATGCCGAGTGCCTGGACGTGGTCCAGCAGATCGGGAATGCGGTTGGCGCCGTCGAGGAGGGAGTATTCGCTGTGCGTGTGGAGGTGTACGAACGCCATCTCGACTACCGCGCTCCCGCCCGCCGATCGAGCTCCTCGAGCACCCGTTCCAGGGGCAGCCGCTTCGCCTCGAGCAGCACCAGGAGATGGTAGAGCAGATCGGCCGCCTCGCTGGCGAGGCGCGCGCCGTCCTCCGCGGTGGCCGCGACCACCGTCTCCACCGCCTCCTCGCCCAGCTTCTGCGCGACCCGCGCGACCCCTTCGCCCAACAGGCGCGCGGTGTAGGATCCGTCCGGCCGCTCGCGCGCACGGTGCGAGATGGTGCCGGCGAGGCGAACGAGCGTGCCGCCCGTGGGCTCACCGAAGCAAGTGGGGGCGCCCGTGTGGCAGGCGGGCCCGGTCTGGCGCACGACGTAGAGCACCGCGTCGCCGTCGCAGTCGACGCGCACCTCCGCCACGGCCTGCGTGTGCCCGGAGGTCTCCCCCTTCTTCCAGAGGCCGCCCCGGCTGCGGCTGTGGTAATGCGCCTCGCCGGTGTCGCGCGTGTGCTCGAGCGCCGCCCGGTCGGCATAGGCCACCATCAGGACCTCGCCGGCGACGGCGCTTTGAGCGACGACGGGGACGAGTCCATCGTCCCCGAAGCGCACGTCCTCGATCCAGTTGTGGGCGGTCACGTCGGGAAGATACCGGCGCTTCTGCGCATTGTCAAAATGCCGCGCGGCAATAACTTTTGCGCCGATGCGTTGGTTCGCGAGCGCGTTCGCGCTGGGCCTGATGATGGCCCTGTTTCATCGGCTCACCGCGGGCGGCGCGCTCGAGGCGCGCGCCACGCTCGCGCTCGGGTTTCTGCTGCTGGCGGCGCAGCTGGGCGGCGACATCGCGCGGCGGGCGCGCTTGCCACGCATCACGGGCTACCTCCTGACAGGCTTCGCCGTCGGGCCCGCGTGGCTCGGGCTCGTCCGAGCGGACGAGGTCGGAGCGCTGCGGCTCATCGCGGACGCGGCCGTCGCGCTGATCGCGTTTGCCGCGGGGAGCGAGCTGACGCTCGACACGCTGCGGCGCGAGCGCGTCGGCCTGACGCGCCTCGCGGGCGGCACGATCTTGTTTCCCTTCGCCGCCGTGGCGGCGGTGATGTTCAGTGTGGGCCTGTGGTTTCCGGTGACCGTGCATCAACCGGTCGGTGATCGCGTGGCGGTGGCCCTCGTCCTCGGGACCGTCGCCGCCGCATCCTCGCCGGTCGTGACCATGGCGGTGATCGGCGAGCTCGACGCGCGGGGCCCGTTCGCCCGCGCTGTCCTCGCGGTCTCGGTCGCCCAGGACGTCGCCGTCATCGTCCTCCTCTCCCTCGTGCTCGCAGTGGCCAGGCTGGTGACGAGCGCCGGCGCGGTCAATCTGCTCGTCGCGGGGACGGCGCTGGCGCACCTCGTCGGCTCGGTCGCCGTCGGCGCGGCGCTGGGCTACGCCCTCGCGGCCTACGTACGCTCCTTCAAGCGGGACACGGCGCTGCTGCTCGTCGCTGCGGCGTTCATCGCCGCGGAGGCCGCGCAGCTCATGCATCTCGAAACGGTGCTCGTCGCGCTGACGGCCGGGCTCTGTGTGAGGAACTTCTTCCCCCTCGAGGACGAGCGCCTGCGCGGCACCCTGCGGCGCGGCTCCCTGCCGCTGTACCTCGTGTTCTTCGCCCTGGCGGGCGCGGGCCTGCACCTGGAGGTGCTGGCAAACCTGTGGCCCTGGGTGCTGCTCGTCGCAGGGCTGCGGGTGGTCGCCTTGCGCTACGGCGTCCTCTGGGCGGGTCGGGACCCGGCGGTGAGCCCGGTCCTGGCGCGGGAGGGGTGGCTGGGCCTTACCTCGCAGGCGGGAGTGGCGTTGGGGCTCGCCGCCGTAGCGCGACGGGCGTTCCCGGAGTGGGGGGTCTCGCTCGAGACCCTGATCGTGGCGATGATTGGGGTCCACGAGCTGGTGGGCCCGATCTGCTTCCGGCGGGCCCTGCGCCTGGCCGGCGAAGTGAGGGAGGGGGAACATGGTCGGGAGAATGCTGAGCCGGATCGGGCTGTGCTCGCTCCTGGCGGCGGGGTGTAGCGAATCGAGCGGGCCGCTGGCCCCATGCACGGCCGCGGCGCCGCTCGTCGACCTCACGGCTGGCGAGTACCAATCCGCCGACCCCAGGCCCAGCGGCGACTTCGTCCTCCGTGCGGTGCGCGGCGCGGGTTGCGTCGCGTTCGCCGCCAATCCGTCGGGGTCGGATATCGAGTACCTGCTCGTGCCGCAGGCCGCCACGGGGACGCCCGGCAGCAAGTCGTCGTTCTGGCTGCGGGGCGCGACAGTGGCGGCGCTCGCTGCCCCTGCGGTCTCCGCCGCGCCCTCCCCTCAGCTCGCGCCGGCCGCCCGGTTCCACGAGTTCCTGCGCGAGAGTGAGCAGCAGCTCTATCTCAACAACCCCCCAACGATCCACCCCTTCACCGCGCCACGCGTCGCCCTGGCCCCACCGGCCGTGGGGGACGTCGGCACCTTCAGCGTCTGCTCGAACCTGGATTGCACGAGCAAGACCACCGTGACGGCCACCGCGAAGCAGGTCGGGGTGCACATCGCCATCTTCGAGGACAACAACAAGCCGTCGGGCGGGCTGAGCGACGCGGACTTCCTCTCGCTGCGCTACAAGTTCGACACGCTGCTGTACGTGCGGGACACCCTGGCGTTCGGCCGCGAGTCGGACATCGACCAGAATGGTGTGGTGATCGTGCTGATGACGAACGCGGTGAACCAGCTCGTCAGCGCGTCCGAGTGTAGCGCCGGGTTTGTGGCGGGCTACTTCTACGGCGCGGACCTGATCTTTGGTCAGGGCAATAACGGAGAGGTCTTCTACTCGCTGGTGGCGGACCCGTTGGGGACCTTGAGCTGCCCGCACTCCGTCGCCCAGGTGAACACCCTCGTCCCGGTGACGTTCATCCACGAGTTCCAGCACATGATCAGCTTCGGCCAGCACTACCTTAGGCGCGCCGGCGCCCCCGAGGTGCTGTGGCTCAACGAGGGGCTCTCGCACTACGCGGAGGAGATGGGAGGCCGCAAGTACCTGCCGCTGCCGGTGCCGGACACGGCGACGTTTTGCGAGTACGTGGGTGGGGACTTACACAACGCGTACCAGTACTTCAGCGCACCCCAGAACCACTTCCTGCTCGCCACCGAGGGGATCGGGACCCTGGCGGAGCGGGGGGCGATGTGGCTGTTCGTGCGCTACCTCGTCGACCAGACGGCCGCCAGTACCTCGCTGGCCGACGCGGACGCGGTCACGCGCCAGCTCGACCAGACGACGTTCACGGGGGCGGCCAACGTGGAGCATGTGACGGGCAGGCCGTTCGCCGAGACGGTGGCGCACTGGGCGCTCGCGAACTATGTGTCCGACCTGCCCGGGTTTCCGCCGCCGCCCGCCCTGCCAGAGCTGCGGTACAAGCTGTGGACCTTCCGCGCGGACTACCCCACACTGAGCGCGCGCTGCCCGGCGCCGAACGGCATCCCGGGCAGCTTTCCGCTCGCTCCGGCCACGGGGCTGGGCGACGCGGTGAGCCTGAGCGACACGCTGCGCGCGGGGTCCGGTCTGTACTACCTGGCGCAGCAGAGCGCCGGGGCGGCGGGCTTCACCCTGCTCTTTAGCGACGGCCGGGGCTTCGCGCTCCCAGACGCGCTCGTGCCGCGGCTCAATGTGATCAGGATCAAGTAATGCGAACTCTGCTCGACGTCGTTCTGCTCGACGTCGTTGTGATTGCGTCGCTCACCGCCCAGGCGGAAGGCAGCCCGGTCCTCCTGCTCCCCGCCTCCACGCGGTCGGCGGGGCTGGGTGGGGCGGGAGCGGCGCTCGTCGGGGACGCCGGCGCCGTATTCGCGAATCCGGCCGGGATCGCCACGATCCGCCACCTTTCGGTAGAGGGCTCGTACGAGCGGTATCTCGCGGGCGCGACCCTGTCCGCGGCGGCCCTCGCGTTGCGACTGGGCCGGCTCAACTGGGGCGCGGGCGCTGCGGCCCTGGACTATGGCGCCGGGTCGGCGGCCGACCTGCTCGGCGTCTCGTCGCTCGTGTTCCGCACGGGAGTAATCGCGCTCGGCGGGTCCGGCAAGTACTTCCGCCAGGAGGTCGGCGGCTCCAGCGCGCACGCCTGGGCGGGCGATGCCGGCGTTGCGATCGCCGTCTTCGACATCATGGCGCTTGGCGCGAGCGTCCAGAACATCGGCGGCGGGCGCAGCGGCGCCCCGCCGCTGCCGCGCCGCACCCGGGCGGGGTTCACGATGAATTACGTCGATCCGCAGGGGACCTTCCGGCTGCTCACGACCGTCGAGGGACAGTGGCCCGAAGGCCACGCGGCGGTGCTCGTCGCGGGCCTCGAGGCCGGCGTGGTAGCGCGCGGGGTCGGGATCGTGGGGCGGGTGGGCGGGACGGGCCACTCGGCGCCGAGCGACGCGTCGCCCGTCACGGTGGGCGGCGGGCTGGAGCTGGGCCGCCTGCACCTCGACTACGCCTACCAGGGCTACGACGCGCCGGACGGCGGTCGTCACCGCTTCGGGCTGCGATGGACGCCCTGACGGAGCGGCGCCCACCGCGCTGGGGGCGGCTGGCCCGGCGGATGGCCGCTTGGCTGCTGATCGGCGTGCCGGTGCTGCTCGTGCTGGCGTTGCTGTTGAGCGAGGACGTACGCTATGTGGCGCGGGCGGGGCTGGAGGAGGCGCGCATCCTCTTCCGGCGACGGCCGATCGCGCCGCTCGTGGCGGACGCGCGGACCCCGCCCGAGCTGCGCCGGCGGCTGGCGCTCGTGCTGGCGGCGCGGGCCTACGCGGCGGACGCGCTGCGCCTGTCGGTCGGGGACACGTACACGACCTACGTGGACACGGGCCGCGACACCCTGCTGCTCGTGCTCTCCGCCAGCCGGCGCGACCAGCTGCGCGCCTACACGTGGCGGTTCCCGATCGTGGGCGCCGTGCCGTACAAGGGGTACTTCAGCGCCGAGCGGGCGCGCCGCGCCACGGCGGAGCTGGAGCGCGATGGCTACGACACCTACCTTCGCCCCGCGGCCGCGTTCTCCACGCTGGGCTACTTCAGCGACCCGCTCCTCTCCAACGCGGTGGGCCGCGACACGATGGAGCTCGTGGCCACGGTGATCCACGAGCTCGCCCACAACACGCTCTACGTGAAGAGCCAGACGCCGTTCAACGAGAGCTTCGCGAGCTTCGTGGGGTATCGGGGCGCGGAGGCGTTCTTCCGCGCGCGCGGGGACACGCTGGATGCGAGGCGGGCGGCGGCGCGCTGGCGCGACGAGCGCACGCTCGACGTGCTCTGGTCTGAGCTGGCCCGCCGCCTCGACTCGGCGTACGCCGGCGCGCCCAGCGGTCCGGCGCTGGAGCGGGCGCGGGCGACCCTGTTCGGCTGGGCGCGGGGGCAGCTGACGGGTCCCGTGGGGCAGGGGCTCGAGACCTACGACTGGCGCTGGTTCGCGGGCGCGCCGCTCAACAACGCCGTCGTGATCGCCCAGCGGCTGTACCGCATGAACCTGAACCTGTTCGATGCGGTTTACCTGCAGAACAACGCCGACATCGCGGAGACGATCCGCGCCATTCAGGTCCGTGTCTTCACGCAGCCGGACCGCGATCCCTACAAGGCGCTGTACTCCCGACCGGGGGTGCCGGGGGAGGACTAGTTCCCCCTGAGCCGCTCCGCATCCGCCACCCGCTGCAGCGCGATGGCGTACGCGGCCGTGCGCAGCGTCACGCCCTTCGCCTTCGCCAGGTCGCGCACCGCCGTGTACGCCTTCGTGATCGTGGCCTTCAGCTCCTGATTGACCCGCTCGTGCGACCAGCGGTACTGCTGCAGGTTCTGCGACCACTCGTAGTAGCTCACCGTCACGCCGCCCGCGTTCGCGAGGAAGTCCGGAACGACGGCAATCCCTCGTTCCTCGAGGATCCGGTCCGCCGTGGGGGTGGTCGGCTCGTTGGCGCCTTCGACCACCACCTTGCAGTCGATGCGCCGCGCGTTGTGCTCCCTGGTGATCACACCGCCCAATGCCGCGGGGACGAGCCAATCGCACGGGACGCTCCACAGCTCGTCGTTGGAGACTGCCCGGCCCCCCGGCCACTCGGTGACGGGCCGTCCCGCCGCGGCGTGCGCGAGCAGTCCGGGGACGTCGAGCCCCGCCTCGTTCACGACCCCGCCGCTCACGTCGCTCACGGCGAGCACCATCGCGCCGGCTTCGGCGACGAGGAGGCGTGCGAGATGACTCCCCACGTTCCCGAACCCCTGAATCACGACGCGGCTGCCCTTGAGGGGGACGCCGAAGTCGCGGGCATATTCCGCCATCACGTACATCACGCCGCGGCCCGTCGCCTCCTCGCGCCCGAGCGAGCCGCCGAGCGACACCGGCTTGCCGGTGACCGCGGCGGGGGTGTAGCCGTGACGGCTCGAGTATTCGTCGAGGATCCAGGCCATCACCTGCGCGTTGGTGTTGACGTCCGGAGCGGGGATGTCACGGTAGGGGCCGAGCACGATGGAGATGCGTTGGGTGAAGCGGCGGGTGAGCCGCTCCAGCTCGAGCTTTGAAAGCCGCTTGGGATCGACGGTGACGCCGCCCTTCGCCCCGCCGAACGGGATGTCCATGAGCGCGGTCTTCCACGTCATGATGGTCGCGAGGCCCAGCACTTCGTCGTGGTCCGCCTCGGGGTGGTAGCGGATTCCCCCTTTGCAGGGGCCACGCGCGCCGTTGTGCTGGATGCGGTACCCCGTGAACACCTCGATGCGACCGTCGTCCATCCGGACCGGCACCTCGACCTGCACCTCTCGGAACGGCGCCATCAGGATGCGCCGCATGTAGCTCTCGAGGTTGATCAGGTCGGCCGCGCGCTCGAACTGACTCTCCACGATGGCCTTGCCCGACATCGTGGCGCGGGCATGGGGAGCGCTCACGAGCACCTCCGGGAAGTGGTCAGGCCGCGTGAAGCCGGCGGCCGGCGCACCGGGCCGCCGGGTGCTGGGCCTCGGACATCGCGTGCGCGGGGTTGGGCATGCGGAGGCGGCGCTGGCCGGCGTCGGTGAGGACGCCGATCACGTCGGCGCCCGCCTCCGCGGGGTCCTCGGCGGGGTGCTCCAGGACGAACGTGAGTCCGGAGCCGCGCTGCCGCACGGCGGCGCCGAGCTGCGCCCAGTTCGAGTCGGCCCCGAGCGGGCGCTCCGCCACGACGAGCGGAGTCGCCTCCGGATCGAATGCGGTGCGGGCGACGAGGGGGGCGTGCAGCGAGCGCGCCAGCTCCTCCCAGGCGGGGAGCGCCGGCCCGAGGGCTACGACCTGGCCGAAGCGCCAACCGGAGTCACGGGCCACCTCGAAAAACGCCTTGACGAGCACGGCGTCGCTCGGCGCGACGGGCCCCGCGTCGGGGGTCAGCACCACCGTTCCCGTGTCGGCGAACCAGCGCTCCGCGGGGCTCAGCTGGTCCGGCCGCCGCGGCGCGTAAAAGACGTAGCGTCGCGTGCTCGCGATCTCGCGTTCCGCCTCCTCCCGCTGCTCGCCGTGCTCCGCGGCCTGGGCGGCGCCCTCGAACGCCACCTCGGCCGCCTGGTAGCGTCCCGCGTCGCGCAGGATGCGGCCGCGCAGTCGCAGCGTCTCGGTGTGCGGCTCGAGCGCGAAGGCGCGGTCGAGCGCCAGCAGGGCGCGGTTGCGGTCGCCCAGCCGATAGGCCGCGTACCCCAGCTCATGCCACACGAGCGCGAGATCGGGGTCCGATTCGACCGCTTGGTCCAGCACGGCAAGGGCCTCGCGGTAGCGACCGAGCTCCGTCAGGGCGGCGCCCTTCAGCGTGAGCGCGAACGCCGATTCGCCGAACTGCGCCGCCGCGCCTTCGGCTACACGCAGCGCGTCGGCCGCGCGCCCGCCGCGCCGCAGCAGCTCGAAATACTCGGCCCAGCAGGGCTTGAGCAGGGGGTGTGAGGCCAGCACCGCGCGATAGGCGTCCGCCGCCTCGGTCACGCGCCCTTCCCGAGCCAGCCAGCGCGCGCGCGCCAGGGCCCGCTCGCTCGGCGCGTCGGGGAACAGCTCGTACTCGGCGGTCGTGCGCATGGCGGAGAATCTATCCGCCGCCGCATCGCTGGCTAGCGGCGCGTTGCGAGACGCCCGGACGTCGGGATGGGGACACGTATTGCCGGACGTCTAGACGTTTCGAGGTGTGGACGTCTAGATTCTTCGCGCCATGGATACGGACCGCCTGCTGCAACAGCTCACGGACTTTCTGCGCATCCCGTCCGTCTCGACGCTCCCCGCCCACAGCGCCGACTGCCGCGCCGCCGCGGAATGGGTCGCCGCGGAGTTGCGGCGCTTGGGGTGCCGCGAGGTGCAGTTCCTCGCGAGTGGCACGCATCCCGTCGTGTGGGGAGTCGGGCCCGAGGTGCCCGGCGCTCCCACGCTGCTGCTGTACGGGCACTACGACGTGCAGCCGCCCGATCCGCTCGACGAATGGACCACGCCGCCGTTCCAGCCGAGCGTGCGCGACGGCAGGCTGTTCGCGCGCGGCGCGGCCGACGACAAGGGGCAGGTCTTCTGCCTGTTGAAGGCGATCGAGGCGGCCGGCCGCCCTCCCGTGAACTTCCGGTTTCTCATCGAGGGTGAGGAAGAGTACGGCAGCCGCGTCCTGTTCGATCTGCTGCGCCGCGAGCCCGAGCGCACCCGGGCGGACGCGGTGCTCATCGCCGACATGGCCTACGTGGCTCCCGGCTGGCCGGCGGTCTACACCGCGCTGCGCGGCCTCTGTTATGCCGAGATCACGGTTCGCTCGGCGAAGTCGGACCTTCACTCGGGAGAGTTCGGCGGAGCGGCGCCGAACGCGCACGAAGAGCTGCTGCGCCTGCTCGGCCGGCTGAAGGGGCCGGACGGCAAGATCAACATCCCGGGGCTCTACGCCGCCGTGAAGCGCCCTACCAAAGCGGAGCTCACCACCTGGAGACGCCTGCCCTTCAGCGAGACCCAATTCCTGAAGCAGCGCGTGCAGGCGAAGGCCCTCGCGGGGCTGAAGCAGTACTCCGTGCTCGAGCGGCTGTGGGCCCTGCCCACCTTCGAGATCCACGGCGTCTTGGGTGGCTTCACCGGAGAGGGCGCCAAGACCGTCATCCCGGCCGAGGCGACGGCCAAGGTGAGCCTGCGGCTCGTTCCCAATCAGAAGCTGAAGACCGTGGAGCGGCAGCTCGCAGCGGCGGTGAAGCGACTCGTCCCACGCCATGTGCAGGCGAGCGTCCGCTTCCTCCACGGGGCCGACCCCGCGGTCGTCCCGGTGGACCATCCGGCCTTCCGGCTCCTGGACCGTGCGTTTCGGGAGGTGGTGGGCCGGGGGACCGTCGCCGTGCGAGCGGGCGGCTCGATCCCCGTCGTGCCGGCGCTGGGGAAGAGCGGTGCGCCGGTCGTGCTCACGGGCATCGGCTTGCCCGACGACCGGCTGCACGCCCCGAACGAGAAGCTGGACCTGAAGCAGCTGTGGGACGGGATCGCGGTGTTCAAGCGCTTCTACGAACTGCTGGGACAGAAGCGAACGGCGTCAAGCTGAACGGCGTCAAGCGGAACGGCGTACGACTTTCCGCTAGACGCCGTTCTGCTAGACGCCTTTCTTGCTCATGTTTCTCAACCGATTTATCTCGTGCTGCGTTAGGCCCCGCCCACCGTATCTCTGTTCCAGCCACGGGTCGCCCCGCATATGGTACCCGTTCTGCTCCCAAAAACCGGGCATGTCCTGCTCCAGGAGCTCGAGGCCGCGCACCCACTTGGCGCTCTTCCAGAGGTAGAGGTGCGGCACGAGCAGGCGCGCGGGCCAGCCGTGCTCCGGCGTGAGCCACTCCCCGTCGTGCTTCAGGGCGATCAGGTTGTCCGGGCGGTCCAGGTCGGTGAGCGGCAGGTTCGTGGTGAATCCCTGCTCCGCGAGGACGAGGCAGTACTGCGCGTCGGCCCGGACGCCCGCCCGCTCGAGCAGTAGCTGCACCGCCACTCCCTCGAATGTGTTGCCGAGGCGGCTCCAGCGCGTGACGCAGTGCATGTCGCACCGCACGCTCTTGCGCGGCAGCGCGAGCAGCGCTTCGTAGCTCAGGGTGAACGGACGGTCCACCGCCCCGGAGACGGTGAACGTCCACCCTTGAGTGTCGACCCGCGGGACGTCACCGTAGTGGAGGACCGGCCACTTGGTCGTTACGACCTGGCCGGGGGGAAGACGATCCGGCGCTGCACTGTCCTGAAGGACAGTGTGCTTCAGCACAGGGTCTCGCCGAGCGCACCCTTCAGGGTGTGAGATACGACGGGCGACAGCTCTGCGGATGTCGCACTGACCCCGAACGCCCCCTCGACCCCTCGCACGACGGCGTCGCTCGTCTGGTCCCACAGGGACCCTTCCCCCTTCCCCGTTCCCCCTTCCCGTTCGACCGACGTCATCACGACCTCTGGAATCCCGCACGCCACGATGCGGTCGAACTGGGCGAGGTCCGTCGTCACGTTGAGGGCGAAGCCATGCCACGTGACCCATTGCTTCACGTGCACTCCGATGCTCGCGATCTTGCGGACGCCTCCCTCTCGGCGGACCCACACGCCGGTGTGGCCGGGGTTGCGCGCGCCCGCGACCCCGAGCTCCGCCAGCGCGTCGATCAGGGCCTGCTCGAGCGTGCGCAGGTACCAGTGCAGGTCCTTGCGGTACCCGGCGAGGTCGAGAATCGGGTAACCGACGAGCTGGCCGGGGCCGTGGTAGGTGACGTCGCCGCCCCGCTCCACCGCGAACACGTCGATCCCCTCGGACCGGAGCAGGTGGGTCTCGCGGGCGGTCCGGCCCAGCGTGAGCACGGGGGGATGCTCGAGCAGCAGGAGAACGTCCTGCGGGAGCCGGTCCTCGAGGCGCGCCTGGGCGAGGGCGCGCTGCCATGCGAGCGCCTCGGCGTACGGCACGACGCCCGCCCGGATCACCTCAATGCTCCGTCGGGTCACTCCGGATCCCTCAACGCATCGTCTCGGCTGCCTCGCACGGCCCACACGCTGGCTGCGCCACCGAGCACAAAGCTCGCGACTCCCCACACTGCGAGCCCGGCGAGGCCGAGCAGGCGGTCGATCGGCCAGGCGATGAAGCCCAGGAGCAACGCGCCAACGGCCGATAGCGCTCCGATGACTCCGCGCTGCCACAGATTGTCCAGCCAGCGGCTGCGGCGCCAACCGAACGTCGCGCCGACCGCGAGGCCGGCCATGGTCCCGGCGAGAATCGGATCCGCGGCGCCCTCCTGGTAGTTCGGAGCGCTCACGTGGTGCTCCAGCGTTCGCACGATGACGAGAGCGGCTACGATGGTGCCCCCGCCGAGCCCAGCGCCGCACGCCAGTGCGCCGAGACCAATCGCGAGCGGGTCTTTCACAGGTGCACCACTCGGCCGAGGGAGTCCAGGGCCGCTTCGGCGACGGCCTCCGACATCGTGGGGTGGGCGTGGATGGCGAGCTCGACCTCCTCCACCGTGTACTCGTTTTCGCGGGCCACGGCCAGCTCGTGGATCAGCTCCGAGGCGGGGCTCCCGACGATGTGTGCCCCCAGGATCTCGCCGTACTTCTTGTCCCGGATGATCTTCACGAAGCCTTCGGTCTCCCCCGTCCCCCGCGCGCGCCCGTTCGCCGAGAAGGGGAATCGTCCGACGACGTAGTCGAGCTTGCGCTCCTTGCACTGGTCCTCGGTGAGACCGATGCTCGCGACCTCGGGGTGGCAGTACGTCACGCTGGGGACGTTGTCGTACTTGATCGGGTGCGGCTTGCGCCCCGCGATCTGCTCGGCCACGACTACGCCCTCGCGGAACCCTTTGTGCGCCAGCATCGGCGGGCCCGCCACGTCGCCGATCGCGTAGACTCCCGGCGTGGTCGTCTGGAGGCTCGGATCGACCTTGATGAAGCCGCGATCGTTGAGCTGCACGCCGGCTTCCTTGAGGCCGATGTTCTCGGTATTGACGGCGCGGCCAGCGGCCATCAGGACGACCGCGGCCTCCACCTTCTGCTTGGCGCCGTTGGCCTCGATGTCCAAGGCGACCCGGTCCTTGCCGACGTTCGCCTTCGTCACCTTCGCCCCCGCGAGCACTTCGATGCCCCGCTTCTTATAGCTCTTCGTCAGGGCGTCCGAGGCTTCTGCATCCTCGAGCGGCAGGATGCGGGGCAGGACTTCGATGAGCGTCACTTTCGTACCGAAGGCTTGGAAGATGTCGGCGAACTCCATCCCCACCGCTCCGGCGCCGACGACGGCCAGGGACGCGGGTGCGTGCTCCAGGAATAGCGCCTCATCGGACGAGATCACGGTGGTCTTGTTGATCTCGAGCCCGATCTGCGGCAGCCCCTTCACCCGGGAGCCCGTCGCGATGATCACCGCCTTCCGGGCCTCGTACCCGTCGCTCCCGACCTTCACTTTCTTTCCGGGCTGGAGCACACCCGTTCCCTTCACGACCGTCACCTTGTTCTTCTTCATCAGAAACTCGACGCCCTTCGAATTCTGGTCGCTCACCCGGCGGGAGCGCTGCATGGCGACGCCGTAGTCCGTCTTGACGGCGCCCGCCTCGATGCCGAACTCCTTCGCCTCGCGCAGCAGCTTGGCGATGTAGGCCGAATGCAGCAGCGCCTTGGTGGGGATGCAGCCGATGTTCACGCATACTCCGCCCAGCTTCTCTTTCTCGATCAGCGCGGTCGCCAGGCCCAGCTGCGCAGCCCGGATGGCGGCGACGTAGCCCGCAGGGCCGCCGCCCAGGATCAACACGTCGAACTGGTTCGCCACTGGAGTCCTCTTAGAGCAGCATTGCGAGTGGGTTCTCGAGCATCTGCTTCAGCGTCTGCAGGAACACCGCCCCCGTCGCTCCGTCGATGACCCGGTGGTCACAGCCGAGCGTGAGCCGCATGCGCCTCCGCGCCACGATCGTGCCGTCCGCCACGACGGGCTTCTGCGTGACCGATCCGACGGCGAGGATCGCGGCCTCCGGCGGGTTGATCACCGCGGTGAACTGGTCGATGTCGAACATGCCGAGGTTCGAGACCGAGAACGTGGACCCGGTGTATTCCTCGGGCCTGAGTCGCCGGTTGCGGGCCCGCTGCGCGAGATCGTGCGCCTCCCGGCCGATCTCCCGCAGGCTCTTCCGGTCGGCATGGCGGATCACCGGCGTGATGAGGCCGTCCTCGACCGCCACAGCCACGCCCACGTGCACCTCGTTCCAGTAGCGGATGTGATCGTCCTGGAACCAGGCGTTGCAGGCGCGGTGCCGCGTGAGGGCCAGCGCCGCGGCCTTGACGACGATGTCGTTGAACGAGATCCGCCCCTCGTCCCCGAGGTCCCGGTTCAGCGCCTCGCGCGCCTCGGCGGCGCGCTCCATGTCGACCTCGGTCGTGAGGAAGTAGTGCGGCACGGGACCGAGCGACGCGGCGAGGCGTTTCGCGATCGTTTTCCGGATCTGCGTGAGGGGGACGTCTTCGTACGAAGCGTCGGTGCGCGAAACGGGGACGGGGGACGGGGGAGGGGGGACGGGTGCAACCGGAGCCGAGGCCGACACCGTCGCGGCCGGGCGGGCCGCAGCGGTCTCGAGATCCCGCCGTACGACACGACCGCCGGGCCCCGACCCCGTGAGCAACTTCAGGTCGACGCCGGACTCCTTGGCCATGCGCCTGGCGAGCGGCGACGCCTTGACGGGGGCGGCATCGGCTGCAGCAGCGGCTGGGGGCGAGTGACGAGGCGCGGGGGACGAGGCGGGCGCGGTCGCTGCGGGCGACGGTGCCACCCGTCTCTCGTCCCCGGTCCCCCGTCCCGCCCCGAGGGGCTCCCCCGGCGCAACGATGACCGCGAGCTCCTTTCCCACGGGCACCGTTTGCCCTTCCGCTGCCGATACCTGCCGCAGGATCCCGTCCGCGCGCGCCTGCAGATCCATGATCGCCTTGTCGGTCTCGACCTCGGCGAGCGTGTCCCCCGCCTTCACGGCGTCGCCCTCGTGCTTATGCCATTTGACGAGGCGCCCCTCCTCCATCGTAGGCGAGAGCGCCTCCATGAAGACGGTGGTGGCCATCGTCAGTCGAGGTAGCAGACCCGCCGCGCTGCAGCGACGATCTTCTCCGGGCTGGGCTTCGCCGCGCGCTCGAGCTGTCTGTTGTAGGGCATGGGGACGTCCGCTTGGGTGACGCGCAGCACGGGCGCGTCGAGGGAGTCGAACGCCTCGCGCTGGATGATGTCCACGACCTGCGCGCCGATGCCGCAGTGGGGCCATCCTTCCTCCGCCACGACGCAGCGGTTCGTCTTGGCGACCGACGCCACGAGCGTCTCCTCGTCCATGGGCCGCAGCGAACGGAGGTCCACCACTTCGGCCGAAACCCCCTGCTCCTGGAGCTGCTCCGCGGCCTTCAACGCCGGCACGACCGTCTTGGAGTGACACACCAACGTCACGTCGGTGCCCGCGCGCTTCACGTCGGCCTTCCCGATCGGCACGACGTGCTCGCCCTCGGGGACGTCCCCTTTCGTGTTGTAGAGCATCTCACCCTCGAGCACGATGACCGGGTTGTCGTCGCGGATCGCCGCCTTGAGCAGGCCCTTGGCGTCGGCCGGCGTCGCCGGCGCGACCACCTTCAGGCCCGGGATGTGGGCGAGCCAGCTCTCCCACGCCTGGGAGTGCTGCGCCGCGAGCTGCAGCGCCGCGCCGTTCGGCCCCCGGAACACGATGGGGATCGGCACCTGGCCGCCCGATTCGTAGAGGATCTTCGCCGCCGAGTTCACGATCTGGTCGAGCGCCAGCACGGCGAAGTTCCAGGTCATGAACTCGACCACCGGGCGTAGGCCCGCCATCGCCGCGCCCACGCCGACGCCCGCGAACCCGAGCTCGGCGATCGGCGTGTCCACGACGCGCATCGGCCCGAATTCCTCCAGCAGCCCGCGGCTCACCTTGTAGGCGCCTTGATAGACCCCCACCTCCTCGCCCATGAGGAACACGCTGGGATCGCGCTGCATCTCCTCGCGCAGCGCCTGGTTGAGCGCGTCCCGGTAGGTGAGGGTCGGCATGTCACTCCACGAGCACGTGGCTCGTGAGCTCGGAGAGATCGGGGTCGGGGCTCTGATCGGCGAACTGCACGGCGGCCTCGACCACGGCGCGCACCTCGGCGTCGAGCGCGTCCAGCGCGGCGTCATCGAGGGCACCCTCTTCCTTCAACTTCACCACCAGCTGGGAGATCGGGTCGCGCTTCTTCTGCTCCTCCACCTCTTCTTTGGTGCGGTACACGCCGTGCAGCGGATCGGACATCGAATGGCCCATGAAACGATAGGTGCGCACCTCGAGCAGCGTGGGATGCCCCGTCTTGCGGGCGCGCTCGGCGGCGCGCTCGGTCGCTCCGTAGACGGCCATGACGTCCATCCCGTTCACGAGCTCGGCCGCCATGTCGTAGCTGCACGCGTGCTCGACGACGTCCGTGACCGCGGCCACCCGCTCGAACGCGGTGCCCATGCCGTAGCGGTTGTTCTCACAGCAGAAGATGATGGGGAGCTTCCAGACGGAGGCCATGTTGAGGGCTTCGTGGAAGGCGCCGATGTTGACCGCCGCCTCCCCGAAGTAACAGAGACAGATCTGGTCCCCACCCCGGTACTTGATCGCGAACCCCAGTCCCGCGGCGAGCGGGATGTGACCGCCGACGATGCCGTGGCCGCCCATGAACCGCCGGCCGGCGTCGAACAGGTGCATCGACCCACCCTTGCCGCGCGAGCAGCCCGTCGCCTTGCCGAACAGTTCCGCCATCACCGCGTTCGCCGGGACGCCGCGCACCAACGCCTGGCCGTGCTCGCGGTAGGAGCAGATCACGTAGTCGTCGTCGCGGAGCACGGCGAGGGACCCCGCGGCCACCGCCTCCTGCCCGATGTACAGGTGACAGAAGCCGCCGATCTTGCCGAGCGCGTACGCCTCGGCGGCCTTTTCCTCGAAGCGCCGCACCAGCAGCATCTGGCGCAGCATGCGGCGCTGCAGCTCGAGCAGCGCCTCGTCCTTCGCGGGCTGGGCCGTCGCCGTGGCCATGCGGAGCGCGGTCGGGGTCAGGCGGACGCCGTCGCGCGCTCGACCTGCTCCCACGCGTGGTAGCTCGAGCGCACCAGCGGGCCCGACTCCACGTGGCGGAAGCCCATCGCGACGCCCAGCCGCTTCAGCTCGCCGAACTCATCAGGGGTGTAGTAGCGCGTGATCGGGAGGTGAGCGGTGGAGGGCCGCAGGTACTGGCCGAGCGTGAGAATGTCGACCTGTTGGGCGCGCAGGTCCTGCATCGCAACCAGCAGCTCATCCCATTCCTCGCCCAGCCCGCACATGATGCCCGACTTGGTGAGGAGCCCGGGATCGAGCTCCTTGGCCCGGCGCAGCAGCTCCAGGGCCCTGGGGTAGCGCCCCCCGGGCCGCGCCAGACGATACAGCCGCTCGATCGTCTCGAGGTTGTGGTTGAGGATGTCCGGACGCGCCGCGACGGCGATGCGCAGTGCCGCCTCGCTCCCCTTGAAGTCCGGAATCAGCACCTCGACCGAGGTCTCGGGGAGCCGCCGGCGGATCTCGGCGACGCACGCCGCGAAGGTCTCCGCCCCACCGTGCGGCAGGTCGTCGCGGTCGACGCTCGTGATCACGACGTGCTTCAGGCCCATCCGGGCCACCGCTTCGGCGAGCCGTGCGGGCTCTCCCGGGTCGAGCGGACGCGGGGTCCCGTGAGCGACCGCGCAGTAGGCGCAGTTCCGCGTGCACACGTCCCCCATGATCATGAACGTGGCCGCTCGGTGCTCCCAGCACTCCCCGATGTTGGGGCAGTGCGCTTCCTCGCATACCGTGTGCAGCTGGAGGTCCCGCATCAGGTGCTTCAGCGCCAGGTAGTTCGGTCCGCCGGGGGCCTGGACCCGGAGCCACGCCGGCTTGCGGAGCGGCGCTGCGGGGGCCGCCGGGGCGCGGGGAGAGGGGCGCGTGAGTTGAACGAGGGGCGCGGCCATCAGGACAGGGGAAGATAGTCGCTACGGGAACAGCGGGGTAGGAGTGTTTTCAACCATCCGGTTGATCCGTATCCTCTTTCAAGCGGCGCAGATGCCGCTCCAGCTCTGCATCGCTCGACAGCAGACCGTCGGCGATGTCGGCGATCTCCTCCGCGTCCTTCCACTGCCGCTCCAGCGCGGCCACCTCCGCCTGCTCGTCCACGGCCATCTCGAGCGCGAGCCGGCGGTCGGGGGCGAGACTGCGCAGCGTCAGCTCGCTCCGCGCGACGGTGCGGATCAAGCGATCGGGGCCGCCCGCAGCTTCCACGAGCCGCGCGGCGTCTGCGGCGCGCTGGCGTCCGCCGCGCGCGAGGTTGAGATAGGTGAGGCCGCGGCGCAGCGCCGCTGCGGCGTCCGGGCCGGTGAGCATCGCCGCTTCGCTGCCGCAGGTCGGGCACGTGAGGAGCAGCGCCAGGTCCGCCTGCTGCGTGGCCGTGAGCCGCGCCCGCGCGACCTGCCTGGCGCGCAGCAGCAGAACGGTCCCGCAGCGCTCGCACACCGGCGGCTCGACGAGCTCGATCCGGCGCCGCCCCACCATCCCCGTGTAGATCGACCGGGCGAAGGTGGGCATGTTCCAGACGAACACGCCGAACGATCCGCCCGCCGCGACGTTGACCGCGACGGCCACGCCGAGCGCGGCGACGGTGAGGGGCAGGACGAATTTCAGCTGCTCGCGCCGCCTGGCCTTGAGGCGCTCGCCGTATCGCCACGTCGCGAGCTCGAGCCGTGGCGGCTTGCCCACCTGCACGAGGTCGTACGCCCGCCACCGGATCAGGGCGACCTGCGCGGTCGCGGCTGCGACGCGGCCTTCGCGCGCCGCGCGCCCCAGCGCCTCGACCTTCTCCCAGCGCTCTTCCAGGGGTGCGAGATTCCAGCGGCTGCACTTGGGGCAGATCACCCACAGCCGGCCCTTCCACTCGTCGAACGCGAGGCGCCGCCCGACCCCGAGCCCCGAGGGGCCACCGTCGCCGTCCAGCTTGCCGCTGCAGAAAGCGCAGGTCGTGTACATGAGGGGAAGATGTAAGTACCAGTTGTAACCCGTAAGTCGTAAGCCTTACGGCTTACGACTGGAAGCGTCCTATCTCCAACGCCGCGATGTCCACGTCGGTTTCTCCTCGGGCCAGGAGGTCGCCGGTGATCTCACCCGTCAGCGACGCCAACAGCACGCCGTTGCGGCCGTGGCCGGTGGCGTACCACAGGCGCTGGACGTCGGGATCAGGCCCGAGGATGGGTCGACCGTCCGGCGTCCCGGGACGGAGGCCCGCCCACATCCGCATGACGGGCTGGGTCTCGAGCCCCGGCAATAACCGGACGGCGCCGCGGAAGATCTGCGCGAGCCCCTCGTTCGTGACTCGGCTGTCGAAGCCCGCTCGCTCCATGGTGCTGCCGAGCAGCGCGGCGCCACCGCGGGCGAGTACGTAGCAGTGGTCGTGGTAGAGAATCGCCGGCGGCCCGCCCGGCCAGGGGACGGCGGCCATCTGCCCCCGCACGGGCTCCACGGGGAGTGGGCGCGGCAGGCCGCGCACCTCCGCGGACCACGCGCCGGCCGCGACGACGACATGCTCCGCCGCGGTCGCGCCGGTCGCCGTGACGACCCCGGTCGCGCGGCCGCCCTCGCGACGCACCTCCTCGACCCGTTCCGGGATGAGCGCAGCGCCCAGACGTCGCGCGTCGGCGAGGCAGGCGCGCGTCAGTGCCTGCGGATCCACGGTGCCGTCTTCGGGGGCGAACAGGGCGCCGTGGCAGTCGGGCGCGGCCCCGGGCCAGCGCTCGTGAACGTCGGCGGCGGCGAGCCAGTCGCAGCGCAGGCCGGCCTGCCGCTGCCGGGCCACCGCGTCCTTGAGCTGATCCGCTTCCTTGTCGTCGAGGGCGATCGCGGCGATGCCGCCGGCCCAGAAGCCGATGTCGATCCCGGTCGTGTCACCGAGCTCGGCCGCGAGGCGCTGGTACTGGTCGCGCGACCGCACGGCGAGCGCCACCAGCCCGTTGTCGAGGGGCTCAATCTGGGCGGCCAGCATGCCGGCCGAGGCGGGCGACGCCGCCGCGGGGTCGGGTCCGGGCTCGAAGATGCCCACGGCGAGCCCGCGCAACGCGGCGGCCCGGGCGCAGGCGGCCCCGATGACCCCGCCGCCGATTACGGCGACGTCAACCGCGCGCATGTGCTGGCGCTCGCATGAAACCCGAGGCTACATTCCGGCGTACGGCCCGGTCGACCGGGCCTCACGGAGGGCACCATGTTCCGGAGCATATTCGGGTTCGCCATCGTCGCCGTGCTGGCGTGGCTGGGCCTGAAGATCGTGTTCGGCATTCTCGGCGGTCTGATCGGTCTGGCGATGACGATCCTGTGGCTCGCCGCACTCGGCTTCCTGTTCTATCTCGTGCTGCGGGTGGTCAGCCCGAGCACCGCCGACAAGATACGCGACATGATCAAGGGGCGCCCGGCGGACGCCTAGCGGTCCCAGGGCAGCACCTGGCTGGAATGGACGTGCACGATCTTCCAGCCTTTCGGCTTCTCTTCGCAGATGAAGGTGGCGCGGCCGGCCTCGGCGACGTTCTGCTGTGAGCTGGTCCAGCGGTAGTCCACCATCACCCAGGCAAATCGGCCCTCCAGGGTCACCGTCGCGGCGGCGACGGTGATCCGGCCGCCATGGCCCACGCCCGCGAACCGCGGCGCGGCGAAGCGCACGCGGGCGTTTGCCACGACGAGCGCGTCCGGGGCGTACAGCGTGTCTGCGGCGCGATCGCCCGCGGCGTCGAGCGCGAGCGCCTGGCGCGCGATGGCCTGCATCTGGTCCGGCAGACCCGCGGTGACGGCCTGGGCGCCAGGAACCCCGGCGCGGCGCGTGTGCGTGACGCAGGCCGCAAGCAGCGTCACGGCGAGGGACGCCGCGCGTCTAACGGCCATCCAGGCGCTGCAACACGGCCCAGCACAGGAGCGGGATGAGAATCTCGTGGTGCCCGGTGAGTTGGATGCCGCGGCCGCCGCCCTGGGTCGGTCGCTCCACGACGTTCACGCGCGGGCGGTAGTGACGCTGCATGTCGCAGTCGCAGGCGGTGAACGCGGTGGGCTTCCCGGCGTTGAGGTTGCGCGCCACCGTGAGCGCCTTCAAGAACACCTCCGGCATGACGACGGCGCTGCCGAGGTTCAGCACTACGCCGCCGTCGTGGAGCGCCGGCAAGACTCCGGCGAGGCGCCGGAAGTCCCGGTAGCTCGTGGCGCCCAGCGCCGCGCCGTCGGCGCTCGGATGCTGGTGGATGATGTCCGCGCCGATCGCGGCGTGCACCGTCACAGGGACCCCCTGCGCGGCGCAGGCGACGAGCACCGAGGCGCCCGGCGCGGCCGGGGACCGGCGCCGCTCCAGGTAGTCGGCGAGCGCTTCGCCCATGCCGCGCTCGCGGCGCGCGCCCTCGGTGATGGCGGCGTTCATCTCGCGCCCGGTTTCCTCGGCCATCCCGAACGTACCGTCCGCCAGGCCCGCCGCGACGTCCTCGCTCGTGCCCCCGTAGGCCGCGAGCTCGAAGTCGTGGATCGCCGCGCTCCCGTTCATCGCGACGTGCGTCACGGCCCGGCGCCGCAGCAGCTCGATCAGGAGCGGGCCGAGGCCCACTTTGATGACGTGACCGCCCAGCATCGCGACGACCGCGCGCCGGCCCGCCGCCGCCGCGATCTGCTCGGCGACGTAGCGCAGATCCGTGACCGCCAGCACGGCGGGCAGGGAATCCCAGAAAGCGGCGAAGCTCTTGTCACGGCCGGGAGCGCGGGCGAGGAGGGAGGGGTCGACTCTGTTGGGGCGCGCGGCGATGGGGACGGTCTTGAGGCGGGCGAAGTCCGCCTCGGGGTAGTCGGTCATGGACGCTCCGGGAGACTGTACTCCTTGAGCTTCAGGGTCACCTGGCCGAACGAGAATTTGGACTGCATTCCGAGCATGATGCGCGGCTGCTCGACGGAGAGCCAGATGCGGGTGTCCTGCTTCTCACCCAGGATGCCGCCCGCGTTGGGGATCTTCGGCCGGATCACGATCGCATCCCACTTGCGCCCGGCGACGCCGACGCGGTCCCGGCCCAGCACTTCGACGATGACCGGATTCTTCTCCGGGCGGAAGTAGCGGCGGAACTCGTAGCGCTTCCCCCGCTCGAGCGGCACGGTACGGATCCAGTAGAGGAAGGCCGCGTCGTCCAGCGGCTCCTCCACCGTGGGGGCCGTCGTGTCCGCCCCCGCCTCGCGATAGAAGCCCGAGTCGGGGAAGACGTCGAACTCGCGCTGCCAGGACTTGCCCTTCTCCTCGGTTCGGTTGACGAAGCGGCGCGTCCGGAAGTCCCCGCGTCCCACCCACGATTCCAGCGTCTGGTGCAGGCTGTACCACAGGGCCCCACCCGTGATCTCAAAGAGCAGGTGCACCGTCTCGCTGCCGCGCAGCGTATCGATGGCGGCGACCTGCAGCGTCGCCTCGCCGACGTTGAAGGGCCCATACTTGGCGCTGTAGGTGAAGCGCTCGCCCACGGGGAACGGGACGGCGGGCGCGGGTCGCGCGGCGGCGGCGCTGGAGTCGCTCGCGCGGGTCCGGTCCGTGGAGTCGGATTGGGCGCGCAGCCCGAAGGCGCACAGCAGCAAGGCGGCTCCGGCGTGGCGCGCCGCCCGGATCACCGGCCGGGCGCGCCAGGCCGCGAGCAGCTCGTGGAGTGGGCGCACGCGGGAGGGTCGCTGCACCAGGTCGTAGCGCGCGGCCGCCGGGATCGGGTCCAGGCGCCGCGCGTGCGGAACGAGGCGCGCGAGCAGCTCCGCGTTGGCGCACCAGCCCTCGGTCGTGAGCAGAGGCGCGGGGGGACCGGGGGGAGCGGCGGAGGCGGCGGACTGCTCCGCCCGCAGGGCCTGGCGCAGCACGATCAGCCGCAGCGCCACGAAGCCCGAAATGGTGTCGTGCAGTCCCGGGAGCCGCAGCAGCCGGGGGGCCCAGCGGCGCGCCAGGCGCAGGGCGCGGGACCCGCCGCGCTCCTGGAGCAGCTCGCCCACCACGAGATCCGCGCCCGACTCGAGCCGCTTCACCATCTCTTCCATCGCCTCCGGGGAGTGCACGAAGTCGGCGTGCAGCGTGATGGCGCAGTCCCGCTTGGGCCGGTCGGTACGCTGCAGGGCGAGCCGCAGCAGCTCCTCGAGGCTCCGCGCGTAACCCTGGCGCTGCCGGTGGGTGATCGTGGTCATCGGCAGCACCTTGGCGTACGATGCGAGCAGCTGGGCCGTCCCGTCGGTCGAGGCATCGTCGAGGACGAGCAGCTGGTATTCGCGCGGGAAGGCACTGAACACCTGGCGCACCTTCCAGAGCACCAGGCCCGCTGTCTTGGCTTCGTTGTGCACCGGCACGCAAACGTAGATCATGGCCCTGCAATCTAGACGAGCAGCTTGTACACGGCCAAGACACCCGCGGCCATGGCGGACGCCGTGAACCGCGTGGGAAGGGAGAAGGCCGAACGGTGGTCGAGCGCGGCCACGACCTTGCGCGCCAGCGCGTCGTCGTCGCCCACCGGCACGAGCCACTCGGCGGGGACCACCTCGGGGAGCCCACCCGCGCGGGTGGCGACGACGGGCTTCCCCAGAGCGAGCGCCTCCAGTACCACGCTGCCCAGGCCTTCGGCGCGCGAGCTCATCACGCACACGTCCGCTTCCGCCAGCAGGGCTTCCGGTCGATCGACGTAGCCCGGGAGGTGGACGCGGTCCCCCACGCCGAGCGCGCGGATCTGCGCCTCGAGCGCCCGCCGCAGGCCGCCCTCGCCCGCGATCACCCAGTGGAGATCGGGGCGTGCGGTCCGGGCCCGCGCGGCCGCGCGCAGCAGCGCAGGCTGGTCCTTCGCGGCCTCCAGCGCCGCCACGTTCACGGCGAGCGGCGTCCCTTCCGGGAGGCCAAGCGTGGCGCGGATTCCGCAGGGCGCCGCGGCCGCCCGGCGCACCTCGTCGGGGTCGACGCCGGACGGAATCACGCGAATCGTGGCGGCCGCTACGCCCGCGGCCACGAGCACGCTCCGCACCGCCTCGGAGATGACGATGACGAGGTCGGCATGGAACAGCGCGCTGCGAGATCGGACGGGGAACACGACGCGGTGCGTGGCGACCAGGTGCGGCGCGGACCCGGCACCCAGCCACGCCAGGCCGCGGCGCGCCCACACGGCCAGGCCCAGCGCGTGGCCGTCGTGCGCGTGGATCACGTCGGGCCGGAACTCCAGCGCTTCCACGACGAGGCGCCACGCGGCGCGCGGGTCGAGTCCCATGGTCCAGGGCACGTCCCGAACGCGCACGCCGTCCCTGGCGGCGCGCCGTGCCAGCTCGCTCCCCCGTTTCGTCAGGAGGCGCTGCTCCACGTCGGGAGAGCGTGCGAGCTCGCGCGCCAGCAGGCGAACCTGGTTCTGGCCGCCGCGCCAGACCCGGCCCGAGTCCGCGTGGAGGACCCGCACACCCGTCAGCGCGGCTGCTGCGCGGCGGCCCCGAGCACCTGCCGCAGCTCGGCGAGGGTGAAGGGCTTGTGGAGGTAGGGGCGACCGAGGCTCTCGAGGAAGCGGAGGGTGTCGCCGCGCACCGTGTCACCGGTGGCGAAGATGACGCGCTCGGCCGTGCGGGGGTCCTGACGCGCCAGCTTGTGGTACATGTCGCGGCCGCCGAGGTGGGGCATCCGCAGGTCGCAGATGATGACGTCGAAGGCCCCTACCAGCGCGCGCTCGAGCGCGTACTGGCCGTCGCTCGCCACCTCGACCGTGTGCCCCCAGCTCTCGAGCGTGGCGCTCATGTAGTGCAGGATGGGGGGCTCGTCGTCCACCACGAGGACGCGCAGCTTGCGGGCCGGCGCCCTGGGCTCCGCTGCGCGCTCGGGCTCCGCAGCGGGTGGGGTGGTGCCCGGCAGCTCCACGATGAACGTGGCGCCCGCGCCCGGCTTCGCTTCGAGCGTGAGCCGCCCGCCGTGCTCCTTGAGGATACCCTGGCAGATCGAGAGGCCGAGCCCGGTGCCCTTGCCCTCGGGCTTCGTGGTGAAGAAGGGCTCGAACACGCGCGCCGCGATCTCCTCCGGGATGCCGGGCCCGCTGTCGGTGACGCTCACGGCCACGCCGTCCAGCCAGCGCTTGGCCGTCACCCAGATCCGGCCCCCCTGGCCGGTCTCGGCGATGGCCTGCGCCCCGTTGTTGATGACGTTCACGAATACCTGCTTGATCTGGTTGCCGTTCACCTCGACGTCCGGCAGGCCGGCCTCCACCCGCAGCGTCGCCTCGATCCGGCTCGCCATCAGCTGGTTCGCGAGCAGCTGCAGCGTGGACTCGAGGATCGGCTTGATCGGCTGCCGCCGCCGCTCCCCCTCCTGGCGCCGCGCGAAGGAGAGCAGGTTCTTCACGATCGTCGCCGCGCGCTCGGCCTCCTGACGGATCACCTGCAGCGGCTCCGCGAGGCGCTCGGGCACCTCCCCCGCCTCGGCCAGGAAGTCGCTGAAGCCCACCACCGAAGCCAGGGGGTTGTTCAGGTCGTGCGCCACGCCGGCGATCAGTTGACCTATGGCGGACATTTTCTCAGACTGTATGAGCTGGTCCTGCAGACGGCGCTTCTCGGTTTGGTCCTCGAACACGAGGACCGCGCCGCCGTCGGCTTCGGTGGTCGGGTAGGCCGTGAGCAGCAGGATCCGCTCGCCGGCGCGGACCTCGACGGACGTGTTGCCCGGGTCGGCGAGCGCGCGCATCACGGAGTCCGCCCACACGGGCGGGAGCAGGCCGAGCCAGGGGCGTCCGGGGAGCGCGGTGACCGCGGTGCCGACGAGTCCCGCGAAGATGCGGTTGGCCCGGCGGACGACGCCCCGCGCGTCGAGAATGCAGATCGCCTGGGTGATGGCGTCGACCGTCCGCTCCCACTCGCGCTTGCCGCTCGAGAGCAGTTCGACGAGGCGGGCGTTCTCGAGTGCGATGGCGGCCTGGGCCACGACCGCCGCGATGATCATCTGCTCGGCTTCGCCGAACGCCCCGGCCCGTCCGGCCGCGAGCGAGACCGCCCCGATCGCGCGCCCGCCGGCGATGAGGGGCGCGCCGCTCCAGGAGGCCGGCGCCGCGTCGCCCAGTTCGACGCCGAGGCGGGCGGCTTCAGCGGCCACGTCCCGCGTGAACGCCAGCGGCCCGCGCCGCAGCGCGAGCTGTAACAGCGGGTCATCCGTCACGGTCGGGACGGGCGCGGAGTCGTAGGCTACGGCCAGGCGGTTGGTCTCGACGTCGAGCAGGACGATCGAGAGGCGATCGGGCCGCAGCACCTCGGTCAATGCTCGGGCCACGAGCTCGACGACGGTGCTTGGCCGGAACGCGCCCGCGAGCTCGCGGGACAGCGTGGTGAGCCGCTCGAGCAGCGCCAGCGCCACCCGGGGAGTCGCAGCATCGATCGGAGGTATCGTCATGATCCTGGCCAACGTGCGCGGTCGGCTGCGGGGCCCGGACTTCCGTCTGGTGATCCTCGCCCTGTCGCGCGGCGACGCGCGACGGCGCGCGCGATACGAGCGCTTCCTGGTCGAGCAAGGCCCTGACCGGCTGCTCGACGAGCCGGGGCTGCTCGAAGGCCTGCTCGCGGTCCGGTCCCTGGCCGCCCCTTCACCGCCGCTCTTCACCTACGTGGCGGTGCGCCACGTGCTGCTGGCGGCGGGCATCGACGACCCCGAGCTCGCCGACTACCTCGCCGCCCTGTTGCTGGAGTTCGGCGACCACGGCCGCCACGCCAAGATCCGCGCCGTGGACGACGATTCCTACCATTACCTCGTCGACATCGTGGCCGATCTCGGCGACGAGGACGACTCCGGCGAGCGCGGCCTCCTGTTGCGGGCGCACCTGGGTAACTACAGCCTGTGGCTCGCCGGGCTGTTTCCGGATTACATCGCCGCGCGACGCACGCGCGCCGGCGGGCCCGACCTCCCCTACTACGACGAGCTGGGCCGCCAGGGGTACCGGCTGGCCTCCGAGCACCGGCTCGCCGAGCGCTTCGGCGTCGCGTCGATCTACCGCGCCGCGGCCGCCCGCTTTCCCGCGCTGCGCCAGGCCTTCAACCGCCTGAGCGACCGCGTGTTCTTCCCGGACTCGGCGTCCCCCGACAAGATACTGCGGAATCTGTAGAGACATCAGTCGTCAGACATCAGACATCAGAACGTCCTGCGGCAAGAGCTGACGTCTGACGTCTGACATCTCACTCGTCCAGAAACCGCGTCGGCACCCGCGTCGCCGCCTGCACCAGCTCCTCGGCCGATTTCACGAACCGCACCACGATTGGCAGCGAGCCCTTGAGCGCGAGCTTGCGCTGCATGATCCCGGCGATCGGGCCCAGCTCCTTGCGGATCACGCGCTTCCAGTGGGCGTAGTCGCCCGCGATGACGAACGGCGCCCGATCCGCTTCCACCTGCGTCACGACCTTCGCCTCGCGGCACGTCCCGCGTTCCAGGTCGAGCCAGATCCCGACCGCTACGGCGATCCCGATCTCGGGCTGCGGGTTGACCACGAGCGCGACGGCGCCGTGCGTCCATTCCACGGACGCCGCACGGTAGCCGTCGCTCGCGTTGATCTCGTTGCCGTAGGCCGCCACCCACTCGGGCGACGGGAAGGCGAGATTCATCCTAACAGGACTCCCTGCGGTCGTGCGAGCTCCTGCGCGAAACCCCGGAACAACGCGCCTTCCACCTCGTCCTCGGGGTGCCACTGCACGGCGAGCATCCAGGGCTCGCCCGCCGCCGCTGGCTCCGCGGCCTCGATCACCCCGTCGTCCGCCCACGCGGTGGCGACGAGGCCGGGCGCGAGGTCACGCACCGCCTGATGGTGCCGGCTGTTCACCGAGCCGCGCTGCATCCCGATGGTGCGAAACAGGCGCGAGTCCGGGGCGACCTCGAGGCCATGGCGCGACGTTTCGTTCGCGTGGTCGATCGGGCCCGGTCGCTCGCTCGGCAAGTCCTGATACAGCGTGCCCCCGAGCGCGACATTGACAATCTGAATCCCCCGGCAGATCGCGAGGATCGGCAGACCGCGCTGCCGTGCGCCCGCGATGAGCGCAAGCTCCATCGCATCGCGCCCGGAATCGGTGTCGCCGAGCATGGGATGCGGCGCCGCGCCGTAGCGCGCCGGATCGACATCCTCACCGCCCGTCAGCACGAGCCCGGCGACCGCATCGAGCAGGGGGCCGGCCGCTTCGGGGGCGAGCTGGGGCGGGACGATCACGGGCACGAGTGCCGCGTCGGCGAGCGCCCGCACGTAGGCCACGTTGAGCGCCGCGCGCTCGACGCCCTCGTCACGGCTGCGTCGGGCTGTGACGGCGACGACGCGGCTCACCGCGTCTCGGGCGCCGCCGCGCCGAGCAACGGGCACCGCGGGTTGTTCACGCTGGGCCAGTCCACCCGCACACCGTAGAGGGGGATCGTCTTTTCGCCGTTCGGGCCCCCCGTCACGGTGCCGAGCCGGGGATAGCTCTTCGGCGGCTCCGACTCGTAGATAAGCACACCCATGGCCCGCTGCGTCGAGTCGTCCACGACGAGCAAGGCGTAGGTCGCCGTGAGCGGGAACTCGGCCTTCTCGAACCCCATGACGAGCAGATCCTTCTGGTAGGCGACGAGCACTTCGCCCTGCGGCGGCGTCGCGGCCACGCGCGCCGGCAGCGAGGGGGGCAGCCCGCGCGGTGCGTCGGTGATGACGTACGGCGCCTTGGTGAGCTGCTGCTGAATGAGGGTCGGGCCCACCATCTGGGCCAGGCCGCAGCTGGGCGCGCGGGCGCGGTCGCCGCTGCACGCCCCGAGCGCGACGAGCAGGGCCGGCACCAGCGCTCTCACTGCCGCGTCACCACCTCGACCACCGTGTGCGCGTAGGGGGCATCGGGCCCGACGCGCCGGAACTCGAGGCTGTCCGCATCGGGCACGAGGGGGGTGCCGAGGCGCAACCGGTCGCCCACCAGCCAGGCCGCCGAGCGGGCACGCTGCCAGGTGGGATTGTCCAGCTCCACGCCGATGACGAAGCGGTTCGTGCCGCGGAGCGGCCCCGCCTCGATCTTGCTCCCTTCGGGCTGGCCGTAGTAGCGGCGGTACAGCCTGCCGCCCATCCACCCTCCCGGATGGGTCTCCAGGGTGAGGCGGACGTACACCGTGGAATCGATCGGTACGGTGCGCGTCCGCGCCGTCGTTCCCGAGCGGAAGATGCGCGCGAGCTCCCACGTCCCGTCGATGAGCGCAGCCTGGGACAGCGGGCACAACAACGCCGCGAAGACGACGGACAGGGGAAGCATCGTCACAATCTAATACGTCCAGGTGAGCGTCACTGAGAGGGTCCGCACCGGCGCGAGGGTGCGGGGCACGAGGTTGTAGATGTAATCGAGCGCGTTCGTGAGGAGGACCCGCGCGGCGAACGGCCCCGACTCCCAGCTCGCCCGGAGGTCGAGCACCTTGGCGTCGACGCGCGGATCGACGCGCGGATCGTCGTACAGCTCCACGCGCTCGAACCGGCTCGCGTAGCGGAAGTCCCCGCCCACGCCGAAGGCCCGCCAACGGTAGTCGGCCGTGAGGGTGAGGAGGTGCTTCGGGCGGAACGCCAGGGCCGCGTCGAGGTCGAGGTCCCGCGAATAGAGGAAGGTGTAGGCGAGCGACGTGGTGAGCCGCGCCAGCGGGGTCGCATCGACGGCCAAGTCGACCCCCGCGAGCCGCGCGTGCGCCACGTTGCGGAACTGGATCACGTGGCCGGCGAGGTCGACGTCAGGCTCGATCAGGTGGTACGCCTCGGTCCAAAACAGCGCGACGTCCCACCCGAGGACGCCCGACCAGCGGGTTGCATTGCCCAGCTCGAAGGACCACGCGGTCTCGGGCGTCAGGCTGGGGTTCGGGATCACGGTCAGACCGCTCACCGTGGTGGAGACGAACCGCTCGGCGAGCGACGGAGCCCGAAATCCCCGGCCGATCGATACCCGCCAGGCGCCGCGCGCGCTCGGCAGCACGCCACCCACGCGCGGGCTCAGGACGGCGGTCAGGCTCCCCCCGTCCACCGCCAGATAGTCGATCCGCGCCCCGGCGGTCAGTCGCGTCGCGCCCAGCCCGCGCTCGCTCTCGCCGTAGGCCGCGAGCTCCGTCTGGGAGTGGTTCCCGAAGATGTCGCTCGTCACGTCGGAGCGCGCGCCTTCCGCGCCGACGGTGACGTCCTGGCCCGGCGCGGGGGCGAGATTGCCGCGCAGCTCGGCGCCGACGCGGTTCGCCACGCCCGCGTCATTGTTCCCCGGCTGAAAGTCGGTGAAGTGCGTGCGCAGCCACGACGCGCGGGCGTGCAGCTCGAGGCGCGGCGAGGGCACGCGGTCCAGGGTCGCCGTGAGGTAGCCTTTGTCGGACCGGGTATGGGACCCGAGCCCCGACTGGTCGATCATGAAGGGTTGATACGCCTGGCCGCGGTCGTCGCACCCGCCCCGCACACACCAGCGCAGCGGTACCTGGTACTGGTCGCTCGCCCAGGAGCCGGAGCCCGTGACGACCGTGCCCGGCGCGGGGCGCCACTCGGCCTTGCCTCCCGTCTGCCAGTGGTCCTGGCGATCCTGCTCGCGATAGCCGTCGGAGTGCCAGCCGCCCGTCGAGTAGCTGCCCCGGAACATATCGGTCCCGTAGGACCCGGTCACGTCGATCCCCTCGCGGGCCCCGGTGTAGTCGCGGAAACGCCAGATGTCGTGCGGCGGGTTGCTGAACAGGCTGCCCGTGGCGCGTACGCGGGCGTGGAAGCCCAGCGGGATCTCGCGGGTGATCAGGTTCACGACGCCGCCCAGCGCCGCCGAGCCGTACAGCGACGAGCCCGCTCCCTTGACCACCTCGACCCGCTCCACCCGGTCGAGCGGCACGAGGTCCCAGTTGATGCCGCCGCGGTCGCCCTGATTGGCGGGGACGCCGTCCACTAGCAGCAGCACGCGGCTCCCCAGCCCCTGCACGTAGCCCGTGGAGCCGCGGATGTTCACCTGGCCGTTCAGGAACTGAACGCCGGGGGCTTTGTCCACGGCTTCGTCGACCGTGGTGACGGCTCGACGGGCGATGTCGGGCTGCTCCAGCACGGCGACGCTGGTCACGGCCTGGTCGAGCAGTTGGGAGCGTTTGGCGGCGGTGACCACGACCTGCGGTTGCAGCTCCACGGCGGCCGGCCGCAGGAAGTAGTTGCGCTCGACAGAGTCGGCGGCGCCCAGGGTCAGCGTGTCGAACGCGGACGCGTACCCGATGTGGGCGACGCGCACGACCGTCTGCCCGGGCGCGACGCTCAGCCGGTACCGACCCTGATTGTCCGCGAAGCTCCGTAGACCGGTGGCGATGTCGGTCACGGTCGCGCGCAGCGGCTGTCCGCCGCTGTCGCGGACCGAGCCGTACACGACCGCGGTGCGCTGCGCGGCGAGCCGCGGCACGGCGAGCAGCGTCGCGAGCAGGGAGAGGGGGAGGGCGAGCCGTCGCGTCACGGCGGGCACGGCGGGATGTAGGTACAGACCGGGTGCATGTTGTCGAAATCGATCACGAAATCGATCGCGTCCGTCCCGGTGCCGTTCACGACGACGATCCCGGGTTGCGTGTTCGTGGGGTCCGCCTTGTCCCGGTAGAAGCCCGCCTCCGCGAGATTGTCCGCGACCAGCAGTCCCACCCGTTTCCACACGGCTACCACCCACTCGTAGCGACCGTTGGGCACTCTGATCGTGTAGAAGTACGACCCGGTGAATGGCCGGGGGAGGGATTGCAGCGGGGGCGACGGGACAAAGCTGTAAAAGTCGGCCGTGGTCTGGGGGAACGTGTGGTAGGCGATGATGAAGACGCCGTCCGTGTTGGCGGGCTCGGCACCCGCGAACGTCACCGTGCCGCAGATGCCAACCACGTCCGGGGGACAGCTGGTCGGCTGCGGCATCGGCGCGAGGCCCTTGTCGCAGGCGACCCCGGCTACGAGGGCGAGCGGCAGGAGCCGGTGTGCGGTCCGGTGCATGGTCAGCAATCTGGTCACGGCGGGCGATGCGTCAACTTGACCCCGGTTTCCACGGGGAATAACGTTTGTCCCGCTATGCCGATCTACGAATACCGCTGCACCAAGTGCCGCAAGCGCTTCAGCCAGCAAGAGGGCATCGCCGAGCACGACCGCAAGCGGCCTGCCTGCCCCAAGTGCAAGTCGCGCTCCGTGGAGCAGGTGTATTCGCCGTTCTTCGCGAAGACGGTTCGGAAAAGCTAGCGCCTCTTGTTCGAGCGCCTGCGGGACGCCCTGCGC
>Ga0209056_10000574_pt1 | contig 40770 bp, 39 predicted proteins | sample GraSoiAngelo_114_FD_185876 | JGI IMG/M metagenome (GOLD analysis project Ga0209056, IMG submission 185876) | Grasslands soil microbial communities from the Angelo Coastal Reserve, California, USA - 14_0903_13_40cm (SPAdes) (version 2) | ecosystem: Environmental > Terrestrial > Soil > Grasslands... | reverse complement strand
GCATCTCCGTGCGCGGCGACTTCCGCCTGCTGCTCTGGAAGCTCCACTATCCGCTCTCCTACAAGGTGGTGACGAGTACCAACGGCGGCAGCGTGCTCCCCGCCACGGCGTCGTTCGACCAGTGGACGGGGCACCCGTGGGCCACGATCGGCGTGGGATGGATTTTCTAGCGGAGGGATTCCGGCGTGCGCTCGCGCTGCTGTTTTCGGGTGACGCCGAGGTGTACGGCATCGCCCTGCTCACGCTCAAGATCGGCATCGTCGCGACGGTGCTGGCGTGCGGGCTCGGCCTCCCGCTCGGCTTCGTGCTCGCGACGCGCCCCTTCTGGGGCCGGCGCGCGGCCCTCACGGTGGTGAACACCGCCCTCGCGTTCCCGACGGTGGTGCTGGGGCTGTTGCTGTACGGCCTGCTCTCGCGGCGAGGGCCCCTCGGCGCCGTGGGATGGCTGTACACCTGGCAGGCCATCGCGCTGGGCGACGTGCTGCTCGCCCTCCCCATCGCCGCCGCGCTGGCCGCCGCCGCGGTCCAGGGGGTGGATCCCCGCATCCGCCGCACCGCCGAGACGCTGGGCGCCGGACGCTGGCGCAGCGCGTGGACGGTGGCGCGCGAGGCGCGCTTCGCGCTCGCCGCGGTGATCACGACCGCGTTCGGCCACGTGGTGGCCGAGATCGGCTCCGCCATGACGGTGGGCGGAAACATCCGGGGCCAGACCCGCACCCTCACCACCGCCGTCGCCCTGTACACGAGCCAGGGCGACTTCGGCCTGGCGCTCGCGCTCGGCCTCATCCTGCTGCTGCTCGCCCTGCTCGTGAACGTCGCGCTGCAGACGCTCCAGGGCCGCGGCCATGCTTGAGCTGGTGGGCGTGCGACATGAGTACGACGGCCGCGTCGTGCTCGACCTCGAGCGGTTCGCCGTCGCTCCCGGGGCCGCCGTCGCGGTGGTCGGCCCGAACGGTTCGGGCAAGAGCACGCTGCTGCGGCTGCTCGCCCTGCTCGAGCGTCCCACCGTGGGCCGGGTGCTGCTCGACGGGACGGTCGTGACCCCGGGCGGCGCCGCGCGCCGCCGCGTGACGCTGGTGGAGCAGCGACCGATCCTGTTCCGGGCGACGGTCCGCGAAAATCTAGAGTTCGGGTTACAGGTAAGAGGAATCAGACGCACAGAGGTGAACAGACGCATAGAGAACGTCGCCGCGCGACTCTCCCTCACGCCGCTGCTCGGCCGCCGGCGGCACGAGCTGTCGGACGGCGAAGTGCAGCGTGTGGCGGTGGCGCGGGCGCTCGCGGTCGAGCCGGACGTGCTGCTCTTGGACGAGCCCGCGAGCTCGGCCGATCGGGCCGCGGCTCTCATGTTGTACCGTACGCTCGCCGAGGAGCGCGCCCGGCGGCCGCTCGCGGTCTGCCTTGCGTCGCATCAGCTGGAGGATGCGTACCGCTGGGCAGACGACGTGCGCGCCCTGGCCGACGGCCGGCTCTCTCCCGTGACGCCCGAAAACCTGTTCCGCGTGGAGCTGATGACCGCGGAGAGCGGCGACCTGAAACGCGCCTGCGTGGGGACCGTCGAAATCGCCGCGATGACGGACAAGATCGGTCCCGCGATCCTCGCCGTGCCGCCCACTGACATCTTCGTCAGCCGCGAGCCACTCGCCTCCTCGGCACGCAACACATTCCCGGGCCGGGTGACCGCCTTGGCCCGCCGGCGCGCCCGAGATGGCGCCGTCCACGTCACCGCCGACGTGGGGGTCGAGCTCGTCGCCGTCGTCAGCGAGGAGGCGCTGCGCGACCTGGGGCTCGCGCCCGGCAGTCGCGTCGTGTTTTCCTTCAAGGCGAGCGCGGTGCGGGTGTTCTAGTGCCGTTCCAACGCCTTGAGGTCCGCGCATTCGGCGTCGCCAACGTGCACGACACGTTGGGACGGCACTAGCGATGCCGATCAGCTATCTTACGCGTATCGTTGAGTTTACGGCGACGCACCGCATCCAGCGGGCCGATTGGAGCGCAGACCGGAATGCGGCCGAGTTCGGAAAGGCGGCGACGGATCATCCCCATCGCTATCAGGTGCGCGTGACGATCCGAGGGCCGCTCGAGCCGGAACGTAAGGGCGTGGTGAACCTCGGCGAGCTGGATCGCGTGTTGCGCGACGAGATAACGGCGCGGCTCGACGGCAAAGTGATCAACGACGCTATCGCCGAGTTCGCGGCGGGCCGCCGCCTCGCGACCGGTGAGGCCCTCGCCGTGTATCTCTGGGAGCGCATCGCACCGCGCGTGCCATCGGGGGCAGCGCTGCACGCGGTGCGGGTGCAGGAGGGGCCGCACATCTATTCGGAATACTTCGGTGAAGCGTGAGCCCTCAGGGACTGGGGGCTCGGGGCTCGGGGCTCGGGATGCACCCCGACCCCCGAGCCCCGAACCCCGAGTCCCCGGTTCCCGGCGCGGCCGGATGCTCGCGGAGTCCGCCGCCGTGGAGGAGATGCCCGTGTGGCTCGAGGTGAACGGCGAGCCCGCGGTCACCTGGATGTGCACGCCCGATCAGCTGGAAGAGCTGGCGACCGGGTGGCTGCACGGCGAGGGGTATATCGAGACGCTGGACGACCTGGTGAAGCTCCGCCCCTGCGCGACGGACCTGGGCTTTTGGGCCGAAGTGAAGCCCGAGCGTGTGACGCTGGTGAAGGGGGAGAACCGCAAGCGCGTGCTGGCCTCCGGGTGTGGCGCGGTCTCGACCTTCCTGGCGGACCCGCATTCCGTGCAGCATGCGCCGGCGCGCGGCGAGCCCCCCGTGTCCGAGCGGCTGCGCGCGCTCTTCAAGGACCTGTTCGCGAGCGGGGAGCGCTACAACGAGACGGGCGGCATTCACGCGGCCGCGCTCACCGACGGTGAGCGCCTGTTATTCCACGCCGAGGACATCGGGCGTCACAACGCGGTGGACAAGGTGATCGGGGCCGCCGTGATCGCCCGCCAGCGTCCCAACGGGCGGGGGCTGCTGGTCACGGGTCGGATCTCCGCCGAGCTGGCGTACAAGGCCGCGCGCGCCGGCGTCGCCTACGTGGCGACGCCGAGCGTCCCGTCCACGCTCGCCCTCACCATCGCCCGGCGGGCGGGCGTCGTGCTGGTCGGGCGCGCGGTGAGCGGCACGCCCCATGTCCACCGGCCCGAGGCATGACGACTGACGCGTTGCGGGCGCTGTTGCGCGACGCCCGGACCATCGCCGTCGTGGGACTGTCGCCCAAGCCGGATCGTCCCAGCAACGCCGTCGCGAGCTATCTACAGGGCTCGGGCTACCACATCGTCCCGGTGAACCCGGGGCACGCCGCGATCCTAGGCGAGAAGAGCTATCCCACGCTCACCGCCGCCGCGGCCGAGCACGCCATCGACGTGGTGGACGTGTTTCGGCGCAGCGAGTTCGTCGGGCCGATCGTGGACGAGGCCCTGCGCGTGCGACCGCGTCTCATCTGGCTGCAGGTCGGCGTCCTGGACGAGACCGCGCCGAAGCGGGCCGCGACGGCGGGCATCCCGCTCGTGATGGACCGCTGCCTGATGGTGGACCACCAGGCGCTCGGAGTCTGAGCGCGTGCGCGGCGCCGTCCTCGCCGGCGGCGCCGCCCGCCGCTACGGCGGGCGTCCCAAGGGCCTGATCGAGCTGGGCGGCCGGCGCATTCTCGACCGCGTAGTGGACGCCGTCGCCGCCGTGACGAGCGCGCCGCCGCTGCTCGTCGCCAATGCCCCGGAGGGGCCGGGCTGGCGGCCCGATCTGCGCACCGTCCCCGACGTGCGCCCCGAGTGCGGCAGCCTGGGCGGGATCTACACGGCCGTCGCCTCAGGCGTGGGGCCGGTGCTGTGCGTCGCGTGGGACATGCCCTTCGTCACGCCCGAGCTGCTGCACGCGCTGGTGGAGGGCTCGGCGCAGTGCGACGCGTTTCTTCCCGAGAGCGACGGTCGCCGCGGCGTGGAGCCGCTGTGCGCGGTCTACGGACCTGCCTGCGGGCCGGCGATCGAGCGCCAGCTCGCGCGCCATGACCTCCGCGCCATCGGCTTCCACGCCGACGTGAAGGTCGGTACACTACCGCTCGAGCGGGTCCGGGGCTTCGGTGATCCGGACGTGCTCTTTTTCAACGTGAACACCCCGGCGGATCTGGAGCGGGCGGAGGCCGTGTGGCAGCGACGCGGATGATGTCGGTGATCGGGCGCAAGAACGCCGGGAAGACCACATTGCTGGTCGCCCTCGCGGCCGAGCTGGTGCGCCGCAAGTTCCGCGTGATGACCATCAAGCACGGGACCCATCCGGCCGACACCGATCAGCGGGGCAAGGACTCCTGGCGCCACTGGCACGAAGGCCACGCCGAGCGCGTGCTCATGGAAGGGCCGGGCCAGCGTGTGCTGTGGGAGAAGACCGAGGCGGAATCGGACCCGGTCGCGCTGACCCGTCGGTACCTCGAGGGAGCGGACATCGTCCTCGTCGAGGGCTACAAGCGGGCCGCGCTGCCCAAGATCGAGGTGTACCGCCTGGCGGCCGGGGCCGAGCCGCTGTTCGACCCGGCCGTGCACGCGGCGAGCGACTGGGTCGCCATGGTGACGGACAACGCGGCGTATCGCGCCGAGTTCCCCGTGTTCCGCTTCTCGGATACCGCATGGCTCGTCACCCTCGCCAACCTCGCGTGGGACCGGGCCAAGATCCTCCCGCCTTAGCGATGACGATGCTGACTCCGACCGAAGCCGCCCGCGTGATCCTCGAGCACGTCACACCGCTCGAGGCGGTGCGCCAGCCGCTGCGCGAGGCCCTCGACCTGGTGCTCGCCGAGGACGTGGCGAGTCCGATCGACCTCCCTCCCTGGGACAATTCGGCCATGGACGGGTATGCCACCCGCGCCGCCGACGTCGCGGGGGCGAGCCGCGACCAAAAGATCGTGCTGGCGGTGGTCGAGAGCGTCGCCGCCGGGCAGTTCCCCGCGCGGCCGATCGCGCCGGGCCAGGCGACCCGGATCTTCACGGGTGCTCCGCTCCCGGCCGGCGCCGACACGGTAGTGCGCCAGGAGGACACCGAGGACGCCGCCCCGGACCACGTCAGCGTGGTCGCGGGACGCGATGCGGGCAAGAACGTGCGGCACCGGGGCGAGGATATCCGTAAGGGAGAGATCGTGCTTCCCGCCGGCACGCCGCTCGGGCCGGCGCAGCTCGGTGTGCTCGCCTCCATCGCGCACGGCGCTCCATTGGTGCACCGCACGCCCCGCGTGGCGTTCATGGGATCGGGGGACGAGATCGTCGACCTGGACCGCTCAGCCGAGATCCTCGCGGGCAAGAAGATCGCCACGTCCAACTCCTACACGCTGCATGCGCTGATCCGCCGCAGCGGCGGAATTCCCGTGGATCTGGGACTGGCCCGCGACACGAAAGACAGCCTGCGCCAGCACCTCATGGGGATGCGCGATGCCGATCTGCTGGTGACCACCGCCGGCGTGAGCGTGGGGGAGCACGACTTCGTCCGAGAGGTGCTCGTGGAGCTGGGCTGCGACATGAAGCTGTGGCGCATCCGCATGCGTCCCGGCGCACCGCTCGGCTTCGGCCTGCTCGACCGCACGCCGTGGATCGGGTTGCCGGGCAACCCCGTCAGCACGATGGTGACGTTCGAACTGTTCGTGCGCCCGGCGATCCGGCGGCTGTTGGGCCACCGGCTCCCGTTCCGGCGCACGGTGCCGGTGTGCGTGGGAGAGCCGATCACGCTCGGTCCCAAACTGCGGCACTTCCTGCGGGCGGTGGTCCGGCCAGAGGGAGCGGGCGGCGGGCTCGTCGCGCGCTTGACGGGGCCCCAGGGTTCCGGCATCCTGACGTCCATGGCCCGCGCCAACGCCCTCCTGATCGTGCCCGAGGACCGGGCCGAGGTGTCCGCCGGCGAGACGCTCACCGCCCTGCTGCTCGACGATCCGCATCACGTGGCTGAGGCCCCCTTCTAGGTGGCGCCCCGGGCCCGACTGCGCCGCGCCCTGCGGCTGATCGCCTGGGCGACCTTCGCCGCCGGCGTGTTCGTGCTCAACGTGCGCACGCCCCCAGACCTGCGGCTCGGGATCCTGTACGTCATCCCGGTGCTCCTGGCTGCCTCGCAGGACGGCCTGGGGTGGGGCATTTCGTTCGCGCTCGCGACGGCGTTGCTGCGCTTCGGCGTCGGGATCGATCAGATGCCGCTCGAGACGTCGCTCCAGTTCCGGCTCCTGAACGAGGTCGCGTACCTCGCGGTCGTGGGCGTGGCGATCGCCGGCCTGTCGCAACTGCGGCGTACCCAGGCGCAGCTCGAGCTGCTCGCGACGCATGATCCGCTCACGACCGTGCTGAACGCGCGGGCCTTCGCGTCCCAGGTAGCGCAGGAGCTCGGGCGCAACCGTCGCTACGGCCGGCCGCTGGCCCTGATTTATCTCGACCTGGACGACTTCAAGAAGGTCAACGATGCGCACGGCCACGCCACGGGTGACGCGGTCCTGCGGCTCGTCGCCGACGCGATGCGCAGCGCGGTGCGCCAGGCCGATTTCGTGGGCCGGCTGGGTGGCGACGAGTTCGGCGTCTTGATGCCCGAGACCGACGGCAGCGTGGCCCACTCGGTCGCCAATCGCCTCGCCGGCGGGATCCGGACCGTGTTCCGCGGGACGCCCTCCGTCACCGCCAGCATCGGCGTCGTCGCCGTCACGGGCACCGAGGCGGGGAGCGACGATCTGCTGCGCAAGGCGGACCAGGCCATGTACGAGGCCAAGCGGGCCGGCAAGGACCGCGTGGTCCAGGTGACCATGTGAGCGCATGCTGAAGACGCTCCAGGACCTGTTCCTGGTGTTCACCTCGGTCCTGTTCATCGTCGATCCGCTGACCGCCGTGCCGACCTTCCTCGCGATGACCGCGCGGGACCCGCCGGAGGTACGGCGGCTCATGGCCCGGCGAGGGGCATGGACCTGCGCCGTCACCCTCACCGCGTTCGCCTTGGGCGGCAGCTTGATCTTCCGTCTCTTCGGCATCACGATCGCCGCGTTCAAGATCGCCGGAGGCGTGGTGATCGGCCTCAACGCGCTCGACATGGTGCAGGCCCGCCGCAGTCAGCAGCGGGAGACGCCGGTGGAGAAGGCGGAGGGGATCGAGAAGGAAGACGTGGGGATCATGCCGCTCGGCATCCCCATGCTGGCGGGGCCGGGGGCGATCTCGACCGTGATGGTGCTCAGCGGGGCGGCGAAGACGCCGCTCACAACGGTCGCCGTGTACGCGGCCATCGCACTGACGGCGTTTCTCTCCTACGTCACGCTCGCCGCCGCATCCGGCATCGAGCGGCGCCTCGCCCAGACGGGGATGCGCATCCTCACCCGGCTGATGGGACTGGTGCTGTGCGCGATCGCGGTGCAGTTCATCATCGACGGCATCAGGATGGCGGGACTCTAGCGCGGGCGGTCCAGCGGTGGCGGCATCGGCAGGTCGAACCCCGGTGGCACGCGGTAGGCTCGCCGCAGGCGTGTGGGTTCGAAGCCTTCGATCGGCTGCGGCACGATCACTTCGGACCAGAACGTGTCTCGCCCCGCGGCCTTGGCGCCGTGCAGCAATCGGTCCGCCGCGCCGATCGCTGCCTCCAGACTCTCTGCCGGCTGCAGACACGTCACCACGCCGCCGCTCACCGTGAGCGGGAGGCCGGTCTCCTCCGCCAACTCCTGCAGCGTCTGCTGCAGCTTCTTGACGGCGGCCCCGGCCGCTTCGGGACCGGCCTCCGGGAGCAGCAGCGCGAATTGGTCGCCACCCAGCCGCGTCACGGCGTCGCTGCCACGCACCGAGCTGCGCGCCGCGCCACCCACCAGGCGCAGCATCTCGTCGCCCACTTGGTGGGGGAAGAGGCGGCTCACTTCCCGGAAGTCGTCGAGGTCGAAGTAGGCGATCGTGAAGGGATGCTGGTAGCGGCGCGCCCGCTCGAACTCACGGCCGGCCAACTCGTAGAAGGCGCGTCGACTCTCGAGCCGCGCTAGCTCGTCGGTCCCACCCTGCGCGCGCTCCCGACGCAGGGCGCGCACTCTGAGATAGAGGTCGTACCCGGTCGCGAGCATCACCACGACGACGACGATGTGCCAGGCCATGCCTGTGTCGTGCTACTGGTCGAGCAGGTGGAAGCCTTCGGGAGGGGTGGTGCGGCGCTCCGGCGCGGCACGGCGCTGCACGCCCGAGCGGCGGTCGCCGCCATGGCGGCGCTCGAACGGCACCTCGGCCGTCTCACGTCGCCGGTCGCGAATCATGCGCCGCCCCAGATCGCGCCGCCGGTCCCAGCCGCGTCGCCGGGGCCGTTCCCCTCGCGGGGCCGTGGAACGCCTCGTGTCGTTTGCCATGGGTCGCCGAGCAGCAGAGCATTGCATATCGGGTGCCATCTCGTGGGCACGGGCCGGGCGATGGCGTGGAGCGTATCGTGTTGGCGAGACATAAGATGCCACTCGACACCGAGGCTGGGTCGGATGGCGGCGGCTCGAAATTGGGGCGTGGGGCCTCACCCCTGCTGCGGCGACGCAAGATCGCCCAGCCGACCGCGGAGCGCTACATCCGCTTGTACTTGGGCCCGCTGCCGCCTTCGCGCGGCGTCCAGCGAGGGGCCACCACATCGGTCGCCTTGCAGTCGACACAATTCGGCGGGTTCACGCGCAGCATGGGCGCGGCATGCTGCGCCCCTACCGCCACCTCGTACACGCCGGCCGGGCACAGGTGACTGTAAAACTCCGCCACTGCGGCGGGAACGTCCGGCCCGATGACGAGATGCGTCGGGATCGTGTCGCGGGTCGCGTTCCCCGATTTGAACACCGCGTCCACCTTGGAAAAGGTGAGACGGCCGTCGGGCGTGATCCCCGGGCTTGCACCCGGGGTCAGCGTGCGCTCCACATCCGCATCGCGCTCGACGGTGATCTTCCGCCCGGGAAACCGCCCCCCCGTGAGGGACATGAGGGCCGCTTTCGCGCCGCCCACAAAGAAGCCGTCCTTGAAGGCGAGCCGCATGTTCCGCGTGCGATACAGATCCTTCATGATGAACGACTCGTCGACCAGGCGGTCGTATTCCGCGAGCCGCGCGGCGGAGGTGTCGCCGGCGACGAGCGCTGCGAAGATGGCGCGCGCGGCGAACATGCCCGACTGCATCGCGTAATGAATCCCCTTGAGCGACGGCACGTCCACCAGGCCGGCCGAGTCGCCCAGGATCGCCACGCCGTCGCCCGAGCGCCGCGCCGGGACGGAGTAGTAGCCACCCTCGGGGATGGTCTTTGCGCCCCACTCGACCATCTCGCCCCCCTCGAGCTGGCGCCGGAACAACGGGTGCAGCTTCATCCGCTGCAGCAGGCCGTGGACATCGAGCCTGGCATCGCGGTAGTCGAGTCCGACGACGAGACCGAGGGCGACGAGTCTGGGCTCGAGCGGGTACATGAAGCTGCCGCCGAACGCGTCCCGCGGCAGCGGCCATCCTAACGTGTGGACGATCGCGTCGAGGGGCTGCTTGGTCTCCCAGATTTCCTTGACGCCGAGGGCGAAGATCTGGGGGTTCTGCGCGGCGACGTGTTGCCACTCGAGATACGCCTGAGCCAGCATCCCGCGCGTGCCTTCAGCCAGCACCGTCGCCTGCGCGACGATGTCGTTGGGCGGCTGATGGGTCGCGAGCGGCCGGCCCTCGCGATCGAGACCCGTGGCGGCCGTGCGCACGCCCGCGACGCGCGTTCCCGCCGTGAGCAGGCTTGCGGCCGGGAAGCCGGTGAGCAGGTTGACGCCGAGCGCCTCGGCCTTCTCGCCCAGCCAGCGCACCAGCTCGCACAGCGAGGCGATGTAGTTGCCCGCGTTGTGCATGGTCGGAGGGGTGGGGAGGCGCAGGGCGCGCTGCGCGGTGAGCAGGTGCACGGCCTCCTTGGTGACCGGCGCGCGGAACGGGAAATCCCGATCCGCGAGATCGGGGAAGAGCTCCCGGAACGGCCGTGGGTTCACGATAGCACCGGAGAGCGAGTGCTCCCCCAGGGCCTCGGCCTTCTCGAGCACGCCGATATTCAAGTCGGTGCGACCGCTACGCTGGGCGAGCTGGACCAGCGCGATCGCGCACGCGAGTCCGGCCGGGCCCGCGCCTACGATGACCACGTCCAGCTCCATGCGGTCGCCGGCACCGGGGGCGCCGACGGGGACCAGGAGCCTGTCGAGCGGTAGAGGGGGCTGGTAAGTGGCGGGGAGGATCACACCAAGTGCGGAATGCGGAGTGCGGAGTGCGGAATTGCAGTGCTGGCCTCGAGAAGGCGGCGCGCGCTCGTGCTCGACGCGTGTTGATCGATTCCGCATTCCGCACTCCGCATTCCGCATTCAGCCATGCAGTTTTCTTATCTCCTCGGTGAGCTTCGGGACCACGTCGAACAGGTCTCCGACGATTCCGTAGTCCGCGACTTTGAAGATCGGCGCGTCCTTGTCCTTATTGATCGCGACGATCACCTTGGACGTGCGCATCCCGGCGAGATGCTGGATCGCGCCCGAAATTCCGACCGCGACGTACAGCGTCGGACTGACCGTCTTGCCGGTCTGCCCCACCTGATCGGCGTGGGGGCGCCACCCGGCGTCCACCACCGCACGCGAGGCGCCGACCGCCGCCCGGCCGCCGAACGCGGCCGCCAGCTCTTCCAGTACTTTGAAGTTCGCCGGCTCCTTGAGCCCGCGACCTCCTGAGACCACGATGGGCGCTTCGGCCACGTCGAGCGTGCCCGCCGGCGCTGCCTTGATCTGCTTGACTAGCACGCGGCCGGGGGAGCCGTCCACCGTGGCGGTCTCCTGCGTGCCCGCCTTGGGACGCTGCACCGGTGTGAACACGTTGGGCCTGAGTGACAGCACGGCTGGGCTGCCGGCCACCCGGACCGTGAGGAGCGCCTTGCCGGCGTAGACCGGCCGAATCGCGATCACCGCGCCGCCTGCGACGCTCACGTCGGTCACGTCCTGGACGAGCGGACGCCCCAGCCTGGCCGCGACGCGGGGAGCGAGGTCCTTCCCGGTGGCGCTCGCCGCGAACACGACGGCCTCGTAGGCGCCGGCGCGGGCTCGGTCGGCGACCGTACGCGCGTATCCCTCCGGCGCGTACATCCCGAATCCAGGATGCGTCAGCGTGGTCACCCTGTCTGCACCGAACCCGCCCAGCTGGTCGGCGCCGCGCGCCGAAGCGGCCGCCAGCACGAGGGCGTCCACCTTGGCCCCCCCGCCCAGCGCATCCGCCAGCCGTCGCGCGCCGGTCACCACCTCATGAGAGACTTTGCGGAGGGCGCCGTCGCGCTGCTCGAGCACCGCGAGCACGTCGCTCACAGCACCTTCGCTTCCTCACGCAGCAGCCGCACCAGCTCGGGAACCGCCGCTGAGCCCTCGCCCACGATCTTGCCCGCCTGGCGCTCCGGGGGGAGGGCGAGCGACAGGACCTCCAGCGCTCCCGCGCCGGGCGCCGTGGGTTTCACCTCGAGCGGCTTCTTTTTCGCCGCCATGATCCCTTTGAGCGCGGGATAGCGCGGCTCGTTCAGTCCCTTGTCGGTGGTGAGCACGGCCGGCAGCGAAAACTCCACGACCTCGACGCCGCCTTCGATCTCGCGCTCGGCGGTCCCCTTACCGCTGGCGAGCTCGAGGTGGGCCACGGTCGTCACGCACGGCAGGTCGAGCAGCTCGGCTACCATGGGACCGACCTGATGGTTGTAATCGTCGATCGCCATCTTCCCGAACAGGACCAGATCGAAGCCGCCGTCCTTGAGCTCCGCGGCGAGGGCCTTGGCCGTTTCCAGCCCGTCGGGGTGGAGTCCCGCGGTCTGGAGCAGCACGCCACGATCGGCGCCCATCGCGAGGGCCGTGCGGATGGTCTCCTGGGCGGCCGGAGGACCGAGCGCGATGACGACGACCTCCCCCCCCCCGGCCTTCTCCTTGAGCCGCAGCGCTTCCTCGACGGCAAACTCGTCGTAGGGATTGAGGATGAACTTCACACCCGCCTCATCCAGCGATTTCCCGTCGGCGGCGATCTTGACGCGCGTCTCGGAATCGGGGACGCGCTTGATGCATGCGGCTATTCTCATAAGAGGCGACGCCACGACGCCACGTTGTACGTGCAAGGGGTGAATCACGATTCGGCGAGAGGAAAGCAAACCTGCGGCTTCTCGTCTGGCAACCTTCGTACGCCCTAGCGTCGTAACGACGTAAAACGGTTAGAAATCCGTACTCAGACTCAGCTGCACGTGACGCGGTGGACCGGGCGTGAGCCACCGTTGCACGGGCGTCCCCGGCGCCGTAGGGTTCTCGGCGAACGTGCCGAAGCTGTAGTAACGCCGGTCGAACAGGTTCCCCACGGTGCAGCGCAGCTCCAGCTCGCGCCAGGCGAGCGTGAGCGACAGATCGGCGACGGCGTAGTCGGACAGGCGCGAGGTGGCGTTGTCTTCGTCGCCACGCAGCCACTGGCGGCCGACGTAGCGGGCGTCGAGCCCCGCCACGAGCGACGGGCCCGACGCCGCCCTGTGCGCGTCGACGAGCGGCACCGCGAGCCCCGCGTTCATGCGGGTGTCGGGCACCATGGGAAGTACGTCCCCGGGCGTGACCGTTTCGCCGGTGCTGTCCCGCGTGGTGGCGAGTCTGGCCGTCGTCTCGAACGTGGCGCTGGTATAGCCGTAGTTCGCGTAGGCCCGCGCCCCCGTGGAGCCGATCCACTGGAGCGCGAGCTCGAGGCCCTGGCGCCGCGTGGCGCCGATGTTCTGGAAGTAGCCGCCGGTCACCGTCGCTGCGATGAAGAAGATGTCGTCCCGCACAGCGGTGCGGTATGCGTCGGCGCTCGCGTCGAGGCCGCCGTGCGGCGCGTGGTAGTGCCAGCCCAGTTCGTACGTGGTGGCCACGACCGGCTGAAGCGCAGGGTCGGGGCCGAGCGCGAACGGGAGTGGGCACGCGGCCTGGGGATCCGCGCAGCCGAGCTCCACCACCGCGGGAGCGCGGAACCCCCGGCTCGCCGAGGCGAACACGTCATGGCCGCGGCCGCTCGCCCAGGTGAGGCCGGCGCGGGGCGAGAGGCGCCGGAAGATGTTCAGGCCACTCTGCGATGCATCGACCAGGTCTTCGAACGGAATCCGGATCCAGTCGTACCGGGCGGCCAGGGTCGCCGTGAGCCGCGGCACCACCTCCAGGTTCGCGCCTGCGAAGGCGCCCGCGTTCACCTGGTTGGTGCGCACCGACTCGGTGAGGGAGTCGGGAGCCGCGCTGCCGGGAACGGCGAAGATGCGCACGGCGACGTGCTCGTAGTCGGCGTCGGCGCCCGCGAGCCAGCGCAGCTCGCGCCTGCCGAGCGGCACCTTGCCCGAGAGCTGCACGGCGCCCCCGCCGGCGCGGGTGGTGTTGCGCTGCCGCGAGTCCTCGCCCACGAAGTTCACGTTGAACTGCTCGCTCTCGAGCGAGCGACCGAAGGCGTTGATCGCGAGCTGCGTCGTGCCGATCAGGCGTTGCGCGTTGAAGGTCACGAGGTGCGAGCGGGGAGCGAAATAGTCGCCCCCGGTGAAATTCGAGTCGGGGCGCGCCACGGCGAGGCTCTCCGGCAGGCTCCCCGCCTGATAGATCCGATTGTCCGCGCCCGAATAGCTGAGAGTGGCGTCCCAGGTGCCGTTCAGGAGCCCGACCTTGGCGAACAGGGTGCCGATGCGGCTGCGCGTATCCTGGCGCCAGCCGGTCTCGTGCTCGTAGCGGGCGCCCACGTAGTAGTCCCAGACGCCGTGCCGGGCGCCGGCGTGCGCCTTGAGCTCGTAGCGGCCCCAGCTGCCGGCCGAGGCCTCCAGCTCGCGGCTGGCCGGCACGCCGCCGCGCCGGGTCACGAGATTGACCGCGGCGCCGAGCGCATTGCGGCCCAGCAGCACCGACGGCCCGTACACCACGTCCACGCGCTCCACGTCCTCGAGCGGCAGCAGATCGAAGTTGACCTCATGGGCGTCCGGCTCGTTGGCGCGCACGCCATCCACGTAGACGGTCACGCCCTGCGGCAGCCCGATCACGGGTGACACCTGGAATCCGCGCAGCGACACGTCGAGCTGGGCCGTCGCGCCGAGCTCGTCCGAGGTCGTCACACCCGGGAGCTGCTCCAGGGCATCCGCGAGCGAGCGTACCCCGCGCGCGTCGAGGGCCTGGACGTCGAGCGTGGCGGTGCGTCCCGCGAGGCCGCGCGCCAGCTCGCGCACCGTCGGCAGCCGCACGCCGGTCACGACCACGGGAGCGAGGGCGGCTGTGTCCTTGAGAGTGGAATCGGGCTGTTGGGCGCGGGCGGGCCGGGGGAGCAGGGCGAGGACGAGGGCGCCGACCAGCCAACGCGGAACGCGGAACGCGGAACGCGGAACGGAACAGCGTCCTACTGTTCCGCGTTCCGACTTCCGCGTTCCGCGTTCAATTGAAGGCATTCAACCCGGTGATTTCCTGGCCGAGGATGAGCGTATGCACATCATGCGTCCCCTCGTACGTGTACACCGACTCGAGGTTTGCGAGGTGGCGCATCGCCTGATACTCCGCCAGGATGCCGTTGGCGCCGAGCAGACGGCGCGTCTCGCGCGCCACGTCGGTGGCGATGTTCACGTTGTTGCGTTTGGCGAGGGACACTTGCTGCGGCGTCGCCCTCGCCTGGTCCTTGAGCCGCCCCAGCTGCAGACACAGGAGCTGCGCCTTGGTGATCTCGGTGAGCATCTCGGCGAGCCGCGCCTGCTGCAGCTGAAACCCGCCGATCGGCTTCCCGAACATCAGGCGGTTCTTGGCGTAGCTCACGGCCTCGTCGTAGCACGCCATCGCGGCGCCCACCGCGCCCCAGGCGATGCCGTAGCGCGCCTGGGTGAGGCACATCAGCGGGGACTTAAGGCCGCCCGATTCGGGAAGCAGCGCGTCCTTCGGCACGCACACATCCTGCAGGACCAGCTCGCTCGTGTCGCTCGCGCGCAAGGACAGCTTCCCCTTCTGGTCCTTGGCCGAGAACCCCTTCGTGTCGGTGGGCACGATGAAGCCGCGGATCGAATTGACGTCGTCGAGCTTGCCGGTCTTGGCCCACACGATCGCCGCCTGCGCCGTCGACCCGTTGGTGATCCACATCTTGGCGCCGTTCAGCACCCAGCCGTCCTTCGTTTCCTTGGCGACGGTGATCATGCCCCCGGGGTTCGACCCGTAGTCGGGCTCGGTGAGCCCGAAGCAGCCGATCACCTCGCCCGCCGCCATCTGCGGCAGCCAGCGCCGCTTCTGCTCGTCCGATCCGAACGCGTAGATCGGATACATCACGAGCGCGCCCTGCACCGACGCGAACGAGCGCACGCCTGAGTCGCCACGCTCGAGCTCCTGCATGATCAGTCCGTACGCCACATTGTTGAGGCCGGCGCACCCGTATTCCTCCGGCAGGTTCGCCCCGAACAGCCCCAGCTCCGCCATTCCCGGGATCAGGTCCTTGGGAAACTTCCCGGCGAGGTAGTGCTCTCCGATGATCGGAACGACGTGCTCGTCGACCCAGGAGCGCACGGTGTCGCGCACCGCGCGCTCTTCCTCGGATAGCAAGCTGTCGACGTCGTAGAAGTCGACGCCCTGGAACTTGGGTGCCATATGTGCCTCAACTCGGGTGGTGTCCGGTCACCGTGCGTGTACCCCGGGGCACGGCCCCGGGGTTGGTCGACCCGTTGCAACGCCTCGTATGGGTGGGCCAACCCCGGGCCCATGGCCCGGGGCTCACAAAACTAACCCTGGCGTGGGTTCAGTGCAGCGCAGCGGGCGCGGTCTGCGCTTGGGCGGGGCCGCCGCCCCGCGCGAACGCGGCCGTGTCCGACGCTCGAAACTTGCCCTCGCCGTCCCACCGAAAGAACGTGATGTGCACCGCCGTCGGCTCGATCGTCACGAAGTTGAAGCTGGGCGGGCGGCCGCCCCGGGTGCGCCGGCACAGTGTGCCGGCCGTCGAGACGACGATCCGGCCGTCGAGCACGTCGGCGTCTTCCTGGTGATCGTGGCCGCACAACACCACCTCGGCGCCGCACGCCGCGATGCGGCGCTGCGCCCGGCGCCAGCGCGCCAGGCCCATGCGGCCGGAGATCTCGCCGCGCAGCACGTTGTGGTGCAGGGCGAGCACGCGGGCCTGCTCGGGGGGCGCCGCGGCGAACACGCCGCGCACCCGCTCCACCTCGCGCTTTGGCAGGTGGCCTTTCACTGCGAGGTCGCGCGGGCGCAGGGTGAGCGAGCCCCACGCGACGCCGTGCGACGTGAGCGCGCCCGCGATCACCGCGCCGGGAATCGCGAGCGTCGGCGTCAACACGTCGCCGAAATAGCGCGCGTATTTCGCGTACAGCGGCCGCTTCCCGAACGGGATCAAGGGTCGCGTCCACCAGCAGACGTCGTGGTTTCCCGGGATCACGTGTACCGGCGCCGTCCGCGCCGCGAGCTGCACCAGGGCGCGCGCCCGCTGGAACTCCCCGTGGCGCGCCCGCTGCGATATGTCTCCCGTGATCACCACCGCATCGGGCCGCAGATCGGGGATCATGGCTTCGAGCGCCTCGATCTGCTCGATGTTGGCGAGGCCGCCGAAATGCGGGTCGGAAAAGTGCAGCAGCTGGACGGTCATGACTCCGCCTGCACGGTGTAGGTGAGCATCGCTTCGCCGCCGGCGGGGACGCTCACGCGGAACCGCACCCCCGTGGCCGAGAGCTTTTCGGCGGGGAGGCTGCTCTCGGTCACCCGCCAGGTGCCAAAGCGCGTCTCGCGCACGTCGACGCTCACAGACTCGGGTTTCGCGTTCGCGATCGTGACCTTGTACGCGGCGGTGATCCGCTGCCGCGGCGTCATCCCCCGCTTGGGCGGCGCGATCTGCTCCTGATTGTAGTCGGTCTGCACGCGCTCGGCGGTGACGTCGAACGCGTCCCCCGACTGGACGAGCAGGTCACGCCCCGGCGCGGTATGATCGCTGCGCGCCTCTCCCACCAGCTGCAGCCGCCCGCCGGAGTCGGCCTGGAACAGCTGCACGGTCCCCCCCGGGAGCGGCCGCTCGCCGAACGGGGTGCCACGCGGGCGCTTGAGCGTATACCACACCTGCACCGGGACTCGGTCCGGCTCGGCGGGCGACTGCGCGAAATAGCCGCGCCACGGTAGCGCGCCCGGGACGACGAATTCCTGCGTGTAGGGAACGCTCGCGCCGGGGAACAAGGCGACCGTGACGGACACGCCCGGGACGAGCGAGGGCCTGCCGGGGAGCTGGTACACGTGCGTCTCGCCCACCGTCTCTTCGCCAGCCGCACCCCCGGTCACCACCATCTCTTGCAGCTGCACCGCGCCACGCTGGAGGAACCCGGGGCGTGGCGGCGCAGCCGGCCCCGCGCGGTTGATCGACCCCGCCACGAGCTGGACGTCGGCGCTGTCCGCGTGCAGCGTCGTGGAGACGATCGTGGCGGTCCCCGACACCTGACACCTGACCCCTTGCAGGATCACCTGATATCCCGCCTGCCAGCGCGCCGCGCCTTCGATCACGTACGCGAGGTCGGTGCGCGGCCGTGCCCGCGTGGCCTCGAGAGTCACGGTCGCCTCGGGCACGCTGGACACGAGGTCCGACGGGAACAGCGGCTCGCCGGGCGAGGAAAACAGCACCCGTCCGTCGGACAGGCGAAGCTGCGCTGGATCGGTCCGCAGCACAGTGGCGCGCACGGTGTCCGCACCACCGCTCGTTCGCGCGCGCACGAACGCGAGCGTCTGCCCGACGGCGCGCCGCAGCGCGGTCGCTTCGTCCGTCGCCGGGCGGAGCACCGCGGACAGCACCGCGACCGACGAGTCCGGCGAGAACAGGGTCGCCGCGTCGAGCTCGTCCAGCTTCAAGGTGAGGGTGTTCTTCCCCTTATCGAGCGATTGCGGGAGGGTCCGCCGCACCACCACGCGCCCGTCACCGTAGATAGAGAGCGACGTCTGTGCGGCGAGCGGCACCACTCCGGCGACGACCGCGACGACTAGGGACGCCGTGATTTGAGCCATTCGAGCGCAATCCTCTGGACGATGCGAACCGTCAGGAGATACCACGCGACCACGGCCACGGCGCCGACCGTGCGCGCGGTGGCTTGCCACGCCGGCGCTACGGTTCGCAGCGTGAGCATCACATACCCCGCGACCAAGAGCGTGGTTACGATCGCCACCAGACGTCCCAATCGCGAAGCCCTCCTGGTGACGTCCCTGGTGCACGCCGCGCACAGGTCCCCCGGCGCGAGCCCCGGCGTCGGCTCCTTGCAGCGGGCGCAAGGATGGCTAGACCCGGTGGGCCACAGCCCGAGCGAACTCTGTTGTGGAAGCACTGCCCCCCAGATCCTTGGTCCGGACGTTGTCCTTCACGATCACCGTCTCCAGCGCGCGGCGCAGCCGGCTCGCTTCCTGGAGCCGGCCGATGTGGTCGAGCATCATCGCCGCTGCGAGCATCTGGGCGGCGGGGTTCGCGATGCCCTGCCCCGCGATATCGGGCGCCGAGCCGTGGACCGCCTCGAAGATCGCCGCCTGCTCGCCGACGTTCGCGCCCGGCGCGAGCCCCAACCCCCCCACCAGTCCCGAGGCCTCGTCCGAGAGGATGTCGCCGAACAGGTTGGTGGTGACGATCACGTCGAACTGCGCCGGGTTGATCACCAGCTGCATGGCGGCGTTGTCCACGATCTTGTCGTCCGAGGCGATCTGCCCCTGGTATTCGGCGGCGATGTGCTTCGCGGTCTCGAGAAATAATCCCGATGTCGCCTTGAGGATGTTGGCCTTGTGCACGATCGTCACTTTCTTGCGGCCGTTGCGGCGCGCGTACTCGAACGCGTACCGTACGATCCGCCGGCAGCCGTCCCGCGTCATCACCGAGGTCGCCTGGGCGAGCGCCTTGGGGTCGTTCCCGACCTTGAACGTGCGGTCCAATCCCACGTACAGGCCCTCGGTGTTCTCGCGCACGATGACCAGGTCCACGTCGACGTAGCGTCCGCCGGGCACGATCGATTTCACGGGGCGCACGTTGGCGTACAGGTCGAACTCCTGGCGCAGCGCCACGTTCACCGAGCGGTACCCCCCGCCCACCGGCGTGGTGAGCGGGCCCTTGAGCGCGAGCCCCGTGTGCCGGATCGAGTCCAGCGTGGCCTTGGGCAGCGGCGTGCCCGCCTTTTCCACGGCGCTCATCCCGCCGTACTGCTCGTCCCAGTCGAACTCCGCTCCCAGCGCATCGAGCACGGACAGCGTCGCTTCCGTGATCTCGGGCCCGATGCCATCGCCGGCGATGAGGGTCGCCTCACGCTTCACGGCAGCCCCGGCGTGAGGCTCTTGACGGCGCCCGTCAGCGCCGTCCAGGGATCGTTCCCCTCGCCCCGCGCCACGGTCCGGAACCCCACCCGGCCGGTGCGGACGTCGACCATCACGACCGTCAGTTCCGCGATCGCAAGGCCGTGCGGTAGGGGCGCAGCATGCTGCGCCCCTACACCTCCGGTGCGCCCCTGCGCCGCCCCTCCCGTCCGCCCGTCCGCCGGACCGCCCGTCCGCCGGAACACCAGTCCTGCCGGCACCAGCACGAAGCGCCCACCGCCCGCCCCCACCAGCGCGGCCAGCGTCCGCAGCTCATGGCGGAGCGGATCGGGCACGATCTCCTCCCGCCCGCCGCCTCGCAACAGGATCGCCGTGCCCATCTGGTCGGGATCGGGAGCGATCCCGGGCGCACGCCGGGCGGCCCGCCGCAGCTCGTCGGGGAGTAGCCACGTGACTTCCGGCGCCCGGGTCGTGAGCAGGGCGCCGATCACGCTGTCGCTCTTGGCGAGCGCCGCCCGCCGCTCCCCCAAGAGCGCCTGCCAGTGGAGCGAATCTTCCGCGACGATGAGAGTGAGGGGTGTAATGCCGACCTGCTGCGCCGCGATGCCGGCGGTGGGGAGTGGGGCCGTGGGCTCGGGAGTCGGCGTCTGAGACCCGTGTCCGCAGGCCGCCGCCACTACCGGGGCCACCACGCACCACGCACCACGCACTAAGCTTTTGATTTGCAATGGATTAGTCACGGCGCGCAATATCGTGTTCGCGGCGCCGTTTTTCAAGAACCGAGCGTGAGTCCCCCGTCCACCACGATCACCTGGCCCGTGACGTGCCGCGCCTCCTCGCTGCACAGGAACACGATCACCCGCGCCACGTCTTCGGGCTCCGCCACGCGGCCCAGCACCGACTCGTGCTCGGCGCGCTCCAGCACCTCGCGCGGCAGCTTGGCCAGGAGTTCCGTCTTGACGAAGCCGGGCGCGACGGCGTTGACGTTCACGTTGGACGGCCCCAGGTCGACGGCCGCTGAGCGCGTGAGCCCGATCAGCGCGGCCTTGCTGGCGGCGTAGTTGGCGATGCCGAACCCCGGGCGGAAGGCCTGATGGCTCGCGACGTTGACGATCTTGCCGTAGCGCTGGGCCCGCATCGAGCCGGCCACGGCCTGAATACAGTTGAAGGCCCCGGTGACGTTGGTGTCGAGCACCTCCTGCCACGCCTCGGGGCTCAAGCGCCACAGCGCTCCGTCGTGCGCGACGCCGGCGTTGTTGACCAGGTAGTGCACTCCCCCCAGGCGCTCCCGCACGGTCGTAATGAACTTCTCGACTTCGGCGTGGTTGCGCACGTCGCAGCGGGCGCAATACACCGGCACGCCGAGGCCTCGGATCGCGGTCTCGGTGAGCAGGGCCTGGGCGGCGACGTCGCGGTCGGGGAGGTCGACGTAGTTGATCGCCACCGCCACACCGCGCTGCGCAAACTCGAGCGCGGTGGCGCGGCCCAGGCCCGTCGCCCCGCCCGTGACCACCACGACGCGCCCGTGGATCGTCTCGGCGAGGCGCTGCTGCTGGGTCTGCGGCTCCGTCGCTGGCGTGGTGACGCGAGTCGCCTCGCGCGCGGCCGTGAGCCAAGGGGTGGTCGGAGTCAAGCTTTCGAACCTATGTTCGAAATTGAACATCGGCAAGGCGCGCCGTAACTTAGGCGCCATGAATCGGCTGCTCTCGGTGCTCGTGTGGGGCGGCATTGCCGTCGGCGGCGCCGCCGCCTTCGGCGTGCTGGCGCTGTCGCGCGGCGAAAACGTGAACGCCGCCTGGCTCCTGACGGCGGCGCTGTGCAGCTACGCGGTGGGATACCGCTTCTACAGCCGGTTCCTCGCCGATCGCGTCTTCGCGCTGGACGACCGCCGCGCGACACCCGCCGAGCGGCACAACAACGGGCGCGACTTCGTCCCCACCAACAAGTGGGTCCTGTACGGCCACCACTTCGCGGCGATCGCGGGCGCGGGGCCGCTGGTGGGCCCCGTGCTGGCGGCGCAGTTCGGCTTCCTCCCGGGGACGTTGTGGCTCGTGATCGGGGTGGTGCTCGGGGGTGCGGTGCAGGACTTCACCATCCTGTTCTGCTCGCTCAGGCGCGACGGCAAGTCGCTCGGCCAGATGGCCAAAGAGGAAGTGAATCCGGCCGCGGGCGCCACCGCGATGCTCGCGGTGCTGTTCATCATGATCATCCTGCTCGCCGTGCTGGCGCTCATCGTGGTCAACGCCCTCAAGGCATCGCCCTGGGGACTGTTCACGCTGGGCTGCACGGTGCCGATCGCGCTGCTGATGGGGTGGTGGATGAAGCGGTGGCGCCCGGGCAAGGTGGGCGAGGCATCGGCCGCCGGGGCCATGCTGCTGCTCGGCGCATTGGTCGCCGGGGGGTGGGTAGCGGGCCAGCCGCAGCTGGCCCCGCTGTTCACCCACAGCGCCACGACACTCACGTGGATCATGGTGGCGTATGGGTTCATCGCCTCGGTGCTCCCCGTGTGGATGCTATTGTGCCCGCGCGACTATCTGTCGACGTTCCTGAAGATCACCACCATCCTGGTGCTCGCGGTCGCGATCCTGGTGATCTTGCCGCCGCTCCGCATGCCGGCGCTCACGCCGTTCGCCACGCTGGGCGAAGGTCCCGTGTTCGCGGGCAAGCTGTTCCCGTTCGCGTTCATCACGATCGCGTGCGGCGCCATCTCGGGATTCCATTCGCTGGTCGCGTCCGGCACAACCCCGAAAATGATCGCGCGCGAGTCCGACGCTCGCATGATCGGCTACGGCGGCATGCTGATGGAGTCCTTCGTGGGGGTGATGGCGATGATCGCCGCGTGCACCCTCGACCCCGGTGTGTACTTCGCGATGAACACCACGCCGGCGGCGCTGGCGCAGGCCTCGCAGGCGCTGGGCCAGGCGGGCTTCGTCGTCACCCCGGAGACCATGCAGGCGCTCGCCGCCCGCATGGGGGAGGCCACGCTGGTCGCGCGTTCGGGCGGCGCGCCGTCGCTCGCGGTCGGCATGGCTCAGATCTTCGCGAGCGTTACGGGCGTGTTGGGTGGCGGGAGCCGCACACTCGACGCGCTGTGGTACCACTTCGCCATCATGTTCGAGGCGCTGTTCATCCTCACGACCATCGACACGGGGACCCGCGTGGGGCGGTTCATGTTGCAGGAGATCGTGGGGCACGTGTGGCCTCGGTTCGGCGAGACCTCCTGGTATCCGAGCGTGATCGCCTCGAGCGCATTAATCGTGGCGGGGTGGGGCTACTTCCTGTACCAGGGCGTGGTCGACCCGCTGGGCGGGATCAATTCATTGTGGCCGCTGTTCGGGATCGCGAACCAGCTGCTCGCCGCGGTGGCGTTGTGCGTGGGCACGACCATTCTCATCAAGATGGGCCGGCAGCGGTTCGCGTGGGTCACGCTCGCGCCGCTCGCCTGGCTCGTGGCGGTCACGATGACGGCCGGATGGCAGAAAGTGTTCTCGGCCGATCCGCGTTTGGGGTTCCTGGCGCACGCCGCGTCGCTTGCCGGGTCGGCCGACCCGGCGGCGGCGCGGCTGATCTTCAACGACCGGTTGAACACGTTCGTGGCGTTGTTGTTTATGGTCGTCGTCGGCGTGCTGATCGCGACATCGGTGCGGGAGTGGTGGCTGGTGCTCTCAGGCCGCAAGCGGGCGGAGACGCACGAGACTCCGTATGTGGAGAGGGCGTATGCGACGGGAGACTGACGGCGGCAGAGGGCGGCAGAAGGCGGCAGAAGGCGGCACAGGTTGGCACCACGCGCTGCGCCGCATGTTTGGCATGCCCGACTACGAGGCCTATCTCGAGCACTGCCGGACGGCTGGTCATCCGACGCACCTCAGCGAGCTGGAGTACGTGGCGGAATTTTTCGAGTCGAAGGGGAAGGGCGTGCGGTGCTGCTAGCGGCCGGCGCGTCCCGGTTCGGCCTCGCGTGGGTGGCGCTGTGCGGGGCGCTCGCGATTCACGTGGTCGACGAGGCCCTGACCGACTTTCTTTCCGTTTACAATCCCGCCGTGCGGGCGATCCGGGCGCGATTCCCCTTCCTGCCACTCCTGACCTTCACGTTCCCCGTCTGGCTGGGCGGGCTCATCGCAGTGACGGTTCTCCTGTCTGCGCTGTCACCGGCAGTGTTTCGAGGAGAGCCCGGGATGCGGCCGGCGGCGTACGTGTTCGGCGTGGTGATGGCGGGAAACGGGCTGCTGCACCTGGGCGGATCGGTCTATATGAAGAAGGTAATGCCGGGGGTGTACTCGGCGCCGCTCATTTTGGCGGCGGCGGTCTACCTACTGGCATCCGTGTCGTAGCGCGCCTCAACTCTTTCCCCGCGTCAGTCGCTCGAACTGCGGATCGCCGCGCAACGGATCCCACAAAGGATCGAGACGGAGCAGCTGGGGAGAGAAACATGAGGGAATCGACAGGAGGCGTTCGATGACGTCCAAGGCGGATGCCTTGTCATTCAGAAAGACGTATGCCAGAGCGAGGTTCTGAAGCGCCCCAGGACCGGCGACGGCGTCAACGGCCGGCGGATCCGAGGCGGCCACACGCCTTCCGAGATCGATCGCCTCGGCGCGGCGCCCTAATCCCGCATAGGCGACAACCAGGGCACTGGCGACCATGCCGTATGCCCGGAGGGAACGTTGCGCCGCGCTCGGGAGGCGTCCCTCAAGCTCGGCGCGCGCGGAATCGAACTGCTGACGCGCCGTAGCTGAGTCGCCTAGCAAGCGAAGGGCCACCGCCTTCCGCACGTGCTCGCTCCCCAGCCATTGATCCCACGCCCAGCCGGCCGGTCTGCTGCTGCTCGCGCGCGCGAGTGCCGCGCGAGGTCTGCGACCCATGAGCTCGAGGTAGAACGGCAGCGTCATGCCTTCGTTGCCATCCGATAAGGCTGCCGCCTCGAGCACAACCCGCCGGGCGGCAGCGAGATCGCCGTCCCGCAACACCGGAACGGATGCCCACGTCGCGTAAGCAAACCCCTCTCGCGGCTCGAGGGAGAGAGCGAGCCTACTGACCCGCTCGGCCTCGTCGTAGTGCCGTAGCCAAAGGTGCGCCTGGCCGAGGTTCAAGAGCGGCGCGTCCCAGCGAGGGTCGAGGGTGGCGGCACGCTCATACGAGCGGATCGCGTCCCCCCAATCGCCGCGCCGCTTGTACACGTTCCCGATGAGCATCACGATCTGCGCATCGCCGGGACGGGCGGCATGGGCCGTGTTGAGGTGCTGCAACGCGCGATCATAATCCGCGCAACACGCGTAGAAATAGTGCCCCAGCGCGACGTGCACGTCCGGTAGCTTCGGATCGAGCCCGAGCGCCCGATCGGCGGCGGCCTTTGCGCGGTCCAGATGCTCCGGGCCGAGCTCGTTAAGCCAGTAGGCCTCCGTGTGAGAGAACGAGAGCCGCGCGTACGCGAGAGCGAACTGGGAATCCAGTTGTACGGCGCGCTCGAACATCTGAATCGCGGAGAGGTTCGTGGTGGCACTCCAGGTGCCTTTCGCGATGGCGCGCCCACGGAGGTAGTAGTCGTACGCTTCCAGGCTTGTCGTGGGGGCGGCAGCGAGTCCCTGCTGCTGGCGCTCTTCCAGTGCTACGTGCAGCTCGGTTACGACGCGCTGAGCGACTCCCGAGAGCATGGGGAATAGATCCGTCTCGTCTTCGTCGAGGACTCCCGCCCATATCTGCGTCTCGTCGCGTGCCCGAACCAGCTGGGGTCTGACGCGCACGCGCCCGGTCTTGTTATGCGAGCGCTGCCAGCTGACGGTCCCTCCGAGCACGTAGTCCGCCCCGTTCTCCGCCGCGATCTGGCGTGGAGTCTTGTCCGTCCCCCGGTACTGCAGGGCGCCCTGGCCCCCGATGACCTGCAGGCCGCCAACCGTCGCGAGGCGGGTGGTGATCTCATCGGTGATCCCGTCGGCGAAGTACGCGTCCCCGGGCGCGCCGAGGTTCTGGAACGGCAGCACGAGGACTCGCGGGCCACGCGGCGTGCTCGCCTCTCCTCGGCGGTGCATCACGACGCCGACCCCGATCGCGCTCAGGAGCGCGGCGACCGCCAGGATGCCCGGGAGCACACGCGTCCTGCGCGTCCGTGGTTCGACTCGCTGCGCCGGAAGCTCCGACTCGGGCAGGGCGCGGGAAGAACGAGCTGCCGGCGACGGCGGCGCGTCCTGGCGGATCGCCTCCGCCAAGGCCCGGGTCTCACCGGAAGGCTCCATCTCGTACTCCTCCGCGAGCCGTGAGACGAAACCTTCGTACGCGCGGATCGCCGCCGCCCGATCACCCAGCTGGTCGAGGAAGGTCATGAGCCGCCGAGTCATGGTCTCGTCGGCCGGCGACAGGTCGGCCGCGCGACGCGCCCAGCGCGCAGCCTCGACCGGATCCCGCGCCGCCGCCCGCTCCTCGGCGAGCGCCCAGGCGCCTTGCGACGCCCGCTCGCGCAGTCGCGCGCGCTCACGCTCGAGCCAGCGCTCGAACTCGGGCGCGCCCGTCACGAAGAATCCCTCCAGCAGATTACCCCGATAGAGCGCGAGCGCGTCGCCGGGCCGTCGGGCGTCGAGTGCCGCCTCGAATGCGGCGGCGTCGCACCAGACGACGTCGCCGCTCAGCCCGACTTCGCCGTCGCCGCGCGGCGCGATCGCTTCGTCGCCCAGCGCCGAGCGCAGGACATAGAGGGCCTGGTTCAGCGCCGCCCGCGCGTGGGGTGCATCCGACTCGGGCCAGAAGAGAGCCAGCAGCGTGTCGCGGCGGTGCGGACCGCGTGGGATGGCGGCAGCGAGGTAGGCGAGCAGGGCCGTGCGCTTCGCATGACGGACGAGTGTTTCGACCTGTCGTCCGTCCGCTGCACTGAACTGAAGCGACCCGAGAATCCGAAGCTCGACCAAGGTGCTGTCCTGCAACACGTTCCGGGCGTCACCCCGGCGGTGACCCGCGCGTCACGCGTCGGTGAGAGTCGGGGACTATTGTCGCAAACCTACGGACGGGCTGGCCCAGCACAAGGCAGCCGGTTCACCACCTCAGAGGTGCCCCCATGCGATCGCCGTTCTTCATTCCGGTAATTGGCTATTTCGCGCTCACCCTCGCGGGTTGCCGGGGCGACTCGCTCGGCTCAACTCCGACCTTGGCGTCCGGCTTGCGGGCCTCTGAGGAGGTCGACGATCCACCCGGTTTCTCCGATTGGTCCGCACCCGTCAACCTCGGGCCGGTCGTGAACTCGGTCGGCCCGGACTTCGACCCGTTTATCTCCAAAGACGGACTGAGTCTCTACTTCACTGGTGGTCGCAACCGGCCGGGCTTCGGCCTTCGAGACATCTGGGTCTCGCATCGGGCAAGCATCAACGATCCCTGGGAGCCTCCGCAGAATCTCGGCCCCACCATAAACACTGGGGCCCATGAGTCCAAGCCGACCCTGTCGCCCGACGGGCACCGGCTCTATTTCGCGAGCAACCGGTCCGGTGGATTGGGGGATTGGGATCTGTACGTTTCCCGACGACACAACAAGGGCGACGACTTCGGCTGGGAACCGCCGGTGAATCTCGGCAGTCCAGTCAACAGCATTGGGAGCGAAGAGAGCGCAGTCACGATCTTCGAAGATGACGCGACCGGCAAGACGGTCCTCTACTTCGGCTCGAACCGTGCGGGCGGTTTGGGCGATCTCGACATCTACGCCAGCACCCTCCTCCCCGACGGCAGCTTCGGCCCCGCCGGGCTGGTGGAGGAGCTCAGCACTTCTTCAATTGACCAGGATCCGGCCATCCGCCGGGACGGCCTGGAAATGTTCCTCGCCTCCGACCGGCCGGGGACGTTCGGCGCGACGGACCTGTGGGTGGCAACCCGCGCGAGCACTCGGGACCGCTGGTCCGCGCCGGTGAACCTCGGGCCGCTGGTTAACACGCCCACTCGACCGTCGGACCTGGAACAGGCGAATGATTGGCGCCCGGCACTTTCGTTCGACGGCACGACGCTGTATTTCAACTCCGCCTTCCGCTCCGGCAACGTGAGCGACATGTTCGACATCTGGGTCACCACACGCACGCGGCTCAGGGAGTCGCACTAGCCGAGGAGGCCTTGTGAGACCCTCATCGAGATCCGCCTTGTTCATCGTCGCGCTCGTCGTCGCCGCCTGCCGGGCTGACTCGACTGGCACGTCGTCGGAGCCCGGCGACCGCATGCTTCTGGCTTCGCTGCATGGCGCTGACGCGGGGTCAGGGTTTTCCCCATGGTCCGACCCCGTGAATCTCGGGGCCGCCGTCAATTCCGACGGACTGGACCAGGACCCAACCCTTTCGCCCGATGAGTTGAGCCTCTACTTCACGTCGGACCGGCCGGGCGGCTACGGTATCTGAATCTCCCACCGCGAATGCCGTGAGTGTGCATGGCAAACGCCGGTCAAGCTGCAGCTGGTGCCGGACGATTTTGAAGGCGGCCTTGGGCCGACGCAGGCGGTCCGGGCGCCCGCTCTCTCACGGGACGGCCACCTGTTGTTCTTTTCGCGGTGTATTGACTGCGGCGCGAGCCATTTTCCCGGGACCAGCGACATCTTCGTGGCGCGTCGCTCCAACCCGAAAGACGACTTCGGCTGGGGACCCGCCGTGCCGCTCGGTCCGGGCGTCAACACGACGGCCAACGAGGACCACCCGTTCTACCTGCAAAGCGCGGAAGACGGCGCCGTCAACCTGTACTTCTGCCGAAACGAGCCCGGCTCGAGTCGCTTCGACATATACGCGGCCGCGGTCAAGCGGAACGGTGAAACTCGCGGACCAGCCGTGCTGGTGTCTGAGCTTAGCCTTGCCGGAATCAACGACGTCGCGCCGACGCTGCGCGCTGACGGGCGAGAGATCATCTTCCAGTCGAACCGCCCCGGCGGCGTCGGCGCCCGCGCCGATCTCTGGACGTCAACGCGTCAAAGCGTGCACGAGCCCTGGTCCGCGCCCGAGAACGTTGGAACTCTCGTCAACACGTCGGCCGCCGAGCTTCAGCCGAGTCTGTCGTTCGACGGTCGGACGCTCCTGTTCGCGTCCGATCGGTCAGGTAGTCTCGGCAACGATATCTGGATGTCGACCCGCACGCGTACCGCAGACGCGGCCGGCGAAGCCGACAGCCCAGACGACGCGCCGCGCTTCTCCGCCTGGTCCGCCCCCGTCAACCTGGGCCCGCCGATCAACACGACGCACGTCGAGTCGGGCGCGTCCATTTCCCGGGACGGGCGCACACTGTACTTTCATTGCCTGGACTGCCCGGAGAACGTCGGCGGGGCCGACATTGGGGTGTCGCAGCGAGCGCGTATCGACGATCCCTGGGGACCACCGCAACGTTTGGGATCCAACGTCAACACGACAGCCAACGAGACCGCGCCGACCCTTTCCTCCGATGGGCACCAGTTGTTCTTCGCCCGTGACGGCCAGACAGGACTCGGCGGCACCGACCTGTACGTCTCGCGGCGGCGCGACAAGCGGGACGACTTCGGTTGGGAACCTGCGGTGAATCTTGGCAGCGGCGTCAACACGACGGCGAACGAGGCTCAGGCCTCGCTATTCGAGGACGAGGAAACCGAGACCACCACCCTCTACTTCTCCTCGAACCGCTCGGGAGGCCCCCGGCCTCGACGACATCTACGCCAGCACACTCCAACCGGACGGCACCTTCGGTCCGGCCGTGCTCGTACCAGAGCTTAACTCTTCGTCCAACGATCGACAGCCCGCCGTCCGCCGGGACGGTCTGGAAATGTTCCTCGGCTCCGACCGGGTGGGAACGCTCGGCGCCATCGACCTCTGGGTTTCGACGCGCGGGACGACGCAGGACCCGTGGTCCACGCCGGTGAACTTGGGGCCGGTCGTCAACACGACGGTGACCGACGCCCGCCCGGCGCTCTCGTTCGACGGCACCACCCTCTACTTCCAGTCGACCCGCCCCGGCGGACTCGGACCCTGTGACACGCCCACGGGGCCCTGCATCTTCGATCTCTGGGTCACCACGCGTACCAGACTCGACGCCGCGGACGAGGACGATGGACGGGTAAGAACCCGCGCGAAGCCCAGGCAGCGCTAGACCGCCAGAACGTCTCGCAAAGGACAGGAGAATCCCGGGAGCACGTCCTCGCCATCGAGCGAAGCGTGCTCCTGCAGGATCGAGAGGCTCCCGTCGCGCCGGTAGACCCGTGCCTGCGAGCGCTCGGGATCGATCACCCACACGAGCTTCGTCCCGGCCCCGAGCCAATCGGCCACCTTGGCGAGGACCTCGGCGGGTCGGTCGTCGGGTGACAAGATCTCGGCCAGCAGATCCGGCGCGAGCTCGGCATAGCCCCGCGCCCGAATCGCTCCCGTTCGGTCTCGTGCCACGAACGCCACATCAGGCGCCCGCACCGTATCGGGATCGGACGCGATCTTGAATCCCGTGTCCTGTGCGAACACCAGGCCCAGTCCGTGGCGACGGACAAAGTCGCCCAGGTGGCAAGTGAGGTTCGCGGCGACAGCCCCGTGCCAGGTGCCGGGCGGCTCGCGCACCACGAGCTGTCCGCGGACCAGCTCGACCTGTTTGTCCGGAATAGACATGCGCTCGACGTCCGCGGCAGTCAGGAGAGGCGCAGCGCTCACACCGCGTAACATATCACCTCGGCAAACGACGGACGACAACGGTAACGGGCGACGTCAACCCCTGATCAACGTCACTCCTGCCCCGCTCGACCCAGCACCGGCGAGATGAGCACGAGCGCCATCCCTCCCGCCGCGCTCGCCAAGAACGCGGGCCCCGCCCCATACCGCTGAAATACCGCGCCCAGCGCCACACCGCCCACCAGCGCCGCGAACCCCGTCACCCCGTGATACACACCGAACCCGCTCCCCTGGTGAGCCCCCGCGAGTCGGGCCACCAGCGCCCGCTCCGGGCTCTCGGTCAGCCCCGCCACCAGGCCCAAGCCGAGGAACCATCCCCACGCCGCCGCTGCCGTGCCGGCGCGCGCCATCCCCACGGCGAGGATCGCGTAGGCGAGCCACCCCAGCCACATCGTCTGCCCAGGCCCAAGCCGGTCGCTCGTCGCCCCACCCACAAAGCTCGACGTCGACCGCACGACGTGCACCGCGGCCCACAATAGCGGTACCACCGCCACCGGCACGCCGAGCTGCTGCGAGCGCAGGATGATCAACGTGTCGGGCATGCGGAGGAGATAGAAAAATGAGATGGCGAGGAGAGGAGAAACGTGTGAAGGTTGGGGGAGGTTGGAGGAGGTTCGGGGAGGTTGTGCTGATCGGTCGCTACCTCCCCTAACCTCCCCTAACCTCCCCAAACCTCCTCGCTCTCTCACCGCCCATGTCGCGAGCACCAGGACCAGTACCCCCGGCACAACGCTCGCCCCAATCACCGTCCGCAGCCCCGCGCTCCCCGACGCGAGCAGCCACCACGCGACGATCGGCCCCAACACCGCGCCCGCGTGGTCCATGCCGCGCTGCAGCCCGAACGCCCGGCCCAGGAGGTCGGCTGGCGTCGCGTCCGCGATCAATGCGTCGCGCGGCGGCGTGCGCAGTCCCTTGCCCAGCCGGTCCACCACGCGCAGCCCGATCACCTGCCACGCCGCCCCAGTGACCGCGATGACGGGACGCACCACGACGGCGATCAAGTAGCCGAGCACGATGAGGGGCCCACGCCGGCTCGTCCGATCGGCCAGCCGGCCCGCCCCGAGCTTCACGACGGCCGCCGCGAACTCCGCGGCCCCGTCGAGCGCTCCCAGCGCTTGGGCGCCCCCACCCAGCACCCCGGTGACGAACGCCGGGAGCAACGGGTAGATCATTTCGCTCGCGAAATCGTTCAGCAGCGAGACCCAACCGAACAGCTTGACCTGACGCGGGAGCCGACTGGGGGCTCGGGGTTCGGGGCTCGGGGCTCGCGTCGTTCGCTCCGTCGAGTCCCCAGCCCCGAGCCCCGACTCCCTACTGTGCATTGAGGCCGAGACCCCAGCGGATCAGGGCGACCGGCAGACCCCCGTAGCGGAGCAGTGCGTCGTGGAAGTCGCGCAGCGTGGACCCGGCCCCCCGTGCCGCCCGGAACTGCTTGCGCAGCTCGAGGATCTCGCGGCGCCCCACGGCGTAGCACAGCGGCTGCGCCGGCTCGGCGCAATAGCGGCGCACCTCCGCCTCCGCGTTGGCGCGATCCACGTGCAGCTCGCTGACGAACTGGTCCACCGCCTGCTCGAACGTCATACCCCGGGTGTGCAGGCCGACGTCGAGCAGCACGCGCGTCGCGCGCCACAGCAGATGGACGCGCTGGAAGAACGCCTCCTCTTCCGAGCGGTAGAACCCTTCCTCGCCCATCATGTCTTCGCAGTACAGCGCCCACCCCTCCACGGTGAGCGGCGTCCACACGTTCTTGCGCGTGTCCGACCGCTGGGTCTGCGCTTGCACCAGATGGAGGTGATGGCCCGGATATCCTTCGTGCAGCGCCGTGGCCGCCAGCTCGTGGCGGCAGTGGTCGCGCAGGATGCGCTCCTGCGCCGCCGCCGGGAGCCGGGCGTCGGGGACCGTCACGTAGAACCAGCCGGTGCGGTCGCTCGAATAGGGGCCCGGACTGTCGTAGGCGGCGAACGGGATGATGGGCCGCATGAACGCCGGCGTCGGCACGACGTCGAGCGGGGCGTCGGGAATGGCCGCCAGGCCGCGCGCCGCCACGAAGTCGCGCGCGCGTCGCATCTCCTCCGCGTACGAGGCCACCAGCGCGGCCGCGGGAGGGTGGTCGGCGCGCAGCCGGTCGGCGACGTCCTGCCAGCGCTTGCCGCCGTCGAAGCGCGCCGCCCGGCGCGCCAGGTCGGCCTCGAGCTCTTCCTTCAGGTGCAGGCCGTAGCGCCACAGCTCGGGGGCCGTGTCACGCAGCGCGTGCTCGTAGTGCAAATGAAAGTTGAAGTCTTCCTCGCCAAGGGCGAACTGGTCCGACGCCCCTTCCAGCCAGCGCTCGAGGTCGTGCGCGAATCTCGCCAGTGCCGCCGCCGCCCCCTCCGCCGCGGCCGCCAGGCGCCGCGCCTCCGCGGGCGGCACCTCGGACAGCGCGGTCGCCACTTCGCGCACCAGCACCAACCCGCCCTCGTTGACGCGCAGCGCCGTCTCCACGAACACGCGCACCGGCGCGACCAGCGCGGCGCGCGCGTCGTCGAGCAGGGCCGGCACGTCTTCCAGCCGGCCGGCGAGCGCCCGCGCCCGCTCGACGGGCGGACGGTCCCGCCGGCCCAGCAGGAAATGCAGCCCGCCGAGCAGGTGCGACAGCCAGAACGCAGGGTTCGTTGCCTGGGGCCGCTCGCGCTCGAACCGCCGCAGCACCACCCGCACGTCGTTCAGCAGGGCGGTGCGGTCGATCTCGTCCTCGAGCTCGGACGTCGTGGCCTCTTCGAGGGCGGCGCCGATGGACTTGAGCGCGGCGAGGTGCGGCGCCAGCGCGACCGGGCTGAACCGCCCGTAGCGATCGTCGTGGGTCCTCACCCCGGCCTGGGTCGCCGCGACGGGGTCCAGGTGCCAGCGCAAATCGAAGCAGGCCCGCTCGATTTCCCGGAACGGGCCTACCGCCATACCGCCTGCTTCAGGAGCCGGTGGCACTCCTCGTCCGACAGGACGCGGTCGGTCCGCTTTGCGGCTTCGAACAGCACCCGGCACTGGGCCTCGTCCTCGGGGTCGTAGCCGTGCGTCTCGAGCCAGTACTTGACGTTGGAGAGTCCCGAGACGGGGGAGATCTCGATCTTCTGCTCCAGGCCGAACTCCTGTGCCGGGACGGAGCTGTAGACGCGATCGGCGAGCCACGCGTGGCCCTTTTTCTTGGCCTTGATGATCGCCGCCGCGTGCACACCGGTGCCGGTGCGGAACGCGTCTCCGCCCATCACCGGGTAATTCACCGGGATCGGCACGCCCACCGCGTCGGCCACCAGCCGGCAGTACTCCGGCAGCTTCGCGATGTCGTGCCGGTGGGCGCCCAGCAGCCGGAGATTCACGATGAGCAGATCCATTTCGGCGTTGCCCACGCGCTCCCCCACCCCGAGCGCCGTGCCGTGTACGCGGTCCACGCCGGCCTCGATCGCGGCGAGGCAATTGATCAATCCCATGCCGCGGTCGCGGTGCCCGTGCCAGTCGACCTTAACGCCGCTCTGCTTGACGATTTCCCGCTTGACGAAGTCGACCAGCGCCCTGACCCCGTCCGGCGTCGCATGGCCTACGGTGTCGGCCAGACAAATCCGCGTCGCGCCGCAGGCGATCGCCGTCCCATACAGAGCCTTGAGCGCGTCGGGCTTGGCCCGGGTGGTGTCTTCGGTCACGTACATCACCGGCAAGCCATGTCTGACGGCGTACGTGACGGCTTCCTCGCTCGACCGGAGAATCCGGTCCAGGGTCCAGTCTTCGGCGTACTGCCGGATGGGGGACGATCCGATGAAGGTCGCGGCCTCGATCGTGATCCCGACCTCATCCGTCACCCGCACGATCGGCTCGACGTCCGCGATCACGGTGCGCGCCGCGCAGTTCGGGGCGAGCGGCAGCCGGGCGTCCCTGATCTCCGTGGCGAGCGCCCGCACCTGCTCCAACACGCGCGGGCCGGCCCCCGGCAACCCGATGTCGGCAGCTACGATACCCAGGTCGGCCATGAGGTGGAGCAGACGCTTCTTGACGTCGAGCGCGGGGTCGCGGACGGAGGGGGATTGCAGGCCGTCGCGCAGCGTCTCGTCGTTCAGGTCGACACGGGCGCGCGTCCAGTCGAACGCCGTCGCGTCACCCGCCCGGTTCCAGTCGTAGATCAGCTCGCGCTCATCCATGAACTAGTGTCACCCTCTCGCCCCCCACCGTCAAGCGGGTTAGTGTGAAGACCGTGGAGCACACCCTCTCGCGCCTGCTCGCGCACGAGCGCATCCGCGCCGCCCGACGTCACGTCGAGCGCGCCGACGAGCTGACCCTGGCGCGCCAGGCCGCGCTCTCCGCCACACCGGCGCCGACCGGCGCCGAGGCAGCGCGCGGCGCGCGGGTCGCGGAATTGTTTCGCGAGATCGGACTGTCGCACGTGGGGGTCGATCAGGCGGGCAACGTGCGCGGCTGGTTCGGGAACGGCGACGGATCGGCGCCGGTGGTACTGGCGGCACACCTCGACACGGTGTTCGGTCCCGAGGTGGACGTGCGCGTGACGCGCCACGGCCAGCGGCTGGAGGGTCCCGGCATCTCGGACAACGCCCGCGGACTCGCCGCGCTGGTCGCGGTGGCGGAGGCCCTGGTCGCCACCCGCGTCACGACGACGCGGCCCATCCTGTTCGCCGCCACCGTCGGGGAAGAAGGCTCGGGGGATCTACGCGGGGTGAAATACCTGTTGAACGGGCGGCACGATGTAGGGGCGCAGCATGCTGCGCCCCTACCGAATGCTGCGCCCCTACCCGTCGCCTTCATCGCCCTGGACGGTGCCGGGCTCGAGCGCGTCATCCACCGCGCGCTCGGCTCCAAGCGCTACCACGTCACGTTCCGGGGACCGGGCGGCCATTCCTGGGCCGCGTTCGGCGTCGCCAACCCCGCCAACGCCGTCGGCCGCGCCGCCGCCCTGCTCGCCGATCTTCCCATCGCCACGGCGCCCCGGACCACCTGCGCCGTGGTGGGATTGGGGGGCGGCACCGGTCTCAACTCGATCCCGCAGGACGCCTGGCTCGACCTGGACTTGCGGAGCGAGGACCCACGTGCCCTGGAGCAGCTCGACGTCACGGTCCGGGCGGCGCTCGAGCGCGCGGCGGACGACGAGAACCGCAGTCGCACGGCGGGCACGCCGCCGCTGCGCGTGGAGCTGCAACTCGTGGGCGACCGCCCCTGCGGCATCACCCCGCGCGCGCATCCGCTGGTGCAGGCGGCGATCGCCGCCAATCGCGCGCTCGGCCGCGACGCCGAGCTCGCCAGCGCGTCCACCGACGCGAACGCGCCCATCGCGCTCGGCATCCCCGCGATCGCCCTGGGGGCGGGGGGTAAGGCGGGCGACGCGCACCTCACGACCGAGTGGTACGAGAACATCGAAGGAGCGCTCGGCATCGTCCGAGCGCTCCTCGTCACCGCCGCGATGGCGGAGGTCGGCTAGGCCCGGGCCGGCGCCGCCCGCAGGGCCCGCGCCACCGCGAGCGATTCCCGGCTGTGGCGCGTGGCGCGCAGCTGCGACGAGTAGATGTGCCGCACCACACCCTCCCGGTCGATCACGTACGTCACCCGGCCGGGGACGAGGCCCAGCGTCTTCTCGACGCCGTACAGCTCGCGCACTGTCCCATCGCGGTCGGAGAGTAGCAGGAACGGCAGCCCCTGGCGCGCGGCGAAGCGCCGATGCGACCTCACCGAGTCGCCACTCACCCCGACCACCTCGGCATCGGCTGCCGTGAACGCGTCGTAGCTGTCCCGGAACGCGCGCGCCTCGACCGTGCACCCGGGCGTCTGGTCCTTCGGATAGAAGTACAGCACCACGGTCTTGCGGCCCACGAGATCACGCAGCCGGACCGGCGTGCCGGTCTGATCGGGCAAGGTGAAGTCCGGGGCCCGATCTCCCACGCCCACCTTGGTTGGTTTGCTCACATGTCCTCCCCTCTCACCCATCGTACAACGTGGCGTCGTGACGTCGTGTAACGATCTCGTCAATGCGCCGCCGCGGCCCCGCCCGGCATCCCCTTGCTCTTGTGCATCAGCAGGAGCAGCGGCAGGGCCAGCACGAAACACGCCCCGAACAGCAGGAACAGCTGTTCGAACGACAGCATCATCGCCTGGCGCGTCACCTGGCCGTTCAGAATCATCAAGGCCTTCGACTGGGCGAGCGGGGCGGGCGTACCGGTCGCGACGAGCCGCGCCATGATGCCGCCCAGGCGCTCGCGCGTCGCCTCGCTGTACTGCGTCACGTTGGCGATCAGGTCCGCCCGATGGATCGCCGTGAACCGCTGCACCAGCGTCGCCGAGACGGCGATCCCCACGCTGCCCCCGAGCTGCCGCAGCAAGTTGAACAGCCCGGTGCCGTTCGGGATCTTGCTCATCGGCAGGTCGGCGAGGGCGAGATTGGTGAGCGGTACGAAGATCAGTCCCAGCCCCACGCCGCGGAAAATGAGCGGCCAGAAGAAATCGCTCATGCCGCTGTCGGTCGTGAAATGCGCGTGCTTCCACATCGACAGCGCGAAGATCGCCACGCCCGCGAGGATCGACAGCCGGGCATCGAACTTGCCCGTGGTGCGGCCCATCGTCGCCATGGTGAAGGCGCTGGCGAGCGCCCCCGGCAGAATCACGAACCCGGTCTGCTCCGCCGTGAAGTTCTGCAGGTTCTGGAGGTACACGGGCAGCACGAACACGGTGGCGTACAGGCAGATCCCCAGGACACCGCCGAACACCACCCCCACGGCGAGCTGCCGGCTCTTGAGGATCCGCAGATCGACCACCGGATGCTCGGTGGTGAGCTCATGCCACACGAACGCGATCAGCGACACCGCGCTGATCAGCCCGTACGCGATCACCTCACGCGAGTCGAACCAGTCGAGGCGCTCGCCGCGCTCCAGCATCGTCTGGAGCGTGCCGATGCCCGCGGCGAGCAGCAGCAGGCCCACGTAGTCGACCCGCTCGGCTTTCTGTTGATAGCGCGAGTCGTTGACGAAGCTGAGCGACAGCGCGAGTGCCAGCATGCCGATGGGGATGTTGATGTAAAAGATCCACGGCCAGCCGAACGCATCCGTGATGTAGCCGCCGAGCGTGGGTCCGAGGGTCGGACCCACCATCACGCCCACGCCGAAGATGGCCATCGCCGTGCCGTACTCCTCGCGCGGGAACTCCTCGTACAGGATCGCCTGGGACGTGGACAGCAGCGCCCCGCCCCCTAACCCCTGGATGATGCGCCAGAACACCAGGGCGGCGAGGGTGTGCGCGTTGCCGCAGAAGAACGATGAGACGATGAAGATCGCGATCGAGCCCGCGAAGTAGCGGCGCCGCCCGAAGTACGCCGACAGCCAGCCCGTGATGGGCAGGATGATCACGTTGGCGACGATGTACCCGGTCGACACCCAGGCGATCTCGTCGAGCGTCGCGCCCAGGTTCCCCATCATGTGGGGAATGGCGACGTTCACGATGCTGGTGTCGAGCAGCTCCAGCACCGAGGCGAGCGACACCGTGACCGCGATGATGTAGCGGTACTTGTAGCGGTCGGCGCTCGCGCCGAGCGCCGCTGCCGGAAGAGCAGCCGTGGCCACGGGTCGCCTACTTCGTCTGAATGGTGACCACGACGCTCAGCCCGGGCCGCAACGGATGCGCCGGATCGACCTTGTCGGGCCGGACGCGGACCGGCACGCGCTGCACCACCTTGGTGAAATTCCCGGTCGCGTTGTCGGGTGGCAGCAGCGAGAACCGCGCCCCCGTGGCCGGCGACAGGCTTTGCACGTGTCCGCGGAAATGCGTGCCGGGATAGGCGTCGACCGTGAAATCCACCGGCTCGCCGGGTTTCACGTCGGCGACCTCCGTCTCCTTGAGGTTGGCCGTGACCCACACATCCTCGAGCGGCACCACGCTCATCAACGGCTGACCCGGCTGGACCAGCTGGCCCAGCTCCACGGTCTTCTTGCTCACGACACCGGAGGAGGGAGCTATGACGCGCGTGTACGACAGATTCAGGGCCGCCTGGTCGCGGGCGGCGCGCGCCGCCCCGACCCGGGCGTCCGCCGCCAGGAGCGACGCCTGGGCCGCCGCCAGCGCGGCGTCGGCGGCGCGGGCCGCCGCCTCGACCGCGTCGAGCTGCTGCTTCGAGACGATCTCCTGCAGCGCCAGCGGCCGCACGCGCTCCAAATCCGCGTGCCCCTTCAAGGCGTTCGCCTGCGCCTGCTCCACCTGGGCCTCCGCCTGACCCACGCGCGCCCGGTTGCTCACGCCCGCGAGCGCCACCGCCAGATCCGCGTCGGCTTGCGCCAGCCGGACCTTGTAATCGCGGTCGTCCAGCACCACCAGGGTATCGCCGGCCTTCACGTTCTGGTTCTCGTCGATCCGGACTTCGGTCACGAAGCCGCCGACCTTGGGTAGGATGGGGACGATATGTCCATCCACCTGCGCGTTGTCGGTGGATACGTGGCTCAGCCCGTAGATCCAACGCCGCGCACCCAACGCCACGAGCGCCAGCAGCACCGCACCCATGATCAGGAACACGGTGCGCCGCCGGCCGCCTGGCTTAGGCTCTGCCGGAGCCGGCGCCGGTGGAGACGGGGGAGCCGCCTTCGCGCCGGATTCACGCCTGACCTCTGGTCCGATCGTCGTAGCCATGAGCTCTTGATCCGTGGTTCGAAGTTAGTGAAGGGTCCGGGCGACGCCGGCCGCCCGTGCCAGAGAGACGCGTGCGCTCGCGGCTGCGAAGCGCGCGTCGATGTCCGTGTCGCGCGCCCGAATCAGGTTCGACTGCGCGTCGATCACCTCGATGTTGCCCGCCACGCCGGCCTTGAAGCGCTCGCGCGACTGCGCCAGCTCGTCCGACGCCAGCCGCAGCCGCTCCGCTGCCACCGCCTGCTGCGCTTCCGCCGAGTGCAGGTCCAAGAGCGCGCCGTCCACGTCCGCGGCGATCTGCTGGCGCAGGTCGCGCTCGCGCACTTGCGATTCGCGTACCACCGCGTTCTGCTCCGCGAGACGCGCCTCGCGGCGGAACCCGTCGAGGATCGGCACGCTCACCTGCAGCGTCAGGTCGCGCGTCGAGATGGCACCCGGTACCGTCCGCCCGTTGACGCCGTAGTCGGCTGCTACCTCGAGCCGCGGCAGGCGTTCCGCACGGATCGCCGCCCCGGTCTGCCGCGCCGCCCCGGCCCGCGCCAGCTCGGCCCGCAGGTCGGGCCGGTTGCCGAGGCCTACCGCGACGGCCGAATCGCGCGTCGCCGGCACCTCCGCGGCGCCCAGCGTGGCGGTAAGCGTGTCCGTGAACGCGAGCGGCGTGCCGGGGTCGATCCCCAGGGCGCGCGTCAGGTCGATACGCGCGCGGTCCAGCTGGTTGCGCGCGACGAGCAGCAGGCCTTCCGCCGTGACGAGCTGGGTGCGGGCCCGCGTCACGTCGATCGCCGCGCTCACGCCCGCCGCCTTCTGCGCTTCCGCCAGGCCCACGAGCTCGGCCGCGATCGTCGAGTCGGCCCGGCGCGCCGCCACCACCGCCTGCGCACGCACGCCCCGCAGATACGCCAGTGCCGCCGTCAGCGCCGTAGCTTCCACCGTCACGCCGCGCTCGGCGCGACTCCCGTCCGCCTGAGCTCTGGAGGCCCGCACCCGTGCCATGCTCGACCAGTCGAGCAGCGCCTGCGACGCGCTCACGCGGGCGTCGTAGAGATTAAACGGGCCGATCAACTCCGGCAGCGTAGCAGGCGGTTGCCCGGGGGCCGTCGGGAAGCTGAAGTCGATGCCCAGGGACTTCGAGTTGAAGGTGCGGTTGAGCCACGATCCGCCCAGCGACAGGGACGGCAACAGCGCCGCGCGGACCTGCCGCACGCGCGCGTCCGCCTCGTCCGTTCGCAGCGCGGCCAGCGCCACCGCGGGTGCTTCACTCGACGCGGCGCGCACGGCGTCCGCGAACGACAGGCGCAGCGGTGCGCCGGCGGCGGGCGCCTGAGCGGCGAGCACCGCGGGGAGCGAAAGCGCGACGAGCGACGCCAGCATGCCCACTAGACGACTAGCGTTTCGCGATGCCATGGAGATACAGGTCGATGTGAGTGTCCAGATACGTCTGCACGTTGAAACCCTCGGGCATGCACAACGCGAAGGCGCGCTTGGCGACGACGGCGTGCATCAGCGGCGACATCGCGAGCTTGGCGGCGACCTTCACATCCACGGGACGGAACTCGCCGCTCTCGATACCGCGCTCGATCACACCCGCCATGAGGCGGTGCCCGCGGGTCACGACTTCGTCGTAGTAGAAACGGGTCAGCTCCGGAAAAGTTGCCGCCTCGGCCATCATCAACTTGGGAATGCCCGCGAGCGAGGTCTCGCCCACCAGCCGCCAGTACTCCCGCACCAGCCGCTCGAGCAGCTCGCGCGCGCTGCCGGTGAACGACCGCGCCAGCGCCTCGCCCTGAGCGATGACCGGGACGATCGTCTCGCGCACGACCGCCTTGAACAGCGCTTCCTTGCTGTCGAAGTAGAGGTAGAGCGTCCCCTTGGTCACGCCGGCGCGGCGCGCCACGTCGGCCAGCTTGGCGGCGGCGAACCCGCGCTCCACGAACACCTCGAGCGCGGCGGCCACGATCTCAGCCGGGCGCGCTTCCTTGCGCCGCTGCCAGCGCGGCGGTCGGGCGCCTTTCGATCGAGTGACGGCGTCGCTCACGATAACCCTCCGGATTTAGTAACCGAACGGTCAGTAAGTAAATCCGGTTCCCCAAGGTCGTCAAGGGACCGAGTAAGTTACTCGGCGGTTGGTACCAAACTGATACAATTCAACGAATTAACGGCGATGGAAGAGAATCAGTCCGGTGGAGGGCGGCGTGAGCCCCAGCTGGCGCAGCAGGGTCACGAGTTGGCCGCGATGATAGGTAGAGTGGTCCACGACGTGTCGAAACATCTG
>Ga0209056_10000573_pt1 | contig 40795 bp, 38 predicted proteins | sample GraSoiAngelo_114_FD_185876 | JGI IMG/M metagenome (GOLD analysis project Ga0209056, IMG submission 185876) | Grasslands soil microbial communities from the Angelo Coastal Reserve, California, USA - 14_0903_13_40cm (SPAdes) (version 2) | ecosystem: Environmental > Terrestrial > Soil > Grasslands... | reverse complement strand
CATGAAGAACCTGTTCCGTGACGCGCTGCCCGACGTCGACAAGGCACTGCGCCAGGCCGGCGTCAAACCCGCGGGCGAGGGGGCCGCGGCGGCGAGCGTGACCCAGCTGTTCGGCGCCGACACTGCCAGGAAGGGAAAACCCGCCAAGGGCAAGCCCGCCCCCAAGGACACGAGTGACGCGAACGCGCCGGGCGCGCTGTCGTCGCTCCTGTTCCAAGGCCAGCTCCCGGGCGAGTACCTGGTGCCGGAAGAGCAGGTGCCGGTGGCCGAGAGTCTGCTGGCGCGCCCCGACGTGCGACGGCTCATTCCCCGCGGCATCGAGCTCAGGTGGGGCAACGAGGTTTCGTCCCGCGCGGCGCGGAGCTACCGGGCGCTCTACGCGGTGGAGGATCGCCCCATCATCACGGGCGAGGAGCTGCAGGACGCCCGGGCCACGCGCGATCCGCTTACCAACCAGTCGGTGGTGAACTTCACGCTGTCGCGCCGCGGCGGGCGCATCTTCGAGCGCGAGACCGGCCGGCATGTGCAGGACTACATGGCGATCATCCTCGACAGCCGAGTGCAGGGTCAGCCGCCGGTGATCAAGGGCCAGATTGGCCAGCACGGCCTGATCGAGCTCGGCGCGAAGCCGCTGCAGGAGGCGCAGGACTTGGCGCTGGTGCTGAAGGCAGGCGCCCTGCCGGCGCCACTCACCATCATCGAAGAGCGCACCATCGGCCCGTCGCTCGGGAAGGACTCGATCAACGACGGGATCCGTGCCGGTATCGTGGGCGTGGTGCTCGTGGTCCTCATCATGGTGGTGTACTACCGCTGGTCGGGGGCGCTCGCCGTCTCGGCGCTCACGCTGTACGTGCTGTTCACGCTGGCGGGGCTGGCCGCCTTCGGCTTCACGCTCACGCTGCCGGGGCTCGCCGGGCTGGTGCTGTCGGTCGGCATCGCGGTGGACGCCAACGTGCTGATCTTCGAACGCATCCGCGAGGAGCTGCAGCACGGCAAGCTGGTGCGCACGGCCGTGGACGAAGGCTTCACGCACGCCATGAGCGCCATCATCGACTCGAACGTCAGCACGGCCCTCACGGCCTTCATTCTCTATCTCGTGGGAACGGGACCGGTGCAGGGCTTCGCGATCACACTCATCATCGGTATCGCCGCGTCGATGGTGACCGCGATCTTCGTGGTGCGAACCTTCTACATGATCTGGCTGCAGCGCCGGCCCGACATGGCCACTCTGAGCGTCTGATATGATCCGTCTCTTCGCCAACGCCAAGTACGACTTCATCAAGTGGCGCCGCTGGGCCTACGGCCTCACGGCGCTCATCATCATCCCGGGATTCGCGCTGTTCCTCGTGCGTGGACTCAACTACTCCATCGAGTTCACCGGCGGCACGCTGATCCAGGTCCGGACGCCGACGCCGGTGGGGACGGACCGCATTCGCGCGGCGCTCGACGCCGCGGGGATTCGCGACGCGGAGATCCAGGAGTTCGGGGCGCCCAACGAGTACGTGGTGCGGACGCGGCTGGGCGCGACGGGCACCAGGGCCGAGGGGACGAGCGAGGCCACGGCTGCCGCCGTGGACTCCGCCCTCGCCCACGGCCTCGGAGCGGGTCAGTACAGCGTCGGACGCACCGAGGCGGTGGGCCCCAAGGTGGGGCGCGAGCTCCAGGGCAAGGCGTTCCTCGCGATCTTCTTCTCATTCATCGTCACGCTCATCTATCTGGCATTCCGCTTCGAGTGGCGGTTCGGCCTCGCCGCGGTGCTCGCGACATTCCACGACATCCTCACCACGATCGCGTTCATTCGCTACTTGGATCTCGAGGTGAGCCTGGTGGTCGTGGGTGCCGTGCTGACCATGGTGGGCTACTCGCTCAACGACACCATCATCATTTTCGACCGCGTACGGGAGAACCTGCGCAAGTACCGGCGTCAGAACCTGTACGAGATTCTTAATCTCTCGATCAACGAAACGCTGCCGCGCTCGGTGCTCACCCATGGGACCACGATGGCCACCACCCTGGCGCTGGTGTTTCTGGCGGGCGAAGTGCTGCGCCCGTTCGCGCTGGTGATGACGTTCGCCATCTTCACCGGCACGTTCTCGTCGATCTATATCGCCGCCCCGCTGCTCATGTACGTGGAGAAACGGTGGCCGGGGCAGGATGCGCGGGGCGCACGGGCGTTCAAGGCGGTCGCGGAACCGGCGCTGGCGCCCGGAGCGAGGACCGCGCCTCGGTCGAAAGCGCCTGTATAGTGGTCAGGGCTCGGGGATCAGGGGTCGGGGTCAGGGCCGGCCGCTCGACCTCCACCCTCTGACCCCTGACCCCTAGCCCCTTGCTCATCGACGCGCACTGCCACCTGGGGGACCCGGCGTTCGACCCGGACCGTGAGGCGGTCCTGGACCGCGCCCGCGAGGCCGGGGTGACGCACGTGGTCGTGATCGGAGCGACGCTGGCCGAGAGCGACCGCGCGGTGACGCTCGCGCGGACGCGGCCGGGGCTGTCCGCGACGGCGGGTGTGCACCCGCACGAGGCGCGCGGCTGGTCGGCCGAGGCGGCGGCCCGCCTGAGAGACCTGCTGGCTCTCCCCGAAGTGGTGGCGCTGGGCGAAACGGGGCTCGATTACCATTACGACCATTCGCCGCGCGAGGCGCAGCGCCGGGCCTTCGAGGCTCAGCTGGCGCTCGCCGCGGACGTGGGGAAGCCGGTGGTGGTGCACGCGCGCGAGGCCGACGACGATCTCGCCGCGATCCTGGCCGGGCGCCCGACCACGGTCGTGTTGCATTCGTTCAGCGGAGGGGCCAAGCTGTTCGAGGCGGGGATGCAGATCGACGCGTACTTTTCGTTCTCCGGCATGATCACCTTCAAGAACTGGAGCCCTACGGTCTCCCTGACCGCCTGTCCGCTCGACCGCCTGTTAGTCGAGACCGACGCACCCTACCTCGCGCCCGTCCCGCACCGCGGGAAGCGCAACGAGCCGGCGTTCGTGCGCACGGTGGCCGAAGCGCTCGCCCGGGTTCGCGGAGAGTCGGCCGAGGTGATCGGGCAACGGACAACGGAGAACGCTCGTCGCGTGTTCGGAGCACGGCTGTGACCACCACGGCCAAGGTCCCGACCGACATCGCCATCGCGCAGGCCGCCAAGCTGCGCCCGGTCGCCGCCATCGCCGGCGAGCTCGGCCTCGAAGACGACGAGCTCGAGCTGTACGGCAAGTACAAGGCGAAGGTGCGGCTCGCCGCGTTGGCGCGCCGCCAGCCGCGGGGCCGTCTCGTGCTGGTCACCGGCATCAACCCGACCCCGGCGGGCGAGGGCAAGTCGACCGTGACCGTGGGCGTCACTCAGGCCCTGCGCCGTATGGGGAAGAACGCGGCGCTCTGTATCCGCGAGCCCTCCCTCGGTCCGGTGTTCGGCGTGAAGGGCGGCGCCGCGGGGGGCGGCTACGCGCAGGTCGTCCCGATGGAGGACATCAACCTGCACTTCACGGGCGACTTCCACGCCATCGCGAGCGCGCACAACCTGCTGTCGGCCATGCTCGACGCGCACCTGCATCACGGCAACGCGCTGGGCCTCGACACGCGCCGCATCACGTGGCCCCGCACCATCGACATGAACGACCGCGCCCTGCGCAATACCATCGTCGGGCTGGGCGGCCTGAACGCTGGGCCGACGCGCGAGGAGCGGTTCGTCATCATTCCGGGCTCGGAGATCATGGCGATCCTGGCGCTCGCGACGGGCCTCGACGACCTGGAGCAGCGGCTCGCGCGCATCATCGTGGGGTTGACCCGCGACAAGCGGCCGGTGCGCGCGAGCGACGTGAAGGCGCAGGGCGCCATGACCCTGCTCTTGAAGGACGCGATCAATCCGAACCTGGTGCAAACACTCGAGGGCGGGCCGGCGTTCATCCACTGCGGCCCGTTCGGCAACATCGCGCACGGCTGCAATTCGGTGGTCGCCACCAGGCTGGCACTCACCCTGTGCGACGTCGTGCTCACCGAGGCGGGCTTCGGGGCGGATCTCGGAGCCGAGAAGTTCTTCGACATCAAGTGCCGGATGGCGGGGCTCAACCCCGAGGCGGCGATCGTGGTGGCTACGGTGCGGGCCCTCAAGATGCACGGTGGCGTACCGAAGGACCGCCTGGGTGCGGCCGACCCCGCCGCGGTGCGGCGGGGTGCGACCAACCTGCGGCGCCACATCAAGAACGTGCAGAAGTTCGGCGTCCCCGTGGTCGTAGCGCTCAATCGGTTCGTCGGCGACGCGGAGGCTGAGCTCGACGCCGTCCGGGCGGAATGCGCGGCCGAGGGCGTGGAGGTGGAGCTGTGCGAGGTGTGGGAGCGGGGCGGGGAGGGGGGCGTCGATGTGGCCGAAGCCGTGCTGAAGTTATTGGATGGCCGGGCCGCGAAGTTCAAGCCGTTGTACGACGAGCGGCGACCCATCCGGGAGAAAATCGAGGCGATCGCGCGGGAGATCTACGGTGCGGCGGGCGTAGCGTTCGCGCCGGCGGCGGAGCGGGCTCTGGAGCAGCTCCCCGCGCTCGGCCTGGGAGAAACGCCGGTGTGCATGGCCAAGACGCAATACTCGTTTTCGGACGATCCTACGAAGCTCGGCGCGCCCAGCGGGTTCACGCTCCAGGTGCGCGACATTCTCCCGTCCGCGGGCGCGGGGTTCGTGGTCGCGCTCGCGGGCGATATCATGACGATGCCCGGGCTGTCCAAGTCGCCCGCGGCGGAAAAGATCCGGGTGCACCCGGACGGAACGATCGAGGGACTGTTCTGATGGCACCCAAAGGCGTGAGCACCGTGTTGACGGAGCGGGCCCCCAAGGCGATCGGGCCGTACAGCCAGGCGATCGTGTCGGACGGAACGGTGTTTACCGCGGGACAGATCGCGCTGGACCCGAAAACCGGCGCGGTCGTCGGGACAACGACCGCGGAGCAGACGGACCAAGTGCTCAAGAACCTCGAGGCGATCCTCAAGACCGCGGGCTCGAGCCTCGCCCTCGTGGTCAAAACCACCGTGTACCTGCTCGACATGGCGGACTTCCCGGCAATGAACGAGGTCTACGCGAAACATTTCGGCGCGCACAAGCCGGCGCGCACCACGATCCAGGCCGCGGCCCTCCCCAAGGCGGCGCGCGTCGAAATCGACGCGATCGCCCGGGTGAGCCGATGAGGCGCGCGCTGCTCGTGGCGACCGTGGCGCTGCTCGCGGCGTGCCCGGGCGCGACGACCAAGCCCGTCCCGGCCGATCGGCTCGCGGCGGTGCCGGAGGCCGACCGCGAGCTGGCCGAGAGCCTGTTCAATGCCGAGCACGTCGTCGCGGGTCGGCTCGTTCAGGTCGCGGAAGCCCAGGAGTACGAGCGCCCGGGCCAGTTGGTGTTCGGCGCCGGGGGGACCAAGGCGACCGTCGCCCTGGCGTACGCGGGTGAGATCCGCGTCGACTCCACGCTGGTGGGACGGGCGGACCGCATGCTGCACGTCACGTTCTTCGCGCCCCGCGGCTCCGCCATTCCGCGGCAGGATACCACGGCCATCTGGATCCTGCATCGCCGCGTGCTGTGGCGTCTCAAGGAATGCGCCGAGCGCCAATCGGTGACGTCCACCGCGTGCCCATCCGACAACGGGCTGGCGCTCGACTCCAACTCCGACGTCCGCCCGCTCGCGGAGTGGCCCCACCTCCGGTCGCTTGTCGACGCGCTCGGACTCGGGGCGGGGCGCCGCTAGATGCGCGCCGTCAGCGTGGTCCTGGTCCTGGTCCTGGCCGGCACGCTCCTCTCGGCCGGTGCCGCGGCGCAGGATGGCCTCTCGCCCGCCGACCGGGCGCTCGCCCGCGACATCTTCAAACGGCTGATCGAGATCAACACGACGGACTCGCTCGGCAACACGCCCCGCGCCGCGCGGGCCATGGCCCAACGGCTCCGCGCCGCCGGCTTCGCCGCGCCCGACGTGCGCGTGCTGATCGGACCCGATGCGACCCACGGAAACCTGGTGGCGCGCTACCGCGGCACCGGAACGGGAGGCCGCCCCATCGTCGTGTTCGCGCATCTGGACGTCGTGCCGGCGCGCCGCAGCGATTGGTCCGTGGACCCGTTCACCTTCCTCGAGAAGGACGGGTACTTTTACGGGCGCGGCACCACCGACGACAAGGTGGGCGACGCGGTGCTGATCGCCAATTTCATCCGCTTGCAGCGCGACCACTTCAAGCCGACGCGCGATCTCATCCTCGTCCTCACAGGGGACGAGGAGACGAACGGCAGTTGCATCCAGTGGCTCGTGACGAAGCATCGAGACCTGGTCGACGCGGAGTTCGCGCTCAATACTGACGCGGGTGGCGGCGTGCTCCGCGACGGCCGTCGCGTGATGTTCACCGTGCAGGCGAGCGAGAAGGTCTACGCCACGTACGCCCTGGAAGCGACCGACAAGGGCGGGCACAGCTCGCTCCCCCGGCCGGCCGACAACCCGATCTACCGGCTGGCCGGCGTGCTCGAGCGCTTGGCGGCGTACCAGTTTCCCGTGCAGCTGAACGACGTGTCACGGGCCTTCTTCGAGCGCTCCGCCGCGATCGATACCGGCCGGTTGGCGGACGACGAGCGTGGCGTCCTGAAAGACCCGCCGGACTCTGGTGCCGTGGCGCGCCTCTCGGCCGTGCCGTTCTACAATTCCAAGCTCCGGACCACGTGTGTGGCGACCATGCTGGCCGCCGGACACGCCGAAAACGCGCTGCCGCAGGCGGCACGGGCGACGGTCAACTGCCGCGTCCTCCCGGGTGAGCCGCCGGCGGGCGTGGAGGCGACGCTCGGTCGCCTCGCGGCCGACCAGCGCGTTACCGTGAGGACGGTGTACACCCCCATCCCCAGCCCGCCCTCACCGCTCACGCCTGCCATCATGGGTACGCTCGAGCGGCTCGTGGCGGAGCAGTTTCCCGGCGTGCCCATCGTGCCGGTTATGGAAGCGGGAGCCACCGACGGGTTGTTCCTGCGCAACGCGGGGATCCCGACCTACGGTGTGTCGGCCGTGTTCGAAGATCCGAACGACATCCGGGCCCACGGCCGGGACGAGCGGATCGGCGTGCAGAGCTTCTACGACGCGCTGGAGTTCTGGTATCAGATGATGCGGGCGTACGCGTCGTAACAGTAGATTTCCGGTATTACGGGGGCGGATCGGGCCTGGTGGCTCGAGCGGTCTTCAAAACCGTCTAGGGCTCGATTGAGCCTTGGTAGGTTCGATTCCTACACGCTCCCGCCAAGCCGTCAGCGCGCGCCGGTCAACTTGCCGATCGGCGTCAGCACCAGCTTCCGAAACTCGACCTCGGACCCCTCCGATTGCAGCGCGATCTGGCCGTGATCGGCGGTCGCATCCGTTCCATCATTGACGAGGTCGCCGTTGACCCACACTCGCACCGCGCGGCCTACCGCCTCGATCACCATGGTATTCCACTCGCCGACCGGCTTCTCGGAGTCGTCGGTCAGATTGAGGATGCGCCGTGCCTTGCCCGCCGTGGTCCCCCACTGCGCCGGCGGTCCGCGCCGCCGCTCCATGTCCGGAACGCGGATGTCCTCCACGATGCACCAGAAATCGCCGGCGTTGCCGTGCTCCATCTGCACCTCGATGGAGCGCGGGAACATCCGGTACAGGGCGCGCGGGGTCGACGCGTGCACCAGCACACCCGCGTTTCCGGGCGCTGCGGCGAAGCGGTATGCGACTTCCAGCCGGTAGTCGCGGTAGCTGGAATCGGTGATGAGATGCCCACGCGGCTCACCCAGGCTCACGAGCAACCCGTTGCGCACGAGGAACGGACTGCGGAGGCGCGCGTTGGAATCGGCGGCGGGGACGTCGGCGTGCCAGCCGGTGAGGTCCTTGCCGTTGAAGAGGCTGTGGGACTGGTGCTGCGCGGCCAGGAAGACGGCGACGATCAGGAATGGCTTCATGAGGCCTGTAAGCTGCGGGCGAAAGTCGCCCAAGGCTAGCGGCGCAGTTCGTGCACGTCGCGCAGAACGGCGCGACCCGGTATTTTGGACCGTCCCTCGTGCGGAGATCCCGGCGTGCTCGTCGACTCGTTCATCGTGGCGTTGATCGTCGCCCTCACAGGCCCGGGGCTCGGCTCGCTGCCGCCGGCCACCGTTCTGCTCGACGAGGGCCGGCATCGCCTGGTCGTCGAGCTGCCGGCGGTGGACGTGCCGGCCGCGACCCGCAGCGAGGTCATGGTGGGGTTGCCGCTGTGCCGGGTGCTCATGCCCGTCAGCGCTTCGCTGCACAGCGCGCGCGTCGAAGTCGTGGACGGCTCCGGGCGCGAGCTGCCGCGCGAGATGCTGCATCACTTCAACTTGACCGATCCCGAGCACCGGGAGCTCTTCCTTCCCATCGGCATGCACCTGCTGGCGGCGAGCAAGGAAACACCGGCGATCACGGTTCCCCGCCTGCTCTTCGGCCTGCCGCTCGCGCGCGGCCAGCGTCTCATCGCCGGCGCGATGCTCGCCAACGCGACGCCGCAGGCCTACCACGGTGTGCGCGTGCGCCTCGTGCTCCAGTACACTCCGGGGGGACGGCCCTGGCCATTGTATCGCACCTACCCGTGGGACATCGACGTCCAGTACCCGCTCGGCCGCCCGGGAACGGGCAGCAAAGCGTTCGATCTGCCGCCCGGGCGGACCGAGCGCTCGTGGGAGGGGAGCCCGTCGATCTCCGGTACCATCCTCGGGCTGGGGGGTCACCTGCACGACTATGGCGTCAGACTCGAGCTGCGTGACGTGACGACGGGGGAGTTGCTGTGGAGTGGCGCGCCGACGACAGACCGCGCCGGGCGAGTCACCTCGTTCCCATTGGCCCGCTTCTATAAGTGGTATCGCCTCGGGCTGCACGTGGTGTCGACGCACCGCTACCGCGTCACCGCCATATACGACAATCCCACCGGGCACGTGATCCGCGACGGCGGCATGGGCGCGGTCGCGGGTCTGTTCGTGCCTGACCGCGGGGCCGTGTGGCCCGATGTGGACACCTCCGATACGCTGTATCAGCAGGACCTGGCGGCCACCATACGGTCCGGCACCAGCGACATGATGGCCGACATGAGGGTCGGGCACCACACCGATCCGTGATGCGGATGGCGCGTTGCCGCCGGTCCTGTGCGGTGCGTCACGTTGCGACCGGGGGGGGCGGTGCTAAGTTCCGCGCGTGACGACTGGCATGAAGTGGGGACGTCTCGTGGTGAACGTCAACTGCGCGCTGCGCCGGGGAGCCTGGTACCGGGTGGCGCGTGTCCGCTCCCTCGAAGCCATCCTCGACGTCAACCGCAAGCCGCTCGTCGTCCCCCACTACCTCGTCCAGATCGTCTCGCAGCCCCCCCGCCGTTGGAGCGTGGTGCCCCGGCCCAAGCGAGCCCGTGAGCTGCCCCCGGAGTGGGGCGCCCACTACGCCGTGTGCCCGAGCTGCCGCGAGCGGGCCGCGTTGCTGGGCCGTCCCCGCCGGCTCGAGTGCGTGCGGTGCCATGGGGAGTGGGACGAAGGCTACCTGCATGAGGCTTGACAGTGGCCCGCACCTCGCGTAGCGTCCCGTCCATGCAACTGGCCTTCACGCTGCCGCGGCTGCTGCTGGACCTGCTGCTGGACCTGCTGCTGGTCCTGCTCCTGGTCCTGATTGGACGACCCGGGGATCGCGGCGCGCTGGCCAGTATCGACTTGCAAGGCTGAACCGAGTAGGACACGCAAGCAAACGCCGCGGATCCCCGAGATCCGCGGCGTTTTGTTTTCTCACGTCCAGAGGGGAGAGCTCATGGTCCGAGACGTCGTCATCTTCGACACCACGTTGCGCGACGGGGAGCAGGCCCCCGGCAACACCATGACCCCCGAGGAAAAGATGCAGGTGGCGCGTCAGCTCGATGCGCTCAACGTCGACGTCATCGAGGCGGGCTTTCCGGCGGCCTCGGCCGGCGATTACCGCGGTGTTCAGGAGATCGCGGCGCAGGTGCGACGTCCGCTGCTGGCGGCGCTGGCGCGCTGCACCGACAAGGATATCGATCTCGCGGGCGAGGCGCTGCGTCCGGCCGCGCGCGGGCGCCTTCACGTCTTCATCTCGACGTCCGACATCCACCTCCAGCACAAGCTGAAGATCGGACGGGACGATTGCCTCGAGCTGGCGCGCGCCGCCGTGCGCCGGGCCCGCCGCTACACCGACGACGTCGAGTTCTCGGCCGAAGACGCCAGCCGCACCGACCTCGAGTACCTGTGCCGTGTCGTGGAGGCGGCGATCGCGGAGGGCGCCACGACCGTCAACCTGCCGGACACCGTGGGCTTCGCGCTCCCGGCGGAGTACGGGGAGATCTTCCGCGCCATCCGGGAGCGCGTTCCCGGAGCCGCCGGGATCACGCTCTCGGCGCACTGTCATGACGATCTGGGCCTCGCCGTCGCCAACTCGCTCGCCGCCATCGCGGCCGGGGCGGGGCAGGTGGAGTGCACGGTGAACGGGATCGGCGAGCGCGCCGGTAACGCCGCGCTCGAGGAGATCGTGATGGCGAGCCACGTCCGGCCGCAGGTCGCGTCGTTCCGCTGTAACGTCGAGACGCGCGAGCTGTACCGCACGAGCCGCCTGCTGTCGCACGTGACCGGCGTGTTCCCGCAGCCCAACAAGGCGATCGTCGGGCGCAACGCCTTCGCCCACGAAGCGGGCATCCACCAGCACGGCGTCATGCAGAACGGCCTCACCTACGAGATCATGCGACCCGAGATGGTGGGCGTCCCCGCCTCGCGTCTGGTGCTCGGGAAGCACTCGGGCCGGCACGCGCTGGAGCGGCGCTTTCACGATCTGGGGTACGAGCTCGGCGAGGGCGCGCTCGAGCGGCTGTACCACAAGTTCATCGCGCTCGCCGACAAGAAGCGCGAGATCCTGGATGAAGACTTGCTCACCCTGCTGCACGACGGCTTCCAGGACGCCCCCGAGCAGTTCCAGCTCGCGCACCTGCGCGTGGTGTGCGGCACGGAGGGCGGCGCCGCGGCCGTCCGGATGACGGGGCCGTGGACCGGTGAGCGCGCGGCCGAGGCGAAGGGTGATGGTCCGATCGCCGCCACGTTCGCGGCGGTGAGCGAGATCGTCGGGCAGCCGATCGAGGTGGGCAACCTCGCCGTCCAATCCGTCACGCCGGGTCGCGACAGCCTGGGGCAGGTCTCGCTCCAGGCACGGGTGAACGGCAAGTCCCTGTCGGGGCACGGCGCCTCGACCGATATCGTCGAGGCCTGCGCCCGCGCGCTCGTCAATGCGCTCAACAAGGCGCACTTCGCCGACCGGCTCGAGGCCGATTCGCTCAACTCCGTTTACCTCTGGGGGGTGTGACGTGACCGAGCTCCTGTCCGGCGCGCAGATCCTCTGCCGCGTCCTGGTGGAGGAAGGCGTGGACACCATCTGGGGCTACCCCGGAGGCGCCATCATGCCGTTCTACCACGCGCTCGGCGACGCCCCCGAGATCCGTCATATCCTGGTGCGGCATGAGCAGGCGGCGGCGCACGCGGCGGACGGTTACGCGCGCGCCAGCGGGCGCATCGGCGTCTGCGTGGCGACCTCGGGGCCCGGCGCGACCAACCTCGTCACCGGCCTCGCCACCGCCCAGATGGACTCGTCCCCGGTGGTCGCCATCACGGGACAGGTGCCGCGTGCCATGCTGGGCCGCGATGCGTTCCAGGAAACGGACGTGGTGGGAATCACCCTGCCCATCACCAAGCACAGCTGTCTCGTCGCCGACGTTACCGAGCTGGCCGACCGCATACGCGAGACGATTGCCATCGCGCGCGAGGGCCGGCCCGGCCCGGTGCTGATCGACGTGCCCAAGGACGTGCAGAACCAGAAGACCGAATACCAGGAGTCAGGGGTCAGGGGTCAGGTGTCAGGGAACACGAGACCGCCGACCCCTCACCCCAGACCCCTGGCCCCCGGGTCGACGGACGACGGTATTCGGCGGGCGGCGCAACTCATCGCCGCCGCCGAGCGGCCGCTGCTCATGGTCGGCCACGGCGTGGTGTTGAGCGGCGCCTACGACGCCGTGCGCCAGCTCGCGGAGAAGACCGGGATGCCGGTGATCACCACGCTGCTCGGGATCAGCGCGCTGCCCGCCTCGCATCCGCTCCACCTCGGCATGCCGGGGATGCACGGCGAGGTGCACGTCAATCGCGCCATCCAGCGCGCCGACGTGATCGTCGGCATCGGGCTGCGGTTCGACGATCGCGTGACCGGCAATACGAAGGGCTTTGCGCCGCGCGCCAAGATCGTGCACGTGGACCTCGACGCCTCGGAGATCGGCAAGAATGTGCCGGTCGCGCTCGCGCTGGTCGGCGATGCCCGCGGCGTGACGGAGCGGCTGGTAGCGGCGGTCGCGCCGCGCAGCTGCGAGGCCTGGCTCGCCGAGATCCTCGGCTGGGCCCGGCCGCCCGCCGACAGCTACCGCGGCGACCTCTCGCCCGACGCCATCGTCGCGGGAATCCACACCGCCGCCCACGACCGCTGCACCATCGTGACCGACGTGGGCCAGCACCAGATGTGGGTCGCGAAGCTCTATCCTTACGGGCGGCCCAACACGCATATCACGTCGGGCGGGCTCGGCACCATGGGCTTCGCGGTGCCGGCCGCGATGGGCGTCAAGCTGGCGCGGCCGCGCGAAGACGTCTGGGCCATCTCCGGCGACGGCGGGTTCCAGATGAACATGCAGGAGATCGCGACCATGGTGCAGGAGCGCATCCCGGTGAAGCTGGCCGTGTTCAACAACGGCTACCTCGGCATGGTGCGGCAGTGGCAGCAGTTCTTCCACGGCAAGCGCTACTCGGCCACGCCCATCTGGAGCCCCGACTACGTGAAGCTGGCGGCGGCCTACGGCATCCCGGGGTGGCGCGTCGAGCGGGCCAGCGAGCTCGAGTCGGTGCTGGCACGCGCCAGCGTGGCCGAGGGGCCCGTGCTGGTGGAATTCGTGATCGAGCAGGAAGCGAACGTGTTCCCGATGATTCCGCCCGGCGCCACGCTCTCCGAGCCGATCGAAGCAGAGCCGGCCGCCGGCGTGAGAGACTGAGCGGCGCGATGGCATACGCGCTGTCTCTGTCCGTCGACCAGGACCTGCTCGCGCTCGGCCGGGCGGTGGGCGAGCTGCGGCGCCGCAACCTCAAGGTGTCGGCCATCACGCTCGGCCCCGGCGCGGACGCCGGCGAGGCGCGGCTCACGGTGATCGTGGACGCGGACGAAGGCACGGTGGAGATGGCGATGCGCAAGCTGCTGAAGGTGTCGGGTGTGCGCGGCGCGACGCGCGAGCTACAATAACCCCCAACGACTCGAGAGCGACCAATGTCTGGAACCTCTTCACTGCGGGTGTACTACGACGCGGACGCCGACCGCGCACTTTTGCGCGGGCGCACCGTCGCGATCATCGGTTACGGCAGCCAGGGACACGCCCATGCGCTCAACCTGCGCGACTCGGGCGTCACGGTCATCGTCGGACTGCGGCCGGGCGGAGCGTCGTGGGCCCGCGCGGCGGCCGAAGGGCTCGACGTGCGCCCGGTGGCGGACGCGGCCCGGGCGGCGCACGTCGTGATGATGCTCGTTCCCGACCAGCACGGACGCGTGGTCTACGAGCAGGACGTGGCTGCGGCGATCGTCCCCGGCAAGACCCTGATGTTCGCCCACGGGTTCAACGTCCACTTCAAGCAGATCGTGCCGCCCGCGGGCGTGGACGTCTCGATGGTGGCTCCCAAGTCGCCCGGGCATCTGGTGCGCAGCGAATTCCAGGCGGGGCGGGGCGTGCCGGCGCTCGTCGCGGTCGAGCGCGACGCGAGCGGCCACGCGCTCGCCGACGCACTCGCGTATGCCGCGGGGATCGGCTGCACCCGCGCCGGCGTGCTACCCACCTCGTTCCGCGAGGAGACCGAGAGCGACCTGTTCGGTGAGCAGGTGGTGCTGTGCGGGGGAGTCACGGCGCTCGTCACGGCCGGCTTCGAGACGCTCGTGGCCGCCGGCTACGCGCCCGAGCTCGCCTATTTCGAGTGCCTGCACGAGCTCAAGCTGATCGTGGACCTGATGTACCGCGGTGGCATGAAGTTCATGCGCTACTCGATCTCGGACACCGCGGAATACGGCGATTACACCCGCGGCCCGACGCTCATCACGCCCGCCGTCCGCGCCCGGATGCAGCAGATCCTGGCCGATATCCAGAGCGGCGCCTTCGCCCGTGAATGGATCGAGGAAAGTCGCCAGGGCGGTCCCAACTTCCAGCGCATGCGCCGCGAGCAGAACGACCATCTGATCGAGCGCGTGGGCGCGACGCTGCGTGCCATGATGCCGTGGTCGGAAGAGGGGAAGGCGGGACTCGGGCCTCGGGACTCGGAAGACGGCAGGGGCTCGGGCCTCGGGGCTCGGGGCTCGGAAAGGCCACCCGAGTCCCGAACCCCGAGCCCCGAGTCCCTGCGCGCATGACTCCCCGCACCCTGTTCGCGAAGGTCTGGGCCTCCCACGTCGTCCAGCGACTCCCCGACGGACCGGAGCTCTTGTACGTGGACCTGCACCTGGTCCACGAGGTGACCTCACCCCAGGCGTTCGAGGGGCTGCGGCTCGCGGGACGCCGGGTGCGGCGGCCCGAGCTCACGGTCGCGACGGTGGACCACAACGTGCCCACCGACGATCGCACCCTGCCCATCGCCGATGCCCTGGCGGCACGCCAGGTCGGGGCGCTCGCGGCCAATGCGCGCGAGTTCGGCATCGAGCTGTTCGACCTCGCCTCCCCCCGCCAGGGCATCGTACATGTCATCGGCCCCGAGCTGGGCCTGACGCAGCCGGGGATGGTCATCGTGTGCGGCGATTCGCACACGTCCACGCACGGCGCGTTCGGGGCGCTCGCCTTCGGCATCGGGACGAGCGAGGTCGAGCACGTGCTCGCGACCCAATGCCTCGTCGTCATGCGACCCAAGACCATGGAGGTCCGGTTCGCAGGAGTGCCCGCCCCCGGAGTCACGGCCAAGGACCTGGTGCTCGGGTTGATCGGGCGCATCGGGACGGCGGGAGCGACCGGTCATGTGATCGAGTACACGGGCGAGGCAATCCGCGGGCTCTCGATGGAAGGCCGCATGACGGTGTGCAACATGTCGATCGAGGCGGGCGCGCGCGCCGGCATGATCGCACCCGACGACACCACCTTCGCCTACCTCGCCGGTCGGCCGCGCGCGCCCGAAGGGGAGCGCTTCACGCGCGCGGTCGCAGGCTGGCGCCGCCTCGCGAGCGACGAGGGCGCGGTCTACGACACGCGGGTCACGCTCGACGCGGCGAGCCTCGCCCCCCAGGTGACGTGGGGGACGAATCCCGGCATGGTGGCGGACATCACGGCGCGCGTGCCCGACCCGGCGGGCATCGCGTCGGCCGCGGAGCGGGAGGCGGTCGAGCGCGCCCTCGCGTACATGGACCTGCGGCCCGGCACTCCGCTCGAGGGCCTCGCGATCGACCGCGTGTTTCTCGGCTCGTGCACCAACGCACGGATCGAGGATCTGCGGAGTGCGGCTCGCGTGGTGCGCGGTCGCCGCGTGGCGGCGGGCGTTCGCGCCCTGGTTGTGCCGGGGTCGCAGCAGGTCAAGGCACAGGCCGAAGCCGAGGGCTTGGACCGCGTGTTCCGCGAGGCGGGGTTCGAGTGGCGCAATTCGGGGTGCTCGATGTGCCTCGGCATGAACCCGGACATCCTGGCGAGCGGCGAGCGCTGCGCGGCGACGTCGAACCGCAACTTCGAAGGCCGCCAGGGGCGCGGTGGCCGCACGCACCTGATGAGTCCCGCCATGGCGGCCGCCGCCGGGATCGCCGGGCACCTCGTCGACATCCGGCGGTGGGCATGAACCCCTTCGTGCGGCAGGCCGGCCGGGTCGCAGCCCTGCCGCGCGTCAACGTCGACACCGACCAGATCGTGCCGAAGCAGTTTCTCAAGCGCATCGAGCGGACCGGGTTCGCCCCGGTCCTGTTCCACGACTGGCGCTACCGCGCCGACGGCTCGCCCGACCCCGCGTTCGAGCTCAACCACCCAGCGGCCGCGGGGGCCAGCATCCTCGTCGCCGGTGCGAATTTCGGCTGCGGCTCGTCGCGCGAGCACGCCGTGTGGGCGTTGCGCGAGTACGGCTTCCGCGCCGTCATCGCGGAGTCGTTCGCCGACATCTTCTACGCGAACTGCTGCCAGAACGGACTGCTCGCGGTGCGCCTGGTGCCGGGGGAGGTGCGCGAGCTGTTCGCCCGCCACACGCGCGCCGCCGGCCGCTACGATGTGGTCGTCGATCTCGAGGCCCAGACCGTCGTCGACGACGCCGGCTTCCGCGCCGCGTTCAGCATCGCCCCCTATCATCGCGAGATGCTGCTCTCCGGGCTCGACGAGATCGGACGGACGCTGCGCGAGGAGGACCGGATCGGGGCATACGAAAGAGACCGGGAAACGGGAAACGGGAAAGGGGAAACGTGGTGAAGGGATTTACGATCGCCGTCCTGGCGGGAGACGGCATCGGCCCCGAGGTTACGGGCGAAGCGGTGCGCGTGTTGCAGGCTGCGGGCGAGCGATTCGGACTGCAGTTCGACCTGAGTCACCATGCCGTTGGAGCCGCGGGGGTCGCCGCGGCGGGCGATCCGCTACCGGCCGAGACCCGGGCGGCAGTCGTGAAGGCCGACGCCGTGCTGCTGGGCGCCGTAGGTGATCCGTCGCTCGATCATGCGCCACGCCAGCTGCGGCCCGAATCCGGCCTGCTGGCGCTGCGCAGCCTGCTCGGCGTCTACGCCAACCTGCGGCCCGTGACGACCAACCCGGCGCTGGCCTTCTGCTCCCCCTTGAAGCCGGAGCACCTGGCCGGGGTGGACATCCTCATCGTGCGCGAGCTGGTCGGCGGGCTGTACTACGGTGAGCCGCGCGGCAAGGCGAACGGGGCCGCGGTGAACACGTTGCGCTACACCGAGGCCGAGGTCGAGCGCGTGGCGCGCGTGGCGTTCGGCGCGGCGCGGCGCCGCCGCCGGCGCCTGCTCTCGGTGGACAAGGCGAACGTGCTCGAGACGTCGCAGCTGTGGCGCGAGACGGTGACGCGCATGGCCCAGGACTACCCCGACGTCACGCTGGAGCACGCCTACGTGGATTACGCCGCCATGCGGCTCGTCACCGACTCCGCCGGCATCGACGTCTTGCTCACGGAGAACATGTTCGGGGACATCCTGAGCGATGAGGCCGCGGTGCTCGCGGGATCGCTGGGGCTGCTGCCGTCGGCGTCGCTGGGCGATGGGCCGGGGCTGTTCGAGCCGATCCACGGCTCGGCGCCGGCGTTGGCCGGCAAAGACGTGGCCAACCCGATCGGGGCGGTCGCCTCGGCGGCCATGCTGCTGCGCTACGGGCTCGCGCTGGCGGAGCCGGCCGCGGCGGTGGAGCAGGCGATCGCCGCGGCGCTCGAGCAGGGGGCGCGCACGCGCGACATCGCCCGGCCGAGCGACCGCATGATCGGCACGCGCGAGATGGGTGCCTGGATCGCGGAGCTGGTGCGGTCGCCGGCGAAACGGCCGCTGTCGCTGGTGCGCTAAGAGTCGGTCACGGCCCCCAGGCTCGCGCTCGACACCAGCTTCGCGTACTTCGCCAGCACGCCCGTCGTGTAGCGCGGCACGGGTGCCTTCCACGCCGCGCGCCGCCGGGCGATCTCCGCCTCCGGCAGCTCGAGCTCCAGCCGGCGTCGCTCGGCGTCGATCGTGACCTGGTCTCCGTCCCGCACCAGCGCGATCGCCCCCCCGACGGCCGCCTCGGGTGCCACATGTCCCACGACCAGGCCGTACGTCCCGCCCGAGAAGCGCCCGTCCGTGACGAGCCCGACCTGGTCGCCCAGCCCGGCGCCGATGATCGCCGCCGTGGGCGAAAGCATCTCGCGCATGCCCGGGCCTCCCTTCGGACCCTCGTACCGGATCACGAGGACGTCCCCCGGCTTGATGCGCCCCGCGAGGATTGCGGCGAGCGAGTCTTCTTCGCAATCGAACACGCGCGCCGGGCCCGTGATCTTCAGGTGTTTGATCCCCGTGATCTTCGCCACGGCGCCTTCGGAGGCCAGGTTGCCGCGTAGCACAGCAAGGTGCCCCTGCGGGTAGAGCGGCCTGCGCCACGGCCGGATCACTTCCTGATCGGGCCGGGGCTCGTCCGGAACGTCGCGCAGCAGCTCCGCGACGGTCTGGCCGGAGACCGTCGCCGCGTTCCCGTGCAACACGCCGTGCGCCAAGAGGGTTTTCATCACCTGCGGCACGCCTCCCGCCCGGTGCAAGTCCGTGGTCACGAATCGACCCGACGGCTTGAGATCGCATAGCACGGGCACGCGCTCCCGCACGGTCTCGAAATCGTCGAGCGTGAGCGGCACACCTGCCGCCCGCGCGATGGCGAGCAGGTGCAGCACGGCGTTGGTCGAGCCCCCCAGCGCCATGACGACGGCGATGGCGTTCTCGAACGCGGCGCGGGTGAGAATGCCGCGCGGCCGCCGGTCGTGGCGCACCGCGTCCACGAGCACTTCGGCCGAGCGCGCGGCGCTGTCGCCCTTCTCGCCGTCCTCCGCGGCCATGGTGGACGAATACGCCAGACTCATGCCCATCGCCTCGATGGCCGACGACATCGTGTTCGCGGTGAACATCCCGCCGCAGGCGCCCGCGCCGGGGCAGGCCCGGCGCTCCACCTCGAGCAGGTCCGCCTCGGAGAGCTTGCGCGCGCTGTACTGACCGACCGCCTCGAACGCGCTCACGACCGTCAGGTCCTGTCCTTTATAATGCCCCGGCTTGATGGTGCCGCCGTACACGAACACCGCCGGGATGTTCATGCGCGCGATGGCGATCAGCGCGCCCGGCATGTTCTTGTCGCACCCGCCCACGGCCAGCACGCCGTCCACGCACTGGGCATTGCACACCGTTTCGATCGAGTCGGCGATCACCTCGCGCGAGACGAGGGAGTACTTCATCCCTTCCGTGCCCATGGAGATGCCGTCGCTCACCGTGATCGTGCCGAAGGTCTGGGGCATGCCGCCGGCGGCGCGCACGGCGGCCTCGGCGCGCAGTGTCAAGTCGTTGAGCTTGGCGTTGCAGGGCGTGATCGTGCTGTGCGCGTTCGCGATGCCGATGATCGGCTTCGTGAAGTCCTGATCGCCGAACCCCACGGCGCGCAGCATCGCGCGGTTGGGGGTGCGCTCCACGCCCGCCGTGATCGTGCGGCTCCGGAGGGGGCTCATCGGCTCATCGCTCGCTCAACCTCTTCCAGATGCGGATCGATCTCGACCGGCCGGTTGGCGTGCGGCGGGGCCGGATCGCGCTCCTGGTGATAGTGGGTCACGCTCGCGGGATCCTTAAGGACGTGTCCCGTGAGGATCGCCACGACCCGGGCTTCGCTCTTGATCACGCCGTCGCGCGCCAGACGTCGCGTGCCCGCGATCGCCGCCGCGCTCGCGGGCTCGCAGCCGATGCCCGCTCCATCGACCACCGCCTTCGCCTCGAGAATCTCATCGTCGCTCACCGCGATGACCACGCCATCGGTGTCGCGCACGGCCCGGACCGCGCGGTCGTACGACACGGGGTTGCCGATTTGGATCGCCGTGGCGACCGTGTGCGGCTCCACCCGGTGACGCCGCGCGAATCCCTCGCGGAAGCTCAACGCGAACGGCGCCGCACCCTCCGCCTGTACCGCGGCGAGACGGGGAACGCGGTCGATCAGTCCCCACTCACACGCCTCCGCCAGCGCCTTGCCGAAGGCGGCCGTGTTTCCGAGGTTGCCGGCGGGCACCACGATCCAATCGGGTGGCTGCCACGCGAGCTGCTGCAGCAGCTCGAGCACGATCGTCTTCTGACCCTCGAGGCGGAACGGGTTCACCGAATTGAGAAGGTACACACCCAGCCGGTCGCTCGCCTGATCGGCCAGCTCGAGGCACTGGTCGAAGCTGCCGCGCACCAGCAGCGTGCGGGCGCCGTAGGCGAGCGCTTGCGCCAGCTTGCCCAGGGCGACGTGGCCCTTGGGAACGAGCACGAGCGCGGGCAGGCCGCCCAGGGCGGCGTAGGCGGCGAGGGCGGCGGCGGTGTTGCCGGTGGACGCGCACGCCACCGCGCGCGCGCCGATGCGCTGCGCCTGCGTCACGCCCACCGTCATGCCGCGGTCCTTGAACGACCCGGTGGGGTTCTGGCCCTCGTGCTTGAGCAGCAGCGCCTCCCCTGTCGCGCCCGCCCAGCGTGCCACCACCGGGCTCGTCATGAGCGGCGTGTTGCCCTCCGGGTAGGAAAACACCTCCTCTGGCGCCGCGCTCGGAAGCACCGCCTCGCGGTAGCGCCACACGCCCGATGCCAGGACGCCCCGCCGCACGCCCCAGCGCGCGTCGAACGTCGCGCGCAGTGCAGCGCCGCCCTGCGCCGGAGGTCGGTGGCGCACCTCGAGCAGGCCGCGGCACCGCGGGCAACGGGTGTGGGGGTCGGTCTCGGGAATCTCGTTGCCACAGCTCGTGCAGAGCTGCCAGGTGTCGCTCATGCGCCGGCGAGTTTCAATACGTCGTTCAGAATGCCGCCCGCCGTCACCGCCGGTCCCGCGCCCGGTCCGGTGATGACGAGCGGATTCTTCTTGTAGCGCATGGTCGTGAAGATAAACTGATTGTCGGTCCCGTTGAGCGAGGCCATCGGGCTCGACGCGTCGACCACCACCAGGCCGACGCGGATGCGTCGCGGCGTCACGATCGCCCGGTAGCGCAGCACGCCGCCGCGCGCCGCGGCCGCGGCCACGCGCTTCTCCCAGGGCGCGTCGTATTCCTCCAGGCGCCGCAGGAACTGCTCCCGCGACAGGCGGTCGGCGCCGTCGGGGACGAGCGATTCGACGGCGATGTCGTCGAGCTCCCCCCGAAAGCCCAGCAACCGGCCGAGAATGAGCGCCTTGCGCGCCACGTCGAGCCCCGAGAGGTCGTCGCGCGGGTCGGGCTCGGGATAGCCCTTCGCGATTGCGCCGCGCAGCGCCGCCGAGAACCGCGTGCCCCGGCCCAGCTCGCCGAACAGGTAGCCGAGCGTGCCGGAGGGGCAGCCCTCGATCTTGGCGACGCGATCGCCCGACTCCACGAGCTTCTGGTAAGTGTCGATGATCGGCAGGCCCGCCCCCACCGTAGCCTCGTGCAGCAGGCGGCGGCCATGCGCCTGGGCGGCCGCGCGCAGCTCGTCGTAGCGCCGCTGGTCCGCGGTCACAGGGCGTTTGTTGGCGAGTACCACGTGCATCCCCGCGCCCAGCGCCGCCTTGATCGTGTCGGTGGTGTCGTCGGCCGTGAGATCGACCAGCACCGGGTTCGACAGTGCGTGCCGCGCCACGAACCCGACCGCCTCGGCCGCGCTCGCCCGCCGCCCGCCGGTCGCCTTGGCGAGCGGTGTGGCCTTCGCCTTCGCGGCGGCGAGCGTCGCCAGCCGCCGCGGCGACAGGCCGCGCGCGTCGAACACCAGACCGCTGCGGTCGATCAGTCCGACGATGCGGAGCGTGAGCCCATCCTGCTTCACTTTAGCTATCATGGGGGCGAGGGTCCGCCCGATCTGTCCGAACCCCAGCAACACGACGTCAGTCCGGTCGGGGTGCGCCACCGCCCCGCCGCCGATCTTCGAGAGCTGGAACGCCGCGTGCACGGCGCGCTGCGCCCGCGGGGCGTCCTTGGCGTCGACCACGAGCGAGAGGTTCAGCTCGGACGAGCCCTGCGCCGTGGCGATCACGTTGATCCGCGCCTCCGCCAGCGCCGAGAACACGCGCGACGCGATGCCGGGCGTGCCCGCCATCCCGAGCCCCACCACGACCAGCGTGGCGAGACCGGTCTGCACCTCCACGCCGTCGATCTCCTGGCGCGCGATCTCGGGCCGGAACGTCTCTTCCAGGCTCTTGCGGGCGCGCTCGGCGCTCTCGGCCGGCACGCTGAAGCAGATCGAGTGCTCCGACGACGCCTGCGTGATGAGCGAGACCGAGATGCCCTCGTGATGCACCGCGGCAAACGTCCGGGCCGCGATGCCCGGGACGCCGAGCATACCGCTGCCGGCAACCGTCAAGAGCGCTTGTCGCGGAATCGCCGACAACGCCTTCACGGGATACTGATGCAGCGTGCGGCGGCGCGAGATCTCCGTGCCGAGTGACGTGGGGTCCACGAACGGGCGGATCCGGATCGCGACGTTCCGCTTCATCACGGGGATCAGCGCCCGGGGATGCAGCACCTTGGCGCCGTAGTAGGCGAGCTCCGCCGCCTCGCGCACGTGCACCTGCGGCACCACGCGCGCGTCGGGTACGATGCGCGGATCGGCGGTCAGCAGGCCCGGCACGTCCTTCCACAGCGACACCTCGCGCGCGCCCAGCACGCGCGCCAGCAGCGTCGCGGTCAGATCCGAGCCCCCCCGCCCGAGTGTCGCCACCTGGCCGTCCGGCGCGGCACCGAGAAAACCGGGCACGACCGGCACCACGCCGCGGGCCAAGAACGGCCGCAGCACCGTGCGCGCGCTCCGCTCCGTGCGCCGCAGGTCGGGCGACGCGTTGCCGAACGTGCCGTCGGTCTGCACGATCTCGGCGGCGTCGACGTACGCCGCCGGGCAGCCGGCGGCGTCGAGGGCGGCCGCGAACAGCCGGGCCGAGAGCCGCTCCCCTCGCGCGGCGAGGTAGTCGGTGGTGCGGGGCGTGAGCTCGCGCAGCACACCGAGGCCACCCGCCACCTGCTCCAGCTCGGCGAACGCGGCGTCGATCAGGCGCAGCAATTCCTCCAGTCGGGCGCCTGCGGGCACCAGCGCCCGCGCCGCGGTGGCGTGCTGCGCGCGTAGCGCCTCGGCCACCGCCCGTACGCGACCCGCGTCGCCGCGCGCCGCGCGGGCCGCGCCGTCGAGCAGCGCGTCGGTCACCCCGCTCATCGCCGACACGACCACCACCAGGGGGTCCGGGCGCTGGGCCCGCACGATGCCGACGGCGTGACCGATCGCCGCGGCGTCCGCGAGCGACGCGCCGCCGAACTTGTGGATGTGGGGAGCACGGGTGGGGCGGGCCCTGGCCCTGGCCATAGATCCTCAGTCGATCTCGTAACCGCCAGCCGGGCGGTCGGCGTGAAACGCCTGCGCGACCGTGTCGCGGGCTCCCCAGGCGCGCACCATGGCATCGCCTACCGCGCGCACGCCGTGGGCGCGGACCACGGCCACGATCGTGGGCCCCGAGCCGGAGAGGGTCGCACCGTACGCGCCGGCGTCCCGCGCCGCGCTCGTCACCTCGTCGTACCCCGGGACGAGGGCGCGCCGGAACGGCACGTGCAGTACGTCATCGAGCCCGGCGGCCAGCAGGCGCAGGTCGGCGTGCGCCAGGCCGTGAACCAGTGCGGCGCTCTTCGCGGCCGCCCGCGCCGCGTCCGCGTGCGGCAGCGTGGCCGGCAGCGCGGCGCGCGCGCGCTGCGTCTCAACCGTGAACTCCGGCACGGCGAACACCAGCGCGAGCGACGGGTGCAACGGCAACGGCGTCACGACCAGGCCGTCGGTCTCGCGCAGCACCAGGTTCGCGCCACCGAACACGGCGGGCGCGACGTTGTCGGGGTGGCCCTCGAGCTCGCTCGCGAGCTCGGCCAGGGCGGGGGCATCGAGCTTGAGCCCCAGCAGCCCGACGGCGGCCGCGGCCCCCGCGACCGTAGCGGCCGCCGAGGAGCCGAGCCCTCGGGCCACCGGAATGTCCGAGTCTGCGGTCATGGCGAGGCCGGCGGGCGCCTCCTGCGCGCAGCGCCGGCAGGCGGCCACGAAGCCGCGATACAGCAGGTCCGCCTCCGGTGCCGTGTCGAGGGCGCGGAGCGTGCCGCTGCGCTCGATCGTAATGAACTTCCCGCCCGCGTCGGACACCCGGGCGGTGACGCGGAGCCAGCGCCCGATGGCCACTCCTACGCAGTCGAACCCGGCGCCCAGATTGGACGTCGAGCCGGCCACCCGCACGGTCACGCTCGCTCGCATCGCCTGCTCTTTCGGGAAACAGAAAAGCCCGGGCAGTGCCACGCCGCGGGCGGTCGCTTTTTAGCACCTTGTTTAACGTGGCGGCAATACGCGGCAAATCACCACGAGCACGGCGGTTGTATGTATGTTCAATACTCGCCGTAGGCGTCCGATGCGTCAAGGAGCAGCGATGGAGCAGATTCGGGTCGGCATTCTCGGGGCGACGGGGACCGTCGGGCAGCGCTTCCTGCAGCTGCTCGAGCGGCATCCGCAGTTCACCGTCACCGCGCTGGCGGCGTCCGACCGGTCCCAGGGCAGGCCCTACGCCGACGCGTGCGCCTGGAGACTCCCGGGCGAGGCGCCGGATGCCGTGCGCAGCCTCGTGGTTCAGGCGCCCGAGCCGCCGCTCGACTGCGACCTGGTGTTCTCGAGCCTCCCCTCCGACGTGGCGGGGCCGGTCGAGACGCGCTTTGCGCGCGCGGGGTACCCGGTCCTGACCAATTCGTCGCCGCACCGCATGGACGATGCGGTGCCGTTGCTCATTCCGGAGGTGAACCCCGATCATCTCGCGTTGCTCGACGCCTGCAAACAGACGGGCGGCGGCTTCATCGTCGCGAACCCCAACTGCTCCACCGTGATGATCGCGCTCGCCCTGGCGCCGCTCGTCACCCGCTTCGGCGTCGTGAAGGTGGCTGCCACCACGCTGCAGGCCATTTCCGGCGCGGGATACCCCGGAGTGGCCTCGCTCGACATCACCGATAACGTCGTCCCTTTCATCGCCGAAGAAGAGGAGAAGATCGAGCGTGAAACGCGGCGGATTCTGGGCTCGTTGAGCGCCGGTGGCGTGAGCCCCGCGGCGTTCGCCGTGAGCGCGCAGTGCCACCGCGTGAACGTCGTCGATGGGCACCTGGCGGCGATGCGGGTCGAGCTCGGCAGGCCGGCGGAGCCGGCCGAACTGCGCGAGGCGTGGGCGTCGTTTACGGGCCTGCCGCAGGCGCTCCGCCTGCCCACCGCCCCCGAGCGGCCTATCGTCGTGCGCGACGAGCCGGACCGCCCGCAGCCGCGGCTCGACCGCGAGGCGGGGCGGGGGATGAGCATCACCGTCGGCCGGATCGCCCGGGACGCGGTCCTGGGGCACCGTTTTGTGGCGCTCAGCCACAACACGATCCGCGGGGCCGCGGGTGCGGCCGTTCTCAACGCCGAGCTGCTGCTCGCGAAGGGGTACCTCGCGGCGCGCTGAGGCGTCCTCGTGTGAGCTGGGTCACGTGTGACCAGCGGCCCGGCTCTGCAGTCTTTAGGTCGGAAGCGTTGCCGCAGCGTTGTTCACATCCGAAACCGTCGGAGGATTGTCGCATGCGCCGTGTCACCCCGAGTGCCGCGCGGGTCGTCGCCGGCACGATCGTCGTCGCGCTGTTCGCTGCCTGCTCCACCTCGCCCGTCACGTCTCCGCAGAATCCCGTTCTGACACAACCGCAAGCCAACGCCGTCGCCGAAGTGGTCGCGACCGATGCGGCCTCGCTCGTCGGTGGGGCGACGCTCGACGAGGCGACCGGCATGCCGTTCGCCGTGGCCCCGATGCCGGGCGCGCCGGCGATGGCCCCGTCGTCCGCGACCTGCACGCCCACTCGCACCCCGTCTCCCGTGACGAATTCGGACGGCGATCCGGTGCCCGATTCGGTGCGCATCGATTTCACCGGCTGCACGTTCACCGGTGACGGGCACACCGCCACGCTGAGCGGCTCGATCGACATCGTCGATCCGACACCGACCACGACCGACCGGGCGTTCCGCACGCGCTCGAATGCGTTCACGCGGACCGTGACCAACTCGACGACGGGGACCACGCGCTCCGTGGTCGAAAACGGCGTCCGCTCGGTGGTGGGCACCGCCGATCAGATTCAGCTACTGGATACGACGCAGACCGACTACACGTACGGCAGCGGCGCCACCGCGTCGCACGCCCGCAAGTGGCTCGCGACCTTCACGGCGGACCAGGCGGGCTCCATCCAGATGGGCTCGCCCCTCCCCAGCGGGAGCTGGAGCGTCTCGGGGTCGTCGACGTTCACGTCCGGCACCAACAGCTACGCGCTCTCGGTGACCACGAGCGATCCGCTGCATTACAACGCGAGCTGCAGCGTCGAGCCCCGGTTCGATTCGGGGACGCTCACGGCGGTCGTCACCAAGGGTGGCGTGTCGACCACCGTCACGATTACGTTCACCGCGTGCGGCCAATACTCGGTGACCAGGTCGGCCGCCTAGGGCTCGACTGATCCCGGGCGCAAGCCCGGGGTGACGGGAAGTTCGGTTGTGTAGACCGCTTGGTGCGTGAGGCCCGATCCCGCTGCCGGATCGGGCCTCAATGCTTATTATGGGCCTCTGGTCCATGCCCACGTCATCCTCAATCCCGCCGCGGGGCGCGGCGCGGCGGCGCGCGCGCTCGACCCGATCGTGCGCGAGTTCCGGCGCCAAGGCTGGGGCGTGGATGCCGAGCGCACCGACGGTCCGGGGCACGGCGCCGAGCTCGCGGCGCGCGCGGTCCGCGCGGGGGCGCGTCATGTCGTGGCCGTGGGCGGTGACGGCACCGTGCACGAGGTGGCGAACGGCCTGCTGCGCCACGCGACCGGTCAGGGAGGGGCGCACCCTGCGACGCCCGTACTGGGCGTCGTGCCGATCGGCACCGGGAACGACTTCGCCAAGCTCGTCGGCGTCTACGGGCACGCTCCGGTGCGCGCGGTGCAGCGCCTCGTTACCGCGCGCCCCGTCGCGTTCGACGTGGGGCGCGTGTTCGACGAGTACTTCGTGAACAGCGCGGGAGTCGGGTTCGGGGCCGAGGTGGTGCGCGTCCGGAACGCCATGCCGGGTCTGTCGGGGTTCCTGTCGTATTTCGTGCCCGTGGTCCGCGCGTTCGCACGGTTTCGGCCCCCGCGCCTCGAGGTGCGGGCGTCCGGATTCGGCGAGACGGGGTACATGATGCTGGTCGAGATCTGCAATGGCACGACGGCGGGAGGGAGCTATCGCTTCGCTCCGGCGGCGCTGCCCGGAGACGGGCGGTTGGACGTGTGCGTCGTGCGGCGCGTCTCGCTCGCGCGCTTTCTCCTCGCAGTCCCGCGCGTGATGCGCGGCACCCACGCTACCATGCGGGAGGTGGCCCTGTTTCGAACCCGCAGCATCACGTTGCGCTCGCTCGAGGGACCGCTCGTTCTGCACCTGGACGGCGAGCTGCGCGAGCCGGACGCGCGCCAATGTACGGTGCGCGTGGAGCCGGGACGGCTGAACGTGCTGGTGGCGCAGTGACAGGCCATCGACTCGGGGGCCGGGATCCGGTCGATGTAGGGGCGCAGCATGCTGCGCCCCTACGTTGGGTCGCCGTCGTCGTCCTCCTTCTGTCCGCCAGTCCGCCCGTCCGCCTGTCCGCCCAGGTCCCCGACACGTCTCATGCGCCGCCCCGGATCGTCACCACCGGTGCGATCGTCGTGCCCACCGACACCGCCCACCGCGTTCGGCCGATGGGCGCGTTTCTGCGCTCGCTCCTCCTACCCGGCTGGGGTCAGGCGGTGACCGGGCGGCCCGTCGCCGGCGCCGTGTTCGCGACGTGGGAAGGCGTCAGTGCGATGATGACCCTCAAGGCGCAGTCGGAGTTTCACTACATGCGGGAGGCCGGGTCCGTGAGCGTGGGAGCCAAGCGGCAGGAAGTGCAGGACTGGCTCGTCCTGTGGATCTTCAACCATCTGTTTTCCGGCGCGGAGGCGTTCGTGTCGGCGCACCTCCAGGACTTCCCCAAGGATCTGAGAGTCCGGGCGTTTCCAGGCGGTGCCGCGACCGTGAACCGCGCTCCGCTCGGCGTGTTCGACTCGGGGATCGGGGGCCTCACGGTGGCGCGCGCGCTGTTCGAGCGCCTGCCGCACGAATCGGTGATCTACTTCGGCGACACGGCGCGCGTCCCCTACGGCCCCAAGTCGCCGGACACGGTGCGTCGCTACGCGGGCGAGATCCTCGCGTACCTGCTCGGGCGCGGCGTAAAAGCCCTGGTCGTGGCCTGCAACACCATCAGCGCGCACGCGCTCGAGTACCTCTCCGCCCGCTGCCCGGTCCCCCTGGTCGGCGTGATCGAGCCGGGAGCGCGCGCCGCGGTGGCGGCGACCCGGTCCGGAAAGATCGGCGTGATCGGGACTGCGGGCACCATTGCGAGCGGTGCGTACGAGCGGGCCATCAAGGCGCTCCGGCCCGAGACACCTGTGTGCGTCCAGGCCTGCCCGTTGTTCGTGCCCCTGGTCGAGGAAGGATGGTTCGACCACCCCGCGACCGAGCTCATCGCGCGGCAGTATCTCGAGCCGCTGCAGCGCGCCGGGGTGGACGTCCTGGTGCTCGGATGCACCCACTACCCGCTGCTCAAGCCCCTGCTCGCGCGGGTGCTCGGACCGGGGGTCACGCTGGTGGACAGTGCGGAGGAGACGGCGAAGGTGGCCGCGGCGGCGCTCGACCAGGGCGGCCTGACCACGGCGCCCGACGCCGCCGCCGTGCACCGCTTCGTCGTCTCGGACGACGAGCCGCATTTCCGCAAAGTGGGCGCCAGATTTCTTGGGGAGAAACTCCAGATCGTCGAAGTGGTTCCGCTCGGTTGACGTCTTTCCGTGACGTCTTCAGTGAAACGTCTTTAACTCGACGCCGCTCGCAGAGACGACCGCATAGCGCCCTCCGTCTAGAAACGCACCGGGATTCACATACGCCCTCCCATTTGGCAGTTCTGCCAGCGCGGGCCGATGCGTGTGGGCCAGGATCGCGAGCTGCAGGTCGGGTCGCCGCGCCAGCAGCTCTTCGGCATAACGGGCCTGCGCCCGCTCGGCCCGGTCCAGCACGGCGCGGTCGCGCGTGTTGTCCGCCAGCCTGCGCGACAGCTGGTGCGCGATCCAGAACCCCACATCGGGGTGCAGCGCGCGGAACAACCGGATGGTGGCGGCATGCCGGGTCACACGGTGCATGAGCCGGGCGCTCCAATGTTGCTCGGTCAGCCCGTCGCCGTGGGCGACGAAGGCGCGGCGTCCGGCGACGTCGATCTCGGCCTCGCCCGGGTAGAACGCTATCCCTAAGTCCTTGGTGAGAAAGTCGCCGCCCCAGCGATCGTGGTTGCCGCCCACCAGCGTCACGGCCACCTCGCGCGCCCGGACGCTCTGGAGCTTGGCCATCGTGCCGAAGTGCCGTCGCGGGATCACCGCCCGGTACTCGAACCAGAAGTCGAACAGATCGCCGTTGATGAGGAGCGCGTCGCCCAGATCGGGTACGGCATCGAGGAAGCGGTGGAACGCGGTGACGACGGCGGGTGGCACCTGACCCAGGTGGGCGTCGGCGACGACGAGCACGCGCGCGGCTGGGGCGGGCACGCCCCAAGCTAGGAATCCCGCGCAACGCCCGCAAGCGCCTGTCGTATTTGACTTTTGCCGACTCGCCGCGGATGTTTTCCACCGCGTGATCAGCTCGATAACGCTCCGCGTCAACTACTCCGAGACCGATCAGATGGGCGTGGTCTACCACGCCAACTACTTGATCTGGTTCGACCGCGCCCGCACCGAGCTGATGCGCGAGACCGGCGTCACGTACAAGGAGCTGGAGCAGCAGGGCGTGTACCTCGCGGTGTCCGAGGTCGACGTCCGGTTCCGCGCCGCGGCGCGCTACGACGATCTCGTGCGGGTGCGCTGCTGGGTACGCGAGTTGGCCTCGCGGCGCGTCACGTTCGGCTATGCCGTCGACCGCGCGGAGAGCGGCGAGCTGCTGGCGACCGGTGTGACGTCGCTCGTCTCGCTCACGCACCAGCACACGCTCACGCACCTTCCCGCGCATGTATTCGACCTGCTCGAGCAGACACCGGATCCGGTTCGCCTGTAGCTCTTGCGTGCTGCTCGTGGGGCTGCTGCTCGCGGCGCGCCCCGTCGCGGCCCAGGGCGACGCGGGAGCGGTGGAGGACCTCGCGCGCCTCCTGGCCGCCGCGGATGCTCGCGCCTTCGATGCGGGGCTCGAGCGCGAGACCCTCGGGGCTCCCGACCCGTTCGTGCGGCGGCAGGCGGCCCTGGCGGCCGGCCGCAGCGGCGACACGGCCGCCGTGGCACTGCTCGTCGCCGCGCTGCGGGACTCGAGTGCGGCCGTGCAGGCGGCGGCCGCGTTCGCACTGGGGTTGCTCAAAGACGGGCGTGCGATGGCGCCGCTCGCGGCGCTGGCGCGCACCGGAGACGGCGCGCCGCAATGCGAGGCCGTGACGGCCATCGCGAAGATCGGCGGGGAGGAGGGCGCGCGCGCCGTGGCGGACCTGCTCGACCTGAAGACCGCGCCCGGCGTCGGCACGTCCGCGGTGCAGCGGGTCGCGCTGTTCGAGGCGTGGCGCCTGGGGACCCGCGCGCCGGTCGCCCGCTTGACGGACTTCGCCCGCGACCCCGATCCTGCGGCGCGCGCCCACGCGGTGTACGCGCTCGCGCGCTTGCGCATCGCGCGTGCCGTTCCGACCCTGCTCGGCGCGCTCGCCGATCGCGAGCCGTACGTGCGCGCCGTCGCGCTGCGTGGCGTGACGCGCGCCTTGAGCGACAGCGCCCAGATCGCTCCGCCGGAGGTGATCGCCCGCATCCGGCCGCTGCTCGGCGATCGCGACGGCCACGTCCGCGTCAATGCGCTGCGGGCGCTCGCTTCGTTCCAGGACAGCGGGCTGGTCGGTCTCGCGCTCCCGCTCGTAGCGGACCGGGATGTGAACGTCGCGGTCCAGGCGGAGACGACCCTGGGTGCGCTGGGAGGCGCGCGCGCCGCGGCCCAACTCGAGGCCAGGCTCGCGAGCCCCCGCTTCGCCTTGCGCCGCCAGGCGGGCATCGCCCTGGCCCAGGCGGACAGCGCGGCCGGCGTGGCCGCCGCGGCCGAGCTGGCACGCGACCGCGACTGGCGCTGGCGCAGCGTCGCCGCCGAGGCGTTCGGCGCCGCGCGCGATCGCGCCCGTCTCGACCTCCAGCTGACCGATTCCGACGGCCGCGTGGTGGCGCAGGCGCTCCAGGCGCTCGGGCGGGTCGTGGCCGAGGGCGACACGAGCCTCGCCCCACGCGCCCGGACGCTGCTCGCGCATCCGGACGCCGCGGTGCGGAGCGCGGCCGCCGACCTGCTCGCGCGCCATCCCGCGTTGGCCGACGTGGACCCGCTCGCGGCCGCGTATGAGCGCGCGGCGACCGATACGTTCGACGATGCCCGGCTCTCCGCGCTGGCCGCGCTCGGCGCCATTGCCGCCACCGGTCCGGTGGGCCGGGACACGGTGGCGACCCGATTCGTGGCCCGGACGCCCCGCCCGGACGATTACCAGGTCCGGCGGCTCGCCGCGGAGAAGCTCCCCGACGCCGCGGCGCGCTGGGGACCGGCGGCCCCGATTGCAACGGGGCGGTCGCTCGACGACTACCGCGCTGTCGTGCGGCGCTATCTCCTGCCGGTACGCCGGGGCGACGCGTCGCCGCGCGTGACCATCGAGACCGATCGCGGCGCGCTGGTGGTCGAGCTCTTCCCGGGCGAGGCGCCGCTCACGGTCGCGGCCTTTCTGGCGCTGGTCGATCGGCGCTACTTTGACGGCTCCCGCATGTTTCGGGTCGTCCCCAATTTCGTGGTGCAGGACGGCGATCCGCGGGGGGACGGCTGGGGCGGACCCGGCTTCGTGCTGCGCGACGAGCTGAATCCGGTGCGGTACGAAACGGGCACCGTGGGAATGGCGCTGTCGGGGCCCGACACGGGTGGCAGCCAGTTTTTCATCACGCACTCGCCGCAGCCGCATCTCGATGGCACGTACACGGTATTCGGCCGGGTGGTCTCGGGGCTCGCGACCCTCGGGAGCGTGGCACTGGGTGAGCGCATTCGCAGCATCCACCGCTGATTGTTGCTCGGGTTTAACTATTGAGGCGGCAACGTTTTCCGCTTGACCGGCGGATAGCACTCTCCTACATTGGCGCCTGTGCGCTGCTGCTCGGCTGCCCGCGCGCGTTGCCGCCGCTCGTGCCGATGTCGCTCGCACCGGCGGACTGGGACAGTGCCAGGGTCTGGGCGGCCGCGACCGCGCCCCATCGTCACACGCTGATCCGCTTCCGCTGGAAGTATCGCGACGCGGGTAAGAGCTACGCCGGCAGGGCCGCCGTGCGGGTGGCGCCGCCGGACTCGCTGCGCATCGACTATGCCGGGCCGTTCAACTGGGGGGCGGGCGCGGCGCTCGTGGTCGGCGACACCACGGTATGGGCCGATCCGGAAAAGAACTTCCGCTCGCTCGTGCCGGCCGTGCGGATGCTGTGGGCGGGGCTCGGCATCGTGCGGCCGCCGGCGGTGGGCGCGGCCGTGTTCGGGATCGTGGTGCCGGGAGCGGATAGTGCGCGGATCTGGCGCTTCGTGCAGGGTGAGGACACGCTCGACTATCGCCTGGCCCCGGGGAGTGGCGGTGGGCGTGTGCTCGAGGCGGAATGGCGGCGGCAGGGCAAGGTCGTGGCACGCAGCCGCGCCGAGTTGGACGTTCGTGCGATGCCGGCCAGCGCCCGCATCGACTTTCCGGAGGGCCCGGCGCGTTTTGAGTTCACGATCGGCTCGGTGGACACGACGGTGGCGTTCGATTCGGCGACGTGGCGCAGGCGCCACTAGCGCCCTCGCGCTCGCGCTGACCGGTTGCCTGTACAGCTTCAAGGGCGGCGGCCTGCCCAACATCAAGACGGTCGCCATCCTGCCGTTCGACAACCAGACCGCCGAGCCGGCGCTCACCAAAGAAGTGAACGACGCGGTGCTCGAGGCGTTCCAGGGCCGGCTCGGGCTCCGCACGGCCGGCGAGAACAACGCCGACGCCGTGGTGCGGGGCAAGGTGACCCGCTACGATCCCGACGTGCCCCTGTCGTTCCAGGCGGGGCAGGGACGCACCGACGTCACGCAGCGCCAGGTGTCGATCACGCTCGACGTCGAGATCCTGGACCAGCGCGAAGGCAAGACGCTGTGGCAACGGCAGGGCCTCAGCGAAGTGGGGGAGTACCGGCCGCCCCAGGAAGCGGACGGACGCAAGATCGCGCTGCAGAAGCTGGTCAGGGACCTGGTGGACGGAGCGCAGTCGCAGTGGTGAACCGGCGGGGCACGAGCTCGCTGGGTTGCCTCGTCACCCTGCTCCTCTTCGTCGCGGCCCTGTACTACGGCGTCAACATCGGGGAGCTGTTTTTCCGCTACTACCGCCTGCTGGACGAGATGCAGACGCAGGCCCAGCTCGCGCCGTCGCTGGACGACGGCACGATCCGGCGCCGCATCCAGGCGGCCGCGCAGGACATTGGCCTCCCGCCCGAGGCCCAGCAGATCAAGATCGCGCGCCGCGCGTCGCCGCGCGAGATCGTGATCGAGACCGAGTACGCCGAGACCGTCACCCTCCCGCTGTTCATCCACAAGTTCACGTTCCATCCCAAGGCGAGCCAGCCGCTGTAGCGTCCGGTGAGCACGGCCGAGAAGATCCGGGCCGCCGAGGCGGCCGCGCGCTGGCGCCAGCAGCACCCCAGCCCCGTCGTGTTCACCAACGGCGTGTTCGATCTGCTGCACGTGGGGCACGTCGCCCTGCTCGAAGCCGCCCGCGCCGAGGGCGCCGCGCTGATCGTGGGCGTGAACAGCGACGCCTCCGTGCGGCGGCTGGGTAAGGGGAGCGGCGGTGAGCGGCCGGTGGTGCCGGAGCGGGAGCGCGCCCGGCTCGTCGCCGCGCTCGCAGCGGTGGATTGCGTCGTGGTGTTCGACGAAGACAGTCCGCTGGCCCTGATCGAGCGGCTCCGACCGGACGTCCTCGTCAAGGGAGCGGATTACACGCGCGAGGCGATCGTGGGAGCGGATGAGGTGGAGGGCTGGGGCGGGCGCGTGGTGCGGGTCCCGCTCGTCGCGAGGGTTTCGACGACCGAGTTGCTGGCGCGGCTGCGTGGCGGGGCCGCGCGGTGACGTCTCCCCCCGCGGCGTCGAGGAAGCTGCTCATCGCGACCCGTAACGAAGGCAAGATCCGTGAGATCCGCGACCTGTTCCAGGGCCTGCCCTTCGAGTTGACCTTCCCGGTGGACCAGTTTCTCGAGCGGCTGCCGGACGAAGCCGATCTGGAGCGCGGCACCAGCTTCGCCGAGAACGCCGTGGCCAAGGCGCGCTACTTCGCCAAGCGCGGCAACGTCCCGACGCTGGCCGAGGATTCCGGGCTCGAGGTCGATGCGCTCGAGGGCGCGCCCGGCGTGTTCTCGGCGCGCTGGGCGGAGATGCACGGCGCGGGCGCCGGCGACGCGGCGAACAACGCGCTGCTGCTCGAGCGCCTGGCGACTGTGCCCGACGCGCAGCGCACCGCGCGCTATCGCTGCGTGGTCGCGTATCTCGAGACCCCGCTCGCGAAGCCGCAGCTGGTCGAGGCGACGTGCGAGGGGCGCGTGCTCGCCGAGCCGCGCGGGACCGGCGGCTTCGGCTACGACCCGTTGTTTTTCTCCCTCGATCTCGAGATGTCGTTCGGCGAAGCAGCGCTGCCGGCCAAGCAGCGCGTCTCGCACCGCGGGCGCGCCATCCGCGCGCTGGTCGAAGTCCTGGTGCGGCGCGCGGGGTAGGGCACTGCTCAGCGATGGGGTCGCCAGATCGGGAGATCTCCGTGTGCCGAGTCGCCCACCGTCCATGGGACCGCCGTCCCGTCCAGCCGAACCAGGTGGAGGGACGCCAGGGGCGTGCCGGGGATTGAACTGTTCTGGTAGCGATGGAACGTGATCAGCCGTCCGTCCAGCGTCCAAACAGGATACTGATCGAGGAACGGACTCGAGGTCAGGCGACGAATGTTCGCGCCAGTGGCGTCCATCACGTAAATGGCTTCGGTCGCCCCGTCCTGGACGTTGAAGGTGATGCGCCCCCCGTCGGGTGACCAGCTCGGGCCCCGCCCGCCGCTGCCGGACGTCAGCGGGAGTCCCGCCGCGCCGGTCACGGCATCCACCAGGACGATCTGATTGTCCGGGTAGCGTGACGCGGCGATCGACCGGCCGTCGCGGGACCAGCTGCCCCGGTCGGCCATGAACGTCCCCGTGCCCAGGCGAGCGGGATTTGTGCCATCCGCGCGCATCACGAAGAGCGGGTAGCCCTGTGTCGCCGTCGCGGCGACGCGAAAGAAGGCGATCCGCGTTCCGTCCGGCGACCACATGGGGCACTGGTTCTGGTCGGGCCCCGATGTGAGCTGGTGCTCCTGTCCCGTCGCGATCGTGAGCACCACAATCTGATTCGCGATGAACTTGTGGAACGCGATCGCGGACCCGTCCGGGGACCAGCTGGGGCACATGACGCCGTCGTCGGTGGACGACCAGATGCGACGTCGCCCTGAGCCGTCCGCTCGCATGAGGTAGAGGGCGCCGTCGACGAGGCTACGGTAGGCAAGCTCGTCGCTCGGGAGCGCGGGGGCCGCTGGTTCGCCACAGCCGAGCGCGGATATTCCCAAGGCGAGGGCCGCGGAAATCCAGGTGGGGGCGACATGCGTGACTATCGGCCGCATGGATTTCACCTCCTCGCCAGACAACCCGCGAGCTTGGGCAAGGGTTGAAACGGCTGGGTGTGTCGTGGCCCTGCGCCGAGGTGGAGGGTACATTGTTGAGTTCACAACAGCCTCGGGGCGTAGCGCAGTCCGGTAGCGCGTCTGGTTTGGGACCAGAAGGTCCCGGGTTCAAATCCCGGCGCCCCGATTTCCCAAGTCGTTGTTGCCCAATTCCTTCCCGGCGTGACCTCACTCGACGCCACAGGGGGCGCCTGCAACGCCACGCATGCCAGAGCCGATATCGCGAGGTTCTGCAACCACACGTCTCTTCTTGCAACGCATCGACCAGGCAGCATATTTGGCTCTTGCTTCACGCCATACCTCAGCCGTCGCCTCCCACAGGAGGGTGACTATGGTTCCGCTTCACCGGTTCCCCGCGATTGCGCTTCCGGTCTGTTGCCTCGTCGTCGCTAGTGCCAGGTCTTCGCTGCACGAAACGGGCTGTCCCGTGCAGGGGGTGTGGGACCTTGTGTCGGTGACGAACAACGGCAAGGATCAGCCGCTCAATGGAGCCAGGCATATGAAGATTGTCACTCAGCGCCATTGGATGTGGATCGCTCAGGACGCGAGGCAGGACACCCTACCGCTCAAGACGCCAGCGGACACGCTGCGCAAATACTTTCTCAATGGTGGAGCTGGGACGTACACCGCGACAGGCAAGTCGTACGTGGAGCACATCGAATACTTCAATGGCCCCGAGTGGCTCGGCAAGCCGTGGAACGCGACGTGCCGAGTCGAAGGAAATCTTTGGTATCACAGTTGGCCGTTTCCCCAGGATTCAGCGGGGGTTCCGCGTGATTCGATTGGTCACTACGTGGAGGTATGGCGTAAGGTCGAGTAGCAGGCTGCTAGTATATTTGCGTTTGTGAGCGCAAAAGTGTGGCGTCGCCGCTGGGGCGATGCATTAGACGGGCGCCTGGCCGATTAAGACAGGCGCCCGTTGATGTGACAGGCCGGGAGCTCAACAGTCTTGACCCTGACCTTCCGGTTTACAAAGTTCAGACGTTGGGAGAAATCGTTTCTGCGTCGACCTCCCAGACTCGACTGCCCGCCGTGCTCCTGCCTGTGTTTGCGGGAATCGCGCTTCTCCTAGTTGCGGTAGGAGTTCATGGCGTATTGGCGTACACAGTCGCGCAGAGCAGGCACGAAATTGGGTGTACGGATGGCTCTTGGGGCACCGCGTCAACGTCCTAAAGTCATTCCTGGGCTACGGAATCAAATGGGCAGCAGTTGGCGGCGCGGGACTAGTGGCCGCATTCATACTCGTGCGATTCATGCGCAGCATGTTATTTGAGGTCGGATGTTTCTCGGTGTCGCGGGCGTGCTGGGAATTCTTGTGCTAATGGCCTGCTACTTTCCCGCGAGCCGGGCTTCTAGCGTCGATCCAATGGTTGCGCTGCGCTCGCCGTTGCCCTCTTGATCCTTGCTTGAGGGCCTCGTCCTAGCGTAGGCCGTCTTCCAAGCGCAAGTTCGGTAGCGGATGAGAGTCATTCCCTGGATCTTCGGCATCGTCTCGATCGCGGCATGTTCAAACCATGGCGTCTCGACCAACACGCCCAAGGCCGGGACCACCAAAGCCCTCCTCATTGACGCGCCGTTCCCGTACGACCAGGTGGCCCGAGTCGACGTGTACATCGTGAGCGTCGCGGCCTCGAGCAAACCCGACACGCTGGGCGCCGGGGGCCCGGGTACCATCGCGACACCTCACCGGACGTACAACTTGCTCGCGCTCGGAAACGGGTCGGCCGCGGAGCTGGGTGAGGGGATCCTGCTCTCCGGTTCATACGTGCAATTCTTCGTCACGATCGACGGCGATTCGTCCAGCATCACTCTCAAGAATGGCACCGTGCTGACCAGCAGGACCTCGCCGGGGATCAACTGGAACGGCTACCCGGGCAGATTCAGCTTCGGCCTCTTTACCGATCCGCCAGTCCAGGTTACCGAGTCGGGCGCCGTGGTCGTCATCGACTTTGACCTCGGCCGCAGCTTCTACGCGAATGACCCCGCCAACCCCGCTGCCGGCTTCGGCTACGTGGGCTACATGCAGGTCCGCAACACTGCGGTCACCGGGTCCGTGAGCGGCACGGTCGTGGGCGTGAACGCTGGCCCGATCGCCGACGCCTCCATCACACTCCTGGTCGTCAATCCCGTCTACCCGACCGACGAGGCGACGTGGGGCGTGCTGGGGACGGCTCGCTCAGACGCGACAGGACGCTTCCATCTGCCGTATGCGAGCCCCGGCAGCTACGTCCTCGCTGTGGATGCACCCGCTACCTCCGCCTACGGCAGTCTCCGTCGCCCTGGCGTCGCGGTGTCTGTCGGCGCGGACACGAAGACGGGGACGTTGACCGTTCCACTGAGGTGAGTTCAGCGACCGGTCATAAGCCCACTGCGCCCGCCGTTGCGTCTACGCATCACCAGGGTGAGCCTCGCCCAAAGATCTCGCGTCGATGGCAGGAGTGACGGCGACACAGCGTGCTAGAAGTCGCCACGTCCGCCGATTGCTTTCATGGGCCCAGTGTGTACCATAGGAGACACGCCGGATCCACCAAACAACTGGAACGCATGGACACCGCAGCGGGGGAGGCGTGATGAAGCGAACGGCGGCACTCGGTACGTTGTGTTTGGGGGTGGCGCTCGCGGCATGCGCGGCATCCCGCATCGTCCTCAACGTTGATGTCCTGAGCTTCCTGCGACCGGACAGCCTCGACGCGTTCTCCTTCAGCATCCCCGGCGGCGTGGGGCAGACGGACCTCACGGTGTCACGGCCGTTCACGCTCCCATCGCGCTTCGGGCCGGGCAATGTGGACTCCGTTGCGGTCACCGCCGGCGCGATCCTCCAGAGCACGCAGGGCGGCGGTACCGTCGCCCTCGATGTCTTCTTCGCCAAGGACGAGGCCAGTCTCTTCACCGGCCAGCCCTACGTCGGCGTCCACGCCACCGTGTCGGGCGTGCAGACCGATACCCTGTTGCCAGCCACGACGCGCTCGGTGAACGACACCGTCTTCAATACCCCCACCGTGTGGGTGGGCGTTCGCGCCCGCGTTGCGACCGACCCCGGCCCAGACCTGGTCGCCCGACTGGCCCTGACCGTCCTGCAGCTGCGGGTCGTAATGCACGACCAAGGCTTCTAAATCCTCGTGCCCGCATGCCGGATACCCGTGCCATCAATATCCTCCTCGTCGAAGACGATCCCGACGACGTCGAGCTGACTCGCCGCGCGCTCGACCGCGCCAAGGTGCGAAACCAGGTCTGGACCGTGAGCAACGGTGCCGACGCCCTCGCCTTCCTCCGCGGCCAGCCCCCCCACCACGACGCGCCCCGGCCCGACCTCGTGCTGCTCGACTTGAACCTCCCGGGCTTGGACGGCCGCGACGTGCTGCTGCGGATCCGCGAGGACCCCCAGCTGCGCGGGCTCGCCGTCGTGGTCCTCACCGCCTCCGACGAGGAGCGCGAGCACCTGGCGGCGCTCGCGGCCGACGCCTTCCTCAGCAAGCCGGTCGACCTGGACCGCCTGGGCTGGCTGGTCCGGGTGATGGCAAACTTGGGGTGGGCGATCGTGAAGATGGACGGCTGAGGCGTCCGCTGGAACCGCCGGGCGGCCCCGGGTGTTCTGACCGATGCAGCCCGAGCGGAGGAAGAGAGTATGCGCAGGAAGGCTCGCCGAACCGCGCCGCGCCGGCCCTGCCGCCACCCGCAGCAATATGAAACCGACTGGCTCGGCCGGACCTATTTCGGCTGTCCCATCTGCAATCGTTGGAAGTTGACCAAGCCGAAACCCGCGCCCGCCGACGGCAAACGCCTGGCGGCGTGAACGAGCACAGGGGTCAGGACATCAGGTCCTGGCCCCTGTGCATTTCTGTTCACCGCTGTGCGTCTGTGCGTCTAGCCGTTGCCTTTTCTATTCTCCATACGGTATCCAGATATTCTTCACCTGCGTAGCCGCTCGTAGGAACTCCCTGCCTTCTCCCTCCCGAGCGTCATTCCAGTCCCGCATGTCCCACTCGACCCACGTCCGCTTCATATTCCCCGCCGACGCGCGCTCCACGTCGGCGCCGGCCGCCTGAGTGCCGAAATACCACACCGCGTCCACGTCGTCGTGCTCGGCCAGCACCTTTGCCAGCGCGTCCTTGGCTCCGGTGACGATATTGATCACGCCGGCGGGGACGTCCGATGCCTCGAGCACCGTGTACAGCTCCGCGGCCGCGAGCGGCCGTGGCTCCGACGGGATCACGATCACTGTGTTGCCCACCGCGACCGCCGGGGCGACCAGGGACACGAGCCCCAGCAGAGGATGCTCGTCGGGGCAGGCGATTCCCATCACGCCGATGGGCTCGTTCATGGCCAGGGTGACACCCCGGATCGGCGTCTGATGCACGGCGCCGTCGTACTTGTCGGCCCACGCGGCGTACGAGAATAGACGCGCCACCGCGGCATCCACCTCGCCGCGGGCGGCCGCCTCGCCCAGTGCCGTCATGGCATCGAGCAGTCCGGCGAACTGCGCCGCCCGCACCGCCAGGTTCTCGGCAACATAGTAGAGGATCTGCCCGCGGTTGTGGCCGCTCGCGTGCGCCCATCCCGCCGCCGCGTGCGCCGCCTCGACCGCGTTGCGGATGTCCTTGCGGTTCCCTTCGGCCACTTCCGCAATGAGCGCGCCCGCGGGCGCCAGGATCCTGCGGCTGTAGCCCTGATCGGGGCGGACCTGCGCGCCGCCGATGAAGAGCTTGTAGGTCCGATCGATAGGAGGGACTCGGGACTCGGGGCTCGGGACTCGGGATCGAACCGCGCGGGCCTTGTGCGCCGGTCGCCCCACTGCGCCGCCCGAGCCCCGAGTCCCGAGTCCCGAGCCCCGATCTGGCTTCACGTACTCCCACATCCCCTCTTTCCCGCCTTCCCGCCCGAACCCCGACTCCCGGTATCCGCCGAACCCCGACGCCGCGTCGAACAGGTTGGTGCAGTTGATCCACACCACGCCCGCCTTGATCTTGGGCGCCACATCGAGCGCGAGGTTGATGTTCTCGGTCCACACGCTCGCGGCGAGCCCGTAGGGCGTGTTGTTGGCCAGCTCCACCGCCTCCGCCGGCGTGCGGAAGGTCATCGACACGAGCACCGGTCCGAAGATCTCGACCTGGGCGATCGTGGCCGCGGGCGCCACGTTGGTGAATAGCGTCGGCGGATAGAAATAGCCGTCGCTGGGGCAGGCCCACGACGGCTGCCACAGCGTCGCTCCCTCTTCCACCCCGCGGCTCACCAGCGTACGGATGCGTTCGAGCTGCACCGGCGCGACGATCGCGCCCATGTCAATTGCCTTGTCGAGCGAGGGACCCACCCGCAGCTTCTCCATGCGC
>Ga0209056_10000572_pt1 | contig 40835 bp, 42 predicted proteins | sample GraSoiAngelo_114_FD_185876 | JGI IMG/M metagenome (GOLD analysis project Ga0209056, IMG submission 185876) | Grasslands soil microbial communities from the Angelo Coastal Reserve, California, USA - 14_0903_13_40cm (SPAdes) (version 2) | ecosystem: Environmental > Terrestrial > Soil > Grasslands... | reverse complement strand
GTGTGCAGACATTGGTTGTGTTGATCGTGTTCATCACCTTCTGGTGGTTGCCGGCTTGGGTTTTTCTGGGATACTGGTTTCTGATTCAGTTCGTTGCGACCAGCGTTGAGGCCGGCGCGGCTGCACACCATCAAACGGGTGGCGTTGCCTTTGCGGCACACGTCGGCGGATTTGTTGCAGGCTTGCTAATGATCAAGCTCTTTCCCAAGCGAACGCCAACCTATCGCTATGGGAGCTGGTGAAGCGTTGGTCCGCCTTCGGACATCTATACTGAGCAAGTGAGCCCATCCGCTAAACAGATTGCCTCAGCCGACTTTCCCACCCGCTGGGGACAGTTCCGCATTCATGGCTTCCGGCTGGAATCATCGCAAAACGGAAAACCTGAAGAAGCGGTTGCGCTGGTGACGGGTGACATTCTTTCGCATACGCCGTTGGTGCGGATTCATTCCCAGTGCTTGACCGGAGATGTATTCGGATCGCTTCGTTGCGATTGCCGTCAGCAACTGGAGATGGCGCTTTCTCTCATTGCAGGCGAAGGCGTGGGCATCTTGATATATGAGCAGCAGGAAGGCCGCGGTATTGGCCTCATGCCCAAGCTGCAGGCTTACGAATTGCAGGATTCAGGACTGGATACGGTCGAAGCCAATGAACGCCTTGGCTTCAGAGCTGACCATCGCGAGTTTGAACTACCAGCTGAGATTCTCAAGTCACTTGGAGTCAAGCAGGTGCGATTGCTTTCGAACAATCCGGACAAAGTTGCGGCGCTCGAACGCGGAGGAATCGCGGTTACTGAGCGCGTACCTTGTGAAGTGGCGGCCAGCGTTCATGCCGAAGCATATCTGCAGACCAAGCGAGACAAACTCGGTCACTTGTTCACCGACCAATAGTCTTCTATTCCGGCCAAATCTGTAAGGCTGTACCGCTGAGGATTTTCTTTCTTGTATCGGCCGAGAGGGGAAGCGCGCGGAATTCAGCCAAATTTTGCTTAACGTCGGGCACACCCGGCCCCGGCCAGTCTGTTCCAAATAACGTCTTGTGCGCTATCTCTTCCAGCCGCGGAAAATATTTCAGGAGAGTTTTGGGCGGAATGCCGCTGATATCGAGATAGACATTTGGATGTCGGCGTACTAGAAAAAACGCCGTTTCCATCCAAAGCGGACGGCCACCGTGCGCAAGCAGGATCTTTAGCTTGGGGAAGTCCACAGCGACGTCGTCCACATAAATGGGATCGCCATATTTGTTCCTCGCTCCTGGGAAAACTGACGTACCGGTATGAAACATCACCGGAATTCCGTTGGCTTCTGCAGCCCGGTAGATGATCTCGAGCTCCTTAACGCCGTTGAGGTAGTCGTTGGGATAGAGCAACTGGTGCGGAGGGTGAATCTTGATCATGCGGATATCCCGGCGCAGAAGCTGGTCCACATCCGACTCGATATTCGTAGTGTGGCGCGGATGCAGGCTGCCACAGGAGAGCAGGCGCCTGGGGTCTTCCTTCACATAATCAGCGATGAACTGGTTTACACCGTTGGTAAAGCCAATGACCTCGGGCGCGACATAGTTGATGAGGGCAGCGCGTTCGATTCCCGATGCGTCAAGATGTTTAAGGAAGGCTTTGGGCGAACGGCAGAATTCAACGATCTGATCGTAATTCGCCCGCCTGCGTTTCATCAACTCAAGCGCGTGCGGTTTGAACATTTCGAGCGGCTGAATGTGGATATGGCAGTCAGTAATCACGTCGTTGGTCGTTGGTCCTTGGTCGTTGACCTAGAACATCGAGAACTGCACGTTTGGTGAACACACGAATCATCTCACGACGGTATTCGGGTGTGAGTGCGGAGGTGGTCAGGGGCTTCGCAATTCGGGCAGCCATGTCTCCCGCCGTCTCTGCGACTGCGTCGTCACTTAAGCAGCGGTCTAACAGTTGTGCCAGGCCCGAAACCAGGGTAGGCGCAGGATTCACGGCGGTCATCGCAATTTGAAGGTCTTCCACGTGGCCGTTTGATTTCTTCACTGCGACGGCGACTCCGGCCAGCGGGTAGTCTATCGAGCCACGAATACGCAGCTTGCGGTAAGCGCCACGATATCCGGCGGAAGAACGCGGCAGAATGACGCGCGTGACTAGCTCGTTGGGCCGAAGCTTGCGATAATTGTCGCCTTCGCCGGTATAGAAATCCCGCAGCGGAATTCGGTGAACTCCGGTTGCGCTGCCAATTTCGATTTCCGCATTTAGGCATAGCAGCGCGGGCGGAGTGTCGCCGGAAAACGCCGCCCAGCATTTTGTGCCTCCGGGGGCGACATGGCAGAGGTCGCCGTCTTTCTTGATGCAGAAGCCGCAGGATTTTCTCCAGGCCAGCGACTGGTTGTACCAAAGGCAGCGAGTGTCGAGACAGATGTTGCCGCCGGTTGTGCCCATGTTGCGGAGAACCGGGGAGGCGACGGTTTTCGCGGCTTGGACTAGGACTGGATACCGCGCGCGCAATAATTCGGAGTGCTCGACTTCGTGCAGCGTAGTTAGCGCGCCGATCTCGGTTCCTTGGTCTGTTTCGCGAATGCCTTTGAGTTCGGGTATGCGGCGGATGTCGAGGACGTGCTCCGGTTCAAAAAGCTTTTGGCGCATGGAGGGAAGAAGGTCGGTGCCGCCGGCCAGGATGCGTGTGGCGCGGGGGCCCTCGCCCGCGTGTCTGTAGAGAGTGGCCAATGCCTCGGTAAGATTCGGCGGTCTGAGAAGTTGAAACTCCGAAAGGGCCATTAGTCCCCATTGGCGGGCGAAGGCGCCCGCCCCACACGTTCCGCGCCTTTGCCTTTAAACCATACCGCTCCACCATGTTCGCGGAAACGCGCGGGAGCGGTTGGATCGACGCCTTCGGTGAGATTTAGTGTCTTGGCATTTTTCTTCGCGCGCAGCGCAGCCAGGACGCGCTCGGGCGTAAATGGCGCTTCGTGCAGGCGGATTCCTACTGCGTCGTAAATTGCATTCGCAATGGCTGGGATGGTTGCGGCTAGCGATCCCTCGCTGCATTCTTTTGCGCCGAAGGGCCCTTCGGGATCTATGCTCTCGACGATGATTGGCTCGACTTCCGGCGACTCGACTGACGACGGGCTGCGGTATTCGAGCAAGCCGGGATTCATGAGCAGTCCATCTTTCCAGATCATTTCTTCGGTGAGCGCCTGGCCCATACCCATCCAAACGGAGCCGATGATTTGACCTTCGACGGACACAGGATTGAGGGCACGGCCACAATCATGAGCGGCCCAGACTTTGTGGACCGTGACTTCGCCGGTTTCTTCATCTACTGTCACCTCGGCGACCTGCGCGGAGTAGGAATAGGCAGGCGATGGGCCTACGCCTGCGCCTTTGTGTTTGCCGCCGCGGGCTTCGGGAGGAGGTGCGTAGGAGCCGGTACCGGTCAGGGCACCGTGGAAATCGATGGCCGCCACGACCGCTTCCTCGAAAGACATGGAGTCTTTCGGGCCTTGGTCTTTGCGCTTTTGCTGGAGAGAGCCGCGAAGGATTTGACCTTCTACACGGCCGGAAACCGATGCGTGCGCTGACGAGTTTGTCCCCGCAAACCCCGCGGGGACCGGACGGGCGAGGGCGCCCGTCCCCACATGACCTGTGCCTGCGCCACCATTTCTGTCGAAATACGAGTTCTTCTGGTGAGCAAACCATCTTCTTGGCCGCTGCTGACGCGATCTGGTTTTTCACTTCTTGTGCAGCACGCAATGTGGCGTTCCCCGCCATGAAGGTCACTCGGCTGGAATAGGAGCCGATATCGATTGGTGTGAGATCGGTGTCAGCGGCGATAACTTTCACGCGAGCTAGCGAACAGCCGAGGACTTCGGCGGCGATTTGCGCCGTCATGGTGTCGGAGCCCTGGCCAATTTCGGACGCGCCGGTATAGACGACGACTCCGCCGTCGCGATCAATTTTGATGTTGACGGTGGAATGCGGCATGTCTGATCGGATGATCGAATTCGCCGCGCCACTCACATAGTGGCTGCACGCGATTCCCAGGCCGCGTCCCCGTGGCAGCTTGCCTTTGCGATTCTGCCAGTCGGATCGCTCGACCACTTTATCTATACATTCGGGCAGACCGTAGCTTTGCACGCGAAGGCCATTCACGGTGATGCAGGGCGGCTGCAACAGATTGCGACGGCGAATTTCAGCCCGATCGAGATTTATCCTCGCGGCAAGTTCGTCGAGCTGCGATTCGAAGGCAAAGCGCACGTTGACGGTACCGTGTCCGCGCATAGCTCCGCAAGCAGGCTTGTTGGTGAGAACGCGGTAGCCGTCGTATTGAATGTTTGGAATGTCGTAGAGCGCTCCAAGCAGGGCGCCGGAATACAGAATCGTAACCACGCCGTAGGAACAATACCCGCCGCCGTCTTGGACGACGCGGGCTTTGACGGCAGTGATGCGGCCGTCGTTCTTTACACCGGTCTTCAGGTCGATGATGGTGCGGGGCCGTCCGCGATGTGCCCAGAAAACTTCTTCGCGCGTATAGGTGATCTTCACCGGGCGTTTGGCCTTGCGGGCTGCGATTGCGGCGATGATTTCAAGCGGGATCACTTCGCTCTTGCCACCAAAGCCTCCGCCGACCAGCGGTTTGATCACGCGAATTTGCGACATTGGCATTTCGAGGACGAGCGAAAGCTTGTGCTGCAAATAATACGGGACCTGAGTGGATGACCAGACAGTCAGGCGTCCGAGTTTTCCGGTGTGCGAGTCGAGTTCGAAGCTCGCCAAGGTGGAGTGTGGCTCCATTGCCGCGTGCGTGACTTCATTCGCGATGTAGCGGGCTTCGGCAATTTGGTCGGCTTCCGCAAAACCCTTCTCGGGATCTCCAAAGACGTGGTGATAATCCTTCTCGAGGTTATGCGCCTTATTATCGTGGATGAGATCACGCTCGGTCTTCATCGAGTCTTCGGGATCAAAGTACGCGGGCAGGAGTTCGTAATCGACGTCAATCAATTCAAGAGCACTCTCCGCAGTGGCTTCATCCTCCGCGGCAACACAAGCGACGTTGTCTCCGACATAGCGAACTTTATCCACGGCGAGGGCGTGTTCGTCGTGGCCGACCGGAAGGATTCCGTAGGTGTTCGGAGCATCCGCGCCGATGGCGACAGCGATGACTCCATCGAGTTGTTCTGCCTTGCTTGTGTCAATCCGCTCGATGCGGGCATGCGGATGCGGCGAGTGCAGGATCTTCCCGACGAGCATGCCGGGAAGCGAGAGGTCGTCGGTGTATTTGCCGGCGCCGCTGGTTTTGCCGGCAGCGTCAACCATGGCGATGGGCTTGCCGATAATGGAGAAGTCAGTCATTGGTCGTGTGGGACGGGCGCCTCGCCCGTCCGGTCGAGCGTAGCTCGACAATGCCTTTGTGCCGTTCCTACGGGACTCGGTCGTTTTCATGCCACCCAGGGCTTAAGCCCTGGGCTAAACTATTTCGCCGCTCTGCGGCTGGTGTCCTGCCTTCTGCTCGGCCTCAATCGCCGCTTTGATTGCTTCATACATCTGGCTGTAGCCGGTACAGCGGCAGAGATTGCTGCTAAGGGCTTCGCGAATGTCTGCTTCGGAAGGATTAGGATTTGTGGCGAGCAGATGTTTGACCGTCATCATGAATCCGGGAGTGCAGAAGCCACACTGCGCACCTCCCCAGTCGCCGTAGGCTTTCTGGATGGCGGCCAACGCTCCGTGTTCACTGATGCCTTCGATAGTGGTAATCTCCTCGCCTTCGCAACTTGCGGCCAGCATTGTGCACGAGAGCATGGGCGTGCCGTCAACCAGAACCGTGCAAGCTCCGCAGGAGGAATCGTCGCAGCCGCGCTTGGAGCCGGTGAGCTGCAGGTCCACGCGCAATGCGTCGAGCAGGAGTCTATTCGGCTCGATGGCGATCTCGTGGGTGCGACCGTTAACGCGTAGTTCGAGGAGTTGCTTTTTCATTAAAAGAAGCTTTTAGCTATTAGCTTTTAGCTCTTAGCCAAATCATTCGCTCTCATTAGAAATCAAAGAGCCGACAGCCGGAATTTCAAGCTTCAAGCTAAAGGCTAAGAGCTAACAGCTAAAAGCTGACTTTCAGTACACCTGCACCTTCGCATCTACTTTTCTCGACCAGGCGTCAATACCACCGGCCATCGATTGCGCTTTTTCGAACCCTTGTTGTCGCAGCCAGGCGGTGACGTTCATTGAGCGCACACCGTGATGACAATAAACGACGATGTGATCCTCGGGGTCGAGTTCCTGATGTGCGCGGCTGGCAACGTCGCCCATCGGCATTAGTTTCGCGCCTTCGATGCGGGCAGCATCAAATTCCCACGGTTCGCGGACATCAACAAGAGTAAATCGCTCTCCGCCTTTCGACATTCGTTGCACCGACTCGGGATCAATTTCGTAGTCCATCAGCTTTCCTTAGTTGCTGCCACTTCGCGAGGATGCGCCAAAGTCATCAGGCTTGCCAAAGCTGCAAGAATCCAAAGCACAAATGAGACGTCACGCGAGTCGCGGGCGTAATTCGAGGGTGCGGCAGTCCACAACGAAAAAGCAAATCCTGCTGCCAGATTGAGAAGCACCAGTCCGAAGAAAACGCGCTCGCGCCAGCAGCGTGTTTCTGAAATCAGTCCGAGTACCAGCATGATCCACACTGCACTAGTCAGCAACGACCACAAATCGTGCGACCAGAGGAAGTCTGCATCACGCAGGCGAGTATAAGCGAGATCGGCAAAATAAGCGCAGGCCATGGCGCCGACAATGCCCCAGAAACGGCTGTGACACATTAGGTGCGCGGACTTGTGCTGCGGCGCCTTCGCGTCGGGCGCTAGCGGCCCTGCCACCTCGGACTTCGTTTCTCCAGAAATGCTCGGACTCCCTCGCGCGCGTCTTCAGTTTTCATCAATTCTTCCAGATAGATCTTCTCTGCTCGAGCCAAGCCCTTGTCGAAATGGATTGAATCCCAAGAATAGATCGCTTTCTTCGCGATCGCCAGGGCGACTGGACTCTGTTTCTGCAGATGCTCGAGCGCCTGACCGATTGCGGCGTCCATGTTATCAGCGGTTACGGCTCTGGTAGCGAGGCCGATTTCGGCGGCTTCGGTGCCAAGCATAGTGGCACCCGTCAGCATAAGATCTGCAGCGCGTTTGTGGCCGATAAGAGCGCCTAAAGCCGCGGCCGCGATCGGCGGAAAACAGCCAAGGCTGATTTCGGGAAAACCCCAGGTGGCGTCGGCAGTCGTAATGACGATATCGCACATCATTGCCAGTTCGGCTCCCCCGCCTAGACAGTTGCCATGCACCGCTGCAACTGTCACTTTTCTCGATGCGACCAGGGCGCGAATCACGGCATGGAACTTTTGGAGCATTGCGGTGACTTTGCCCGGCGCGTGAGCGACAACATCGACTCCTGCGGAAAAGCAATCGCCGTCCCCGCGAAGAACGACGGTAGAGATTTTCGGCTCAGCTTCGATGTCCGCCAAAGCCGAGCCCAACTCCTCCATCATCGCGAGATCAATGACGTTGAGTGGCGCATTGTTTAGAGTGATGCGGGCAACTGGCGGCTCAACCGCCAGACTGATACGGCTCAGAGGTGAGACTTCGGTGGACATTACGTGCCTGCCAAACTGCAAATCGGCGGGCCAAGGCGCCCCGCCCCACACGAACTAGAGATTGATCGCCGATTTCCTCGGTTCGGCGATGGTCTCGAAAGGATCGCGCGCGCCTTCCTTCTCCGCAATCCATTTTTTCTCGTTGGCGATGATTTCGAGCAGTAGCTTTTTGTCTTCCGCGCTGGGAAGAAAGTCTGGCAACTGCTGGTCGTATTCTTTGTCCTCGAGCCGCGCGCCGGTTTGAGGATGAAACTTCTGGTTCGCCCATTTGCCAATCATGCGATTGAACTTGATATCGGGCGCGTAGAGCTTAGGCTCTCCTGCTTTGAGCACGCTGTTGAATCGCTCGATCAGTCCGGCGACCTCATCTCGATAGAGCTGCCGATTGTAGTCATTGAGATCGTCGAGATCGGCTTTGTCCTTGTTCTTGAGCTCGTCGTAGCGGCCCTTGATTCCCCACACGTAGGCCCAGTGTGCGGACGATGAGTGATCGGTGCCAAAGAGATCATAGGAGCTCGAAATCCATTTGTTGAGATACTTCTGCGTCAACCACGCGGGAATGATTCCGGCCTGAACGATGCGGCGAAGGCCGTCATTGCCGGTGCCCATGTGGAAAGCCTCTTCGCGCAGCATGTAAGACATGGAGCGGCCGAGTGGAGCGAATGCCGAGTATTTCAGCATCTGCAACTGGAATTTTCCGTCACGGTCGACGAAGTCGGTGTAGGTGAAAAAGTCCATCCAGTTGTCCACGTCAACGTTGAATGCGCCGAGCAGGCGCTTATTTTCAAAAGCTCGGCGCTCGAGCATTTTTTGCGCTTCCACTTTGCCGGAATAGCCGAAATGTTCGACGAGCAATGCGCACATCTGCCAGCCGTGGCGCATCTCTTCGATCATGACGCGAGTGATGGCGCGGCGGTCCCAATCAGTGGGAGCCGTTTCGAATAAGTGCCGCTGCTGTTCCACGCTGGCAAATTCGGTGTCACCCTGATAGACGATCATATTCAGCAGGGCGTCGCGCATTTGCTGAGTTGGCATCTGGCGCAGGTTTTCCCACTTGCGCTTGCCTTTGAAATGGCCGAATTGGATCTCTTCAGTTTCGATGGCGCCATAGAGCGTATCGAATTTGAAGCTGGCAATCTCATCGCGATTGACGCCGATCTCTTTGCGCCACTCGTCGAAGAGTCCGACCCAGTCGGAGAAGGTCCCGATTTTTGCTACTTTGCCAGGCATGATGCTCAATCCCTTAACAGTTTGTCTGGTTCTAAAGCAGTCAGCACTCAGTCAAGAATGTTTCTCGGCATCTCCACGGAACGACATTGCCTGAATGCTGACTACTGAATGCTTCATGCCATGTTCAACCATACGCTCTTCAATTCCGTGTAGTGCTCGACCGCGTGCGCGCCTAACTCCCGGCCGAAGCCGGATTGCTTGTAGCCGCCGAAAGGAAGCGCTGCATCCATCAGGCCGTAAGTGTTAATCCACACCGTGCCGGCCCTCAGTAGCCGAGAGATATGATGAGCCTTCTTGATGTCGCGTGTCCAGACAGCAGCCGCTAAACCATAGGGATTCTGGTTCGCCTGTTCCACGGCCTGTTCGATATCGTCAAAACTAATCATCGAAAGAACTGGGCCAAAGATTTCTTCCTGCGCAATTGTCATGTCATTTTTCACATCGCCGAAGATCGTGGGCTCGATGAAAAAGCCCTTGCTGCCATCGACCGAGGCGCGTGTACCGCCCGTGATCAGCTTGGCGCCTTCTTTCTTTCCGGCGTCAATATAACCGAGAACGGTCTTCATTTGTTGCTCGCTCACTACTGCGCCCATGCGCGTTTTAGGATCCAGCGGATCGGCAGGCTGCATTTTCTTGGCGCGTGCAACTAGCTTCTCCATAAATTCGTCGCGAACCTTGTTTTCGATGAACAGCCGGGAACCGGCGTTGCAAACTTCCCCCTTGCCGTAAAAAATCCCAGTAATCGCACCTTTAACTGCTCCATCGAGGTCAGAATCGGCACATACGATATTGGGAGACTTGCCTCCTAACTCGAGTGTTACGCGCTTCATGGTTTCGGCGGCGGACCGCATGATTTCTCTTCCAACGGCAGTTGAGCCAGTAAACGCGACTTTGTCTATCCCGGGGTGCTGGACGATGGCCTCACCTGTTGCGGCTCCGCCGGTGACGATGTTCAAAACACCTGCGGGTAGACCCGCCTCAATGGCGAGTTCTCCGAAGCGCAATGCTGAAAGAGGCGTCTGCTCGGCCGGTTTGAGGACGACGGTATTTCCGCAGGCCAGCGCCGGCCCCAGCTTCCATGAAGCCAGTAGCAGCGGAAAATTCCAGGCCACGATCATGCCCACGACACCAACCGGCTCGCGCAGTGTATAAGTGAAGGCCGCATCAAGCGTATTGACGGTTTCGCCGTGAATTTTGGTCGCGAGGCCAGCGTAGTAACGGAGAACATCCGCCACCATGGGCATATCAACGTAGCGCGATTCAAAAATCGGCTTGCCGTTATCGAGTGTCTCGATCTCGGCGAGTTCGTCTATGTTCTTCTCGACCAGGTCAGCTAATTTCCAAATCAGGCGTCCACGTTCGCTCGCGGACATTTTGCGCCACGGGCCTGACCGATCATCGAAGGCGCGGCGGGCAGCTTGGACAGCATGAGCGACGTCATCTGCGGAGGCTTCGACGATTTGGGTCAGAACTTCGCCAGTGGCGGGATTGATGGTGTCAAAGTGAGTTGCGCTGTTGGTCCACTCATTGTTAATGAGCAGCCGGCCAGGGGAAATTTTCGATTTGGAGGCGGTTAACATTGGGGAGGAATTACCGCAACGGATCATGTCAACAACAGGCGGGCGAAGCGCCCGCCCCACACTCATTTCGCTTTGAATTCCGCTGGCCTTTTCTCCACATACGCGCTCAGGCCCTCTTTTGCGTCTTCGCTTTGGAACAAAATCTGCTGGTTTTCGCGTTCGACGGCCAGCGCCGACTCCATTGGGATTTCCCAGCCCGTCTGCACCGCGCGTTTGATTCTGCCGACGGCCTTGGCAGCCTTGTTCGGCGGGCAGAACTGCCGCGCATATTCCATGATGTTTTCCATGAAACCTTCGCGTTCATAGATGTCATTGATGATCCCGAGCTCGAGTGCTTCCTCAAACGAGTAAGTGTTTCCGGTGATCATCAGCTCGATGGCTTTGCTCTTTCCCACAAGTCTCGAAAGCCGTTGCGTTCCACCGGTGCCCGGCAGCACCCCCAAATTTACTTCCGGCAGACCGATCTTGCCCGCGTCCTTGCGTGCAATGCGGATATCGGCAGCCATCGCGATCTCAAGCCCGCCGCCAACCGTGTGGCCGTTGAGCGCGGCAATCACCAGCTTTGGGGTGTGCTCAAGCCGCAGCAGGGTTTCGTTGGCGTGCAGGCAAAAGTAATATTTGAAAGTCGGATCGACGCTGGCCAGCATCCTGATGTTCGCGCCCGCCGAAAAAAACTTGTCACCGGCGCCGGTGAGCAGGATGACGTGAACGTCGTTGTCCATGCGGGCCCTCAGGATGGCGTCATCGAGCTGGCGATTCATTTCGTAGGTGTAAGTATTCGCCGGCGGATCGTTCATCTCGATTACGGCTACCCCGCCATCCACGCGATAGTTGATGAGTGACTTCGTGGTTTGCTCGCTTGCCGGTTGCAATGTTGTCGCCATATAGGTTCCTCCTCGTGCTACATCTTCCAGCGGCCAAGGTCTTCGTCGCCCAGATTTTCCAAAAACTTTCGCATCTCTTCGCTACTGGCTTCGGCCGAGCCAGACGCCTTCTTGGATGTTTTCAAGACTTCCTCTTCCACAAAAATTGGGCAATCCACACGTAGGGCCAGCGCCAGCGCATCGGAAGGACGCGAGTCCACGCTGATGATGCGACCTTCTCTCTCCATCCAGATCACAGCGTAAAAGGTGTCCTCTTTCAATTCTGTTACTACAATCTTGTGCACATGAGCATCCAGGCCTGCCAGCACGTTCTTAATCAAATCGTGGGTCATGGGACGAGGCGTGCTGACCTTCTCGATCTCGAGCGCAATCGCGTTGGCCTCATACACGCCGACCCAGATCGGCAGCACGGTGTCACCCGAGTCCCTCAGAATCACAATGGGAGTATTGGTCACTGGATCGAGCATCAGTCCGCGAATTTTCATTTCCACTTCCATTGTGAGTCCTCGCCTCGGTTCACGATAACAACTTCAGGCCGACTGCACCATCTCACCCAGCAGGCTGTTTGGAAATGCGGTAGTGATCTGTACCGGCACATAGCTGCCCTGCTCAAAGCTGCAGTTCGCCGGCGCGGTGAAGTTCAACGTCTTGTTTTGGGATGTCCTGCCGATCCATTGGCCACGGGTTTCGTTTTTTCCCTCAACCATTACTTCAAGTTGCTGGCCTATATGGTTGTGGTTCCGGCGCTGCTGGATGCTTCGCTGTTTCTCCAGCAATACCGCCAGGCGACGTGATTTCTCGCTATCGGGAATCGCGTCATCCATGCTGATCGCAGGCGTATTGGGACGCGGCGAATATTTGAAGGCAAACACCGCATCGTACTTGACCTCGTCCAAAAGGGACAGCGTCTGCTCAAAGTCCTCGTCGGTTTCTCCAGGAAAACCCACAATGATGTCGCTGGTGATGCTGATCTCGCGCCGCGCAGACTTCATCCACGAAATGCGTTCGAGGTATTGCTCGCGGGAATAGAGGCGCTGCATGGCCTCGAGCACGCGGGTCGAGCCGCTCTGCACCGGCAGATGCACGTGGTCGCAGAGTGTAGGAACAGAATCTATGGCTTCAACAATGTCTCGTCCGAAATCTCGTGGGTGTGAGGTCATGAAGCGCACCCGCTTGATATCCGGAAGTTCGCCCACTGATGCGAGCAGTTCCGCAAAACTCTTTTTTCGCGACGGATCGCGGTACGAGTTCACATTTTGACCAAGCAACTGAATTTCGGTGTAGCCCAAATCGGCCATCTGGCGGGCTTCGGCGAGCACCGAATCCGAAGTTCGGCTGCGTTCTTTGCCGCGCGTGAACGGGACCACGCAGTAGGAGCAAAATTTGTCGCAGCCTTCGATGATAGTGATATATCCGCGATGCGGATTAGTGCGAGCGGTGAATTCAGTTTCGAAGCACTCGTCGGTCTCGCGATCGTCGAGGCCGCTTACACGGCGGTTTCCAGCTTCGATTTGAACCAGCATCTCCGGAAGATTTCTGTACGATGCCGAACCGCAAACCATGGAAACATACGGCGCGCGCTCAAAGATCTTGTTGCCTTCTTGCTGGGCAACGCAGCCGAGGACACCAAACTTTTTACCTTGAGACTCAAGCTTCTTGTAATCAGCGAGACGATGAAAAACCTTTTGCTCGGCTTTATCGCGGATAGAGCAGGTGTTGTAAAGCACCAGACCGGCTTCCTCGACAGTAGGAACCTGCCGGTATCCCTGAGAGACTAGCGTGCCAACGACCTTTTCGGAATCGTGGGCATTCATCTGGCAGCCGAAGGTTTCGAGGTAAAAAGTCTTTTGCTGCGCGGCCATGAAACTTAAGTATAGCGCAGGAAAGAAGGGCCTCAGGGCAAGACGGCGCTGATCGGATTACCCGTGATGCGACTAGGATTAAGCGGCCCAAAACGCGAATTCCAGCCCTACCGCGACTGCATCCAATTGAGTAGAATTGAACTGCGATGCTGGAAACGACAAGCCCGCTTCGGCCAGATTTTGAGCCTATCAAATGCGCCCGCCGGACAGAGGCATGGATGTCTCTGTGGTGGCGTGATCTGATCATTGCGGTTGGCATTGCGGCGTTCATCATCGTATTTCTTTACCAGCCGGTAAAGGTCGAGGGCATCAGCATGATGCCTTCGCTGGATGACCAGGAACGCATCTTCATCAATAAATTTGTTTATCGAATTGAACCTATCCAGCACGGCGACATTGTGGTATTTCGCTATCCTCGGGACCCGGCTAAGAGTTTCATCAAGCGCGTGATCGGCGTAGCGGGAGACCACGTTCGCATCATAGATGGCCACGTAATTCTGAACGGCAGGATGCTCGTGGAAGATTACATTCCGCTTGTTTACGAAGACGAGCGCTCCTTCCCCGAAGTAGTGGTGCCAGCGGATTCGTACTTCGTACTCGGGGACCACCGCAGTTTGTCGAACGACAGTCGTGACTTCGGCCCGGTGGACGCCGGCTACATCTACGGGAAAGCCGTGTTTGGCTATTGGCCGATGGAGAAGGTGGGAAGGCTGCGGTAAACAGGCTCTCAGGAGTTAGCGACAGACACTCTTTCGGCGATCCATTCACCTACCTCGCTCGTTCCCAGCGTTCCGCCTATATCATGCGTGATGTTCCTCTGGCGCACGGCTTCCAATACCGCGGCCTCAATTTTCCGCGACTCTTCCTCGAATCCCAGATGTCTCAGCATCATTGCTGCAGTCAGAATCGCGCCCATTGGATTGGCAACGTTCTTCCCTGCCAATGGCGGCGCTGAGCCGTGTACGGGCTCGAACATTGAAGTTCTGCCCGGATGAATATTGCCGCTGGCAGCCATCCCCAGCCCGCCTTGTAGTCCAGCAGCAAGGTCAGTGATGATATCTCCGAACATGTTGTTGGTGACGACCACGTCGAACTCGCGAGGATCGCGGACCATTTGCGCGCAGAGGGCGTCCACGTACAGGTGCTCGGATTTAATTTGCGGATATTCCGCGCCGAGTTCTTTGAACACTCGCTGCCAAAGGCCGCCCGCGTAAGTCATGGCGTTAGATTTGTCGCACATGAGAACGCGACTGCGGGGAGTGCCGTCCGCTTTCTTGTTGCGGGCACAATACTCAAACGCGTATCGCATGATGCGCCGCACTCCTTTATAGGTATTAACGTCTTCCTGGATCGCGACTTCGTCTTCGGTTCCCTTCTGGGCGATGCTGCCGCGGTCCACGTATGGGCCCTCGGTGTTCTCGCGGATGACGACGAAATCAATGTCTTTCGGCTCCATTCCTTTTAGCGGACACAATGAAGCATCAAGTAAGCGCACTGGACGAACGTTGGCATAGAGATCCATCTTGAAACGCATGCCTAGCAAGATCTCTTTCGCATGGATGTTCGAGGGCACTCGGGGATCGCCAAAAGCGCCGACCAGAATAGCGTCGAAGTGGCGGGCGAGCGTCTCAAAGCCATCCGGCGGAACGGTCGTGCCGTCTTTTAGGTAACGGTCCGCGCCCCAGTCGAAGTAGGTCAAGTCAACCGGCGCCTTCGTAGTCTCGATTACCTTGACCGCCTGCGGGATGACTTCCTTGCCGATGCCATCGCCGGGAATAACGGCAATTTTCTTGTTGGGGCTCACGCGGGGAAAGGTATCACAGATGGAAATTTGGTCCGCGCAATGAACGCAGCCGCGTGCAACCCGTGAGTGAGAGTCGACTCGGCCGTCCCTCCGGGACTTGAATCATTTATCCCAGTTGTCCCAGCGCTGAAGCGCTGGGCTAAGCTCATTAGCCCCTCAGGGGCTGCTAGAGCTAGACCCGACACACGCAGGCGTTGCGACCGGAACTGCTTCGCTATAATCAAAACAGTATGCAGGTTGGCTTACAGGACGAGCAGACGGTGGCGATTCCGGCCGAAACTCGAAAAGAATTCCACGCCCTGACTTCCGGTTGTGGAGTCTTCAAGCTCGACCGCGCCCATATCGCCTTAACCGGCGCAGACCGGGTGCGCTGGCTGAACGGAATGGTCACCAACAATATTCGCGATCTGGCTGCTGGTCAGGGTATTTATGCCTTTCTCCTGAATCCGCAAGGGAAAATTCAGGCCGATTTGTACGCATTCAATCGGGCGGAGAGCATCGTGGTCGAAACGGAATCTAAGCAGCTGGAAACGATTCTGCAGATCTTCGATCGCTACATCATCATGGACGAGGTGGAAGTTGAAAATCTCGCAGGTAAGGTCGCGGTGTTCGGGGTAGTGGGGCCGAAGTCCGCGGAGGTCCTGAGTGAGCACGCAAAAGAAATGCAGCCTCTGCAGGTCGCTAAATCGCAGTGGAATGGTTTCGAAATAACTCTTGTTCGCGGTGACAATCCATGCGTGCCGAATTACGAGATATGGGCCAAAGCCCAAGATGCCGAGCAATTAGGGAATGCGCTGTTGGAGAGAGCGCCCGAAATCCACGAACAAACGCTCGAAGTCTTCCGCGTCGCGTGCGGCATCCCGAAATTTGGAGTAGACGTCCGGCAAAAGGACCTTCCCCAGGAAACTGGCCAGGAGCGGGCCCTGAACTTCAACAAGGGCTGCTATGTCGGGCAGGAAATCGTTGAACGCATCAGGTCACGAGGCGCGGTGCATCGCATGTTTACAGGATTTGAAGTTGAAGGAGCGATACCCTCGCCCGGATTCCGAATTCAGCACGAAGGCAAAGACATGGCCGAACTCACCAGTGTGGCGGCTCTGCCCACCGCTGAAGGCGTGCGTACTGTGGCGCTTGGATACGGGCGGAGAGAGTTGATGGCGCCGGACAAAGAATATGTGACGGGCGAGACGAAAGTACGAGTCGCGGCACTACCGTTCGCTAGAATATTTTCAAATTAAGATCGCGGGCGAGGGCGCCCGCGCCACACGATTATGGCTGACAGAAAAAACGAAAGCTTCACAGTTACCGATCGCCGGCTGTTCACAGCGGATGGCGAGCTACGTAAGGATGTCCCGGAAGAGCAAGAGCCAGCGCCTCCCGCCAAGCCTGCCGCAACCGCGCCTGCTCCCGCGCCTGAGAGTAATGAGCCTCCGGCGCCGTCGGCTGCCGAACAGAGTGAACAGGCCCAGGCGTACAAAGATTCATCCGCGGAGATGGATCGGCAGGCTGAACTGAGCGGGATGTCCACGAAGGAAATGGAGATCACGTTCGAACGTTTTCTGGCCTCGCTCTACATGACAGGAATGCTGCAGTTGGGACTGATGCATGAACAAGGGGCGCCTCCTCAGCTCGATCTGATCGGCGCCCGACAGACGATCGATTCTCTGTCGTTACTTTCGGAGAAAACAAAAGGTAATCTCAGCTCCAAGGAGCAGAGCTTTCTCCAAAATGCGCTCTATGAGCTGCGCATGGCGTACGTCGAAGTCACCAATGCGATCGCCAGAGGCCCACAGCAGGCTCCCGCTGCCAAATGAAAGCAACGCTAACCGTGTTGGGCAGCGGCACGTCTATGGGCGTGCCCACGATTGGCTGCGACTGTACCGTTTGTCATTCCGCTGACCCGCGAGACCGCCGCACCCGACCGTCTGTGTTGATCGAGTACGGCGGCCACGCGGTCCTGATTGACACCACTCCCGATTTCCGTGAGCAGGCGATCCGAGAAAATATTCGAAGCCTGGATGCGGTCCTTTACACCCACACGCATGCCGACCATCTTCTTGGAATTGACGATCTCCGCCCGCTGAGTTTCAAACATAAGCCGAACCGGCTGCCGCTCTACGCGCACCCGGATGCGGCGAAGTTTATTCGTGGCATGTTTCGATACATTTTTGACGCGGATTATAAATTTGGCGGCTTGCCACAAGTCGAACTGCGGCCAATCAACGGTTCGCTGGAACTTTTCGAAGCGCGGTTTGAGCCGATTGTGCTGATTCATGGCGATGCAGAGATTTACGGCTTCCGCTTTGGCTCCAGCGCTTACCTGACTGATCACAGCGACATTCCTGAGGAATCGCTGAATAGGCTGGAGGGGCTCGATGTTCTGTTTCTGGATGCGTTGCGGTACAAGCCGCATCCCACGCACTCGACGGTTGAACATTCTTTGGCGACGGTCGCACGCTTGAAACCGCAGCGGGCGTTCTTCACCCATATCTGTCACGACTTGCCGCACGAGAAAACCAATGCGGAGTTGCCGGCGAACGTGAAGCTTTCGTATGACGGGATGAAATTGGAATTTGAAATCTAAGCACATAAAAAAGCTTTAACCGCAGAGTTCGCGGAGAAAAGCCCCAGAGAACGCAAGGAAGAGCCATGCAGATTTTTTACCGACTCGAGGAGATTCCACCAGATTTCGGGCCTTCGCTGGTCAGCGTCGGCAATTTTGATGGCGTGCACCGGGCGCACTTGCGCGTGCTCGCTGAGCTAATCGTTCGCTCACGTCAAACCGGGGCAAAATCGGTTGCGGTCACATTCGAACCGCACCCGATGCGGATCTTGCGCCCTGATTCGGCATTGAAACTGTTAACTCCGACTCCAGAAAAACTTCGCCTTCTTGAACAGACGGGCATCGATGCGGTTCTGCTGCTTCCGTTCACCCGTGACTTGTCGCTGATGGGGTCCAGAGATTTTGTTCAGCAAATTATTTGTAATCGCCTCAACGCGATCGAGGTCCACGAAGGCTATAACTTTCGCTTTGGGCACAAAGCCGCAGGCAACGTCGAACTGCTCTCCACGCTTGGGCGTGAACTGAGCTTTCAAGTAGTTGTTTATCCCGAGATGCGTCTTCGCGGAGAATCGGTTTCAAGCACGCGCATTCGTGAGCTAGTGCAACGAGGAGACGTAGGTCGCGCGCGGACTCTGCTCGGGCGGTCCTTCAGCATTCAATCCACGCCGGGCCGCGGGCGCGGATACGGCGCAAAGTACACTGTTCCCACGATCAACTTGAGCCGTTATGAGGAGCTGGTGCCCGGCGACGGAGTGTACGTCACGCGCACCCGCATCGGCACGGAATGCTTTGATTCAGTCTCGAATGTTGGGAACCGTCCGACATTCGGAAGTGAATCCTACGCAATTGAAACCCATCTGCTGGATTTTCATCCGCTGGAGCTGACCGCTGAAACGCCGGTTGAGCTTTCATTTCTCGCCCGTGTTCGCGATGAAGTAAAGTTTGATTCGATCGAGGCTTTGCGCCAGCAGATCGGCAGGGACGTCAAAAAAGCCCAGCATTATTTCGCATTGATGCGCTCTGCGAAAATCACTGCTTAGTGCGGAAGGTATCCCTCTTCCATGGGGACCTTTCCATCCACCCGAACAATGGTGACCCGGCCGTTGACCGAACGGACATCCACGAGGCCAACCGCCCCCGGAACACTTTCAACTAACGTGAGGACTTCGTCGTCTGAGTCCACGATCTTAAACGAATCCTGGTGTTCATCCATCCAAGCGCGCCATTGCTGGGCCGACATCTTGTTCAAGCGCTGTAGCGTGACTGCTTCGCCCGCCGAGCCACGGTGCAGAACCAGCATGATAGATTTTCCGTCCGGCCACTTTTTGGTTTCGGACCGAAAAATTTTCGAGAGCTGCACAGACGTCATCGCGGTCAGGGCATTCTGTTTCGAAACCACGACTGCCATATGGTGAGCAAAGCAGGGCGCGGCAAATCCGGAAACTAAGAGCAGGAGAACAACTGAACGGCAGTTCTTCACGTCAATAACCTCACGGTCGTCGTTCGGACATCAGGTTAACGTCAAGTTACCCGACAAAGAAACGTAACCAAAGTGCTGAGGATGGGTCAGTTTGTAAAGAAATCGTCAACAGCAGATTAAACAGCGCTAATCCACTGGGCCAACGGGCGGCTGCGAGTCGGCGCGTGCAGGCACTTGGACCACGAGAATCGCGCAGAGCACCATAACGATACCCACGCCTTGCATTGGTCGTACGACTTCTTTCAGGGCGATCGCGGCAATTAGCACCGTAAATACCGGCTCAAGGCAACTAGCGACAATCGCCTTAGTCGGTTCCAGGTGCTGCAAGCCGGCAAAGTAAAGCGAAAATGGAAGCAGCAGCGAAAGCATTGCAAATACCGTAAGGAAGAGCCACGCGGTGGCCGAGTAGTGAGCGGCGGCAATCTTGGTGGGCGGATTCACGATAACCCAAAACAGCGATGCTGCCATGGTCGTGAACAGCAATACAATATAGCGATCGTACTTCGAGAGAACGTAATGTCCGCCGATGTTGTAAAAGGTAAAAGAAAACGAGGCAATCACGGCCGCCGCTAGACCAAGTCCATCGATGTGAAGCCTTCCCTGTCCGAAGAGTCCGATCACCAAAGCGATACCGGTTATTGCCAGGAACACCGACGCGATCTTTGATAAGGTCGCGCGTTCGAATCCTCGAGCAACCATGTACAAAAGAACCCAGATGGGTGCGGTGTATTGCACAATAATCGCCGTAGCAACGTTGGTGCGTTGGATGGCAAGGTAATAAAAGTAATTGGAAGCCGCAACGCCGAAGAGTCCGAGAATAATTACCCGAAGCAGGTCGTGCCAAGGCAGTCGCAGTTGTCGCCACCCGCGCCGAATGAGCAACGCAACAAGTACGAGCAGGAAAGAGAATGTTGTGCGTGCCTGTGACAGGATTAGCGGGCTTACATTTCGAATACCTGAACCGGGCAACAGCTGCTCAGTGAATGCCGCACGTCCCAAGCTGGCAGAGACGCCCCATAACACCGCCGCCAAACCAATGTAGATATAGCCGAGATACGCATCGTACGGCTTTGATGGGCTGGACGCAGCAGCACTGGGAGTCTCGCTCATTGCGAGTCCAGCTGGATTTCATAGGTGATCCGGGCAGTTTTGCTGAGCATCGCAGACACCGAGCAGTATTTTTCTTCGGAAAGACGGACAGCATCCTCCGCTGCCTTTCGCGCCACCTTACCCGAAATCCGGTAGAGCAACTTGATTGAGATATAAACGCGAGGCGTGTCAGCGGCCTTTTCAGCCTCCGCGCTGACTTCAAGTTCCGTGAGAGGTTCGCGCTTTTTCTGCAGAATGCTGACAACGTCATACGCAGTGCAGCCGCACAGAGCAATCAGAACCAGATCAGCGGGGCTATTTCCGGTTTTACCTTCGCCATCCATCGCCACGGGGATGCCGCCATTTCCTTTACCTTCGAATTGACATTGCTGTTTCCAGGTAGCGCTGGCGTGAATCATTTCTATCTCCGGTTATCGGTGCTCGGCTCAGGGTGGATGAGGACGCGGAACAATTCTGGTGCCTCTTGCTTGAACCGGCTCTCGAGCGCGGTGGAAAGGTCGTGGACGCGGGAAAGCGGCAATTCGTCGGCGAAAGTGCAATGGCAGGAAACGTACACGCGGTCGCGCACCTGTTTCACCTTAATGTCATGAGTGTCGAGTATTTCAGGAAATTCAGCAGCGATCGTTTTCAATCGGTCTTCCAGTTGCGCATCACGCTCAACGCGCGTTCCTGGTTCAATTGTGGCAGGTTCGCTTTCGATGTGGGTGAGGATAGATGCAATTTCGGGATTCTCCCCTCGGATCTCGGCCTCCATGTTGGTTACGCGATCATGCGCCTGCTTCAGCGGAAGTTGCTCATCCATCTCGAGGTGCTGTTCTACATGCAGCCGGCCGTCCAGATCCTGCACGCTGACATCGTGAACATTCAAATTGTGCCGGGTAGCAACCGCGCGCACCCGATCAAATATATTTTCAGCGATTGCGGCTCTCGGAACTGAACGCACTACCACATCGGTGTTGGGCAAAATCCGGTACACAGTGTTTGTAACTTCGTCCGCCACCTGCCCAGAGCGCTGAAAGGTGACATTGCGCGCCAGCCCGACGGAAACATCGGCAAAATAGCGATTGCCGGCGCGGCGGATCCTGACGCGATCCACTTCAAGCAGCCCTTCAACGCTATGCAGGGCAGCGATGATCCGGTTTCGGGCGTCGGCCGGGCCCCTGTCGAGAAGAGCGTCAATCGTTCTGCGGGCCAGACGGGAACTAACGAATACAATCACGCCGGCGACGAATAACGCAGCGATCGGGTCGGCATCGATCAGCCACTGACTATGCAATCTTCTGCCCAAAATAACCAGCCCGAGCCCAAGGGCAACCACACCACTCGACCAGATATCAGTGGAAAAATGCAGCGCGTCAGCCTGCAGGGCCTGGCTGTCGTATTTATTTGCGATTCTTCCGAGGGCGCGCGAACGCCAGAAATCCACCGCCATGGAGAAAAACAGGACCAGAAACGCAGCCAGGCTCGGCTCGATGTGTACGTGATGAAAAAACAATCGCTTGACAGCTTCATAGACGATGACCACGCAGGTGAGCAGCAGCAGCCCCGTCTCGATGAACGCTGAGAAATTCTCGACTTTCTCGTGGCCGTACTGGTGATCGGCGTCGGCTGGTTTGTCTGAGAGGCGGACTGAAATCAGGGTTATGACGGCGGCGATCAGGTCGAGTCCGGAATGGGCGGCCTCAGACAGAATGCCGAGGCTGCCCGTGGTGACGCCAACAAAAACTTTGAGCGAGGTTATCGCGACGGCCGCTAACACAGAATTGGCGGCGACCATACGCTTCTCGGCGCGCATGGCGTCCGAGCCAAACACAGAATCGGAGATGGCGGGCAATCCCGTCATGCCAGCATTATCGCTTTGAGAAGCGCTTCCGCCAAGCGCCTATTGCCGCAAGTAATGCCCGCCAACTCTATGCTAGGATTTCGTATTAATCCCTTTCCGCGTGGAGGAACTCCTTGAAAGCACTCATTAATCTGGTGGCCTGTGTGCTGCTCGGCTTGGCAGCGCTGGGCCAATCTACTTCGACCGCACCTGCATTGAAGCCACGTCCCGAACCTGCGCCAGCGGAGAAGCAGGCTACCCCGGAAAACGCCACGCCCGCTCCCGATACGCCGGTCATCACAATCCAGGGCCTTTGCGAGAAGCTGGGTGGAAATGGTGCGACGCCCGCAGATTGCAAGACAGTTATCACTCGTTCAGATTTTGAAAAAGTTGCGCCGGCCAACTTGCCTGGTCCGCAGAAGAAGCGAGTCGCCGACCAATACATCCAGGCCCTTATTCTTGCGGAGAAGGCACACGAATCGGGAGCTGACCATAGCCCTGAATTCGAAAAACAAATGGCTTTCTTGCGCCTCAGAGCGCTCGCGACTGCGGGCTATCAGGACTTGCAAAAGCAGGCCAGCAATGTTTCAGACAGCGAAGTTGAAGATTATTACAAACAACACATTGCGGATTACAAGGCGATAAACTTCGATAAGCTGTATGTCCCCAAACAAAAATCTTTGGAAACGTCCGCGCAGAAGCCCAACGATCCCGAGTTACAAAAGAAGCGTGAAGCCTCGGAAGTGGAAATGAAAGCCGAGGCCGACAAGCTTCGGGCCCGAGCCGCAGCGGGAGAGGACTTTGCGAAGTTACAGCAGGCGGCGTACGACTTTGCTGGAATCAAACAGGCCCCACAGAGTACACATATGGAGAACCAGCGCAAGAGCAGCGTTCTGCCCGCCGATGCTGCTATTTTTGATCTGAAGAAGGGCGATGTTTCCGAGGTCTTCAATGATCCTGCCGGTTTTATGGTCTACAAGGTAACTGACACCAAGGACCTTCCGGTTGCGACTGTCCATGATGAGATTGCCCGTACCTTGCAGGCCGAAAAATTGAAGGCCGCCATGGATGGTTTGCAGAATTCCGTCAAAACGACGCTGGACGAATCGTACTTCGCGAGTCCGGCTCCGCCAACACTACGCACTCCTGGCGAGCTCCCGGTGCAAAATCCTCCGCCTCCCGGTAAGAAATAAATGGCAGAAGGTCCTCCGTCGATAGTCGTTACCGGAATTTCCGGCAACCTGGGACGGAGGCTTCTGCCCATGCTCTCGGGTTTCCGGGTGATTGGAGTGGATTTTCGCCTGCCAGAGACAACTCTTCCGATTCAATTTACCAAGATGGACCTGGGGCTGGAATCGTCGTGCTTGGAATTCTTGCAGCTTCTGCGCGACGTCCGCCCGGTAGCAGTTGTACACCTAGCCTTCGTGATGGATGCGGTGCGGACGGGAGTCCTAGGTCACGATCGCATGTGGCAGATCAACGTTGCCGGCACGGCGCGCGTTATGGAGGCGGTGAGCGAAGCCAATCGTGAATGGCCCATGGTGGAGAAGTTCATTTTCATGAGCAGCGTCTCGGCTTATGGGCCGGATCTTTCCCGTGCCGCGGCGGAAGTTTCGCCGCTTGCAGCCCACACCTATATCTATGGCGTTCACAAAATGGAGGCAGACCGAGTGGTGCAACAGCGATCACCCGCGCTGCGCGGTTGCAGTGTTTACATTCTGAGGCCTCACATTTTTGCCGGCCAAACCGTGGACAACTATTTCATGGAAGCTTTCCGGGGTATACCCGGTGGCGTCAGCAAACGGGCTGTGCGCATGCGGGAACGCGGCACGAGACTGCCATGCATGCTGCCCGGCGGAGCTCAATATTCGCAGAACAGAATTCAGTTCGTTCATATTGACGATGTTGCGCGTCTGGTCACTCATATCCTGAAGAAGACCGAGCCCGAGGCGCAGCGGCTGACGATCCTGAATGTTGCGGGACGTGGCGACCCGTTGACCTACGAACAGTGTGTGCAGGTTGCGAAAGCCAAACTGGTACGGGTGCCGACAAAAAAAATGTTCGAGCTGGTGCTACGTTTCCTTTGGAACCGCAGGATTTCCACCATTCCCCCCGACGTTGTTCCGTATATGACATCCGATACAGTTATGGATACGACCCGCCTGCAGGAGTTCCTGGGGACTGAGTACAAGAACGTGATTCGGTATCCGATTGCGGATGCCTTCGCGGATTGCTTCAAGCCGGAAGCGACGGCGGGATCGGCAGCTGGCTAGAGCTCCTCTCGTGGAAGAGCAGCCATTTATGGCCGCGGACAGATTGGGATTGTGATTGAAGCGAGCTTTAGCTCGGAAGCGCTGCTCCCTTCGCTTTCCATCGAGCAGATATGCAGTTGCTGAGCACGGCTGCGATACAGTTTTCTAATGTGAGGAGACCGCTCTTGTCGTGCTGAAGCCCGCAACGATTCGTTCGCAACGGTTTACATGTCGGTGAAGCGCCCCTCTTTCGATGCTACCTTATCGTCGAGTTCTTCGGCAGCCTTGCCAGCCATGCGCCTTCAAGGTATAGCAACAATCCTTCAACGCTTTCCCCGAAACAATCCGGCAATTCCGAAGGCGTAAGAAGTCCAAGCAGTTTCACGAAAGCCCGCAGCTTTCATTCTGCCGAGCATCTCGCTGGGAGCTGGAAATCTGGCGACTGAAGCTGGCAAGTACGAGTAAGCGCCTTTCACACCTGAAATAGAATTGCCGATTTTGGGCAAGATGCGCTGGAAGTACAGATCGTAGAATGTGCGCAACAGCCCCTCCGGTTCACTAAACTCCAGGATTCCGGCCTCGCCCTCTGGCCGCAGCACGCGGTGAATTTCGCGGAGACCCGCATCGTAGTCGGCGAGGTTACGAAAGCCGAACGCGGAAGTCACAAGGTCAAAACTCTCATCGGGAAAAGGCAGGCGCAGCGCGTCAGCTTCGATCCAGCGCATTTTCTGTTTCTGGTCGGATTTGGCCGCAGCGCGTACCAACATGGCATGCGAGAAATCCGCACCGGTGATGTTAGCTTCGCTTCCCTGTCGCCGCAAAGCAAACGCCATATCTCCTGTGCCGCAGCAAAGGTCAAGAACCTTCGCGTCGGGTCGGGCGAGAATTGAGCAAAATTTTCTTGCCGTGCGGCGCCACCACAACTTGTCAACGTTAGCGGAGAGCACATGGTTTAGCAGATCGTAGCGGGGTGCAATCGCAGTGAACATCTCGCGGACCGCGCGCGACGCGGATTCCGGGTCTTTGGCGCCCGCGGGAGCTGCGCCCAGAACTCGCGATTTTGCGGCATCATCCACGCGAGGCTTTCCGTATTTCTGCTAGAGCTACAGCGATTGCCGACTCGGGCACATCTTTCACGACTTCCACTCGGCCGATTTTGCTCGGGAGCACAAAATGCAATACTCCGGCTTCGGTTTTCTTGTCCGATCGCATGAGCTTGATCGCTTTTGCAGTTTGCAGGTTCACAGGGGGCAGCTTTCCCCAGCGAAGCACGCCTTCGCGAATGCGCTCGCATACGGAGTCATGGCAGAGGCCAACATCGGTTGCAATCCTTGCGGCGGCTATCATTCCCCAGGCAACCGCTTCCCCGTGCAGGAATTGTCGGTAGCCAGTTGCGGCTTCGAGAGCGTGGCCGATGGTGTGTCCGAAATTCAGGACGCGGCGAAGATCGCCTTCGCGCTCGTCGGCGGAGACAACCTGCGCCTTCAGTCTGACGGATTCAGCAATCGTCCATCCGAGGAATTCCGCGTCCTTGCGCAGCTCTTTGATCGAGCAGCGCTCGAGACGGACGAAAAGTTCCTCATTGCCGATCACGCCACACTTAATTGCTTCATACATTCCGGCGCGGAACTCACGCTCCGGAAGCGTTGCGAGCGTCGCGGGATCGATGAGAACGAGTTCCGGTTGATAGAACGTGCCTACCAGATTTTTTCCCGCCCGAAGGTTGACACCGGTCTTGCCGCCGATCGCGGCATCCAGTTGCGCTTGCACTGTAGTCGGAATTTGAATGAGTTTCACACCGCGCATGTACACGGAAGCGAGCATGCCACCAACGTCTCCAACAACACCGCCACCGAATGCCAGAACTACAACTTTGCGGTCGGCGCCAGCTTTCAGCAAGTCTTCGGCGAGCGACTCGACAGTCGAAAGGCGCTTGAAGCGTTCGCCGTCGTGCATCTCAATAATCTTCGCTGGGACGCCGGCAGCATCGAGCGACTTCATGAGAACTTTGCCCCATCGGCGGCGTACTGGAGCCACCGTAACGATGAAAAGAGGAGGCGTCCCGCTGAGTAGCTCTTTCAGAATGCTTCCCGCTCGCGACAGGATGCCGTGTTCAATAATGGCTTCGTAGCTGTGTGATGGAGTGTTTACCGGGATGCGAACCATTGCAAGCCATCATAACAAGCCGTGAGTTGGCTGGAATGTCGTGGTTTTCCGGTGGTACCATTCCCACAAATGCCAGCCACTGCACCTGAGGCCGATTTTCTGGTCATCGGCGCCGGAGTTGCCGGACTGCGTGCGGCAATCGAATTGGCGCCAGCAGGCCGCGTCCTCGTTCTGGTGAAGCGCGAGGTTGCCGACTCCAGCACGCAACTCGCACAGGGAGGCATTGCTGCCGCGCTGAGTGACGAAGACGAAATCAGCCTACATCTGCAAGACACGCTCAATGCCGGTGACGGGCTCTGCAATCCTGAAGCGGCGCGGGTTTTGGTCGAGGATGCTCCGGAGCGGATCGAGGAACTGATTGCGTGGGGCACGCAGTTCGATCGCGAGGGAACGAAGCTGACCTTCGGACGTGAAGGCGCACACAGCCGCAACCGCATTCTTCATGCGCACGGCGATTCCACGGGACGCGAAATCCAAAGAGCGCTTTACGCCAAGGCGAAGACACTGCCCGAAATTTCAATCCGGGAATTTGAGTTCTCAACTGATTTGGTCAGTGAGGACGGGCGTGTTGGCGGCGTTCGTGTAATAGACGAGCACGGGAAGGAGAACACAATCCATGCCTCGGCGGTGCTGCTCGCGACCGGCGGGATGGGACAGTTGTATCTGAATACGACTAACCCAAGCGTTGCGACGGGCGATGGTGTGGCAATGGCTTATCGCGCCGGAGCTGAGGTGACTGATCTTGAGTTCATTCAGTTCCATCCGACGGCTTTGTACCTGAAGAAGGCGCCGCGATTTTTGCTTTCTGAAGCGCTGCGCGGCGAGGGCGCCTATTTGCGCAACATGGAGATGTTGCGCTTCATGGCAAAGTATCACCCAATGGCGGAACTCGCGCCTCGCGATGTCGTAGCACGGGCCATCATGCATGAACTCGAACGGAGCCGCGCCAAAGATCCGGTTGTGTATCTCGATCTCACCCATCTTGACGAAACCCATGTGCAGCACCGCTTTCCGCGCATATACAAAACCTGCATGCAATATAACGTGGATATCACGGCGGAGCTGATTCCCATCCGTCCTGCTGCGCACTATGCGATGGGAGGCGTACGGACGGACTTGGATGGCCGCACCAGTCTACGCGGTCTTTACGCAGCCGGTGAGGCCGCCGGAACGGGAGTCCACGGGGCGAATCGGCTCGCCAGCAATTCCCTTCTGGAAGGCTTGGTATTCGGAGCACGCGCCGGAAAGAAAATGCGTGACGAGCTGAAGACAGTCGCCGGTAAGATTTCCCGGCTTCTCCCAGCGGCGTACTCGAATGGACCAGTGAGGGTGCCACTCGAGGCATCCATCAGCGAGCTTCAGACACTCATGTGGACGCAGGTGGGGATTGTGAGGACCGGCATCGGCCTGAAGCAATCAGTTGGGAGGCTACAGGAACTTGCGCCGCAGATGGCGCGTCCGCAGAGCCGGCGGGAATTCGAGGCGCGAAACTTGCAGATTGTGGGCTCGCTGGTGGCGCGTTCAGCGCTGGCGCGTGAAGAGAGCCGAGGCGCGCATTACCGAACGGACTTTCCGGACCACAATGATGTGAAGTTCGGCAAGCATTCGATCGTCGCGGGCGAGAAGATTCGCTTCCAGTAGATCTATCTCTGCAGAATAGACTTATCCCGGTGTAGCGCCGAAGCCACAATCGTCACCAACAAGATGCTGCCAATCACTGCAAGTGAGACATCGGTGCGAATCGCGTAATAATGCGAAAGTAGCATTTTAAATCCCACGAAAACGAGCACTCCCGAAATCCCGTAGTGCAAGTATTCAAAGATGTCCATCAGCGACGATAGGACGAAGAACAACGAGCGCAAGCCAAGGATGGCAAATATGTTTGACGTGTAAACGATGAAGGTATTGAGCGTGATGGAAAGGACGGCTGGAATCGAGTCTACGGCGAAGATGACGTCGGTGGTTTCGATTATCAGCAGCACCAGCAGAAGCGGTGTAGCATAAAGTTTTTCCCGGCGCACGAAGAACTTGTCCTCCGCGTAGTCGTCGGCTACCGGGAACACGCGGCGAAACAGGCGCAGTACGGGATTCTTCGCAGGATCAACTCTCGCTCCACTCTGAAAGAGCAGACGCAAGCCGCTGTAGACAAGCAACACGCCGAACAGGTAGATGATCCAGTGAAATCTCCGGATCAGACCTACTCCCGCAAAAATGAAGACCGCGCGCATGATGATGGCGCCGATGATTCCCCAGAACAGTACCCTGTACTGCTGTTCATCGGGTAGGCGAAAGTATCGGAAAATCAGCAAAAAAATAAAAAGGTTGTCGGCGCTGAGCGAGAGCTCGATCACATAACCGGTGGAAAATTCAAGCGCGGCAGTTCGGCCCTGAGTGCGGTATAGAATTCCCGCAAAAGCCGCTGCCAGAGCGATCCAGAGACCACTCCAAATCAGGGACTGCCGTAATGTGGGACGCTCTGTGCTGCGATGGAAAACGCCCAAGTCGAGCGCCAGCATAGCGGCAACGAAAACATTGAAGAGGACCCAGAACAGTAATTGGCTCACAGGCGGTCTTGGATACAGGACGAATTAGAAATGAAATTTCAAAAAAGCGAAAGGCGTTAACACGGAGGAACACAGAAGGACGGTAATTACCGACAAGGTGGGCGGGCGAGGCGCCCGCCCCACACAACCGCCCACACGGTCTAGCGCTGATTCAGGAGTCGCACGGTTTCGAGCGTCACGGTGCCTACAATGGCCAGACTCTTAGGGCTGAGTTTGTCCACCGTGTCTTCGGTAGTGTGCCAAAACACGTTGTTGTAGCCGTACTCGAAATCAATGATATCAACTGATGGAACTCCGCGATCTTCGAATGGCCTGTAATCATCTTCTGCAGAAATCTGTCTGGCAAAGAAATGGGATTGATATCCGGTGCGAGTAGCAGCATCGAGTACCAAATCTTCAAGCCACGGCGTGCATTCAATTATGCGGTCAATGTTGAGATCGGCGTCGCCGATCATATCTTCAAGGATGAAGGCCTTCACCTTCTTAAGCGTACCGTCGTCCTGCCACTTCTGTGCTAAGTGGCGCACGCCATAAAGGCTTTCGGGGTCGTACCAAGGCAGCCTCATGGATTCCTCGCCATCATCCCACAGGAGCCAGAGACTATAGCCTTCCAGCTTTTTCCCGCGAAGCTGGTTCGCAATTTCAAGTAACAGCGCGCTGGAGGAGGCACCATCATTCGCGCCAATGTAGGGAATATTTCGAAGCGGCCAATTGGTGTCGTAATGGCTGGCCATGACGATGATTCCGTCTTTTGAGCCGGGGAACTTCGCGATGATGTTGTGAATCGGAAACCTGCCCTCGGAAGGCGTGACTTCGAAATCATCCTGCTCGACATCAAGCCCCTTGAGGTGGGAAAGAATATATTTTTCTACCCTACGATGGTTCTCGCTTCCATTGGGACGCGGGCCGAAGGCAACGATCTCCTTTACGTACTGCATGGCGCGGCTGGAATCGAATGAAGGAGGAGCAGCAGAGTCGGACGTGGCGGGTGCCGGGGTCGATGCCGAATTCGCGGAGGGAGCCTCGACCGTAGTCTCCGCAGAAGCATTCTTTTGTTTGGAACACGCTGGAGCGGCGAGCAGCACGATCAGGCACATAGTTAAAAGGAACAGGAAGTTCCCAATCCGTGTGCTTGGTTCCAGAAAGTCCGAGAAAAACTGTGTCGTCCCTTCGGGACTCGGACTGTCCCTGCAGTCCACCCAGGACTTCCGTCCCTTCGACAGGCTCAGGGCAGGCTCTGGGCTAACACATTCCGCCCCTGCGGGGATGTGGTTGTGGCGATTCGTGCCGGTGTGCTTTATTACAGCGATCAGTGGCACGCGCACCAAACCGGATTCACCAGAGGCATGAGGGTGCTTCATGCTTTCTTTCTCGCTTCCCGCGCTTTTCGCTGAGTTGGATGCACAAACCAGGCGATCCCTATGCTGATTGCGTACAACACCAACATAGGAGAAGCAAAAATAATCATGCTGCTTATGTCCGGAGTAGGCGCCAAAGCCCCGGCAACGATGAAGATGCCGAGGACCGCATAACGGATGTTCCGCCACATCCATCCTGCACTTATGACTCCCATCAGTGCGAGGAAGAAAACCAGAATTGGCATTTCGAAAACCAGACCCAGACCGAGCGTCACCGTGAGGAAAAGATCGGTGTACTCGTGAATGGTGATCATGGGCGTGAACTGACGGCCGAAGCGAATGAGGAAATCAAGCGCTGCGGGATACACGATCCGATAGGCAAAATAACCGCCAGCCGAAAAAAGAAGAATCGTCGAGACCATGAAAGGCACCGCATATTTCTTCTCTTTGCGATAAAGCCCCGGAGAGATAAACAACCAAACCTGGTAAAGGACGTACGGAGAGGTCAGAAATAAACCACCTAACGCAGAAATCTTCAAGTAAAGGTTGAACGGATCAACCGGCGTCAAGTACACCAAGTGGTCTGGCAAATTGTAGCGATGCAGGGTCTCAATAATCGGCCGCTGCATAAGGCCAAACAGCCGTTCGCGATATATGAAGCAAACTCCCATCCCTGCCCCGACTGCGATCAAGGCGTGGAAGATCCGCTTGCGGAGCTCCTCAAGATGCTCGAGGAAGCTCATGGAGGGCATCCGCTCCTGCTCAACGTCGGGCGATACCAGTTCGGGGGCGACTTCAGGCATGGTTGTTAGGGGCGGGCAGGTTCAGATCGCCAGATGATGGAGGTTCGGAAGGCTGCGCATGTGCCGGCAAGTACTCGATGGCGCCTGCTGGTGGATGGACAGGAAGTGGCATCTTCTGCTCGATTTTCTGGCTCTCGGCTCGCTGTTTTTCTCTCTCCTGCACTTCTAGTTGCGAGATTTCCGCCTCGATCTGCGCTTTGAACTCGTTGGAAGCTCGCTTGAATTCGGCAAGTGCCTTCCCTACCTGGCGCGCGATACCAGGCAGCTTCTTCGGTCCAAAAAGCAGGAGCGCCAGAACGAACAAAACCGCTGTGTCGGCAAAACTCATTCCCTAATCATAGCGGGGAGAGGCAGATATTGGCTATGGCTGCGCGAATTTACAAACGACAGCTCTGAAGAAGACCGGGCTTGACTTCTTCTGACAAGATGCTACTTTATCGAATTTGAAATTTGATGAGGAGTGGTTTGTGAAACGTTGGGCAAAGATCCTGCTTCTAATCTTCTTAATTTTGCTTATTGCTCTCGGAGCTGCCGGGGTGCGAATGTTCGGCTTGCGTACATTTATCGGGCCGAGGAAGCGCGATCTCACTAATCGCACATTTCAAAGTACGCCGGCGCGGCTGGAACGAGGGAAATACATTGCAACCTCGATGGGCTGCTTCTACTGTCACTCTCCTCATGACTGGAGCAAGCGAGACCACCCCATTCCGAACGGCATGGAGGGTTCAGGGCAGCAGCTTCCCTACACCGATCTCCCGGGCAGAATAATCGCCCCAAATATCACGCCGGACAAGGATAGTGGCGCCGGGAACTGGAGCGATGACGCGCTGGCGCGCGCAATCCGGGAAGGCATTGGTCATGATGACCGAACTATGTTCCCGATCATGCCATATCCGCATTACCGAACCATGTCCGATGAAGACCTGGCATCGGTTGTGGTTTACTTGCGATCTCTGCCGGCTGTGCGGAACCCCTTGCCGCAAACCGAGATTATTTTCCCCGTAAAGTACTTCATGCGCAATGCGCCTAAACCGATCACCAGTCCCGTGCCTCAGCCGGATTTATCCGATCCAGTCAAACGCGGGGCCTTCCTGGTGAACCTAGTGGGTTGCGCAGACTGTCATACGCCCGTGGATAATCATCACAATCCGATCGCGGGTATGGATTTCGGCGGCGGTCAGATCCTTGCGGTGCCTTGGGGGAACGCCGCAAGCGCGAACATCACGCCCGATCCTTCCGGCACTCCTTATTATGACGAGGCGCTGTTCATCAAAACCATGCGGACAGGTGTAGTCGGGGGAGTACGCGAATTGAATAGTGCCATGCCCTGGATGGTTCTTCGCAACATGACAGATCAGGACCTGGGGGCAATTTTCGCTTACTTGAAGACGCTTAAACCGGTGGCGCACAGAGTGGACAATTCCCTGCCACCAACACTGTGTCCGCTAGATGGCACCATGCATGGAGGAGGAGACCAGAATCGGAAGTTAGGAGTATGAGCATCGAACAATGAGCGAGGAGCGTGCGTTGGTTGCTCGTTGCTCACATCTCAGAGCTCACTGTTCACGGCGTCAAATCCATTGCGGGAACGATCTTAGTGAACGGAACATTCGCGCGTACGTTTGCGTCGCGAACGTTTTCCGGGTTCGGCGCTTCGAAGAGGCACATGCACTTGTTCTCGCCGGGAACGAACGTCGAACGAATGTAGCGTACCTGCCTGCCCTCGGCGGTAAGCTCCCTGCCCGCCTCAATCGCCGCTTTCTGTGCAGCCGCGAGCTGATCCATTTTGATTCCCGGCAAGTCGCGTTCCACCATGTACACGGGCATGTAAGACCTCCTGAGACCAGAGCTTATGTTCGGCCGATTGAAAATGCAATCAGCGTCAGTAACGCGCGCAGGTGACGCTAGTTGTTCTGGTGGTCGGCGTCGAGGACCTCGCGTACGGTGCTGGCGAGGTGATGCATCGAGAAAGGTTTCTGAACAAATCGTGAGGCTTCCCATCCCGAAGTCCGTTCGGGGTCACCGGCATAGCCTGAAACGAGCACGACTTTGAGTCCCGGCATCTTCCTGCGCAAGCCTTGCGCCAGCTCTCGCCCGCCCATTTTCGGCATGACGACATCGCTAAGCAGCAGATCAACGCGCGACCCGTGCTGCTGCAGTATTTCCATAGCATCGCTGCCGTCCGCCGCCGTAAGAACGTGATAACCGTGGCTACGAAGGAAACCCGCGACCAACTGCCGGATGCTTTCGTCATCTTCAGCAACCAGAATAGTTTCATGGCCATGGGGCACAGGTGTGGGAGCGTGCCTCGCAGTCTCCTCTTTCGTTCCATTTGTGCGCGGCAAATAAATTTTGAACATCGTACCCTGGCCGGGGACGCTCTCTGCCGTTATGTACCCCCCGCTTTGCTTAATGACGCCGTACACCAACGAAAGTCCCAAACCCGTGCCATGTCCGGCTTGCTTGGTTGTAAAAAAGGGTTCGAAAATTCTTGCTTTAGTCTCATCGTCCATACCATGTCCGGTGTCGCGCACGGTCACGAGCACGTGGTCGCTGATCTCGACCGTGCGGTCACGATCCAGACATACCCTGCCCTGGTGAACGTTGCTGGACTCGATAACCAGCTTGCCACCCTCAGGCATGGCGTCGCGCGCATTTACCGCCAGGTTCATAAGAACCTGCTCCATTTGTCCGGGATCAACTTTGACAGGCCACAGATCTGCGGCAGGAAGGAAGTGAAGGTCAATGTGTTCGCCGATCAAGCGAACCAACATTTGATTGAGGTTCGTTATGACGCTGTTCAAATCCAAGATTTTTGTCTGCAAAACTTGGCGACGGCTGAAAGCAAGCAATTGGCGGGTCAAGGCGGTGGCGCGTTCACTGGCCCGTTCGACTTCTTCGATGCGCGGGCGGAAAGGATCGCTTGCAAGCATCTCTTCCGCCATGACTTCAACCTGTCCCCGGATCACGGTCAGCATATTGTTGAAATCGTGCGCAATGCCGCCAGCTAATTGACCAATCGCTTGCATCTTTTGCGCCTGACGTAGTTGATCTTCCAATTGCTTGCGATGTGTGACGTTCTCGGCGACGACATCCAGATACGACAGGCCGCCACTGGAATCGCGGGCTGAGCGCCCTCCGACGCTTACGCTGACACATGTTCCGTCCTGACGAAGCCAGCGCCCGTCAAAACCCTGGCAAGCAGCAGAACCACGGAGGCGGAGAAGAAACTCGTCGAATGCGGTTGCCTCGGCAAAGATATCCCAGCGAAGGTTACGAACCAGCAGATCGGACTCGGAGTATCCCAGCATCTCCAGCATCGCGCGGTTCACCTGCAGCAAGTCGCCATTGGGAGAACACCGGCAAATCGCGTAGGGCGCATCCTCTATTAATGAACGGTAACTTTGTTCCGAAAGGCGCAGCGCGCGATGCGCCACCAGCTGATCGGTATTGTCGAGACCAACACCAATCGTCCCGATGATTTTGCCATCGGCATTGCGAAGGGGATCAACGCGGCCCTGAAGATCGCGTCCGCTTATTTCGGTCTCAAAGGTGCGGCTTTGTCCAGCCGCCGCTCCACAGTGGGCATCCAATGCCCGTGTTCCGGCAAACAGACTCGTTACGGAATGGCCAATGCAGTTCTCCGCATAGAGGCCAAGCGGCATCAATGCGGAACCGGAGAGCGAAGTGAGACGATATTCGAGATCAGTGGTCCAAACGATTGCGGGAATTTTCTCCGCCAAGGCAGCCGAAGAAACGCCGGTATCAGCAGCAGTCTTGGTCGTCTGAACCGCTTTAGGCGACGAGGCCATTTCGGCATTGTAGGGCAGGCGATTTTAAAGTCATCATTCTTTCGTTGTACAACTCGGTGACTTCAGTCACCGCAGAGGGGTACCCTCCGCAGATTGCCCTTTCGCGTCACCATGGGGGAAGATTGGTGGGGCCTGGTGAGGGTCGTCTCGCGCTGCAGAGATTTCCTCCCGCATTCCTCCGCGCCTCGCACTATAATGCTCGGTTCGCGCCTGACGAGCTTCAAACTCGGATGGGCGTGATCACGGAGGTTGCTAATGGCGTCGGCTTCCCAGACGGCTGCCTATAACGCGGCGCGTACCGGCTCCTGGTGGTCGCAAATCATTCCCGTGGTCCTAGGGTTAGGCGGGTTTAGTGTGTATGCGACATTCAGGGCATTCGAGGGAGCTTTGTTTCAATGGGGACCGTATTTGTCGCCCTTCTACTCACCTCTTATTGATGTACACCATCGGTACTGGCCCTATTCACCGGCGCTGTTGATTCTGGGTGGCCCGCTGGGGTTTCGGGCAACGTGTTACTACTACCGCAAGGCATACTATCGAGCGTTCTTTCTCGATCCACCAGCGTGTGCGGCACCTGAGAGAAGGCGAAACTACGCTGGGGAAACACGCTTCCCTTTCATTCTGCAAAACGTTCACCGATATTTCATGTACCTGGCAATCGTCTTTCTGGTTTTTCTTTGGCATGATGCGATAAAGGCTTTCGCTTTTGCCGACGGGTTCGGGATCGGCCTGGGGACTCTCGTTCTGCTAGTAAATGTGATCCTGCTGACGCTTTACTTCTTTTCTTGTCATTCCCTACGACATCTGATGGGCGGGAAGTTGGATTGTTTCTCCTGCGCGAAGGCCGGCGGAATGCGGCACTCAAGCTGGCGGGGTGCCAGCTTGTTGAATGAGCACCACATGCTATTTGCCTGGAGCAGCCTCTTCTCGGTTGGTTTTGCAGACTTCTACGTGCGCCTGGTTGCGAGTGGCGCGATCAGGGATCTAAGACTCTTGTGAACAGCAAATACGAAACTCACGAACATGACGTATTAATTATTGGTGCGGGCGGTGCTGGACTTCGCGCAGCGATCGAGGCGTTGTCGCAGGGTGCGAATGTAGGCGTGGTGTGCAAATCGCTTCTCGGAAAGGCTCACACTGTCATGGCCGAAGGCGGAATTGCTGCCGCCATGGCCAACGTGGATGCCGCAGACGACTGGCGAACTCACTTTCGCGACACCATGCGCGGCGGAAAGTTTCTGAACAACTGGCGAATGGCGCAGCTACACGCTCAAGAAGCGCCGGACCGTGTCCGCGAACTGGAGCAGTGGGGCGCGTTGTTCGACCGCACCGAGGACGGACGCATTCTTCAGCGGGCTTTTGGTGGGCATTCTTTCAAACGCCTCTGCCACGTTGGCGACCGCACCGGGCTGGAGATGATTCGCACTCTGCAGGATCGCGGGGTGCAGATGGGCTTCGACGTCTATATGGAATGCACGACTACCCGGCTGCTGATGGACGGGGGCCGTGTCGCAGGGGCATTCGCTTACTGGCGGGAAAATGGTCGGTTCGTGGTATTCAAGGCCAAGGCTGTAGTCCTGGCCACAGGAGGTATCGGCAAAGCTTGGCCGATTACTTCGAATTCCTGGGAGTACACCGGCGACGGAATGGCGCTTGCCTACGAAGCTGGCGCCGAGCTGCTGGATATGGAGTTTGTCCAGTTCCATCCCACAGGAATGGTGTGGCCGCCTGGGGTGCAAGGGTTACTGGTCACTGAAGCGGTGCGCGGCGAAGGTGGCATTCTGACCAACAAGAACGGCGAGCGCTTCATGGAGAAGTACGATCCCAAGCGCATGGAGCTTTCGACACGGGACGTGGTCGCGCGGGCAATCTATACCGAAGTCCGTGAAGGACGAGGGACAGAACATGGCGGCGCATTCCTCGACATCTCTCATAAACCCGCGGAATATGTAAAGCGCAAGCTGCCAAGCATGTATCACCAATTCCGCGAACTCGCCGACGTGGACATCACGGCAGGGCCAATGGAAGTCGGTCCAACGTGTCACTACATGATGGGTGGCGTTCGAGTTGATGCCGAAACTGCAGCTACCAGTATTGCAGGTTTGTTCGCTGCGGGAGAAGTTGCTGCCGGATTGCATGGCGCCAATCGTCTGGGTGGAAATTCGCTCTCTGATCTTCTGGTTTTTGGAAGGCGTGCTGGGCTAGGCGCAGTGGAATTCGCAAAGCAACAAGCCGTGCCTGCGGTGGATTCGACGCAAATCGAAGAAGCGGAGCGTGCCATGCTGGCTCCGTTCGAGCGCAACACGGACGAGAATCCGTATTCCGTCCATTCCGACTTGCAGCAGATCATGCAGATTCTGGTGGGAATCTATCGCACCGAGGAGGATATGAATTCCGCAATGGAAGGGCTTGCGCGCCTTAAAGAACGAGTGCAGAGGCTTAGCATCAACGGCTCACGCATGTTTAATCCTGGATGGCATTTGTGCGCAGATTTGAAATCTATGCTCACCGTCTCCGAGGCTGTGACTCGGAGCGCATTGGCGCGAAAAGAAAGTCGGGGAGCGCACAGCCGCATTGATTACCCGAACCTCAACGCCGCGTGGGGCAAGCAAAACAACATTATTTCGCTGCATGGCGATCAAATGAATTTGGAGCAGCGGCCTACGCGCGAACTGCTGGCCGACCTTCAGGCACTGCTGGCCGATGAGAAAGGAGCCGGAGCCTGATGCCAGACGTCACTCTAAAAATCTTTCGCGGCGATCGCGAAGGCGGCCAGACCGCTGACTACCAGGTCCCAGTGGCGCCCGGCATGGTCGTGCTCGACGCACTTCATCATGTTCAGAAGCACCAGGCTCCAGACCTTGCCGTCCGCTGGAATTGTAAGGCTGGCAAATGCGGTTCGTGCTCGGCGGAAGTGAACGGGAGACCGCGACTGACCTGCAAAACACGCATGGATTCCCTTCCCCAAGACAAACCCATCACGATTTTGCCGATGAAATCATTCCCGGTAATCAAAGACCTGGTCACGGATGTTTCCTGGAATTACAAAGTCAACAAGAAGATTCCTGGATTCACGCCTAAAGCCGGCACGAATTGGAGGATGCAGCAGGAAGATATTGACCGGGTGCAGGAGTTCCGCAAGTGCATTGAATGCTTTCTGTGCCAGAACGTGTGCCACGTTCTGCGAGAGCACGACAAACACGAACAGTTCGGCGGTCCGCGCTTTTTCGTGCGCGTCGCCGGGCTTGAAATGCATCCTCTCGACGGCGTCTCGCGTGTCGGACTGTTGAAAAAAGAATTGGGGCTTGGGCTTTGTAACATCACGAAATGCTGCACCGAAGTGTGCACCGAAGAAATTCATATCACGGACAATGCCATCATTCCTCTAAAAGAACGCGTGGTGGATGAATATTACGATCCCGTGCTCAGGCTGGTAAGGAAGATTCGCGGTGGGTGAAAACAGCTCGACCAAAATAAGAATTCCGGTTTTCTTTGCGGCCTTTGCGGATTTTCTTTGCGAGCTTTGCGGTTAAGGGCTTTTAACCGCAAACGGCGCAAAGCATTCGTCAAGACCGCAAGAGAAGTCAGGTCAAACAGGAGGCCGCGATGGAATTCAAACTGAAGGCAATTTCTCCCGAAGGGATTGAGGCCGCCCTCTCGAAGGCCGAGGTTTACCGGTTTCTCAACGAGCCCGAGGAAGCCGAGTCCATCTGTCAGGATGTACTAGCGGTGCAACCCGGTCATCAACTCGCGCTGCGCCTTCTAGGGCTTGCCTTGACAGATCAATTCACTGGCGGCACAGGCGATCGATATTCCGACGCCGTCAATGCGTTCCAACAACTAACCGACGCCTACGAACAGTTCTATTACACAGGCCTCCTGTACGAGCGGCGCGCGAAAGCACAACTCAAAGCCGGACGCCCTCCCCACACGATTACCGTTCTGCTCGAAGAAGCGATGAATTCCTACGAACAAGCCGAACGGATTCGTCCTACAGGCAATGACGACGCCATTCTGCGCTGGAACCGGTGCGCGCGCCTGCTGCACTCGAAGCTTGATACCGAGTGGCACCGCGAAGTCGGAATCGAGATGGGCGAGTAAGCTCCGCGCATAAACCAGCGCATACCGCTCCAATAAGAAAGTTGAATAAGCAGATTCCACTCAGCCACGTTACCCTGCTTGCAGTCCATGGCTAGCCACGGCCGTGGAAATTTGTCCACGCCGGCGAACTTCGCGCACCGGCAAACAAAGAGCAGGGGCCCGTCTCATGATGCCAGACGCACTCAATATCCAGGACATTGTCGAAGTCACTTACGAAAAATTTAGCCATGTGCACGACGGAGAGGTCGCGACCTACATTCCCGAGCTCGGGAAAGTGGACCCCAATAACTTCGCCATCTGTGTTGCAGCCGTAGACGGCCAGGTGTTCTCGGCCGGCGACTGGAATAAGGAGTTCACCATCCAGTCAGTCTGCAAGCCGTTTGCTTATCAGATGGCTCTCGAGGAACTGGGGCGTGATCGCACTCTACTGCACGTCGGCGTAGAACCGAGCGGCGAAGCCTTCAACTCCATCGAACTCGATCCGCTGACCAAGCGTCCTTTCAATCCCATGGTGAACGCGGGAGCGATCGCGGTCGCGTCGTTGATCAAGAAGGATTCAAAAGTAGCAGGCGCGCGCGCTTTCGTCGAGAGAATGCAATTAGCGGCAGGGCGCAACTTGAAAATTGACGCGTCGGTGCTGGCGTCGGAATCGTCAAGCGGAAACCGCAATCGTGCCATAGCATATCTGATGCTGAACTTCGGCATTATTGATGAGGATGTGAGCCATACCCTGCATCAATATTTCTCTCAGTGTTCGCTGCTGGTGAACTGCCGCGATTTAGCGCTCATGGCTGCGACACTCGCGAACATGGGCACCAACCCAGTCACGCGCGAGCCGGTGTTCGATTTCCAGTACATCAAAGACGTTCTGGCAGTCATGTTCACCTGCGGCCTCTACGATCACGCAGGAGAATGGGCTTATCGCGTGGGCTTGCCGGCGAAGAGCGGCGTTGGCGGAGGTTTGCTGGCCGTAGTGAATCGGCAGCTGGGAATTGCCGTCTATTCTCCGCGTCTGGATGCGAAGGGCAACAGCGTACGTGGGATTTTGGTCTGCAAGGAATTGGCCAACCGGCTCGGCCTTCACGCGTTCGAGTTCACCAACGTGGGATCGAGCTTTGTACAGGCGATGATGTGACGTAGCAACAATGAAGATTTCTCGTTCCACACCGATATAAATGTGTGAAGAAAATTGCGATGTCGAGTTGAGAACTCATTGCTGTGCCATCGTATGGGAAGTCCAAACGACGAGATGACCTGTTCTAATTACCCGTTCCGGCAAGCCTATTGGGGAGATCTGGCCACTTTCGCTGTTTCATAGGGAACCAGCCCGAGCCCCGTCGCTCCCAAGTCCTTGTAATTGCTTGCTTCCTAGCGCGCGCTGCCGCATCTAATTCTTTAGGTACGTTGACTTTCCTTCTCGTTACGTTAAGATTGGAAGCAGTTCTTTGAAGGCCAATCCCAAGAGTCTCAAATCACATGACTTCCGCCCACAATGGGCGCAAAATTGGGGGCGTCACGGTTTCGACGGAGATGCTTGCGGCCAAGAGGCATGCCGGGGTGCACTCACCCGTAATCGAGGGCAAAATGATAATTGCCAATCAACAGATGGCATACGCAGCTTAATTAGTTAAGTTGCCGTCTTCCGCAGCTTCGCCCGTGGGCTGCGAGCGGACGTCACACAGCGGGCTGCTCTTCCCGGCTACGTCTGGGCCGGGAGGCTAAGATCTCAGGCTAGCGGCAACCGTTTCTTGTCCGTTCTGAGCGGCGGTCGCGAACGTCTTTGGGTAATGCCAAGGGCATGAACGCGAATAAGCATGTAGTCTCTTGACCAGTAACATTTTCGGAC